>Ga0316363_10002814_pt1 | contig 12979 bp, 12 predicted proteins | sample Sb_taG_3_FD_200459 | JGI IMG/M metagenome (GOLD analysis project Ga0316363, IMG submission 200459) | Peat soil microbial communities from Weissenstadt, Germany - Sb_50d_a_PC metaG (v2) (version 2) | ecosystem: Environmental > Terrestrial > Soil > Wetlands > Peat | place: Germany: Weissenstadt...
CCCACCGGTTCGGCGTTCGGCCGGCAGGAGTGATTGAAGTAGCGCGCCACGTTCCGTCGCGACGAACCGTCGATGGTCACGCGTTTGTTGACCTGGAACATGTAGCGTGAGCCGCGCGCTTCGAGGCGGTCGGCCTCTTCGGGCGTCATGCGCCGGCCGCGATAGGTCGCGATATAGGCCCGGCGCTTGATCGGCTTGGTCGCGAACAGGCCGAGTCCCGTTCTGGAGCGGCCGACGCGGAAGGAGCGTGAGGACATCGCCTGCGCTTAGCCGCTAAATTCTAAAATGTCATGGGCGTTCGCCGGATATTCACAAAAACTCGCGCGGCGAATGCGCATTCATCGCCGCGACAGATCGGCGAGCACCGCGGCCGCCGCGTTGTGCCCCGGCGCGCCGGTCACGCCGCCGCCGGGATGGGCGCCGGAGCCGCACAGATAAAGTCCCGGCAGCGGCATGCGGTAGTCCGCATAGCCGCGCATCGGGCGCAATGAAAACAGCTGATCGAGCGTCAGTGCGCCGTGGAAAATGTCGCCATTCGGCAGGCCGAAGGTTTGCTCCAGATCGAACGGCGAAAGGCTTTGCCGCCCGATCACGCTGGCCTTGAAGCCGGGCGCAAAAGTCTCGACCGTGTCGATCATAAGGTCGGCGACCGTTTCGCGGTGCTCGTCCCATGACGCGCCATCGGCGAAGCGCGGCGCAACGTGTTGGCAGAACAGGCTCGCCACGTGCGCTCCGGGCGGCGCCAGAGTATCGTCGAGGCTGGAGGGGATCAGCATCTCGATGATCGGCGCCCGGCTCCAGCCGTGGCGGACGCAATCGCGATAGGCCTGGTCCATGTAGGCGAGGCTAGGCGCCATGATGATGCCGGCGGTGTGATGATCGCCCGCGCCCGGGAGCGCGGAAAAGTCCGGCAATTTTGCCAGTGCCACGTTCATGCGGAAGGTGCCGGAGCCCGCTTTCCAATTTCTCATGCGCGCCGCCATCGCACCGGGCACCGCCTCGGTCGGCACCAGGTTTTGGAACAGGTATTGCGGATCGACATTGGCGATGACCGCGCGGGCGCGGATCGCCGTGCCATCCTTCAGCACGACGCCCGTGGCGCGGCCGCGCTCGACGATGACTTCGCGCACCGCGGCGCCGACGTCGATGCGCACGCCGTGGGCGGCGGCGGCGCTGGCCATCGCCTGCGTGATGGCGCCCATGCCGCCGATGGCGTGGCCCCATAACCCTTGCTTGCCGTTCACTTCGCCGAACACGTGATGCAGCAGCACATAGGCCGAGCCCGGTGTGTAAGGGCTCGCCAGATTGCCGACCACCGCATCGAAGCCGAGCACGGCTTTGATCGGATCGGACTCGAACCAGCCGTCGAGCACCTCGCCGGCGGATTTGCGAATGAGGCCGAACGCCGCCGCGACCGCATCGTCCCGCCACAGCCGCTTGCCGATGGCCGCGAGCTTGCCGAGCTGGCGCGCGCTGTCGCCGAGATTTCGCAGCGCCAGATTGGGCGGCGCCGCGAGCACGAGGCTGCGCAGCACATTGGCGACACGGCCGATCTCGGCCTGATAGGCGCCGTAGCGGGTGGCGTCCTTGGCGCTGAATTTGGCGATCTCGCTTTCGCTGCGGCCCTCGCCGGTGAGGAGATAACGGCCGTCGGGCAGCGGCAAAAAATTCTGCGCGCGGCGTTCGACGATGCGCAAGCCGTGCGCGTGCAGCTTGAGATCGCGGATGACTTTTGGCTGCAACAGGCTCACCGCATAGGCCGCGGTCGAGTTGCGGAAGCCCGGCCAAAATTCCTCGGTCACGGCGGCGCCGCCGACGACGCCGCGCCGCTCCACGACGCGCACGCGCAAGCCCGCCATGCCGAGATAGGCCGCGCAGGTCAGGCCATTGTGGCCGGCGCCGATGACGATGGCATCAAGTTCCGACATGGCATTACACGGCGTTATCGGGCATTGGCGTTCGTGCGGGGCCGGGTCGCCGTCCGATCCAGGAAATGCCGGTGGTCTCATTCGACATCGGTGAAGTGAGCGTCATGGATATGATCGCGCAACCGTGAAAACCGGACTGTCCCGGACCATGGCACAATACACGGGCCGGAATACAAGCTGGACAGGAAGCCAGAATGCAGGGAGGCACCATGGTTGCGTCGACAATGGTTGCGTTGACAATCAATGGCGAGAGCAAGACGGTCGATGCACCCCCCGACATGCCGCTGCTTTGGGTGCTGCGCGATCTTTTGGGCATGACCGGCACGAAATTCGGCTGCGGCATCGCCCAATGCGGCGCCTGCACGGTGCACCTCGACGGCAAGGCCGTGCGCTCTTGTCTGTTGCCGGTCGGCGCGATCGGCGACCGCGCCATCACCACGATCGAAGGCGTCGGCTCAACGGCGAGCGGGGCCAAGGTGCAGAAGGCGTGGCTCGATCTGGAAGTGATCCAGTGCGGCTATTGCCAGTCCGGTCAAATCATGTCGGCTGCGGCGCTGCTGCAGGACACGCCGCATCCCGGCGATGCCGATATCGATGCGGCGATGGCGGGCAACATCTGCCGCTGCGGCACCTATGTGCGCATCCGCGAGGCGATCAAGCGCGCCGCGGACGGCCAGGCATAGGAGGCCGCCATGCAAGACGCGCTTTCGAAAATCAGTCCGCTCCCCTCGCGCCGGACGCTGATGACGGGCGCATTGGCCGGCGGATTTGTGCTCGCCTTCCGCCTGCCGCTCAAGGCCGCCAACGAGCCGGAGCAGCCGGCCGACGATACCGCCGGCAAGTTCGCGCCCAATGCCTTCATCCGCATCGATCATTCCGGCAAGACCACGCTGGTGATGCCGCAGGTGGAGATGGGTCAGGGTGTCTATACCGCCATCCCCATGATCCTCGCCGACGAGCTCGATGCCGACTTCGCCGCGGTGACACTGGAGCATGCGCCGCCCAACGACAAGCTCTACGGCAATCCGACCTTCGGCATTCAGGTCACCGGCAATTCCAATTCCATTCGCTCGTTCTGGAAACCGTTGCGCGTGGCCGGCGCTTCGGCGCGGGCGATGCTGGTGGCAGCCGCCGCCGGCCAATGGCAGGTCGACCCGGCGAGTTGCTCGGCGTCGAACGGCAAGGTCACGCACAGTGCAAGCGGGCGGGTGCTGGCCTACGGCGATCTCGTGGATGCGGCGGGCAGCGTTCCGGTGCCGCAGAATCCGCCGCTCAAAGATCCAAAAAATTTCAACCTGATCGGCAAGCCGCTCAAGCGGCTCGATACGCCGAACAAGACCGACGGCAAGGTGGTCTATGGCATCGACGCCATGTTGCCGGGGATGAAGTTCGCGACGCTTTTGCAGTGCCCGGTGTTCGGCGGCAAGGTCGCCCATGTCGACGACAGCGCGGCGAAGGCCGTTCCCGGCGTACGCCAGATCGTCGTGCTCGACGATCTGGTCGCGGTTGTCGGTGATCACACCTGGGCGGCCAAGAAGGGCCTTGATGCTCTCATCATCACCTGGAACGAGGGCACCTACGCGAATTTGAGCTCAGCCGATATCTGGAACGACCTGCGCGCCGCCAGCAAAAAGGACGGTGTCGTCGCCAAATCGGTCGGCGACATCGCCAAGGGTTTTGCGCAGGGCGAGCGGATCGACGGCGAATACGAATTGCCGTTCCTGGCGCACGCGACCATGGAGCCGTTAAACTGCACGGTGCACGTGACGCCGGGCGCCTGCGAAGTATGGACCGGCACCCAGGTCATGACGCGCTGCCAGTCCTACGCGGCACAAGCGGCGGGTCTGCCGATCGACAAGGTGACCGTGCACAATCATCTGCTCGGCGGCGGTTTCGGCCGCCGGCTCGAAGCCGACATGGTGGCGACGGCCGTGCGCATCGCCATGCACGTCGACGGTCCGGTGAAGGTGATGTGGTTCCGTGAAGAGGACATCCGGCACGACGTCTATCGTCCTGTCTATCGCGACACGATTTCCGCGGTGTTGTCGAACGGCAGGATTGCCGCCTGGAAATATCGCATAACCGGTTCGGGCGTGATCGCGCGCTGGCTGCCGGCGGCGTTCCAGAACGGCATCGACATCGACGCCGTCGATAGCGCCGTCGACATTCCCTACGATATTCCCAATCTGCAGGTCGAATACGTGCGCGCCGAGCCGCCGGCGGTGCCCACCGGTTTCTGGCGCGGCGTCGGACCGAACAACAACGTGTTCGCCATCGAATGCTTCATCGATGAGCTGGCCCGCAAAGCCGGCAAGGACCCGGTCGAGTTCCGGCGCGGCATGCTCGACAACAATCCGCGCCTGAAAGCCGCCCTCGATCTGGTCGCCGAGAAATCCGGCTGGGGCCAGCCGCTGCCGGCGCGCACCGGCCGCGGCGTCAGTGTCCAGCCGTCGTTCGGCAGTTTCATCGCGACCGTGGTCGAGGCGGAAGTCGACGACAAGGGCGAAGTCTATCTGCGCCGCGTGACCTCGGCGGTCGACACCGGCATCGCCGTCAATCCCGATACCATCGTGGCGCAGCTGCAAGGCGGGCTGATTTTCGGGCTCACGGCCGCGCTTTACGGCGAGGTCACCATCGCCAAGGGGCGGGTCCAGCAATCCAATTTCAACGACTACCGCATGCTGCGCATCGATCAGACGCCCCCCATCGAAGTGCACGTCATCGACAGCGGCGCGGATCCGGGCGGCATCGGCGAGACCGGCGTGACCGCCGGGCCGCCGGCGCTGCGCAACGCGATCTACGCGGCGACCGGTGTGGCGCTGCGCCGGCTGCCGATCGACCGCCGCGCGCTTGCGGTCAAGGCGTGAGTGTCATGCGCAGACGCATCGCGATCGTTGTCCTCGTCATCCTGATTGCCGCGGCCGTTTTGGTGCTCAAAGCCTTCACCAAGGGGCCGTTGGCGTTCGCCGGCGGCCACACGGTTGCGCTCGCGGATTACCACGAAGCCGATCCGACCGGCGTTCCGCAAAATCTCGCCAATGCCGACCCGGTCAAGCGCGGCGAATATCTCGCCCGCGCCGCCGATTGCCTGGTCTGCCATACCGCGCCCGGCGGCGCCGCCTTTGCCGGGGGCCTGGCGATTCCGCTTCCGTTCGGCACGCTCTACACGACGAACATCACGCCCGACAAAGACACCGGCATCGGCAGTTACAGCGATCAGGAATTTCTCGACGCCTTGCGCCGCGGCAAAAGGCGCGATGGCGCACGTCTTTATCCGGCGATGCCGTACACGTCCTATACCTACATGACCGACGCCGACGGTCTGGCGATCAAGGCCTATCTATTCAGCCTGCCCGCGGTACACGCGACGGTGCCGGACAACACGTTTGCATTCCCGTACAACCAGCGTTGGCTGATGGTGTTCTGGTCGACGCTGTTCAACGCTGACGCCCGCTTCGCGCCCAACACCGATCGCAGCGCGGAATGGAACCGAGGCGCCTATATCGCCGAAGCGCTGGCCCATTGCGGCGAATGCCACACGCCACGGAATCTCGGCCTCGCCTTGGACAACGGCAAAAAGTTTGCCGGCGCGGTGACGGCGGGCTGGCACGCCTTCAACATCACATCGGATAAGGGCTCCGGCATCGGCGGTTGGAGCGACGACGAGGTGTTCGCCTATCTGGCAAGCGGGCACGCGCTCGGCCGCGGCACGGCGGCGGGCCCCATGGGCGAAGCCGTCGACCAAAGTTTCAGCCGGATGGCGCCGTCCGACATCCACGCGCTGGTCAGCTATGTGCGCAGCGTTCCGCCGATCGCCTCGCCCGATCTGCCGGCAACGCTGGCGCCGCCGGCGCCGGCTTCGCCGAAAGAAGGCGGCGCCACGACGGATGCGCTCGGCAAAAAAATCTTCGAGGAGTCTTGCGTGAGCTGCCACAACTGGACCGGCGTCAGCGCGATCACTCCCTACGCGACAGTGGCCGGGGCACGCGCGGTCAACGACCGCACCGCCACCAATGTCGCCCAGATCGTGATTTCCGGATCGGAGCGGCACACGCCGCCGGGCGTGGTGTCGATGCCGGCCTTCGGCAGTTCGCACTCCGACACCGAGATCGCCGCGGTGAGCAACTATGTCACGGCGCGGTTCGGCAGTGCGCGATCGAGCGTCACCGACAAGGACGTCGCCGGGCTGCGAAGTCAGACCTCCCGGTGACGCGATGGCAGATGCCGCGGCTCAAGCGGGTCGCCTGTGAGTTGCTTGCTTCATGCCGTCTTCTTCCGCATAAATTGCAATCGAGCCGGCCAACGGCCTGGTATATCGCCTTCATTGACCCATCAAGAAACTCCAAGGAGCAGACATGAAACTCGCATTTTTTGACAACTATAAGCTCGGCGTGGTGGTCGGCGACAAGATCGTCGACGTCTCGGCCGTGACCAAGGGCATCAAGGCGCTCGGCCCGCAGGACGTGATCCGCGGCGTGATCGAGAAGTGGAGCACTTACAAGGGCAAGCTCGCCGCCGCCGCCAAGAAGGGCAAGGGCAAGCCGCTCGCCAAGGTCAAGCTGCGCCCTCCGCTGCCGAAGCCGGAGAACATCATCTGCATGGCGGTGAACTACATGGAAAACGGCACCCTGCCGGAGCCCGCCCCGATCAACGCCTTCATGAAATCACCGAGCGCGGTCATCGGCGACGGCGACACCATGGTGCTGCCCGACATGGCGGCGAGCGTGTTCGAGGGCGAGGCCGAGATCGCCGTCGTCATCGGCAAGCGCGCCTCGCACGTCAAGGCGGCCGACGCCATGAAATACGTGTTCGGCTACACCAACTTCATCGACGGGTCGGCGCGCGGCGTGGTGCCGCCGACCAACGTGTTCTATCAGATGAAGTCGCGCGACACCTTTGCGCCGATCGGGCCCTATATCGTCACCGCCGACGAGATCAAGGATCCGCACAAGCTGCAGGTCAAGCTCACCAACAACGGCGCCGTGTACCAGAACTTCAACACCGACGACATGGCGCACAAGATTCCGCGCTGCATCGAATGGGTCACCTCGATCCACACGCTGCTACCCGGCGACATCCTGGCCACCGGCACCAACCATCGCGGGCTCAATCCGTTCATGGACGGCGACAAGATCGAGCTGACCTGCGAGGGCTGCGGCACGCTGCACATCACGGTGCGCGACCCGCTCAAGCGCAGCTGGGCGCGCATCACCCGCCTGCAACACAAGCAGAGCGGCGCCGAAGGCGTGCACACCAAGCAGACCGGCGGCAAATACGCGAAATAGCCGCGCCCCCTTGTGGCTACAGCGGGCCTGACGGTGCCGTCAGGCCCCGAACCACTCCGGGTGCTCGGTCAGTGCCACGATGCTGCAGGCGAACGTCAGCACGCAGATCGTCCACAACAGCAGCGCGAGATAGCTGTCATCGCTCATGGCATCGGCGAAGCAATCGCCGTGCCAAAATCGGGCCGTCACTTTTGTGGGCAACTGGGAAACGGCGTGTCCCAGGTGTAGGTCTCTGCCGCGAAAGGAATCGACATCCCGCCCTTTTTACACGAATCGACATCCCCGGCGTCGAAGACAAACATCTTCATGCCCTTTCCCATGGCGCCGAGCGACTGACGAAACATGGCCTCGACCGCGACGAGCACGGCGGTCGGCGCCGGAGGCATGTCGCTGCGTGACAAAAGGTTGAGCGCATTGCCGGCCCGATCTCTGGCTTCCAACGTATCGATATCGTCAAAGGAAAAGGTGCCGCTCGCCTTGTCCAAACGGCCATGCACCGCCATGACGACAACGTACTTCTGCAGCATGGCGATGAGATTCGGTGCGCCGCTCATGTCGGGCCGCACCATTGTCGGCACAAACCACATCAGCAGGACCAGTTCGCCGCCGGGCCTGGCGTCGTTGATGGTCGCATAATCGCGTGCGATCGCGTCGGGCGTCGCTTTCCAATTGCGCGATGAGGCGGTCGAAACCGCGACGACCGAAAGCGCCGCCGTTATCAGTGCCGTAGCAAAGAGACGCCGCATTGCCATGACAGCCCCCTCTTGCAATGCGTCCGCCGAGACGCCGGCATGCTGAAAACAACGAACACATCGCACCGACGGCGATGCTACGCGGCTTGCAGGCTCAATTCAATTCGTTACGCAGGCGGGCGCGAAACAAACAAATTCGCGGAGCGTCAATCCCGGTAGCCGCGGTCGATGCCGTCGAGCATGCGCAAATACGTCGGCCAGTCGGCCGAGCCGCGGCCGGAATCGTGATGCTCGTACTGATGCGCGGTCTTTTCGCAAATCTCCGCCGGAATCTCGATCAGCGCGCCGCCGGTCGCTTCCATCTTGAGCTGGATGTCGGCCGCCTCGAGCAGCGACTTCATCAGCACGAAGGCCTCGCGCACGGTCTTGCCGACCGTGAGCAGGCCGTGATTGTGCATGATCAGGGCGCGGTTCTTGCCGAGCGCCTTGTTGATGCGGGCGCGCTCGCCGAAATCTTCGGTGATGCCTTCGTAGGCGTGATAGCCGATGCGATTGTGGAAGCGCACCGCCGGCTGCGACACCATGCGCAGGCCGTGCTTCAGCCCGGCCAGCGCCATGCCGGTCTCGGTGTGCACGTGCACGGCGCAATTGACGTCCGGCCGCGCCGCAAGCACGCCGCCGTGCAAGGTGAAGCCGGGCCGGTTGACGCCCGAGGATTCGTCGAGGTCGTCGTCCATCGAGACCTTGACCAGGTTCGACGCCGTCACCTCGGTGTAGAGCAGCTCGTGCTGCTTGATGAGGAATTTGCGCTCCTCACCGGGCACGGGCATGGACGAGTGATTGTAGATGACGTCGCCCCAGCCGTAATGGGCGATCAGCCGATAGGCGGCAGCGAGGTCGACGCGGGCCTGCCATTCGGCGGGCGCGATGTCGGCTTGGGTGACCGGCGCGATCTTGACGTGGGTGTTCATGGCTTGGGCTCCGGCTTGGGCTCCGCGTGGAAGCGGCAATCTAGCATCCCGCGCCGCCGCGGCGCAGCCCCCTGCTGCGGCGCCAAGATTCTGGGCGCCAAGACAAGCGGTAGTTGCGGCCATTATTAACTCATCCTCAACGGCTGGCGGCGACTCTGCTGGCATGGGAGCGACCCGTCCATTTATGACAGTTTGTCAGGCTGCGAGCCTCATGGCGGCGCTGGTGCTGGCGCTTTGTGCCAGCGAGTCGATGTCCAGCACGCCGATGGACGCCCGGCACGTCTGGCTGCAGCAATACCATCGGCCGGCGGAAATTCCGTTCCCGAAGAGCAATCCTTACTCGGATGCCAAGTTCAAGCTTGGCCGGGCGCTGTTCTTCGACCCGATCCTGTCCGGATCCGAGGTCCGCTCCTGCTCCACCTGTCACAATCCCGGACTGTCCTGGGCCGACGGCCAGGCGCGCGCAATCGGCGAAAAGCAACTGCCGCTGCCGCTGCGCACGCCGACATTGCTCAATGTCGCCTGGATTCCGAAACTCGGCTGGGACGGGCACTTCCGCAACCTCGAAGAGGTCGCCATGGGTCCGATCACCGCGACCGGAAACATGAACCTGTCGGAAAAGGCTTTGGTCGAGCGGCTTGCGGCGATCCCGGGCTATGTCGATGCGTTCGACTTGGCCTTCGGCGAAGGCGATGTCTCGGAGCGGAAGATCGAATTCGCGCTCGCCACCTTCGAGCGCACGATCGTATCGAAGGACTCGGCCTTCGACCGCTGGATCGACGGCGCCGAAACGGCGATCAGCGATCAGGCCAAGCGCGGCTTCGACCTGTTCAACGGCAAAGCCAATTGCGCGGCCTGTCACAGCGGCTGGGCCTTCACCGACGCCTCGTTCCACGATATCGGCAGCGCCCGCGGCGACGATTGGGGCCGCGGCCGGCTATTCCCGACATCGGTGGCGCTGCGTTACGCCTTCAAGACCCCGACTTTGCGCGATGTCGCCCGCCGGGGTCCCTACATGCACGACGGCTCGGTGCCGACCTTGGAGGCCGTGCTCGACCTCTATGACCGCGGCGGCATCGAGCGGCCGAGCCGGGCCGAGGAAATCCATCGGCTCGGATTGACCGGGGCCGAGAAGTCAGACCTCATCGCCTTCCTGGCGACGCTCAACGGCACGCCCGAGCCGGTGTCGTTCCCGGCGCTGCCGCGCTAAGGCGCAAGTCTTACAAGATAACGATTTAGCTAGAGAATAACCGGAAGTCCGCTGCTCGCCAGCGCCAGCCCGCCGAGCAGTAGCGCACCGGCGCCGGTTTCCAGCGCCTCGATATGGGCCGGGAAACGCTTGGCCAGATAGGCGACAACGGCGCCCGTCATAACGCTCAGCAAGCCCAGAATTCCGATCACGGCACTCTCCCGTAGACCCATGAGGGTCCGGATCGGCTATCCCTAGCGGCCAATGCCTACGGGTGGGCTAGGCGAAACGAATCAATTTTAGGCATCGAGACCAGCGGCAACCTTAAGGTTAACAACAACTTAATTTATGCAACCGGGGCTTCAAAAGCTCTTAAGAATGTGTTAAAAGCTCAGTCATGCCAGGGTGCTGCGGGCGGCGGCGAAACTGGCATGTGAATACGTGGCGGTGAGGGTGAGATGTTACGGCTGGCGAGACGGTTGCCGTTTGCAACCGCGATACCATTGTCGTTTGCCATCTATGCTTCGTTGTGTGGAACGGCAAGCGCGCACGTCAAGTGGTTTTGCGCCTACGACGTGGCCGGCCAACCGGACGGTCTCGAAAACGTCCTCTGTCTCGACTTCGAATTTCTCACCGGCCTGTCGATCCTCGCTTTGATGGCGGGCTCGCTGCTGGAGGGCACGCCGGTCGGCATGGCCGTGCTGCAGGCGCTCGACCGCGCGACCGTCCTCATCCGCAACAATCTCGAAACCATTTTCCGCTGCAGCGTCGCGTTCTTCTTCATCGCCATCTGGGGCCTCGGCGGCGTGCTGCTGACGCCCGAGCTCAAGACCAGTTCGCCTTTGATCGGCGCCATTCAGCTCGGCATTGCCGCCGGCATGGTGTCGCGCCGCACCATGCCGTTATCGGCGTTGGGGATTTTCACGCTGTACGGCGTTGCCGTCTGGAATTACGGCGTGTTTCATCTCGCCGACTATCCGGTGTTCCTCGGCGTCGCCGCTTATCTGGCGCTGACCGGCCTGCAGAAAAATTTCTTCGGCGCCCGTCCGATCGACGTGTTGCGCTGGACCGCCGGCATCACCTTGATGTGGGCGTCGGTCGAAAAATGGGCCTATCCGGAATGGTCGTACCCGCTGTTCATCGCCAAGCCGGAAATGTCGATGGGCTTCACGCCGGACTTCTTCATGCGGGCGGCCGGCGCGGTCGAATTCGCCCTGGCGTTCGCGCTGATCTGGACGCCGCTGGTGCGGCGCGTCGGGGCCGCAATGCTGGCCGCGATGTTCATCAGCGCGGTGTTCGAATTCGGCAAGATCGATCTGATTGGCCACACGCTGATCGTGGTGGCGCTGTTCGCCATCCTGGCCGACGACGGCGGCAGGCAGTCGCGACTGCGCGATTCCTGGATATTGCCGTTCAGCTATGCGGCGGCGCTGGCGCTGTTCCTGGCGGTCTACTACGTCGGCCACGCCGAGCTGTTCGGCACCGCGATCCTCTGATCGCCAACGCGTTCGCCAATCCTACTGCACGTGCACCACGAGCCGCATCTTCGGATGGATGGCGCATAGCACGTCGAAATCGCCGGCCACCGGGAAGGTGATCGGCGTGATGCTGCCGGGCTTCTGGTCGCCGGAGTCGAATGAGAATTTGTCGGAATCGATATAGGCGTGGTGCAGGAGATCCGCGTCGTCGTTGACGATCTGAATGGATTCGCCGCGCTTGATGGTGACGTCGCCGGGATGGAATTCGCGCCCCTTCTGCGAAATCGAATATTGCGGCGCCGCACCCACCAGCGTTCCCATCGCGGTCAGCGCCAACGCCGCGACCGTGACCGCGATCGGGCGGCGCGCGCGCCGTAGAGCGTCTGCTAAACTCATAGTTGCCTCGTGGCCTGGTTCAACGTCCAGCGGCGGCATAATCCTCGCATATCGCCGCCTTCCGACAGCGTGACGGCTGGCAGTTAAGACGCCGTTAAGGAAGCCGCGAAGATTGGAGCGGGCGCTCCATCGCCCTTAACGGCCCCCGGTATAGGTCTGTAGGGCCGAAGTCAGCAATTGTACCCTCATGATGCATGGCCGGATCGCTCGTCTGATCGACCGTTTGGGATCGCCTTGGCGTCAAAGCCTGTCGCGAGCCGCGGCGCTGTGCATGACCATCCGTGGCCGCATCCTGGTCGCGTTCCTGATCATGAGCGTGATCACCGCGGCGCTCGGCGCCTACGCCACCATGGGCGTGCGCAATGCCGGCCTGTTGGTCGACAAGACCTTCGACGAATCGCTGATGTCGATCAATTACGCCCGCGCCGCGGCAACCGATTTCGCCGCCATGCGCGCCGCCTTCGCGCGCCGCTGGATCGCCACCGATTCCGACACGCGCGCGGCGCTGGACGACGAGTTCGACAAGCTCGGCACGTCGCTGACGGAAGACCTCGCGATCGCCGCGCAGCGCTCGCAATCGGTGCGCGCCACCCGCGCCGCCGAAAGCGTCAAGCGCGCGGTCGACGCCTGGAAAGGCATTTGCGAGCGGCTGCTCGACGGCACCAAGCTCGACGTCAACTGGGCGACACTCGACCAATACACGGTCAAGGTCGACGACCAGATCGACCTGTTGGTGAACTACACCGCCGGCGACGGCTTTCTGTACCGGCAAAGCGCCCGCGCCGCGGTCGCCCACGACATCCAGCTCAACATCGCCGGCATCGCGCTGGCACTGTTGCTCTCCGCACTGGTCGCCTGGGCCCTGGCGCGACGCATCGTCGGTCCGGTCGCGGTCGCCTCCAACGTCGCGGCGCGCATCGCCGCCGGCAAGCTCGACGTTGCAATACCCAAGGGCAGCGGCGACGAGCTCGGCGCGCTGCTCACCGCCATGGGCATGATGCGCGACAACATCAAGGCGATGATGGACCGCGAGGTCGCGC
>Ga0316363_10002828_pt1 | contig 12928 bp, 12 predicted proteins | sample Sb_taG_3_FD_200459 | JGI IMG/M metagenome (GOLD analysis project Ga0316363, IMG submission 200459) | Peat soil microbial communities from Weissenstadt, Germany - Sb_50d_a_PC metaG (v2) (version 2) | ecosystem: Environmental > Terrestrial > Soil > Wetlands > Peat | place: Germany: Weissenstadt...
AACGGCCAGCCGGAAACGGCGCCAAAACGGCCGTCCGCTAGCCGGAAGACGTCATGGGTAGCAGTCATGTCGAGTGCGGCGCGGCGGTGGGCGAAATGCCCGGCCACGCGGGCTCCGACCATGACCCGGTTCGCCGGTTTTTCGCGGTTTTGCCGCGGCCGCTGCGCTTTCTCGGCGTCGGCGGGCTTGGCCTGATTACCGATCTGGCGGTCTTCACCCTCATCATCGCCCATAGCCCGCATCCACTGCTGGCGCGGCTCGTCTCGCTCGCAATCGCGACGCTGGTGACCTGGCGGCTCAACCGTGCGCTGACCTTCGACCATAGCGGCCGCCACTCCGCCGATGAAGCCATGCGCTACGCCGCCGTCGCCGCCTCGGCCCAGGCGGTCAGCTACGCCGTCTTCGCCGCCCTGATCGTCACCGTGCTGGCCGCGATGCCGCAGCTCGCCGTGATCGTCGGCGCCGCCTGCGGCGCGCTGGTCTCCTATAGCGGCCAGGCGCTGTTCGCCTTCCGGCCGCGCACCCAGGCGCCCCGCCAATCAACCCCCCTCTGAAAGAAGCCGTCCTGATGAGCGTCGATGCCGAAGTGTTCGTTATCGGTGCGGGGCCCGCCGGCCTTACCGCCGCCTATTGCCTGACCAAGGAGGCGCGCTCCGTCATCATCATCGAGCGCGACCCGATCTATGTCGGCGGCATCAGCCGCACCGTCGCATACAAGGATTTCCTGTTCGACATCGGCGGCCACCGCTTCTTCTCCAAGTCGAAGGAGATCGTGGCGCTGTGGCAGGAGATTTTGCCCGACGATTTCATCGCCCGGCCGCGGCTGTCGCGCATCTATTACAACGGCAAGTTCTTCTCCTATCCGCTGAAAGCCTTCGAGGCGCTGCTCAAGCTCGGCATCTTCACCTCGACCGCCTGCATGGCGTCCTACGCCTACGCCAAGGTCTTCCCGGTGGCGCCGGCGCGCACCTTCCACGAATGGGTGCGCAACCAGTTCGGCGAAAAGCTGTTCCAGATTTTCTTCAAGACCTACACCGAGAAGGTGTGGGGCATGTCGTGCGACGAGATTTCCGCCGATTGGGCGGCGCAGCGCATCAAGGGCCTCGATCTGTTGACCGCCGTCATCAATGGGCTCAAGCGCTCGCTGCATATCGGCCGCAAGCCCAAAGCCAACGGCGATACCGTCAAGAGCCTGATCGAAAGCTTCCAGTACCCGCGCAAGGGACCGGGCATGATGTGGGACGCAGCCGCGCGCAAGATCAGGGCGCAGGGCGGCCGCCTGCTGATGGGGCGCGAATTGGTCTCGCTCGAATTCGACACCGCCGCCAATCTCTGGCGCATCGAGGTAGAAACGACGAAGGGCGAGCGCGAGAGCTTTACCGCGCGCCATGTCGTCAGCTCGGCGCCGGTGCGCGAACTGGTGCCGCGCATCAAGCCGGTGCCGATCTCGCTGTTGCACGCCCGTGCGCTGCGCTATCGCGACTTCCTCACCGTGGCGCTGATGGTGCGTAATCCAGAGCTGTTCGACGACAATTGGATCTATATCCACGACCCGAGCGTAAAAGTCGGCCGGGTGCAGAACTACCGCTCCTGGTCGCCGGAGATGGTGCCCGCCGGCATGAGCTGCCTTGGCCTCGAATATTTCTGCTTCGAGGGCGACAATCTGTGGGACGCGTCCGACAACGATCTCATCGCGATCGCCAAAAAAGAAGTCGCGCAGATCGGCCTCATCGCCGCCGAAGACGTGGTCGACGCCCGCGTGGTGCGCCAGCCCAAGGCCTATCCGGTCTACGACGAAGACTATCGCGACAACATCGCCGCCATCCGGCTCGACCTCGAGGGCAGCTACCCGACGCTGCACATGGTCGGCCGCAACGGCATGCACAAATACAACAACCAGGACCACGCGATGATGACGGCGATGCTCACCGCGCGCAACATCCTCGCCGGGCAACGGCTCTACGACGTGTGGAACGTCAACGAAGACGCCCAATATCACGAAGCAGGCGCCTCCGGCGCGCAGAGCGCGCTCGACAGCGTGCGGCTGGTTCCGGAGAAAGTGGCCGGCGAGCGCGCTGCCTAGATCATGGCCCGCCCGTTTCCCCGGGCTTGGTCCGGGCAAGGATGCCCGGTTTCGGCAAAGACCATGCGCCGCCAAAAACTCGGCGCATAAATCGATTTGATCTGAAGCGATTTCGCTCTACGGCATGTACCCGGAGCGGATGTGAGCATCGTCGCATGGCGATTTTGCCGGTGGCGGCAATTGTGACAGCTGTCCGGCCGTTTGCTAGCCTCCGCCGGGGATCAATGGTCGCGTCCCCGCTCAATTAATTCCCGGGAAATTTGATGTCTGAAGCGAATGATGCGCGGCGCATGAAGGGCCTTGCGGTTGGCGTGGTACTTTTCGTCTTCGGCATCATCAACGCCTGGTACGTCTGGTACCGATACGACTCACGTGACCCTGTTATCTTCATACTTGGCCACTTGCATTTCGAGATCGGCCACGCGGTCTTTTGGATGGTATTAGGCGCCGGCATTTTTGCCTGGTTCTGGTTCGACCTTACCGACGATGACGATCAAGACGGACGCAATCCCGGCGGGTAAACGGATATCATCCGGCGTCGCGGTCGGGCAAAGTGACGAAAATCAGCACACCGAGCATCACCACGACGATGCGAAATGCGGCCTCCTGCCCGTTCCAGGTCTGCGATTGCCACATGGCAAAATATTCGCCGGCGACCACTAGGAAGCCGCAGAACCAGAGGCCAAAGCCGACCGTCAGGCCGGCCACGGCCCAGACCTTGGCGCGGTTGAAGCGCTCGGCCGGCGCCTTGAGCCGCATCAGCAATGCCAGCGCGCCGGCCGACAGCAGGAGACAGGTCAATGCCTCGACCGCGATGATCGCCGCGTAAGCGATCGTCCAGATACGCGTGTCGGTGATCGCGCGACCCATCAATGCGTTATTGGGGAACGTCGTGTCCATGCTCAAGACGTGCCGTACGAATTCGTAGTTCGAGTCGTAGTCCACAATATTGTCGTAAGCGACGACAAAGGCAAAAGCCGCGAGTGCGGCGATCATCGCAATCTTGGCAAGCCGGAGCAACACCATGGGGCTCATCCCGCGATTAGGATTGCACGTGTCATTGGAATGCCCCTGGAGGTAGCCTCAAGCATGCCGATTGCACGCGGCGGCAAGCTTAGCTTAGGGGGGCCGGATTGCTAACTGGGGCCGGCAGTCGGTCGCTTGCCCTGCGCTACTTCGTCAACGTATCGCTATTTGTATATGAGGGGGTTCGGCGGTTCGGTGTTGACGTTCGTATTGCCGTCGATGTTGTTGTCGCCGTAGCTCAAGACGACCCCGCCCATGGATGTGAGCCATCCGTACGTATTTCCCGTGATCGTTGATCGCGTGACGCTAATGGTGACGACAGTACCATCCGCGTCAAATCCAATGAAATTATTGGCAATCGTGGAATTCTGCACCATGACGTTCGCGGTTGCCCCCGGGGTGATCGCGGTGGCAAAGATGCCAGGCCCTCCGTTGCCCGCGATCACGCTGTCGGTGACGGTGACGTTGATGGTCCCAACGGAACCAACGGATAGGCCCCTAATTTCATTGTTCTCCAACTGAACGTGATCGAGAACACCGTTCACACTGTTACCGCCGGCAGTGAATCCATTACCCCCATTATCTGCAATCAGTGTGTTCGACACAAAAAACTGGCTCAGGCTGGAAGAGGTTGCGGCGAAGACGATGCCATCCTGCGTGAAATTTCGGATTACGCTATCGCGAACAGTCAAACTGCCGCCGTTGTTAAAGTTGATGCCAGTGGTAGGGACGAGGGCAGTCCCATCGAGCACCACCCCGATGATGTTGATCTTGTCGCCCGTGTTGGCATTGATGGTGATTGCCGCGGGATTGCTACCGCCGCTTGGTGCCGCAATCGAAGCCCAGCCGTGACCTTCGATGCTAACCGGGCCGGTAATGGTCAGTGAGCCGTAGTTGGCGGGATCGAGCACGTAGATTTCGCCATTGGCGGCCGTAGCCGCATAGGCGGCCGCGAGGTGCCGGCAGGGCGTAGCGACATTGGCGCAGTTGTTGCTGTCACTACCCGCCGCCGAGACGAAGGTGCGGGCCGCCTGAGCCTGCGCCGGCGCGGCCGGCAGCAAGCAAACGAGAGCGGCTGTCAGCAGGGTGGGCAGAAAAGCGATCGTGCGCACAACTAAAGCCCCACGAAACAACACGGAACCGATGTGTATTGAGGGATACTAGCGCAGAACGGGCAGCCTGTCCGCGGTCAGGGCGCGAGGCCACAGGAGGCGGGCGGCCGCGCGTCATCAGAAACCTCGATGCGTGCTGCCGACCCCGACAATCAAATCGCGTTCAATCAGGCTGAATGCCGGCGGCCTTGATCTGCCTCGCCCAATTGCCGAGGTCGTCGCCGATGAATTGCACGAATTGCGCGGGCGTCTTGCGCACCAGCTGGAACGTGTTGGTCGCGAACAGAGTCCGCGCTTCCGGCGACACCAGCGCGCTTTGCGTATCGGCCCTGATCTTATCGACCACCGGCCCGGGCAGACCGGCCGGTCCGAACAGCCCCCACCATCCGCCGGTCGAGAAACCCGGCACGCCCGACTCCGAAATGGTCGGCAGGTCCGGACGCGCCGCGATTCTTTCGGCGCTGGCGGCAGCAATAATCCGCAGCGTGCCGGCTTTGACATAGGCATCGACGCTGCTCAAGTTGACGATCAGCACCGCGACCTCGCTGCGCAACAGCGCCGTGATCGCCGGTGTCGCCCCCTTGTACGGAACGTGCAATATCTGCGTGCCGGTGCGCAGCTTGAAGTCTTCCATGGCGACATGGGGGTAGGTGCCGTTGCCGAACGAGCCGTAATTGAGCTCGCCGGGTTTTGCCTTGGCGAGCGCGATGAGCTCCTGCACGGATGTTACCGGCAGCGACGACGGCACGATCATCACCGGCGTGATCTGGCCCAGCATCAGGATCGGAGTGAGGTCCTTTTGCGAATCGTAGGGCATCCGGCTGTGCAGATTAGGCGCCGCCGTGATGGCCGCATTGCTGGCGACGAGCAGCATGTAGCCGTCGGCCGGCGCCTTCACGACCGCTTCGGTGCCAATCAGTTCGTCGGCACCGGGCCGATTTTCGATGATGACCGGCTGGCCCCATGACTGCGACAGGCCCTGCCCGATGACGCGCGCCAACAGGTCCGTGATGCCGCCCGGCGTGCTCGGCACGATGATGCGAACGGTGCGCGCCGGATACTGATCCTCGGCGTGCGCGGCAAACGACCACGCCGCGGCCGCGCCACCAAACGCGGCTATGAATTGCCGCCTCCCGACATGGGTCACCATTCGACCGCCCCCGGTGGAGTCGCGACCTTCGCCATGAACGGACAATACCACGTCTCACTTTGGCGGTCTGTGGCGTGCGGCACGAGCAGCGGCGGCGGCGGCGGCGGCGGAATCCGGATCGCCGCAAGCCGTTCAACGGCGCTCGGCGCGCTCGAGGACGAAAATCATCTGCGACAGGCGAGCGAACGGGCTGCGCAAAATATCGAGGCCGGCAAACAGGCCCTGAAAGAGCGTCACCAGCGGATGATAGATCGATGGCCGCTCACGCGATATTTTCACCAATCCAAGCAACCGCAATTCGTTCAGAACCGATACCGTCCAAAATGGAGCGCCTTGCGCGTAGGCGAACGATTTGACGTGCAACCCCTGATCCTCGGCCATGCGCGCAAAACTGTCGCGATCGAACAGCACGAAATGGCGCGGCGCATGGTAGCCGCCCCATGAGCGATGCCGGAATATCCTGGCATCCAAGGCGTCGTAGTTGGGCGTCTTGATCAGAACCAAGCCACCCGGCGCGAGCAGCGACCGCGCTTTGGCCAGCACCTCATCGGGGCGCCTGACGTGCTCGATCAAATTGAGCATGAGGATAAGGTCGAATTTTTCCGCACTCTCGAATTGCTCGATGGTGCCGAGAAAGTAGCGATGTCCCGCCCGCTCCGCGGCAGCCTTGGCGCCGGGATCGATATCGACGACCTGCGTTGTCGTCACTCGCGGATCGACCGCCTTCACGGCATCGAGCAGCCAGCCGGACCCGCCGCCGATGTCCAGCGCGGCCAGCTTTTGTCCCGGAATCTGCCGCGTGACGGCCCGAAATATCCTGCGGTCGAGAGCCTGCTTTACTCTCTGCACCAGCCCGGTCGCGCCCGCGGGAACGAACGAATAGTAATTCTTCGGGTAAATCTCATCGAGCCGGTCGTACAGCATCGGCGATACGAACAGAACGGCGCAATCGTTGCAGCGGTTGTAGCTGAACTTTTGCGCGGACGTGAAATACTCGATGTCTTCCGCGACCGCGTGGAGCGCGGTGTTGGTGCCGTTGCAGATCGGGCAGGCGCCCGGCATCAGCCCTTCAGCCACAAACGGCGGAAGGTTTCGAAATACGTCGTGCGCCGCAGATCCATGACGCGCTTTATTTCGGTGCCTTGCAGGAATGCTTCCAGCTCGGACAGGTTGGTATAGGAGACCTGCGGTTCCCAATGATGCAGCAGATGCCGGTTGAAGCCGGCGCCTCCGAATGTCGCGGAGAAAAAATCGTCGCCAAACAGACGCGTGTAAGCGCCGTGGTTCTGCGTCCGGAAATCGGCCGTCGACGGCGCCGCATCGTCGCGATGCTCGAGCAGCTGGCGGAGCGACCCAAAAAACGGGAATGCCATGCCCATTCCGAGGATCCACGCCAGCGCCGCCCACCACCAGCCGAGATAGACGCTGATGGCGACGATCGCCAAGTGAATGGCTGCGCCGGACAGCAACCACAACAGGACGTCTTTGTCTTTCGCCGCGACTGCCGCATCTCGTTCGGTGTTCGCACCGCGAAACAGCAGCACCTCGATTGCCCTTATTGCAAATAGCGCCTTGAGGACAAAAAGCAGATTAAGCGGGAAGAAATACGAGAATTCGGTGTCGCTCGTGGTCCCCAATTGTCGATGATGTTGGAAGTGGACGGGGCGGTAAGCTCCGATCTTGGTGCCGATCAGCCAGGAAATGGCAAAATCGCAAATACGATCGCTGCGCTCCTTGGTTCCGGCGAGATTGTAATGCGCCCCCTCGTGGAGAAAGAGCTGGAGATAGGCAACCCAATAGCCGACAAGGCCGGCGCCGAGCAGCGCGGCGATGAGCTTCGGAACGCCCCAGGCCGGAGCAACAACCGTCAGGCCAAACGACGCAGCCAGAAGACCGTAACCGAGCGCGATGTCGCGATAGACAATCGCGTATCGCGGTTGCAGGTCACGAACGAAAGCAACATAACGTTCGCCATTGCGGCCTATCAACTTGCCGCGCAGGGTGGCGAAGGTTCGCGAGTAATCGTCGCTGCCGGCCGGCGCGGCGACCAGATCGATTGTCGTTCCCTGTTGGCCCGATAGCGACATTGCAAAGCTATTTGTGATTCCACGCGTTCGTTAGCTGGAAGCAAGTACGGCCTGTTCCGGCGGCGCCCGGACTTCGCTGCTATCGCCTTGCGCCAGGCGCCGCAGTAGCCAGCACGCGAACGCGATCAGCACGATCGGCGCCAGCGGGATCCCGATCGCTCCCGCGAACATCATCGTCACCGGCAGCGTCCACACCGCGATCAGGAGCCAATGGTCGCGCATCGTGTTGTCGGCGCGCTCGCGCAACAGCGCCACGACGAAGCCGAACACCACCATGTCGTAGTTGAGGATATAGGGCGTGAACAGGAAGGTCGCGGTGACGAACAGCGCCAGCGACAGCGCCGGGTCGCGGCGCTTCCAGTAGGTCCAGACCACGGCGGCGAGCGCCAGCGCGGCCGTCGCATATTGGATGGCCCAGGCCGCGGCGAGCGGCAGGTGCACGAGGCGGGCGCCGTAAAACACCGACGAAACCATGGCGAACAGCAAACCGCCGCCGTTCTCGGTGAGCCATTGCTGCTGCGGCACGATCTTCTGCCAGAACTCGATCCAGATACTGAGGCCGAACAGCATCGAGGTCGCGGCGAGCAGCACGGCCGTCGTCGCCGCGGCCACCGCGATGATCAGCCAGCGCCGCTCCAGAAGCAGAACGACCGGCAGCAGCATGCCGAGCTGCGGCTTGACGGTGAGAATGCCGAACAGCACGCCGGCGAGCACCGGCCGGCGCTCGCGGTTGAGCATGCCGCCGATCAGCAGCGCCGCGGAGTAGAAGCCGTTCTGGCCGAAGAATATGCACACCGCGACGGCGGGTGCGACCGCGAGGAACAGCATGTGCCGGCGCGGGATGGCGGCGGAACAGGCGAACAGATAAAGCGCGATGCCGACCGCGCACCACGCCGCGTAAGCCGGCAGGTAAGGCAACAGGCCGAGCGGCCAGATGAACAGCATCAAGTGCGGCGGGTACGACCAGTAATGCTCCTGGTAGGCCGTGCCGAGCATGTCGCGCAGCGCGTCGTTGTAGAGGCGGACGTCGAACCAAGCTGCAGGACCGCCGCTGAACGCCGAGCGGCCGCCCATCCAGGTGTTGAGGAAGTCCCGGCCGTACACGAAATTCGTGCCGTCGACCCATGGTTTGCCGAGCGGCGGCAGGCCGGCGACAGCGAGATATGCGATTTCCAGCACGACGAAGAACACCGCCGCGGCGACCGTCCATTTGGCGTAGAATTCTTCCATCGGCGATTGACCGGCGACGGGCGCTGGCGTTCCGATCCCGGCATATTGTGAAAACACCGACATGCGTCACCGTCCGTCGCGTTTGAAGATGGCGAGCCCGTCGGCGTTGCCGACCTCGCGATAGTTGGCGGCGAGCAGCGCGGACAGGTCGCGATCGGCGTTCACCCATTCGCTCCACGACGCACCGTGATTGTCGACGACAATGCGGCCTGCGCGGTCGTCGATCAGGACGATGTCGGGCTTGCTGTCGCGGATTTCCCCGATCAGCTGCCGCCGGCCCGCTTCCATATAGGCCGCGAGGCGCCGGTCTTTTGCCGCGTCGACACCGCCGCCGAAGCGCTGGATTGCGGCGTCCTCCATGATCCAAAGGCTGCCGACGCGCGAGATCCATCGCCCCTGCACGGCACGGACCAAGGGATGGCCAAGGGCGACGTCATCCGAGATCAGGGTGATCGAGGGATGCGGCGGCGCGATCCGCCCGACCATGGCGGTGGCGGCGCGGTCCTGCACGGCAAGGTCGAGCCAGGCGAAGGATTTTATGGCAATGAAGCAGAACGCGACTGCCGCGCCGATATCCTTGAAATCGTAGCCTTCGCCGCTCCGTTCCGCCGCGCTGCGCCGACACACGATCGCCAGACCAAGCGCGATCAGCGCCAGCGCCAGCATCGGATAGGATTGATAGGGCCAGCCCTTTCCTTGAATCACATAGGCGGCGGCAAACCCCGCCGAGGCCGTGAGCAACACCGCGAATACAGGATGAAAGCCGGCGCCGCGGCGCAGCGCCAGGATCATCAGCACCGCGCCGGTCCAGAGCATGACGGGCGTGTCGAGGAGACTCTGCACCAGCGAAAGCCGCACCGGCAGGTATACATCGGCGACTAGCGGCATCACGTCGGTCAGGAATGCCGGATAGAAGACGACGACGCAGATGCCGTAAGCAACCGCAATCGCCGCCGCGATCCAATTCTCCGGGACCAACAGCAGCCGCCATGAGCGGCGATGCAGCGCACTGAAGGCTGCGGCACAGCCAATGGCCAAGGCGAAATGGGGTTTTATGCAAACGGTCACGCCCGCGCCGACGCCGGCGACGAGACAGTGCCACGGCAGCGGCCGCGACCCATTGGCGCGCGCGGCCAGAAGCGCCAGCGCCGGCAACACCGCGATCAACGCGACATGCTCACGCTCGCCGAATGTCTGCGCCGGCAGGATTGTCAGCGCCGCGAGCGTCAACGCGGCGGCCATCGCGTTTTGCCGGCCGTCGAGGAACCGGTAGCGGCGGACGATGTCGCCTGCGATCGCGAGGCTGACCAGCGCGCCGATCAACACCAGGGCATCGACCATGATTTCCGGCGCCAAGCCGAGCGCGCGCGCCAGCGCCACGGCGGGCAGATAGAGAAGCGTCGAAGCCGGAGGATTGAGCTCGATCAGATCGGTGTAGAGGCGCTGCCCGTCGAGAACCTTCTCAGCCAGCGTGATCTCCCAGCTCACGTCGGTGTTGGCGCCGACGAAATGGCGCACCGCAATCGCCGCCGCGACGATGAGCGCGAGCGGCAGCCAGTTCCTCAAGGCATCGAAGCGCCGGGCCGAAACCGCAAGGCCGTCGTCGCCCGTCTGCGCTGTCACGACACTCATCGCGTCGTCGCCTTCTCCGCGGAAGTTGGCGCGGCGATGCGATCACGCATGCTGTCGCCGGAACGTGAGACCAATGAGCCCGCCAAACGCCGGCAAAACTACAGATTTGGCCTTAACGCCGCCTTTCGGCGGAACATCGAAATGCGCCCGCGATGAAGCCGCGCTGCTTCTCGATCGGCAGCGCGACCGCAAGGGCTTCTTAACCATTCGTGAACTAGCGTGGCGCCGTTCGTTTGGGTGATAATGCGATGGCGGCCGACGCCTGCGACATTTGCTACAGCATCGTGGTTCCCGTTTTTAACGAGGAAGCGGTGCTGCCGGTGCTGTTGCGCCGCCTCGACATATTGATGGACGGATTGGACGGTCCGGCGGAAACGATTTTCGTCGACGACGCCTCTACCGATTGCGGTCCGATCATCCTGCGCGACAAGGCCAAGACCGATCCGCGCTACCGCTACATCGGCCTGTCGCGAAACTTCGGCCACCAGATCGCGATCAGCGCCGGCATGGACGCCGCCGCGGGCCAAGCCGTCATCGTCATGGACGCCGATCTGCAGGACCCACCCGAAGTGGTCGGCGAGATGATCGCGCGCTGGCGGGATGGTTTTGACATCGTCTATGGCCGGCGGCTGTCGCGCCACGGCGAAAGCCAATTCAAGCGCTGGACGGCGAGCCTGTTCTACCGCCTCCTCGGCCGCCTATCGTCGATCGATATTCCGCGCGACGTCGGCGATTTCCGGCTGATCGATCGCAAGGTCGTCGAGGCGTTTCGCGCCATGCCCGAGCGGGACCGCTTCGTCCGCGGCATGTTCGCCTGGCTCGGCTTTCGCCAGACCGAAGTGGCATTTCACCGGCTGCCGCGGTTCGCCGGCGAGACGAAATATCCGTTCTGGAAGATGCTCAAGCTTGCGGTCAGCGGCGCGCTAAGTTTCTCCGAGGCGCCATTGCGGCTCGCCATCTGGTGCGGCGTGGCGGTATCGGCGCTGGCGATGCTCTACGGCATCTATGTGATGGCGGCGTGGCTGGCGAACGACGAATTTGTCAGAGGCTGGTCGTCGACCATTGTGATCATCTCGTTCCTGTGCGGCCTGAACATGCTGATGACCGGAATCATCGGGCTTTATATCGGCCGCATCCACGCCGAGGTGAAGCGTCGGCCGCTCTATGTCGTCGCGCAGCAAGTGGGATTCGAGCGCACGGCCGGCGCCGCCGATTCGGCGCGTCATCAATTCCGCGGCGACATGACGCGAGAAGTCCCAGTGCGAGAAGTTATGGCGCGGGAAGCATGACCGATGGCCGAGCTGTTCGATAGCTACGACAATAGCTACGACGCGGTCGTCCAATCCTCGATCGATTTTTCCGGGCTGTCCCATGACTTCTTCATGGCCGCCAAGGCGGACATTGTTCGCGACCTCATGGCGAGCCATTTCGGCAGCGGCCACAAGCCCAGCGCGCTGGACGTCGGCTGCGGCATCGGCGCGTTTCATCCGTTCGCGCGGGGAATGTTCAGCCGCTTGTGCGGCACCGATATTTCCGCAGCCAGCATCGCGCAGGCGCGGCGCAGTCATCCTGACGTCGAATACCAGGCCTATGACGGCAACATCCTGCCCTATGGCGACGGCACGTTCGATCTCGCGGTGACGATTTGCGTGCTGCATCACGTCCCGCGGGAACGATGGCTTGGCTTTCTGCGCGAGATCCGGCGCGTGGTTCGGCCGGGCGGCCTCCTTTGCGTCATCGAGCACAACCCGCTCAATCCGTTGACGCGGCTGGCCGTCATGCGCTGCGAGTTCGACCGCGATGCGGCGCTGTTGCGGGCGAGCCAAACGCGGCGGCTGCTCGAGGATGCCGGATTGCGCCGGATCGATACGCGGTATTTCGTGCTGCTGCCGTGGGCGACGCTGTTGATGCGGCGCATTGAGTACGGCTTGCGCAAGCTGCCGCTCGGCGCGCAATACGTCGCCTGCGGCATTGTCTGACGCTTCGCCACGGTAGCATCGACGCAACGCCCGCCGGTCGCGGCGCGACGCAAATCTCGCGCGGGACGCCAATTTCCGGCCAATGTCGTGATATAGCGTGCGCCGTCGTGGGACCACGCGCGGCGGACCGCGAAGGACATAAAGAATGACTTTGGCGGAGGCTACGGCCGGCCGAAATGATTCCGGCAAGACCGGGCTCTTGCTGCGACCCGGCTATCTCGATCGCGCCCAGCAACTGGCGCTGCTGGCTGCGTTGCGCGGGATTTTTGCAGCCGCGCCGCTGTTTACGCCGCGCATGCCGCGGTCGGGCCGGCCGTTCACGGTGCGCATGTCGAATTGCGGCCCGCTCGGTTGGGTATCCGACGAGCGCGGTTACCGCTATCAGCCGACCCATCCGGTCACCGGCCGGCCGTGGCCGCCGCTGCCGGAGATCCTGATCGCGGCGTGGAACGATTTGGCCAATTATCCGTCGCCGCCGGAGGCATGCTTGATCAATTTCTATGGCCCGACCGCCAAAATGGGCCTGCATCAGGATCGCGACGAACAGGATTTCGCCGCGCCGGTGGTCTCGCTGTCGCTCGGCGATTCCTGCCTGTTCCGGGTCGGCGGCTTAAAGCGCAGCGACCCGA
>Ga0316363_10002831_pt1 | contig 12916 bp, 13 predicted proteins | sample Sb_taG_3_FD_200459 | JGI IMG/M metagenome (GOLD analysis project Ga0316363, IMG submission 200459) | Peat soil microbial communities from Weissenstadt, Germany - Sb_50d_a_PC metaG (v2) (version 2) | ecosystem: Environmental > Terrestrial > Soil > Wetlands > Peat | place: Germany: Weissenstadt...
TGTCGATGGTTGAAGGCTTAACGTAGTAGTCTTCGAGCATGAAAAACCTCCATTCGGAAATGTCCGATGGAGGTCCATGATCCGCCTAACCGCAAGCGTTATGTGAAATAGTTTGCACTTCGGCTGGCCGGACAGCTTTAATTCCTCTCGGCTTGTCCGACAACCGGTTTGCAGAAACTCAACTTTCGTATTGCCGACGACACGCCCGGAATCGTGCACCCGACAGTTGACCGAGCAGTTCTAGGTTCAAGAAAAGAACAGGCCTCCACCCCGGAGGCCTGTTTTCTCAGACTCACCTTTTTCAGAGGTGCTATTGAACTCCTTGCATGGACTTCACGGGGCGCAAAACGCTTTCCACGGGTGACGGCATCCTGACGAAACTGCCGGGAGCGGCTGGGGCGGAGGCCGCGTTCTCGAACTTCTCGTTCATTGAGTCCGAGGCAGGAACCAAAATGAACGCGTGAGTGTCACCCGTGCTGGTGGTACCAAGGCCAGCAATCACGCCCGCCTGGTTGATTGTGTAGGCCACATTCAGCGTGAGAGGTGAGCCCGAAGGGATCATGGTATTGAGGTCGCTCATGGTGCCCTTCTGCCAAACGAACGCGTGTGCGTATGCCGAACCGCTCAGCGTGATTGAGCCGGATCCGCCAACCACTACGCCGTGATTGTTGATGCCCAGCGCAATGCTGCCCGTGTCTGTACCGACAGTTCCCAGGAGTTTCCCGGATCCCGAGTGATTCCAGGCCGCGGCGATGAAGTTCGCGTCGGCAGCATCCGTATTGGCTCCAACGATGGTTCCGGAATCGTTGAGTGTAGTGGCTTCCACAAAGTCGCCGCCCAGCGATGTCAGCGGAGTTTTGCTTCCATTCGTCCACAGAAACGACTGCACGAACTGGTTGGTGGAATCGAACGAAATCACCGTGACCTGCCCGCTGCGGTTGATTCCGGAGGGCGTCGAGAACGCTCCGCCCAGTGTTCCTAAGTCCGTCATCACACCGTTCGACCACAGGAAGGCGTCGTCCTGGGGCTGATTGAAGGGAGGCTCGGGTGGAGTGTTCAGAAAAGCGATGCCAATGACCTGTCCGCTGGCGTTTGCGGCCCATGCCTGGGAATCCGTGCCGCCCAGCGTACCGAGATCTCGGATCTTGCCATTTCGCCACGTAGTCGCGTGGAGTTGAGTACCGTAGTAAGAATATGGATCGGGGGTGGAGTTGTAGGCGTAGCCCACCACCAAGCCCCAGTCATTGACGAAGTTGGCGCCGCTGTCGGAACCGCCAAGGCCGGGGAGTCTGTGAATTTTCCCGCGCGTCCAGGTCACCGCATGGTTGTAGAGCTTGCCGTTGTAAGGACTGACTCGCCCGTCATTGGAGATGCCGATCACCAGACCGGAATCGTTGATGCCGAGCGCGTTGCTTCCGCCGCCGCCAGTGTTTCCGTTCGGAAGGGTTGGCAACGGGACGAGATTTCCGTCACTCCAGACAAAAGAACCAGCATTGCCCGAGGCGTACGAAGAAAATCCCGCTAGTTTGCCGCAATGGTTGAGCGCCGAGGGAGTGAAGTATCCGCCGGTAAAATCGAAGTCGTAAAATCCGCTGTAGTTTCCACCCAGAGTTCCAACATCGTAGAGCGTGTATTTGCTGACGAGCGGTTCCTCGCTGGACTGCGCAGCCGCAGATGAAACCAGTCCTGCGACGAACGCGACCACCATGGCATAAACGCAAGATCTAACGTATCGCATATTTTCGGATCTCCTGGTCGTTGGCAAGGTACGCAACGACAGCGCGAAGACAGCACGATGCCAGCCAGTTCATACTTGCGGTTCCCAAATGAGATTGCTTTTCGTTTTCTGTGTCCCGAGTTTGTGCACTTCATCGATCGCAAAAAGTCTTTCGCCCCGTCCGGTTTGCGCTTTGTAACATTTCCTCAATTGAGCACGGAGCGCGGTACATAGCCGTTGGGTCTAGCCTTTGCGCATGAAAAGAAATACACATTTGCGGCAACATTTATGCGTTACCGTAGGTTGCCGGCATCGGGCCGAGAACATGGGCGAGCGACTCGCAAAACCGCGTCGTGTTGCTGGGCTACGTGAGCGTCTCCGCGCAGAAGTGCATTTCATCCCCGCTCTGGTGCGGTCCGTCCCTTTTTCCTCGAAAATGATCCCGCTTGGTCTCATACTTGCGGGTGTGGCGGGTATTTGCGATCTGATTGGCGATAACGAAGTCAGAGAACAGGAATTTGCGAAAAGTGGCGACACGCGGAAGTAATGCCGCAACCTCACAGCCCAGAACAGAACATCAAGGGCCTCCAAGCGAAGCTGCGCCAGCAAGAAATGTGCGCTTAAGTTCCGGACAATCGTCGCGCAGCGAGTCCAGCCCATCGGCGCCAGTGCGGGGGGCCTGGACAATATGGGTTCTCAGTTTTGCGTTGTGGACTTTTGTTGCGGCGTTCACTGCGACCGGCTCCCGCTTGTATTGGATCGCCAGCGGCGGGAATCCGCCTTCATGGAAGCTGCTGCTCACCTGGGATCTCGGCGATGCCTATACGTGGGCGCTGTTCACTCCCTTCATCTACTCACTCTCCAAACGATACCATTTCGGTCTGCGCAACTGGCGGACGCCATTCCTGTTTCAAGCACCCGCCGCCATCCTATTTAGCTGCGCGGGAGCGTTGCTGGCAGCGTTCTGGATTTTCCTTCTCCCCTGGAGCCGCAGTCATCCCTTCGCCCCGCTTCGGCTGGAGTTGATTTCAATGTTCTGGGGCAACCTTCCTCGCTATTGCCTGATTGTGGCCGTTAGCCAAGCCATCGCCTATCGCAACCAATATCGCGAGCGGGAACTGAAGTCGTCGCAGCTGGAAATGCAGTTGGCCCACGCCCAGCTCAATGCGCTCAAGATGCAGATCGAGCCGCATTTTCTCTTTAACGTCCTCAATTCCATCGCCGCTTTGACCCGCAAGGACGCGGCTTCGGCGGAACGAATGACGCTCCAGTTGGCGGAGCTCCTACGCATGTCGCTGCACAACATTGGCCGGCACGAGGTGCCGCTGCGGCAGGAACTCGAGTTTCTGGAGTGTTATCTGCGAATTCAGCAAACGCGATTTCAGGACCGCCTCACTGTGCATTTCGACATCGATCCCGTGGCCCTGAACGCGGCCGTTCCGCATCTGGTTTTGCAGCCGCTGGTGGAGAACGCCATCCGGCACGGAATCGGTCCCCGCCTCAGTGCGGGCAGGATTGAAGTGCATGCCCACAAGCAGGACCAGCGTCTCATGCTGGAAGTGCTGGACAACGGAGCCGGCCTGCCCGTTGGATTTCGGGAAAAACCGGAACCGGGAGTCGGATTGCGCAATACTGAAGCCCGCCTGCGGCAGTTGCATGGAGACAATTTCGAGTTCCATTGCGAAAATTTGCTGGGCGCCGGCTGCGGAGTCAGGATTCTGGTGCCATTTCGCGAGGTGGAAGGAGCGGCGAGCGACGACCGTGCGCATACGAACGCTAATCGTTGACGACGAGCCCTTGGCTCGGGAGCGGCTCCGGTTTCTTCTTGCCGATGAGTCTGATATTGACGTCGCCGGCGAATGTGCCGACGGACGAAGCACTGTTGCCTTCCTGGAAAAGAACGCCGTCGATTTGCTGCTCCTCGATATTCAAATGCCCGAGATGGACGGCTTCGAGGTCCTCAAGGCGATTGCGCCGGACCGGCTTCCGGCAGTCGTTTTTGTGACCGCCTACGACCGCTACGCATTGGATGCCTTCGAAGTCCACGCCCTCGATTATCTATTGAAGCCGGTAGCGGCGGAAAGGATGAAGGCGGCGCTGGATCACGTGCGCGCCGGCCTGCAAGCTCAGATCTTAAACGCAGACATCCAGCGCCGGGTGGCGAACATGCTCGCCGAAATGGAATCGCGCCGCCGCCGGAATGAACGAATTCCGGTGAAGTCCGGCGGCGAGATCGCTTTCCTCGCGGCCGAGGAAATCGACTGGATTGAGTCGGCTGGGAATTATGTGACGCTGCACATAAGCGATAAAACAAAATTCCTCCGCGAAACGCTTTCCGCCATGGAGAAGAAGCTGGCGTCCCACGGATTTGTGCGAATCAGCCGCTCCACCGTTGTCAACACCGCCAAGATCAAAGCTATGCGGTCTTCGCAGTATGGAGACTACAAAATCCAGTTAGTCGACTCCACCGAACTGACCCTGAGCCGCGGCTACCGCGAATCGTTTTTTGAGCTGGTTGATCTGCCCTAACGGCAAGCGCAGGATCGACAGCGGAGGGTGGGTAACCGGTGCTCCGCCTAATCCCGCGGCAACTCGGGTAACAGGTTCACAATTCCGTTCGAGCAACGCGCAAACCAGAAATTGAGGTTTGGCCGAGTCTGATAGCCTCGACGCGTTCTCACAGCAACGTATGTACGGCTAAAGACTCGTCTGTTGCGGCAAAGATGATCAATGCAAGATCCGAAACTGCGAGCATGAAGCCCGCGTTCCGGGATGCACTGAAATGTCGCAGGTGCCTGATTCCCGCGGATGCGTTCTACGAGTGGAAGAGAGTCGGGAAATCGAAGCAGCCATACTGTTTCGAAGTCAACGAAGGCGAGTTATTCGCTTTCGCAGGGATTTGGGATCGCTGGAAGAACGCCAGTAGCAACGCAGTGGAAACCTGCTCTATTCTAACCACGACGCCAAACGCCGTGACCGCTGTTGTCCACGACCGTATGCCAGTCATCCTCGATCTCGATTCTTACGACCTGTGGCTCGATCCGGGGATGAAGGATGTGGGTTTAGTTTCCGAGCTGTTGAAACCCTTCAATGCTAGGATCATGCGTTCTTATCCCGTGAGCACTCGCATCAACCAGGTGGTTAACGACGATGAAGAATATTCCGCACCCGTGCAACCGGTCCAGACTCAGAGTCAACTGCTCTTCGAGACGTGGATGTTCGTCGAATTCATCCTGCGAGTGGCCGTTCATCCTCAGCGTGTCGTGCGACTTCGACAACATGAGCATCAGCGTCCAACATTCGTATTACTGGCGTCGAGGTGGAAACCTGAAGACCACAAAAACGGAAGCGTTTGCAAAATAGTTGCCGATGCATCCAAGCCTGAAGCATTCCCTACAGGAGTGGAGATCGCAAAGTCTCTACAACAAACCGGAGGATTTCGTGTTCCCTTCCGAAAGACTGCGAGGCAGCAAGCCGTTAGATCTAGCTTCAGTCCTGAAGAAGAAAATTCAGCCTGCATTCAAACGAATCGGTATCACGGGTGTGGGCTGGCATACGTTTCGGCACTCGGTTGGAAGCATGCTGGCGGAGATGGGCGAACATCAGCTCACGATCCGCGACTACTTGCGGCACAGCAACCTTCATGTCACGAACAAATACCTGCAGGCAACATCGAAGACCAAACGCGTGGCACAGGACAAATTGGTCGACGCTATTTTGCCTACGGGTATTCTGCCGAAGACAATCGTAATCCCATGAGCGCTGTTTGGAATCGTTCTCGAATGCGACCATTCTCGTCCGGCGCTTATCGTCCCCTAACATCCTCTGATTTGCCGGACGCTAGGGTTGCAAGTGCTTGAAAAGAATGGCGGGGACGACGGGACTCGAACCCGCGGCCTCTGCCGTGACAGCGCTGCCGGGATAGGTTTTACAACGACTTACAACAACACGGGGACTGCCAAAATACCTGCAAGTCGTACAAGACATCGCAATTTGTGGGTTGGGTTGTGGCTTGGAAAACTGCCCTGAACGCTACCTTGCACGTGCATCCTGAATCCTTCAACCACTGGAAAGCCTAACCCCGATCCGTGCGGCTGACACCGTATGAATCCAAGACATCGTGCAGCGTGACGATCCCTAGAAGCTGACGGACGTCCGCACGGCTAACGACCGGCAAAATGTCCACGTGGTTCGTACCCATGCGCTCCAAAGCCAAATCCATTCCTTGGTCGGGATGGACGTGCGGAAAGACACGTGCATCGAGGATCGCAGCCAATTGCCTTGTCCCACCTTCCACGACTCCTTGTTCGAGTGTTGAAAGACTGACCAGGCCTGCTACACCTCGCTGATTCGTCACCAGCCAAGTTCGGAATTCACTTGACCGGACGCGCTGCAGAGCTTCCTCCATGGTAGTCTCGGCGGGCAGAGACTGGTTCGCTGTGCGCATGATCCGCACTACCTGCTTCTGGCCATACCGCTGGCGAGCGGCCGCACCTGGGAGATGGATGCCATCCTGGACTGCCAGTTCTTCGTAGATTGGCTCCCGCTGTAGGCGCGAAGAGATAAAAAGACTGACCATGTTCGCGATCATCAAGGGAACGATAACCGCGTAGTCCTGTGTCATCTCGAAGATCATGAGGACCGAGGTCATCGGAGCGCGGACTACGCCGGCGAAAACAGCGCCCATCCCGACCAGCGCATAAGCACCCGGTGTCGCGGTGTATGCCGGGAACATATGATGCGCTACCGTTCCCACGCTTCCTCCCAACATGGCGCCGATAAACAAGGACGGCCCGAAAATGCCACCGGCGTTTCCGGATGCATAACTGGTCGTGACGGTGATGAGCTTGAGGACGATCAACAAGGCCATCACTTTGAGCGCCATCGTGCCGTTCAGGGCGTCGCCAACATAGCCGTATCCCACGCCCAGAACCTGCGGAACAAACCAACCGATCAAGCCCACCAGCAGCCCGCCAACAACCGGCTGGAACCAGAGAGTCTTCACCGGAAAACGCAGGAATCGCTCCCGCATGCCCAATAGCAGCTTGGTGAACGCCACTGAAACCAACCCGCCCGCAACGCCGAGCACGGCATAGATCGCAAATTCAAGTGGGTGGACTAGCTGGTATTGCGGCACCTTGAACAATGGGCTATTGCCAAGTGAAAGGCGGAGCACCATCCACGCGGTAGCCGACGCCAGCACTACGGACCCCAGAACTGGGGCGTGCAGGTCGCCGACAATCTCCTCAAGCGCAAACAATACCGCTGCCAACGGCGTATTGAACGCGGCGGCGATAGCGGCGGCGGCTCCCACCGGAATTAACGCCTTCACTTTCTCAGGACGCAGTCCCAGCCGCCGCCCCAGCACCGAGGCAATGCCCGCACCAACCTGGACCGATGGTCCCTCGCGCCCTAGTGGAATTCCGCTAGCCAGCGTTGCCGACGTACAGAAAAACTTGCCGAGCACAGTCCTCAGCGTGATGCGCCCATCGCGGGCAAATAGCGCGGCCTTGGTCTGTGGAACTCCGCTGCCTCGGGCGTACGGGAAGTACCGATACAACAGATATCCGATGCCAAGCGAGCCTGCCACCGGGAACAGCAATCGTCGCCACGCAGCGCCACCCGCTGGATACAGCCGTGACCCGAGTCGCTCGGTCAATAGGATGAAAGCAACAACCGCTATGCCAGTCAAAGCCCCGATCACCAGTGACAGGATGAGGAATATCTGATCCTCACGTTCCTGAAGCTTCGCAACCCGATGTAAGAGCGGTGTTCGCCACCAACTGCTGCTTGTAGTGTGTTCGCTCTCTTTCATTTCTGGGAATCACCTACAGCATACCTCAATCGATTGCCCGTTCGAGAGGACTTGAGACCTGAGCGGGAAGTCCTACCGAAGGCCATTGCCGCCGCAAAGCAATTCACTTGACTGATTGCACCCCCCTGCCCTTCGCGCTATGCCTGAAGATTCTTCTACGCCGCAACGGCGGCGCAGGAGGATAGGATGCAACGCGGATGTATGCAACGAAACAGTCGCAAAGAAGGCCCTGATGTCTGGCGTTTTCCTGGTCTGAGACCAGGCTTGACGGCAAGCGTCTCTACCACAAGAAAATTGTCGGCACGGTCGAGCAATATCCTGACGAAGATGCTGCGCGTCGCTCCGTAGCGGGGTTGGTCTCGGAACTCAACGCCGATGGCCGACCAACCAATTCCGGCGCAATGACTGTTGCTCAACTCTGTGATCACTTCGAGCAACGCGAACTCGCAAAGGAAAACGCTTGGCGGTGTCACGCCACGAAGAAAGTCTATAAGGCGTACTTGACTCGCTGGATTCGTCCTCATTGGCAGAAATACGGACTTGCCGAGGTTAGAACGATACAAGTCGAATCCTGGCTTCGCGGATTGCCATTAGCAAAAAAGCAGCGCTGAACTCGTCCTTCCATCTGCGACGAAGGCTTCGAAATCCACGGGGCGAGTCGTTACAGAAAAGCCTCACAAGCCCTACGAATAGATTCCAGGCGCCTCATGTCCAAGCTTCTGCACGTACTCAACGTATGACCCAGGATAGACGGTGGGATGGCGGTCCGTGCCGCTCTCACCGCCCAGTTCCAGCACACGTGAGCCCAGCCCGCGAAGGAACATGCGGTCATGCGATACGAAGATCATGGTGCCTTCAAAATCCTTCAGGGCGTCCACCAGCATCTCCTTGGTCGCAAGATCCAGGTGATTCGTCGGTTCGTCGAGCACCAGGAAGTTCGGCGGGTTGTAGAGCATGCGTGCTATTGCCAGCCGCGATTTTTCGCCGCCGGAGAGTGCGCGGATCTTCTTGTCCACGTCTTCGCCGGAGAACTGGAATGCTCCCGCCAGGGTCCGCAGCGCCCCGAGATTGTCCTGGGGAAAATCCTGTTGCAACTGTTCGATGACTGTGAGATCGGAATTGAGCACGTCCAAGGATTGTTGCGCGAAGTAGCCCATATACAGGCTGGCGCCGAGCCGCACGCTTCCCGCATCTGGAGCACTGGCTCCGGCAATCATTTTAAGAAGCGTAGTCTTGCCGGCGCCGTTTCTTCCCATGACAGCCCAGCGTTCTCCGCGGCGGATGGTGAGGTTGAACCCTTCATAAATCACACGCGGGCCGTAACTCTTGTGCAGATTCTCAAGGACGGCCACCTGCTCGCCGGATCGCGGTGGAACGCGAAAGTCAAACTTCACCACTTGGCGTTTCTTCGGTAGTTCGATCTTCTCGATCTTGTCCAAGGCCTTGATCCGGCTCTGCACCTGGGCCGCTTTGGCGGCGTGCGTCCTGAAACGATCAATGAAGCGCTGCTCTTTGGCAAGCATGGACTGTTGCCGGGCGAACGCCGCCTGCTGGTTGCTATCTCGCACCGCCCTTTCACGCTCGTAGAAGTCGTAGTCACCCGAGTAGGTGATGATTTCGCCTCCATCGATCTCGGCAATCTTTGAGACCAGGCGATTCATGAACTCGCGGTCGTGCGAAGTCATCAGCAGCGCGCCGGGAAATGACTTCAGGAATTGTTCGAGCCAGATGATGGATTCGATGTCGAGGTGATTCGTCGGTTCGTCCATCAGCAATACATCCGGCATTCCGAGCAGGACCCGTGCCAGCGCAACCCGCATTTTCCATCCGCCGGAGAGAGCGCCTACGTCGCCGTCAATCTGATCGTCTTTGAATCCCAGACCGTGGAGCACTTCACGGGCTTGCGATTCGAGCGCGTAACCGCCTAAATGCTCGTACTCCTCCTGAACGTGACCGAAGCGCTCAAGGATGCGGTCCATGTCATCCGCCTTGTCAGGGTCGGACATTTCCCGCTGCAAGGCTTCGAGTTCATGGTGTAGATCGCCGACGCGTCCGCTCCCTGCGATCGCTTCATCCAGAACTGAACGGCCCTGCATTTCCTCGACGTCCTGGCGAAAGTAGCCGATCGTCAACTTCTTGGGGACAGAGACCGCGCCCTCGTCGGGAGTCTCCTCGCCGACCACCATCCGGAAGAGCGTTGTCTTGCCCGACCCATTGGGACCGACCAGTCCGACTTTTTCGCCCGGATTTAACTGAAACGAAGCATCCACGAAGAGCAGCTGCTTGCCATACTGCTTATTGATGTTCGAGAAAGAGATCATTTTGAAGGAGCAACTCGCGGCATGATGCCTCTTAAATAGTGTAGCCGCAGTGTAGCCCGGTCAGAAAATTGCCGGCCGGCGCTGGCACATTGGGGATCAGTGAGCAGAAATCAGGGATCGCAAAATCCACACTTGACATTGGCGGGTGGCCCGGCCTCAAACTGCAGAAGCCACCAAGCTGCGGGTGCCACGTTCTTCGCGTACTTTGCGAAGGGCGGGTGCGACGACGGCATCCACAACGGGTAGTGTAGAACGGACAAGAGTTGCGCCGGCAGCATCGCCGCCCACCCTTGCAAATAACGCAAGGCCGGGACACCTTCCGCGCGGGAATGGTGCACTGCAAAGATGGGCCACTCGCCCGCTGATCTAAATCGTTGGGTGCGAGTAATTCTGGTATAGTTCGGCTTATATGTCACTTCCGGTCTTGACTACAGCCGAAGATGTTACTGATCTCGTTGCTTACCTGAAGACCAAACCCACAGGCGCGACCATCACTGAGGCAAAAGCCGCGATAAAGAAGAGTATTCTGGACGGGCGCAAATTGACCGCCTACACCCTGTGGGGATTCGTAACTAAAGACGGCGAAAGACTCAAGCTCACTCAGCGTGGCTGGGACTACGCACGTAAGCCTGAACAGGAGCAGGAAATCTTTCGGAGAGTTATAGATTCTATTCCACCCTACAAATCGGTTCTGGAGTGGGCATTCCACCAGAAACTGGAGTCAATGACTAACGTGGATGTTGCGGCTCATTGGCACGAGCATCATACAGAAGCTCTTGGAACAGACAACGCCGACACGATCAAGAACACTGCGGTCTGTTTCTTTCACATCGCTCAAGCTGCGGGAGTTGGAACTCTCAAGATAGGGCGCGCAGGGCACACCACTCGTCTGATTCTGGATCGGGACAAGCTCCAGAAGTTCATCGAAGCGGGTCCGAGCACCCCTCCATGGACTGCAACTTCCGACGAAGCCATCGCTAAAGTTGAAGCAGAAACACCTACGCCTGCAACTCAGGAGACAGCAGCCGGAACCACCGTCATCATTCAGGAAACCCCCATTCCTCCTCCCGCGCCGGGATCGAAAGTGGTGGAAGTTCGCGTCTTCATTTCCCATGGAAGTAACATGGGCCTCGTGGAGCAGGTTCAAACGATGTTGGGAATCGCTGACATTCAGAGTGAAGTTGCGGTGAAGGAAGAAACATCTGCCATTCCTGTTCCCGAGAAAATATTCGGTGCCATGCGGAGATGCACTGCGGGCATCATCGTGGTGAGTGTGGATGAGAGCCACAAAGACAAGGATGGTAAATACACCATCAACGAGAATGTCTTGATAGAAATCGGTGCAGCTTTTGTACTCTACGAAAAGCGTGTTGTGCTCGTATGGGATAAGCGCCTGAACGTTCCCTCAAATCTACAAGGACTCTACCGCTGCGAGTTCGAAGGGAACGAGATGAGTTGGACCGCAGGAATGAAACTGATGAAAGCCATTCGCGGATTCAAGACAGCGGAACCTGTTTAGTTGGCCTTCTGGGCGGCCCAGCCTTCAAACTGCATAAGCCACCACAGCCGCGGGTGCCCCGACCTTCGCGTGCTTTGCGAAGGTCGGTGCGACGACAGCATACACGACGGTTGGCGTAGAACGGACAAGATCTGCGCCAGCGCATCGCCGCCCACCCCTTTGACAAGTTCAGGGCAGGCTCTTGCAAGAGCGCAAGTGCGGGCACTCCTCTGTGGGAAATGGGTTCCATGCTAAAGATGGGCTCCCCGTTCAAAATTGACACTTGACATTGACCGATAATCCACTACCATACGGTTGTGGATAAATTAGGTACAACGTTTGCGGCTTTGTCTGATCCAACCCGGCGGGCAATGATCGAACGACTCTCGCACGGGCCTGCCTCTGTGCATGGATTGACGGAGCCGTTTGCACTCTCGCAGCAGATGATTTCAAAACATATCGCCTACCTGGTGCGGGCGCGGATTGTGATCAAGACGAAGCGTGGACGAGAGAGTGTGTGCACGCTTAGGCCAGGGGCGATCAAGACAGTCAGCGACTGGGCGATTAGCTATCGCCGATTCTGGGAAGAGAGTTTCGACAAACTGGATGTAGTTGTAAATCAAATGAAGAAAGAGGAGGTCAGAGATGGCAGAAAACACGGTTAGCGAAATTGAGCGGATGGTTGTCACAAGAGTTTTTGATGCCCCACGCGAGTTGGTTTGGAAGGCGTGGACAGACCCGAAGTACGTGATGCAGTGGTGGGGACCGAAGGGCTTTACTGCGCCCGTTTGTCAGATGGATTTTCGCGTTGGAGGAACATTTCTCTGCTGCATGAAGACGCCGGATGGGCAGGAGTTCTGGAATGCTGGTGAATACCACGAGATTGTTCTGCACGAGAAGATCGTTTCCTCCATGTACTTTTCGGACTCGAAGGGAAACAAGATCGAGCCTGCGCAATTAGGAATAGAACATGAGGCTATAAACGGTGCGTACGACGTGACCATCTTTGAGGATCTCGGAAACGGCCAGACGAAGCTTACCTTCATTGGAAATGAACCCATGGAGAGCGCGAACAATAGCGGTCAAATGGAGGGCTGGATCCAGATACTCGATAAACTTGCCGCAGTTGTTACGAAGCTAGCGCAGGCGAAATAGGAAGCTGGAGTTTTGATGATTGTCATGCACGAGATCTGAACGTAACGCAACGCCGGTCCGTTCCGGAAACCTAAGGGTGGGCGGCGGGGCACGTGGCCCGGCTTTCAAACTGCAGAAGCCACCACAGATGCGGGTGCCCCGTCCTTCGCGTAGGCGAAAAGGGCGGGTACGACGACGGCATACACAACGGGCGGTGTAGAACGGACAAGAGTTGCGCCGGCAGCATCGCCGCCCACCCTTGCAAAAAACGCAAGGATGGGGCACCCTCCGTGGCAATGGTGCAATGCAAAGATGGGCCATCTATAACCTTGTCGGCGTTGTCAAGAGACACGTAGAGTGTCTGAGGTCAGCTTCACCGTGCGTAGGTGCTGAACTCGAGTTTTTTGATTTTTACCTATTGGAAAGCTTTT
>Ga0316363_10002834_pt1 | contig 12912 bp, 14 predicted proteins | sample Sb_taG_3_FD_200459 | JGI IMG/M metagenome (GOLD analysis project Ga0316363, IMG submission 200459) | Peat soil microbial communities from Weissenstadt, Germany - Sb_50d_a_PC metaG (v2) (version 2) | ecosystem: Environmental > Terrestrial > Soil > Wetlands > Peat | place: Germany: Weissenstadt...
ATCGATCTGGAGCCGTTCCTGGCGCAGAACTGGAAAGCCGGCGTCAGCGCCCGCACCGGCAATCCGGTCTACGAGCGGCCGATCGTGCTGGTGATCTATCGCGAGGACCACCGCTTCCTGCTCGACCCGATCATCCCGAAACCGGGCGGCACCATCGCCAATTACGACCTGGTCATCGCCTCGCAGCCGTATCGCGCCCGCGCCTCGCTCGACTTCAAGGCCAAGCGCGTGATCGGGCCGCTGGCCAAGGCGCTCGGCCCCGGCGGCCGGCTGATCGGCATCCATTCCCACGGCCACGATCCCGGCATGGAAATCATCCGCCGCGTGTGGCCGGACGACAATCCGTTCGTGCATGACCGGCATCAGATCTTGAAAGCCGTGAAGCACGAGCTCGGCGCTGCCGGCCGCGATCTCAATTTCAACGCCTATGCCGATAACCGCTCGCTGTTCCGCTACGAGATGCATACGCTGCCGTCGGAAATCTCCGAATCGATCGGCACCTCGACGCTGTTCGCGGCATGGAACGCGGCGATCTATGTGGCGCAGGTCGAGGATGATCGGCTCGGCGAGGTGGTCGCCGACGGCCGCTATATCGACGCCACGCGTGCGGTTTTGCGCGAGCGCGGCGGCCTGTGGTTCTTCGACGAATCCTACGTGATCTCGCGCCGGCGCGCGTGAGCCACGCGCATGGCCGCGCTCGCCCCCGTACCGGCCGCCAATCTCAGCCCCGCGGTGCAACGCATCGCGGGCTTCATGCAAAATTTCTCCGTCGAGGCTACGCGGCCGTCGGATGCCGATATCGCGGCGCTTGCGGTGCTACCGCGCGGCACCCGCGTCTATGTCAGCGCCGTGCCGCACCGGGCGGCGGAAGAATCGATCAGCGCCGCGATCCGGCTGCGCGCAGCCGGCTTCGAACCGGTGCCCCACGTCGCGGTGCGCAATTTCGCCAGCGTCGATGCGCTCGATTATTTCCTGGCGCGCTTGAACGGCGAGGCCGAAGTGCGGCGCGCCCTCGTCATTGCCGGCGACCGCGGCGATCATGGGCCGTTCCGGTGCGCGGCCGACGCCATCGATTCCGGCCTGTTCCGCCGCCGCGGTTTTCGCAGCGTTGGCATTGCCGGTTATCCCGAAGGTCATCCGAAGATCGGCAATGACGCGCTGTTCAAAGCGCTCGCCGAAAAGATCGCAGCCGCCGAGGCCACCGGGCTTGCGGTCGAAATCGTCACCCAGTTCTGCTTCGATGCCCGCGCCATTCTCGATTACATCGCGCGCCTGCGTGCGTTCGGCTTCGAGCAGCCGCTGCGCATCGGCCTCGTCGGCCCGACCAGCCTGGCGGCGCTGCTGCGTTACGCCGCGCGCTGCGGCGTGCGCGCCTCGGCGCAGGCGCTGGCGCACCGTTCCGGGCTGTTGCGGCAGATGTTCGCGCTGACCGTCCCCGACGATCTGGTGCGCGCGCTGGCCGACGCCGCGCCCGCCAATGTCAATGTCCATTTCTTCTCGTTCGGCGGCGTGGGGGCCACCGCGCGCTGGGCGCAGGCCGTCGCCGACGGCCGCATTGCGCTCGAAGGAGCCGGCGGATTCACAGTCGCGCCGCCGCCGCGGGAAGGCTAGAGCGAAATCGCTTCAGATTGAAGCGATTTGCGCTCTAGCATTTTAGTGGAGCATGATCTTTTCGGAAAACCGGTTTCCACTTTTCCGGATCATGCTCTAATATCGCCCCCACAACAGTGGAGGAAGCGATGCCGGTCGAGAACATTCGCGGCGTGAATATCGTTTACGAGATCGTGGGCGACCGTGGCCCCTGGGTGGTGCTGATCACCGGCGGCCGGCGCGCGCACGATGAATTCGTGCCGCTGGCGAAGAAGATCGCGGCGAACGGTTTTCGCGTATTGCTGCACGACCGGCGCAATACCGGCGCTTCCGACATCCGCATCGACGGCACCGAGGCCGAAGAAGAGATCTGGACCGACGATCTTCATGAGCTTCTTTCGCGCAAAGGCGCGCTGCCGGTATTCATCGGCGGCTCGTCGTCCGGCTCACGCACCTCGATCCTGTTCGCGCTGCGCCATCCGCAAGCGGTGCGGGGCCTGCTGCTGTTCCGCGTCACCGGCGGCGCCTTTGCCGCGGGCCGCTTGCCGGAACAATATTACGGCCAATATATCCGCGCCGCCCAGCAGGGCGGCATGGCCGCGGTCTGCGACACCGAGCAATATCGCGAGCGCATCGCCGCCAATCCGAAGAACCGCGACGTGCTGATGGCGATGGATCCGAAGCGTTACATCGCGGTGATGGAGCATTGGCTCAAGCTGTTCCAGGCCGGCGCCAATTTCACCATCATGGGCGTCACCGACGACCAGCTGCGCTCGATCAAGGCGCCGACCATCGTCATTCCCGGCAACGACAATACCCACAATTCGGCGAGCGGCCGCGCCGCGCAAAAGCTCATCCCCGGCAGCAAGCTGCATCAGCTGCCGATCGAGGACAAGGACGTGCCGCTGATTTCGTTCGAGGAATGGGCGCCGTACGAGGCGGAGATCGCCAAGACCTTCGTCGATTTTATGCGGGGCGTCGCGGGTTCGATGGCGGCCTAAAACATTCTAGTGGCGCATGATCTTTTCGGAAAACCGGCTTCCACTTTTCCGGATCATGCGCTGAGGGAGCGGACATGCTGTTCGTGGTCCACGCGCTCGACAAGAAGGACATTCTGCCGACGCGGGCCAAGCATTACCGCGACCACCGCATCCATCTCGACAAATCCGGCGATCACGGCGTCGACGTCGTGACCGCCGGCACGCTCTTGGCCGACGACGGCGAGACGCCGGTCGGCAGCATTTTCGTCATCGACGCGGCCGACCGCGCCGCGGTCGACGCCTTCACCCGCAGCGATCCCTATCACGTCAACGGCGTGTGGGAGCGCGTCGAGATCAACCGCTACAACAAGAAGCGCGGCACGGCGATCGCAAGCAAGAGGTGAATTTTTCTCGCAACATGAAATAGCCATTCAGCGTGGAAATAGAGGGGACGACGCCATGCTTATCGCGGCAAAGATACTGCTGACGCTCACAATCCTGGGCTACGCTTTGGTCACGATCAAAGCCGACTTCAACAAGACCCACGCCACCAATCCGAAATGGACGCCGCATGCGCGCTTCCATGTGGTCTGGCAAATCCTGTCCTATGCCGGAGTGGGACTGGTCGCGCTTTATCTGGTCTGGATCGACGGCCCGCGGCCGCTGGAGCGCCTCTATCTCGCGGCGGCCTTGAGTGCCGCCATCTACGGCGGCTTCTTCCTCAGCGTCTTCAGCCGCCCGATGTTCGGCGGCTCGCTTTACGACGACAATGGCTACCAGCCGTTCAAGCCGCCGATCGGCCCGTCAAGCTGGCGCTGGGACGCCAACGTCACCGCTTTCACGATTCTCTCCGCCATTATGGTGGCAGGCGTCGTTGCGGTGCTGGCGGCGTAGCAATTCCCCTCCCCCTTGTGGGGAGGGGTAGGGGTGGGGGTCGCGAGGTCACGCGAAAGCGCGGACAATGTGTTGCAGACGTCTTCGCTGAGAGTCACCTCCCGACCCCCCACCCTACCCTCCCCCACAAGGGGGGAGGGATAAATTTCACGCGGGGGCGGATTAAGCGCGCGGCTTCTCCCTGATCCCCATGCGCTCGAGCCGCCCGATCACCTCGTCGCAAAAGTACGGCAGCTCGTTGGCATAATTGACCAGCGAAATGCCGATGCCGGTGAGCCCGGCCTTGTGCAGATCGGCGAGCGTTGCCGCGACATAATCGGGATCGCCGACGATCGGCAGGCCGCCCATGCCCTGGGCGTATTGGCTGCGCTTGGTCAGATATTCCTGCATCGGCACGGTCTGCGGCGAGATGTTCTTCAGGCCCAGAATGCCGTCGACCGCCGACCAGTCGGCGTGCTCGACGATGCAGTGGTGGAAATACTCCTCGGCTTCCTTCTTGGTCGGCCGGCAGGTGACGACGCCGACCGTGTAGCAGCCGATCTGGCGGCCTTGCGCGCGCGCCGCCTCCTGCGCAGCGCGCACCTTGCCTTGCGTCTCTTCCAACGAAGTGCGGGAGGCTTGGAGGAAAAAAGCGTCGCAGTTCCGAATAGCGAAAGCCTGGCCGGTCGGCGAGGCGCCGGCATTCATGATCACCGGCCGCGTGCCGCCGTAAGGTTTCGGCTTGCCGCGCACGCCCTTCATGTCGAGATGCTTGCCTTTGAAGTCGAAATTCTCCTTGTCGGACCAGATCATCTTGATGACGTCGATCCATTCCTGGGCGTAATCGTAGCGGTCGCCGTGCTGGCCGGCGTCGACGCCGAACATGTCGAACTCGCCTTCGTTCCAGCCGACCACGATGTTGAGCCCGAAGCGGCCCTCGCCGATGTGATCGGCGGTGACCATCTCCTTCGCCGCCACCACCGGATTGAAGATCAGGGCATGCACGGTGCCGAACACGGTGATGCGCTTGGTGCAGCCGAGCAGTCCGGTGGCCCAGGTGATGGTTTCCAGCGTCGTGCCCTGATAGTCGGTGTCGCCGCCATAGCCCTTCCAGCGGCCGATCGGCAGCATGAAGTCGATGCCCGCCTCGTCCGCCATCTGCGCCAGGCGCTTGCAGTCCGGCCAGCTGCCCGACCAGCGTTCCGGCACCAAGGTCACGGCGCGGCCGGAGGAGCAGTTGGCGCCGAACAGGCCGATCTGCAGCTTGTTGTTGGCATACATGGCGCGGCGCGATTGCAGGGAAGCTTGCGGGGCGTGCACGGGATTACCTTCTTCTTTTTCCCTTCCCCCTGGTGGGGAGGGGCGGGGGTCGGGAGGTTTATAAAAGCGTCGACGCTTTCGCGCCACCTCCCACTTCCCCACCCTACCCTCCCCACGAGGGGGAGGGGAAACTTCATTGCTGATTGAGCGCCGCGCGCACCCGCGCCACTACCTCGGGCGGCGTGTTGGCGAGCGCCGCGACCGCGGCCTGGACCTGCTCGCCGGTCAGCGGATCGACTTCGAAGCCGATCTTGACGGCGTCCGCGACAAATCCTTCGTCGGTCATGGTGGCATCGAAGGCGCGGCGCAGCGCCTCGACCCGCTCCGCCGGCACGTCGGGCGGCAGGAAATAGGGCCGGCCGTATTCGGTGCGGCCGAACAAGAGCAGCAGCGCCTGACGGTCGGCGTCCGACTTGGCGAGGTCGAGCATCAGCGGCACGTCGGGGAGCAGCCGATGCCGCGCACCGCCGAACTGGGCGATGACCGTGATCTTCTTCTCCGTCACCCATTGCGGCACCTGGGCGTTGAGCGCGAACCAGCCGAAGCCGGCGATGCCCTCGACCTCGCCGCGCTCGAGCGCCTCGTTCATCTGCGGCGTCGAGGCATAGCCCGGCACGATCTTGAATTTGGTGCCGAGGATCGCGTTGGTGAGCTGCGGGAAATCGTTCATGGTGGTGCCCGGCGTGGTGGCGCCGACCACGAGCTGTTTGCGCATCACCTCGGCGAGGTTTTGCACCGGCGCGGTGTGCCAGACATAGGCGACGTAAGGCTCGCTATGGGTCGAGCCGAGCCAGATCAGTTTTGCCGCATCGAAATGCGCTGCCGCGGGCTGCAACAGCGGCGCCGCCGGGATACCGTTGAGCGGCACGCCGATTGCGGTGCCGTCGTTCGGCCCGAGCGCGAAAAGCTGATTGACCATGAGCAGCTCGCCGGCGGTCGGCTGGTTCTGCACGATGATGCTCGGCGAGCCCGGGATATGCGCGCCGATGTGGCGGGCGACGATGCGGGCAAGCAGATCATAAGTGCCGCCCGGCGCCGAGCCGACGATGAAGCGGACCTGCTTGCCGCGGTAGAAGTTTTCGACGTCGTCTGCGGCATATGCGGGGGTGAAAGCGAGGAACGACAGAAGTAGCGCGGCGAGCCACAGTGCGTCATTCCGGGGCGCCGCGCAGCGGCGAGCCCGGAATCCATAACCACAGACGCCGGGGTTATGGATTCCGGGTTCCTCGCTGCGCTCGGCCCCGGAATGACGAGGCATCATTTCCATAGCTGCTCGGTTGCAATATCCGCGCCCTGGCGCAGCGCCTTGAATTTTTCCCACACCACGGTGGGATGCACCTCGGTGCGGTACAAAGCCTGCGAGGAGAAGCCGCAATCGGCGGCGGCGATGACATTCTCCCGGCCGACCAGCTTGGCGAAACGCACGATGCGCTCGGCGATCAATTCCGGATGCTCGACGATGTTGCTGGCGTGGGTGATCATGCCCGGACAGATCACCTTGCCGTCGGCGAGCTTTACGCGCTCGAACAGATGGTACTCGTGCTCGTGGCGCGGATTGGCGGCTTCGAAGCTGTAGGAGCCGGCGTTGATCTTGAGCACGTAGTCGATGATATCGGCCAGCGCCGCCTCGTAGAGCCGCGGCCCTTCGTTGATGCCGTAGCAGGTGTGGAAGCGCACCTTGTCCGGCGAAATACCTTTGAGCGCGGTGTTGGTCGCCTCGACATAGATTTCGGCGCGGCGCCGCATCTGCGCGCGGTCGAGATCGGGCTCGAAGAAAATATCGGGCAGGAACGGATCGTCGATCTGCACCAGGATGCCGGCGTCGACGATGGCGCGGTATTCCTTGCCGAGCTCGGCGGCGAGCGCGTGGAAATACTCCTCGTCGGATTTGTAATATTCGTTGATGCCGACGCCCGACGGCGCGGTCGCCGGCAGGAAGACGTGATGGTTTGGCACGCCGGTCGAGGCCGCCGCCTGCTTGACGTTGTCGATGTCGACCTGCACGAGTTTCTCGCCGCGATATTTGACCGGCGCGACGCACACCACCGGCGCCAGGCCGACGATGGCGCCGCCCATCATTGCCTGCTTGAAATACTCGGCGTAATATTCGGGGAACGCCGCGACTTCCTGCTGGAACAGCTTCATCTTCTGGTCGGGGCGGCGCTCGAAGCCTTCGAGCCGCTCCTGGATGTAGGTGAAGAAGCCGGGCTTCGAGAACTCGCCGTCGGTGACGATGTCGATGCCGCATGCGGCCTGCTTGCGCACGGTGTCGGCAACCGACGTCCTCAGCAGCGCGTCGTATGTGTTTTTGTCGTAGGGCTGGCCGGAATATTTCGCCTTCATCAGATCGAGCAGCGCGTGCGGCCGCGGCAGGCTGCCGATATGGGTGGTCTGGATGCGGTCGGTGTTTTGCTGCAAGGTCATGGTCTGCTCATGCGGGCACGCGGGCGGCGGCCGAATTTTTGGCGGCGAGATATTCGAACAGGCGACCGCGGCAATTGCGCCGGTCGGCGATGCCGAGGAGCGACAGCGCCTGCCAGATCACACTCTGGTTGCTGGTCACCACCGGGCGGCCGAGCTTTTGCTCGATCTCCTCGATAACCGGGAACACCGAAATATTGGCGCAGCTCAAGAAATAAGCGTCGGCATCGGGCCGCGCCGCCTCGAGCGCGCGGTCGCGCCAAAACTGCGGCGGCGTCGCGCAATATTCGTCGCTGCCCTTCATGGCAAAACCGCGGGCGTGCACCACATCGTAACCGGCCTCGCGCAAAAACCCCGCTTCCTCTTCGGTGACGTGCGCGCTGTAAGGCGTCAGCAGCACGACGCGACGCGCACCGAGCGCGTCGAGGGCGTGGCGTATGGCGCTCGCCGTCGTGGTCACATGCGTTGCACCGGCATCGCGCAGCGCGCCGAGAAGCTTTGCTTCGCCGGCTACGCCCTCGGACGTGGAATTCGCGGTGCAGTGGAAGGCGATCACGTCGCAGCGGGCGTCGGTCAGCGTGGCCGCTGCCTCCTTGACTTGCGGCAGCAACGCGTCGAGGCCGACGCGATGCGCTCCGGTCATGCGCAGCCGCGCCACATGCGCCGTGACGCCGGGCGGCACATGGCGCACCATCTCCTCTTCCACCATGCGGTTCGAGGACGGGATGATCAATCCAATGCGCGCCGTCATGCCGCTGACCTTAAGCGTTTCCCAAATGTGTTCCGACTTCGAATTCTAGCCTAGCATGGCGCCGCAGCCACCGGGAGCACGCCATGACGCATCGATCGTATCGCTTGCATGCCTTGGCTTGGCTGTGCGCGCTGTTCTTGCCCGGCGCGGCCCTCGCGGACGACGCCTATCCGAGCCGGCCTATCCACATCGTCATCCCCTTCCCCGCCGGCGGGCCGAGCGACATTGCCGCCCGCATCATCGCGCAACGCATGAACGAGGACTGGGGCCAGCCAGTCGTCGTCGACAATCGCCCGGGCGCCAACACCATCATCGGCGCCGAGACCGTCGCCAAGGCCGCGCCCGACGGCTACACGCTGCTGATGGCGATCGATTCGACGCTGGCGATGAACCAGTATCTCTACAAGACCCTGCCCTACGATCCGCTCAACGATTTCGCGCCGATCACCACCACGGTGAAATCGATGTCGCTATTGTGCGTGCCGGCGGAGACCGGGCCTAAGACCGTGGCGGAGCTGATCGCGCGCGCAAAGGCGGAACCCGGCAAGCTCAATTACGGCGCCGGCACCATCACCGTGCAGCTCGCCGGCCTGTTGTTCAACAAGGCGGCCGGCATCGATACGGTCTATGTGCCGTTCAAAGGCACGGCCGAGACGCTGCAGGGCCTGCTCACCGGCTCGGTCGACATGGTCTACGCCGCGACCGTGGTGGCGGGCCCGCTGATCGCGGCCGGCAAGGTGCGCGCGCTCGCCAAGCTCGATGGCCGTAACGACCCCTACCCCGACGTGCCGACGCTGGCCGCGGCGGCGGGCCTGCAGAATTTTGACGATATTTCCATCTGGCTCGGCCTGGTCGCCCCCAGGGCCACGCCGGCACCGATCATCGACAAGCTCAACCGCGAAGTGGTGCACATTTTGTCGGAGCCCGACGTGCGCGCGAAATTCAACCAGACCGGCAATTTCGCCGTGACCAGCACGCCGGAGGAGTTTGCCGCCTTCATCCGCAACGAGGCGGCGCGGTGGGAGAAGGTGCTGCGGGAAGCAAACATCAGGTACGACTGAGGCACGGGCTCATGGCCAGTGAGCGTGTCCGCATTCGCGGGAGAAGCGGACTTGAAGTCACTGGTCATACGGTCGATGTTGATCCAACGCGATCCATCGTGACCCCAATGGCTGCCTCGCGAAAGCCGACCACCTCGTCGGTGCGTGCGAGGCGTTACAAAGTTGCCCTAATTACCAAAAATTTAGTTGAATCAGTGTGCCCGAAGATGAGATGACCCCATCGCACCTGTCCTTCCGTCTGCACCACGGGAAACTCAAGGCATCTCTTGATAGACAATCTTCGGAGCAACGCATCGATGTCCGCCCTGAGTTCCCCTCAAGTCTCAAAACTGCTCGATCATCTGTTTGCCGAGGCGGGCCGCAACGATCCGGCTGCGTTCGATCGTTTTGATGGTGCGGAGAGCAAGCTCAGCCATCCGGCAAGCGGCCAACTGCGGGCCGAGATGATGCGCGATATTTATATGCCGGTTACGCCCGACGTTGGGCGCCTCCTCTATGTTTTCGCCCGCAATCGGAGGGCAAAGACGATCGTCGAATTCGGCACGTCATTCGGAATTTCAGGCATCCATCTTGCAGCGGCATTGCGCGACGGCGGCGGCGGACGCCTCATTACGACCGAATTCAACGCCACTAAAGCTGCTCGGGCGAAGGCGAATTTCCAGGCCGCAGGCCTTGACGACCTGGTTGAGATCCGTGTCGGCGATGCGTTTGAAACGCTCAAGGACGACCTTGGCGGCCAGATAGAGGTTGTGCTGCTGGATGGCTGGAAAGAGCTTTATCTGCCAATGCTCAAATTTCTTGAGGGCCGGCTCTCCGCCGGCGCTTTGATCATCGCCGATGACCTGGATGTGGAACCCAAGGTTCTTGAACCTTACCTCGACTATGTCCGCAATACGAATAATGGCTATGTATCAGTTGAGTTTCCTATCGGTGATCGCCTAGAGGTCTCCCTGCGCTACTAGTGGCTCTCCATTGACCTACGCTCCGCCAGCCCTTCGCCAGCGCACGAAACGATTTTTCTTTCTTTGGCCGAAGATCGTCAAAAGAGACTGAAGGTAGGCTCCGTATTGGATGCTTTACGCGGAGGACTCGGATATGACGACACGCAAAGGCGAAGCGGAAATCGGCCGCATCATTGAAGTTCGATTAGAGGGACTGACGCTTCGCGTAGCAGACGTGCGGCGGTCGATCGAATTTTACGGCAACAAGCTCGGGTTTACAGTTGAGATCGACAAAGCTCCACAGTTCGCGATGATCCGCGTCGGCGGGCCGACGGGCGGTACGATTGGCCTGCTGGTTCACGATAGCAGCGATCCTTTGGGGTCAAACAGCACAACGCCTCGTCAGCGAGCGGGCATCCACGTTGAGTTAACGACCGATCACCTCGATGCACTTTATGAACAGCTGAAAGGCCGGGGGGTGGAGTTTTTCAAGCCGCCCCACGAAGAACCGTGGGAGAGGTCGATGAGGGTTCATGACCCGGACGGGTATACGATCGAATTTGCCGAGGGTCGGCGCGGACATCGGGGTGTAACTTAAAAACGGTGCAGTGCACGAGTCGGCTCATGGCCCAAAGCGGCGGTTAGCGCGGAGCAACCAAATGTCCGCTACGAGACTTTCAGCAGCACGTCCGCCAGCCATTGCGGCTGATCGATCATCACGTCGTGGCCGGTATCGTCGTTGACGAAGGTCTGCCACGTCGGATCGGCCTTGCACTCCGCCAGCGCCTTGTCGAACGCCGCTTGCGGATATTTCGGCGCGCGAATGTAGGTCTTCTTGGCGATGGTCTCGCGCTTGCCGGTGAGCACGATCGGCTGGGTGGCGACGCCGTTCGGCTGCAGCGTCAGCTTGGAGTCGATCCAGGCGTAATCCTTTTCGCTCTGCGAAAACGTCTTCGCCGGCGGCCCCTTGCGGCCGGGCTCGCCTTTGGCCACCGCCTCCTCCAGCGCCTTGCGGCTGAACTCCGAGGCGAAGTCGGTGCCGCGCTGGCCGTTCTCCGGCTTGAACGCGTCGAGCCAGACGATCGCCGCGACGCGGTCATGGATCTGTTCGAGTGCGCCCGAGGCCGGCCAGCCACCATAGGAATGGGCGACCAGGCAGATGCCATTGAGGTCTTCCCATTTCACCAAGTTGACGATGTCGGCGATGTGGGTGTCGAGGATCACGTCCTTGCTCAGAAGATGCGAACGATCGCCGTTGCCGGTGAGCGATTGCGCAAAAACCTTGTGGCCGCGCGCTTCGAGACTGTCGGCGACGCGCCGCCAGCACCAGCCGCCATGCCAGGCGCCGTGAACCAGCACAAATGTCTTGCGCGCCTCCGCTTGCGCCATCGCCTGCCTCGCATCAAACGCCGCCACGCCGACCGCCGTCGCACCGAGCGCCGCGCGGCGCGTGACCGAAGGGTTCGCCATTGTGTCCTCCCGCTTCCGCCTTTGCGGGCATCATAGCGCGCTCGCCCCGCCCTGCCGCAAGCGGCGCGGGTTTGAGGCATTGCGCCCCTATGGTGCTAGACTGCGAAAGACTTCGCTGCACCGGGAGAATGCCATGCGCTCATTTCGATTCACCGCACTCATATTGCTTTCGGCGCTTTGCATTACGTCAGCGGCCGCGCAAAACTACCCCACTCGCGCCATCCACATCATCGTGCCCTTCCCCGCCGGCGGGCCGTCGGACGTGCTGGCGCGGTTGATCAGCGACAAGATGAGCGTCGATTTCCAGCAGGCGGTGGTGGTCGAGAACCGGCCTGGGGCCAATACGGTGATCGGGGCGGAGGCTGCCGCCAAGGCGACGGGCGACGGCTATACGCTGTTGATGGCGATCGATTCGACGCTGGTGATGAACCAGTATCTCTACAAAACCCTGCCTTACGATCCGATCGCCGATTTTGCGCCGATCTCGCTGGTGGCGAAGACTATCGGCCTGCTCGTGGTCAATGCGCAGAGCGATTATAAATCGGTGAAGGATTTGATCGCCAAGGCGAAGGCCGCACCCGGCAAGCTCAATTATGGCGCCGGCACCATCTCGACCAAACTACAGGGCTATCTGTTCAACGACGCCGCCGGCGTCGATACCGTGCTGGTGCCTTACAACGGCAGTTCCGAAGTGGCGCACGGTATTTTGACCAAGAGCGTCGATTTCGTGTTCGACGGGCCTTCGGCGGAATTGCCGCTGATCCAGTCGGGCGACTTGCGCGCGCTGGCCAAGCTCGACAGCCGCGCGTTCCCGGCGCTGCCCGATCTGCCGACGCTCGACGCGGCGGCGGATCTGCACCTCGGCAATCTCACGGTCTGGCTCGGGCTCGTGGCGCCGCGCGGCACGCCGGCGGCCATCATCGACAAGCTGCAGAGCGAGACCGCAAAGATCCTCAACGATCCCGCCATCAAGGCGCGCGCCGACGCCGTGGGCCTCTATCTATCGTCAAGCACGCCCGCGGAATTCGCCGACTTCATCAAGACCGAGGCTGCACGCTGGCAGCCGGTGGTGAAGAAAAGCGGTTTGCATTTTGATTAGGCCGTACCATTGGGCGTTACGCCGCGAACTCGGTCAATAAAGGCCAGGGCCATGCATGCACGTTTCGTCATGACCGCGATGGCGGCCACGTTTTGCCTGTTCTCGCCCGCGCTTGCGCAGGACGTCTCCTATCCCGCCCATTCGGTGCGATTGATCGTATCGTCGCTGCCGGGTGGCAATCCCGACGTTTTGGGGCGCTTGCTGGCGGATCGGATGAGCAACGATTTCGGCAAGTCATTCGTTGTCGAAAACGTCACCGGCGCAGGCGGGGCGCTGTCGGCGATTGCCGCGGCAAAAGCAGCGCCCGACGGCTACACCCTGTATTTAGGCGACACCGGCATCATGGCGATCAATCCGCTGCTCAATCCGGATGTGGGCTACGACCCCATGAAGGATTTCACGCCGA
>Ga0316363_10002839_pt1 | contig 12893 bp, 10 predicted proteins | sample Sb_taG_3_FD_200459 | JGI IMG/M metagenome (GOLD analysis project Ga0316363, IMG submission 200459) | Peat soil microbial communities from Weissenstadt, Germany - Sb_50d_a_PC metaG (v2) (version 2) | ecosystem: Environmental > Terrestrial > Soil > Wetlands > Peat | place: Germany: Weissenstadt...
AGACGCCTTCAAAAGTCGCCCGAGTTGGTTCGCCAATTCTTTCTTATGCCAGATACCCAGTATGCAGCGATCTAGCTCGTTTATGTCTACATACTTCTGGCCTACTTAGTATCTGTAAGCGTTGGGCAACCACAGAGTAGCTATCCGCTTGAACAGTCCTGCAGGACCACTGTTCATGTTTATACGACGCGTTGACCTGCCGCGTCGAGGAATGGGAATTGCATGGCCGTTGACATCGAGTCTGAGGGGCGTATGATACCAATATTAAAATGGCAAGCCGGACTAAGAGGAGGAATTTGATGATAAAGAAAATCGTCCTCGTAGTTTTCAGTCTTTTGGTAGTCGGATGCCTCGCATGGGGGTGGACAAGACCTATACTGGGACCGTCAGTTGCTCCCATTGCGGGGCCATGCATGCAACGCCCAGCGCGGACGCGGCAAAGTGTGTTGAAAAATGCGTATCCGGCGGAGCCAGTTATGTTCTGGTTTCCGGGGGCAAGGTTTACAAACTTGATGCCCAGACCAAGTTCAAAGAATTGGGCGGTAAGAGCGTGAAAGTGATCGGTTCACTGACCGGCGACACGCTGAAAGTTTCACGAGTGACGGTGGCCACGGGAAAGTCGTAGAAGTCCCCCATAGGTTTGGAACTCGCCGGAATCTTCCTCCGCAGATTCTGTCTGCCGCATCCTGGTGTCGAATCCTGTCTCCGCCGATCGGACCCGGGGTGCGTCAATTTGCCGCACCAATTCCTGCGGACCCTTGCGCTAACATGAGCACCTGTTTTTGAGTGAGAAGATGCCAAGCTCCTCGGCACTTCACCGGCATGACCGCAAGGCCGGTGCGCAAGCAACTCAGAGGTGACTCATGAAATTCGGCACAGGAATGGCAGGCGGCCGGACCGGTGTAGCCCTTGCCTTCCTGTTATCCATCTTTGTAAGTGGGGCCATCCTTCAAGCGGTGCCCGGCGACGCGGAATTATCCGGAATCGTGCTCGACCCGTCAGGGCACAGCGTTGCCGGCGCGTCGATAACCTTGGTTAATTCCAGAACGGGCAATTCCAGGAAGGTCATAAGCGACGGCCTGGGGTGCTTCCAGTTTCAGTCCATGGCGGCCGGGACGTACCACCTGAAGGTCAGTTTTCCCAGATTTGCATTGTATTCCCAGGCTGTCACGCTTGATGAAAACGGGCCGCAGCACCTGGAGGTGACGCTGAAGCTTGCCACGCGCCAGGAATCCGTCACCATTACCACCGCTGCGCCGGGGGCCTATATGCCGTCGGGGGCAGGCGAGCGTGGCGTCAACGCGAACGATATGGCCCGGAGCCTTAATGCGGCGGAACTCCTCGGCGCTGCGCCGGGGGCGAGCTTGCGGGATAATGGCGGGCTAGCCAGCATCCCCATACTGCACGGCCTAGACGACGATCGAGTCAGAGTACTCACCAACGGCATGACCGTGTCTCCCTCCTGCCCCAACCACATGAACCCACCGCTTTCCTACATCGATCCCTCGAATGTGGCCCAGGTGAGCGTGATGGCGGGAATCACTCCCGTCAGCATGGGCGGCGACAGCATTGGCGGAACGATTGTCATGGACTCGCCCCCGCCTGTCTTCGCGCCGCCCGGCCAGCGCGTCTACACCGAGGGCGTGCTTTCCACCTTCTATCGCAGTAATGGCGAAAGCTACGGGCCTTCACTGGCGGGTTCGATCTCATCCGAGCATCTCAGTTTCGGCTACAGCGGATCGTGGTTCAATACGGATGACTACCACGACGGCCGCGGCCATTTGGTGACCTCCACGTACCTGCAGAACACGAACCACGTCGTGACTCTGGCAGCGCAGGGCGCGGGCAACCTGTTTGTACTCCAGGCTGGTTTCCAGAACACTCCCTACGAGGGCTTTCCGAATGAGCAGATGGATTTGATTGGCAACCGCTCCGAGTTTCTCAACTTTCGGTATAGCAGAAACCTCGGCCGGGGAACGATTGATGCCCGCATGTTCTGGCAGAACGTGCGGCACGAAATGAACATCGGCAAGGACAAATCAACCTTTCCCATGGCCATGTCGATGCCCATGGATACGCACGGCAGGGACCTGGGTTATACCGTGAAAGTGGCTATCCCACTCGCGGAACGCCATGCGGTTCAACTCGGAAGCGAACTCCAGCGCTTTGTGCTGGACTCCATTTGGCCTGCCGTGCCCGGCACCGCTCCCTACATGGGGCCGAATCCGTTCATTAGCATGAACGACGGCGTACGCTCGCGCTTGGCGTGGTTCGTCGAAGCAAACAGCAAATGGACAGCCCACTGGACCACGCTGCTCGGCATCCGCAACGATACGGTCTGGACCAATGCGGGCCCCGTCAGCGGATACTCCGATATGTATTCCATGGACGCCGATACGTTCGACGCTCTGAACCGCGCGCGCACCGACATCGATCTTGACCTGACCGCGCTCACCCGCTACGAACCGAACGCCCACACGACGTTCGAGATAGGCTATGCGCGCAAAACGCGCGCCCCTAACCTCTACGAACGCTACGCGTGGTCTACAGATTGGATGACCAGCGGCATGATCAACTGGTTCGGCGACGGCAATTATTATGTGGGGAACGTGGACCTGAAGCCGGAAGTCGCCCACACGGTGAGCGGGACGGCAAGCTGGCACGACGCGGCACGCAAGGAGTGGGAGATCAAGGTCACGCTGTATCAGACCTACGTCCGGGATTATATCGACGTGAATGAACTGGCCACCCAGATGTATGGCATGAGCACCTTCTCCCAACTGATGTTCGCCAATCACAACGCCAGGATCTGGGGCGCCGATTTAGATGCGAGTGCGGCGATGTGGAAGAGCCCGAAATTTGGGCGCGGCGAACTGACAGCCGTGGGAGGGTGGCTGCACGGCCGGAGGCTGGACACGGGAACGGGCCTCTATCAAATGATGCCGCTTAATGCCCGCATAAGCTTGAAGGAAAAGCTCAAGGGATTTAGCGGAGGCCCGGAAGTGCAAATGGTGGACCGCAAGCATGAAACCGACCCGCTCCGCTTTGAACAACGCACCTCAGGCTACACTCTTGTGAACCTCAATGCCGGTTATGAGTGGCGGCACCTGCGGCTTGAAGCAGGCGCAACCAATCTCCTGAATCGATGGTATTACCTGCCGCTGGGCGGAGTGAACTTTGATGATTTTCAGGCAAGCGGCTGGATGGGTCAAATCCTGCCACTCACCGGCCCCGGGCGGTCATTCTATGTGGGGATGAGCGTTCCGTTCTGATCTGAAAGTATCCAGTGCTGGAGCCGCTCCCTAAAGATCCGAGTGTGCCAGGAAGGCAAAACCGCTCGGGTCAGATGCGCGGGGGGTACTTAAGAAGTTTGCGCTGAAGCGAGCGGCGGTGCAGGCCCAGCAACTTGGCCGCCTGGGAAACGTTGCCTCCGCAATCAGTCAGCACTCGCTGGATGTGCTCCCACTCGACCCTCGCCAGGCTAGGTACCGTGGTCGGGGGAAGCGTGTCGCCTGGTCTTGAAGATTCGACTGTTTCGTAGGCCACGAGAATCTGGTCGACGTCCACCGGTTTGCTCAAGTAATGATCGGCCCCGCGCCGTACGGCCTCAAGCGCGGTGGCGATGCTGCCATATCCGGTCAACACAATGATTGAAACGGTGGAATCCCAATCCCTGAGGTCTTTGACAACATCCAGCCCCGACTCGCCCGGCATGCGCAAATCGACGATCGCGAGATCAGGCCCGATTTCGCGGGCGCGAAGCTGAGCTTCCTTACCCGACGCCGCCACATGCGCCTCCCAGCCGCGTAGTTCAAAGGCGCGACGCAGGCGAGTGCGGAACACCTCGTCGTCATCAATGATAAGTACCGCCCGTTTATCCTTTTCCGTCATGGTGAGTGAAGGGTAATTCCAAGATGGCGGTGGTCCCGATGCCCACCTCCGATTCGAATGCCAGGCTTCCATTCAACCGCTCTGCGAACAAGCGGGCCAGAAACGTTCCCAGACCCAACCCGCCGCCGGTGCTCTTCTTTGTGTAAAAGGGTTCAGCGATGTGGTTGAGATTTTCGGCGCTCATCCCACAGCCCGCGTCCTGGACGGTAAATCGAATTTTGCTCTGTTCGGATTGGGCCGTAAGGGTAATGTGCTGCCCGGGTGCGCTCGATTCCAAGGCGTTTTTGACCAGGGCCGAGAGCGCTTGCCGCGCCGCCAGTTTTGGCAGGAGGGTCGTCACATTTTGCGTAACTTCAGTGTCAACCAGGTCTCGTTGCTCGCGCGGCAGTTCACCCTTGACCTGAGCGCAAAGCTCCTTGAGGCTGATCCTCGTCGGCATTTCACCGGCCGGTTCGGCGCTGCGCCCGCCCATTTGCCGCAAGATTTCACTGCAGCGTTCAACCTGGGACCGAATCAAGCGCGCGTCCTCAGCAATATTCGAAGTGACGCTCAAGCCATTTCCGCCAAGCGCCAATTCCCGGGAGGCAACGGCAATGGTAGCCAGGGGAGTACCGAGCTCGTGCGCGGCGCCTGCCGCCAGGGTGGCGATCGAAGCAAGCCGCTCATGATGCGCCAGCCGCTGTTGGTATTGCAGCGCTTCTTGTTCCTGGCGGCGCAGCGCTTCCGAGACCTTGCCGATAAACACCGTGATCAGCAGCGCGCCGACGGCGAAAGCAATCCACATGCCGACCAGATGGACGGAAAAGCCTCCTGCATCGTGGTGGCCTTCGAATGCCGGAATGCGCACGTGTACCCAAAACAGAGAAGCGAACCCGAGAATGGAGAGTGCCCCCAATGTCCACGTCCAAGCCTTGCTTAATACCACCGCGGATAAAGTAATTTCCACCAGCAACAAGAGGCTGAAGGGGTTTGCCGGGCCTCCCGACAATGCCAAAAGCGCGGTAAGACAAACGGTGTCAAACGCCAAAAGCAGTCCTAAGGCGGGCCGCTCGCTGAAACGGTCCATGTGCCGATGCAAAACGAGGTTGCTTAGCGCCGTCAAGGCCAAGGGGATAGCAATCCATATCAAGGGAAGCGCGATGTGGAAGAGGTAGTGCGTGATCAGCACGAGTGCGACCTGGCCCGTCAACATTCCATCGCGCAGCTTGGTGATCCAGGGCAGGGCGAGACTGGGCGCAAGCTCACCGGTCGGCCGCAGTTCGGGCGTTGGTGGGTCACGGTGTTCAGTCACACAAACGCGCATAATGCACTCGCTGATTAAGGTTGATCTCCGTTCAGAGCGCAGCCACTCACGGCGAGCCGAAATCCTGACTCAGGCTCCTCCCTCAAGTATCACACAAAGCCGAAAAGGGAAAATGCGGTAAATGGGAGTCGCGCGGGGGTGCGACAAAATGCAGCATCGACACCGGAACGCCGCCCCGCCACTATGCTGGCTTGGGTTTTCTGAAAACATCGTTGCCGATTTGAACCTGGTCAGGGGGTCCCGCAAGTGCGCGGATCTCACAGGGAGGGCTGATTATGAAAGCATCAGACTTTTCGCGGCGGAGCTTTCTTCATCGAATTGCCGTAGGCGCGGCGATCACTAGGGCTGCTTTCTGCGAGGCTGCCCAATCGCAGAACCTAACCACCCCAGCCGGACCATTTACGCTTCCTCCTTTGCCCAACGCTTTCGACGTCCTGGAACCCTACATTGACGCAACAACGATGGAGATACACAAAGATAAACACCACCAGGCCTATGTGACCAACCTGAACAAGGCGATTGCCACCCACCCGGAGCTTGGCAAACAGCCGGTGGAAACGCTGGTGACGAATCTGTCTTCAATCCCCGAAGACATTCGCAGCGCAGTGCGCAACAACGGTGGTGGCCACGCAAATCATAGCCTCTTCTGGAAAACTCTGGGGAAGAATGACGGCGCCCCGCCGGGGGCCGAACCAGGCAAAGCCATCGATCAGAAATTCGGGAGTTACGTTGCCTTCCGGGAACAGTTCACGAAGGCCGCCCTAGGAGTATTTGGCAGTGGCTGGGCTTGGCTGAGTCTGGATGCGAACAAGCAATTGCTCATCGAGTCCATGCCCAATCAGGACTCGCCTTTAAGCGCGGCTCACCATCCCCTCTTTGGGATCGACGTTTGGGAACATGCGTATTCCTTGCGATAAACCCCCGTCGCACCAACCACTCCTGACTGAAAGGCAGCGCTCAAAACACATTGGGAATGATAAGTCAGCTTCCCGTCTAATGAGCACCGCGCGCTCGGCATGAACCGCCAACTACAATCCTGGTCCTTCCGAAACCCTGATCGAAAAGTTTTGTGGTGGCACAGCAATCGCCGGGATAGATCGCGAACGCGGTAGTGTAGGGGGCTTTGTTTTCGGGCCTTGCGAGGCCGCACACGGGCGAACGCCTCTAGCAGGGCTCAGCTCCAGGTCTGGGGCAGGCAAGGCGGGAGACCGACAACGTTGGGTCGGAACGCGCGCACACGGCTGCAGAAACTGCTGGCCAGCGGGAAGAGCCAGGCAGAATGCGCCGCTGCGCTGGGGGTTTCCCTTCGCACCGTCGGCCGGGTGGCGGCCCGAATCAAGAGGGACGAGAACTGACTCTAGCGGAAGACACGGCCACTTCGACTTCTTCGATTTGCCTTCCATGATTGGGAGAGGGAATCGTCTTTCTGTGATTGAAAGCGGGCATCATCGGGTTTCCACTTGGCACTGTCCCGCCTTTGCACCACCTACTGTCCGGTTTAGCCGTTTAACCGGCGGATTGCTTCGGAGGACCTTCCGCCTCCCTCTCGCCCATTTTGTGGCCAGCCGCCCATCGCTCGCGCCTCTGCTATAACTGCCTGCTGCGTATCCCAACCTTGCGCGTTCGGAAATTGCGGGCGAGCCCCCGGGAAGCGGAAAAAGCCGCCTGGATCTCGCTGCACGACCTAGGCCGAAGAGCGGGCCATGTGCAGACCTGGCCCGCCGGAAACCATCCCTTAGCCGTTATTTGATTGTGTCCTGAACTTCCTATCAGGGGGCTGCTCTTCTCTTCAAAAAAGCCGACCAAGCGGGAGGCCCAAGTTCCGGCCGGCTGATTTCCAATCTAATCTCTCGAAGCCATTCCACGTCAAACAGGGTCAGGAAATCGGAACGGAGTTCGTCCTCCGTAACCCCCCAGGAAGCTCCTGCAGGCACCTTTTCATGTCTGGCAGACAGGAGAAGAAAGTCGCTTCCGGGGTGGGAGAACCGCCGCACGGTTTCGAGGTAGGCCTTCAGGTTCTGATCTCTCACCACGTGGTAACAGGCACGATCATAGAGAAAATCAAAGGGTTTCAAATCCGGGGGTGCAAGAATATCTGCCAAGACCCATTGCACGGATACGTTGGCATCCTGTGCCTTCTGTTGTGCCTGGCTCAGCGCCGTGGGAGAAACATCGATGCCAGTAACATCAAATCCCTGGCGGGCAAGATAGATTGCATCCGAGCCCGTGCCGCAGCACAGGTCCACAACCCGGCAGCGTTTGACTTTGCCTCCTTCTACCACACTCTGAAGTTCGTCGGCGGGCCGCCCAATGTCCCAAGGCGCGGGGAGCCGGCCGCGATAAGCAGAATCCCAATACTCCAACAAGCGATTCCCCTTCGGTCCGTGGGGTAGAACTCCAGATGGCAAGGGACGGCTGCCGACCAAGTTCTTGCCCTCTAAACTGGCGATGGTGATTTCGCCGGCTCCCTCGGTGGGGGGCGGCAAGGTTAGCCGAAAAACCCGGTCTCCAACCGTTACGGTTAACTTCCATTTGCCGGTCGTCGGGATCAATTCATGTTGTAATGCCCCGCCAGCCTGGACGCTCTTGCCGACATGCAATACCTGCAAAAATCGTCCCGTGGGAGGAGACTGTCGTTGCGTTGTTTCCAACACATAGTCTCCCGGTTCTTGTCCCCGACCGGTTGGCTTGACTTGATAGGCTAAATTATCGGGGAACAGCATTTCCGAGGAAATCTCCCCTGAGGCTTCAACGATGCGCGCTTTGCGGCCGGAGACCTGCGGCACTGTCGCGGAGGAGAGGCACCCTACATGCATCTCGGGCGGGATCGGGCTGAGAACCTGGTCATCAACAACGAAGATCGATGCATTCAAAATGATCAAACGACGAATCCAAGGGGAAATCGTTTCTGCCGGCCGCCCGCCGGGTGTCTTGCTCTCGTGCGATAGCATCCTGGCCACGGCATAAACAAATGACTTGTTCTCCTCAAATGCCGTCACGTGGACCGCCCCGCCCTGCTGAGTATGAAAAGCTGCTTTGACCACCGAGGCGTAAGAGTCAGGGGGGCCGTCCGTTGAGGCAAGATCCCCTGCAAGCTTCAGGATCTGCGCCGTCTGCAGGCAGGGTGTGAAAACCCGTCCTGTGTCCGCGCTCTGACCGTATGCCAGCCAAGCCCCCGGCAGAAGGATCATCGCCGCTGCACCGATCAACTGCCTTGTGATGCGACGTGACGCCGCAGGCATGCAATCAGGCATTATCAGCCCTCTTTGAGTTGTCAAAATATGAATGAATGAGGGCTATCGGCCTCCCTCCGCCGAACCGCGCAAGGGGCGGAGGATAAGAAGCCTCGAAAGCGTCTGGCAATTCACGAAACCGGGCATGACGCAGCAAAATGAGAAACTCCTGTTCGCGCAAGTTAGAAAGTTCGGGCTAGCCGGAATATTCGTTTTGACTCTCCAAGCAACTGGCAGCATACCCATCAACCGAGATTTCCATAATGGACTCTGACCCGACCAACAACATACCTCTGACCGCTCCTCAATGCAATGGCCAGTTGGGTTTTCACCAACCCGGCCCTGCCATCGGCGCCGGTGAGCGAAGGGCCGATGACGGTCGCTGAGCTGGCCCCAATAGCGGCAACCGCAAGGGCCAAAGCCCACAGCAGGGCAGAGATTCGGAGGTGGGGCAAGCGAGGCGGTCGTCCGGTTTTGCTGGACAGGAAGGCGCTTGCCCGCCTACAAAAGCTCCTGAGTGCTGGCAAGAGCCAAGCAGTTTGTGCCACTGTTTTGGGGGTTTCGGTCCGCACCATCGGGCGGGTCGTGGCGCGAATGAAGGCGTGACGGATGTGTACTAAAAGGGGGCAAGAAGTTTGGTTACCAATTTATTGCGCGCCTCAATCAGTAACGGCAGCGAACCGTCCCATTCGCTGGAAAGCTGACGCCCTCACAGCAGGCCCATAAACACAGTTTAATCTCACTCTGTCGCCTTCCGTCCTTACGCCGCTGCTTACGCCTAGCCGTCATCAACTGGCGCAGTGCATTGCGGCTGGCGGGATTCAGGCGTAGAAGAGCGTTTATCGGGCACAATCTGGCAGAGGTGGTCGAAAGGGCTGTTCTCCTATGTGGCCATGTATGTCAGCCGATTCCGCAATTGCGTATGAACGGAACGGAATCGCATCGGAGACGCACGTAAGAAAAGGGGGAGCCAAAAGTCGCGGGCGACCTTACGGTGGGAAGTTCATGCGGCGCAGGAGATCCTGGAGGCGCAGAGAGGCGAGCACGGGCTACATCAAGCGCTTCACTGCGGCCTGGATCTCGGCGATTTGCGGTAGCTTGGCAGTGGAATTCTCGAAGTGGCACAGGAACTCCTGGTAGGACTTGAGGGCTTCGGCTTTCTTGCCAGTCTGTTCCAGGATCTTCCCCAGCTAGAACTGCGTCAATGAGCGCTTTAACCTGGAGATGCGCTTGGAGCTCTACAACACCACCAACAAGTTCATCCCCAGCGATCCCAACATTTGTGTGGTGAGCCAATGCGGCCCGGGGGTCGCCGGCGTGAGCACCTGGGTGGCAACAGGCAACTATGGCCGCGAATTGTAGGGCTCGCTCCGTTTGTACTTCGGACGCGGTGGCGCGCGCGGGGTCGATGTAAACTCTCTCACTCGCGGTGGTACAATATCTCGGTCACCTCAATCGCGGTGATCCTTATCTTTCGGCGTGGAAACAATCTCATGTCAACCCCGCGCGCGCCCTGGTGGATGTACATCGTCGCAGCCTCCTACATTGCCATTGTTGCGCTCTTCTTCTACCAAGTTTTTGAGGGTCCTCCCCTGGTGTCCGGGTTTCTGCGCCGATTCAGCAGCGGAGGTATGGCGGTCCTTTCCGTCATCCCCGGCTCTCCGGAGGCGCGCGCCGGGCTGGAGGAGGGCGACCGGGTGCTGGCCGTGAATGGGCAAGTCATTCGCAATGGCCATGACTGGGAGGCCATTCGCGGCAACACCGAAATTGGACGCCCGGAGCGGTGGCAAATTGCCCGTGCGTACCAGCAGCTAGAGCTGAGGGTGGACGTTCCTCGCCTTGCCTGGCGTGAACGGTTGTCAGGGTCTGCTGTCCTTGCCTGGCACCTCTACTGGCTGCTATCGGTGCCGGGCTACAGTGCCTTCATTCTGACCTCGCTGGTCCTCGCCTTGGTCATCGCCTTCCGCCGGCCCTATGACCCGCTTGCCAGAATGGGCGCTTGGCTCCTCGCCACCGCCGCAGTGGCTTTTGGATTTCCCGACGGCTGGGCTGCCACTTGGCGACACCTGCCCGGGTGGCTGGGCCTGCTCCTATGGATTCCCGAAGTCAGTAGATTCGTCCCGGACGCGATCCTTTTCACTTTCTTTGCCATTTTTCCGCGCAGGATATTCAGCGCCCGCTGGCCTTGGCTCTTGATCTGGACACCAGCCCTGGCATTGCTGCCCTGGCGAGTCCTAGGCATATACCGGGTCATTTGCGAGCCCGGTCACGCCACGGACGTGCCCACATGGGTCTTCTCGGCGATCTCTTTGAGAAGCGCTGTCTACGTTATGGGCAGCTTAGTGATTTTGATTCTGAGTTATCGACGGCTGGACGATCCGAACCAGCGGCGTCGCGTGCGCGTGGTGCTGGCCGGTATGGTGGCAAGTACGCTGGGAGTGGTTGGCTGGGTCGCCGCCGGTTCCGGGCGGGCGGTATCTTTCTGGCTTCTCGCATTGCAGACGTTGCTCTATCTATTGTGGCTGGCGTTTCCTTTGTCATTCGCCTACGCCATTCTGCGCCACCGGCTGTTCGACGTTGGCGTGTTGATCCGCCAGGGGCTCCAATACGCGGTGGCGCGTGGGGCTTTGTTGTCGCTCGTGCCCATGCTGGGGGCTATTCTGCTGGCGGATGCGTTTCTGCATGGAGACCAACCGCTGATCAGCATCCTGGCCATGCGCGGATGGGTTTACGTCGCGGCAGGAGCCCTTGCGCTCGTAGCCCACACCCGGCGCGAGCGGTGGCTCGGGGCGCTCGACCGTCGATTCTTCCGCGAGCGGTATGACGCGCAACGGCTGCTCCGGGGAGTTGTGGAAGACATTCGTCAGGCGGGTAGCCTCGAGCGGGTCGCGCCACGGGTGGTGGCGCGTATTGAGGCGGCTTTGCACCCCGAATTCGTCGCCCTGCTCGTGCATGAACCGAGCGAGACGAGCTATCGAAGCTTGGCAGCCGCGCCCGCAGGGCACGCTCCACCACCGCTCTCGGCGGCAAGCAAGCTGGCAGCCCTGCTGCGGGTCCTGGACAGTCCTTTGGAGATGCCACTTACCGAATCCGGCTGGCTTCAGCAACAGCTTCCACCAACAGACGCAGGTTTTTTACGGGAGGCGCGAATCGATTTCCTGGTTCCCATCTCAACAGCTTCCAACCGCACGGAGGCGCTGCTGGTGCTGGGAGCCAAGAGGTCGGAGGAGCCCTATGCGGAAGAAGACCGAAACTTGCTTATCGCCATCGCCTCAGGCTTGGCGATGCTCCTCGAACGCCCCGCGCCAGCACCGGCGTTGATACCGGTGAGCGAAGCATTTGAGGAGTGCCCACAGTGTGGCGCTTGCTACGATTCGGGCGCGGGGCCCTGCCCGCAGGAAGGCGCGAACCCTGTCCCAATGCGATTGCCGCGTGCCCTGGCGGGCCGTTATCGCGTGGAGCGCCGTCGTGGACGTGGCGGCATGGGCACGGTCTACGAGGCGACCGACACCGCGCTCGACCGGCGTGTGGCCGTGAAAGTAATCCATGACAGTCTGGTCGGAAGCGTGGAGGCAGCAGAACGGTTCCGGCAGGAGGCGCGCGCCACGGCAAGCTTTGCTCACCCCAACGTGGTCACGGTCTACGATTTCGGATCGATCGCAGAGACACGTGCCTTCTTGGTGATGGAACTTCTGGAAGGAGCAACGTTGCGCGAAGAGCTTTGCACTCAGAAGCAGTCAGCCCCGCCGCGCGTTGTCGAGATCATGCGGGGCGTCTGTGCTGCGGTGCAAGCAGCGCACCGGCGGCAATTGGTCCACCGCGATCTCAAACCGGAGAACATCTTCCTGTCGCGTGGTGAAGCCGGGGAGGTGCCCAAGGTGTTGGACTTCGGTGTTGCGAAGTTTCTGCCGGCAGCCACCCAGGTGACCGCGGACACCCAAAGTGGCGTCTTAGTCGGAACCATGGCCTACATGGCACCCGAGCAGTTGCGAGGTCAGCCAGTTAATGCATCTTGGGATCTGTGGGCGCTGGCCGTGGTAACGTATGAGATGTTGACCGGCGTACGCCCGTTTGCTGGGTCCACAGGAGCGAACTACAGCGCCATGCTTATGGGACGTTTCACGCCACTGGCCACGTATCTGCCAGGATCGCCGACAGGCTGGCAGCAGTTTTTCGACAGGGCACTGGACTTTGACCCAGTGCGGCGTCCCAACTCCGCCCAAATCTTCTTATCTGAATTGGAACAGGCGTTGGCGTAGCCAAACAGGCCGTCGGGATCCTCGGCCTTGGCAAGGCGGTGCAGTTCTTCGAGGAAAGGCTCGACCCGGCGCTCCATGCCCCTACAGCCAGTCGCTGGCGAAGCGTCTGACCTTCCAGACACTGCATGGCGATGAAAGGCTGGCCCTCGTGTTCCTCAATTGCGTGAATGGTGCAGATGTTGGGATGGTTGAGCGCAGACGCAGCCC
>Ga0316363_10002841_pt1 | contig 12889 bp, 7 predicted proteins | sample Sb_taG_3_FD_200459 | JGI IMG/M metagenome (GOLD analysis project Ga0316363, IMG submission 200459) | Peat soil microbial communities from Weissenstadt, Germany - Sb_50d_a_PC metaG (v2) (version 2) | ecosystem: Environmental > Terrestrial > Soil > Wetlands > Peat | place: Germany: Weissenstadt...
CGGAGCTCATTCTGCCGCTATTCGTCGCCAATGGAATCACTGGCGTTCGCGACATGGGCGGAGACCTTCACCAACTGATCGAGTGGCGCAATCAGATTGATGCGGGAACAATTCTGGGGCCGCGGATGGTGATCTCCGGGCCTATGGTCGACGGTGCGCCTCCGCATTTTCCGGCATCCGTCCCGGTGGCGACGGCCGCGGAAGGCCGCAAGGCGGTGGACGACTTGAAGCAGGGCGGCGCCGACTTTATCAAAGTGCAATCCTACATTCCGCGCGACGCCTACTTCGCTGTCGCTGACGAATCGAAAAAGCAGGGAATGACTTTTGTCGGGCACGTTCCCGATGCTATTCGCGCTTCCGAGGCCAGCAACGCGGGACAGAAAAGTATCGAACACTACACCGGAATTTTCGAAGGTTGCTCGACCAAAGAGGACGAGTTACTGAAGGGCCCCAAGGGGCCGCGCCGAGTCGTAGAAACCTACAGCGAATCCAAGTGCACGGCACTGATTGCGTTGATGGCGAAAAACAGCACGTGGCAGGTGCCCACGCTCGTCTGGGAACGAGGCCAGTGGCTCATCGATGACATGGATCTCAGCCAAAGCCCGGGAGCCAAATATGCGGCTGCCAGCTTGCGCAACACGACCTACAAGAAGTTCACGGAAAGCATCATGAAAGAGTTGGACACGGACCCGGTCGCGTACCGCCGTCAATTCGTGGCAAAGGAATTGGAGATGACGCTGGCCATGCACCGCGCCGGCGTTGCTCTGATGGCGGGCACTGATACTGCCGCCGGCGTTTACGTAATTCCGGGGTTCAGCCTGCATCAGGAATTGGAACTATTCGTAAAAGCGGGCCTGACTCCCATGGAGGCTCTGCAGACCGCGACTCTCAATCCCGCGAAGTTTCTCGGGCGCACGAACGATTTGGGCACGGTGCAAACGGGGAAGCTCGCCGATCTCGTGCTGCTGGATTCGAACCCCCTCGACGACATCCGCAACACGCAGAAAATCTCGGCTGTGGTGCTGGGCGGACGGTACATCTCCCGTGCCGACCTGGATGGCATCCTGAACAATGTGGAAGCAATCGCTCGCGAGAAGTAGCAAACGACGTAAAGGAATCTTCCCCTACTTTTATTTTCTACTGCTTCTCTACCTTGATCATGTTGTCGTCGGGGTTGCGGTCGATCATCTTAAGGATAGGATCGATCCCGGCTTGGGCAGGAAGTCTGTCCACGGTAATAGTGAAGGTATTTTGTTCCTTGTCTATTTTCTGTTTCTGCAAATACAGGAATTTTCCTTCTGAGTCCTGTATCCCGATATCGATAAAGTCGTTCAAAGCAGCAGCGTGGTCCTGGCCCTTGGTATCCGCGCGAAACTTGTGTGCTTCGACTACCAGATTCACCCTGTATTTGCCATCTGGCAATTGAGAATACGTTGCGGAACGGGCGCGGTTGTCGTAGAGCGTAACGTTTCGCCAAAGGTCATCGTAGAGATACTGATATTCGGGCGGAGTGTACTTCTGCAAATATGCCATCAAATCGAGCGACACCGGATAAGGCGGACCCTTAAACGCAAACGCTTTGGTGAATTCCGCAAGCGCCTTATTAACGTTGTCTTCACCGATGTAATCCTGCATTTCATACATCACCATCGCTCCCTTGCCGTAATGGATGTATCCCTGGTTGACATCGACACGGTAGAGCGGTGGTTCTTCGTTGCGTTCTTGGGCGCGTCCGCGCAGGTAGTTTTCGAGCTCGAAACGCATGAACTTTTTCATGCTATCCGCGCCGTAGCGATGCTTCATGACCATCAACGCCGAATATTGGGCCAGTGTTTCGACGATTGCAGTTCCGCCCTCGACGTTCGCGCTCATGACCTGGTGCGCCCACCACTGGTGCGCGGTCTCGTGTGACGTGACATAAAACGGAATGTCGGTCTGATCGACGATTCCAGGATCCACGAAGGTTATGAAGCCAATTGCCTCGGAGAAAGGAATGGTGTTGGCAAAGGATTCGGCAAAAGTGCCATAGCGAGGAAATTCAATGATGCGCAACTGATGAAACTGAAACGGACTGAAGTTCTGGCTGCAATAGTCCAAGCTCGCTTTCAAACTATCCATCATGCGGTCGAGGTTAAATTCGTGTTCGGCGTGGTAGTAGATTTCGAGGTTCACGTCGTGCCAGCGGTCGCGTCGCACCGTATAGCGAGCGGAGTTCAGTGAGTAGAGGTTCAGGATGGGCGCATCCATTTTGTAGTGAAAATAGCGGCGTCCGTTCTCGGTCCATTCTTTCTGCAGATACCCTGGCATGATCGCGATCTGATCGGGACTGGTGCTCACCGTGGATTCGAGATTGATCCAGTCGGCTTCACTCGAGATTCCGTTCTCGTTTCGCGCCGCGACGTCTTCCAATTTTGGCATGCGCTTGGCCTTATCCAGGCCGTGTTTGTGGCGGGTGCTGTCGTCGGTCAGTTCGATGTCCGCAGCGTAGCCAATGAATGGCGCGTAACGATCGTTGAGGAAGGTCCCGTTGTTTACGATGTCAAGATTCGGATTGTCGTTGACGAATCCGACGTTCTTGTAGCTGACCGAGTAGTCGAGCGCGATGCGACCGTGCGAGGGCAGGGGTGTGTTCAAGCGGTAGACATAGAAACCAAGTGCATTGTCTTCCAGAAGAGGCGTCTGACCGCCGGCGAATTCCAATTTATGAATCTCGCGGTGGGGCGGCGGCGTAGGCGCTAGATCGACCGGCAGCACAGTGATTGCTACGCGGTCCACCGTGGACGATGTTTTGTTCTCGAGCATCATCGTTCCCTGCATGTTGACGGAACGATTCGCTGGATCGAGATCGATTTGCGTATTGATGTCGATGATCTTTGGCTGGGGTATGTCTTTGTATTGCCGATATTTTTTTTCGTATTGGGCGCGGCCTTCATCGATGGCGTAAGTCGTGTAATAGGGATTCAGGATGTTGGTGTTGTAGAAAATGTATCCTCCAACCGCCAACATAAGCACGGCACAAACCGCGAGGCCCGCAACCGTCGGCCGCGTGAAGCGAGTGGCCGCGACCTGCAGACGTGCCCGCAGATTTTCTCCCGTGCCTCGCACCCAAAGAGTGTTCGTGATAATCGCCAGCGCAATGGCGCCAACGCCCCAATAGAGGTGAAACCAGAACAGCGTAGCCGCGAACGGTCCATAGCCGTTCATGTCTGAATACATGTAAGGAGGAGACTGTCCGAAGCGGTAGAGATAATGTTGCAAGCCCATGCCGGGCAGCGCGAGCGTGCTTACAAAATAAAGCACCATCACGAAGTGCCCCAAGTACTTCTGGTTCACCAGGGAATGAATAAAGAAAGCCAGGACGCAGATGATCCAGTACTGGAACAAGCGAACCGCAAACAGATCGGTGAAGTAGAGCCCGAATTCGAAGCGGTGATATCCGTGCAGGAGCTGCACCGTGATCCCGGCGGCCAGTGTTACCAGAATAAGAATGATTTGGACCAGCAACAAAGCGGTTAATTTCGAACTGAAGAGCACCCAGCTTTTGATCGGCAAAGCGTCCACAATCTGATTGAGACCGGCATCTCGCTCGCGCCATACCAACTCGCCGGCATAGAAAGTGATAATCGCCAAGGCAAAGACGAACAGACCGCCGGTGGCTCCCTCAAGCATCCGATACGTGACAGGATAGGTGTGGCTGGAAAATGGATTGTTGATTTGGTTCGCGACCAGAATTGCGAACAAGCCTCCTGCCAGAAGCAAGACCAGAAAGAAGACGTTCTTGACCGTCTCGGTGAACTGAATTCTAGTCAAAGAGAAGAACTGCCCCCACGAAGCGCCGGACGAGAAAACCGGATGCGAAATGGGCAAGGCCCGAGTCGAAGGAATTAATATGTCTTCGTCCGCAACCTTCGCGATGCGCTGTTTCCGGGCGCGCTGTGAAGGATAGGAGAGAGAAAACCTTGCATAAGTCATAGCCAGGATGATTCCGCCCAGCCCCAGCCAGAGAATCCGGTTTAGCAGAAGAACTCCAGCCAGCGGGATCAATTGGGTATTGCGCTGGAACGGGCTCCAGTATTGGGTTAGCCGGTCCACGGCCGTGGCGCCGAACGGATCCGCGAGCGCCGTAAATGAATTGACGTCCAGGTTTGTGGCCAGCTGCGAGGCTGCGAAGTAGCCGATGAGCATCAAAACGCTGCCCACATACACGGGGAGCATCTTCCTCCAGGAGGCGGCCAGCCCAAAGAAAATTGCGGTGGTCAGCACGAGGTTGGGCAGAACCAAAACTAAGTAGGGTTGTAAGTAGGCAAAGGCGTTGTTCGGTCCCAGTCGCGTCTGGTCAAGCCACGGCAGGCGTATGCCAACGTAGGCGCCGATGCCGACGCTGGAGAAAATCAGGATCTGCACGACGAGGGCGCCGAGGAATCGGCCGCCCAGATAGTCGAACTTGGTGATGGGCGAGGTGTAGAAGAGATCGCTGATGTGGCTGTCCGTATCTTGATAGGTCGCTTGACCCGCGATGGCACCGGTCACGACGATGCCCAGAAACGTGATGTACATGGTGATGACGTTCAGAGCGTAAGGAGAATTCAGCCAGATCTTGCCGCCCGTTCCGAAGTCCACCGTGGCATTGGGAATCGCTCCTCCCGCCATGCAGGTGAACAGAACGCTCAGCGCCAGAAAAATCAGGAAGTAGATGTAGGTCGATATCCTTCGCAAGCGCTGGCGAATTTCGAATGAAGCAATCGTAAGAACCATGGCGATCAGTTCACCTGCCCCGGCGCGGCCGGGAGTTGCGAATAGCCTCGGATGGTGGCGAAGTACAAATCCTCCAGATCAGGTGCGACCGCTTCGAATCCCGCTTCTGGCGGCGTCTCGCTCCAGACGTGAATCAGCGTACGCCCGGCAAACAAGCGAATCAAAATCACTTTGAAGCGTTCTCGATGAGCGGCAAGCTCAGAAGAATGGATAACCTTCTTCCACACTTTGCCCTGCAGACTGGCAACCAGGGCTGCCGGCTCACCGGTAGCCATGACCCGCCCCTGATGAATCACCGCCATCCGGCCGCACAGATCGCTCACATCGGAAACAATGTGAGTCGAAAGAATCACGATGATGTTTTCGCCGATCGCACTCAGCAGGTTGTGAAAGCGAACGCGCTCTTCGGGATCGAGGCCGGCCGTCGGCTCATCCACGATGATCAACCGCGGATTGCCGAGCAGAGCTTGTGCGATGCCGAATCGTTGCTTCATGCCGCCAGAGAAACCGCCTAGCGGCTTCTTGCGGTGCTCCCAAAGATTTGTTTGCTGTAGCAGAGCCTCGACGACTTCATGGCGTTCCTTTGAATTTCCGATCCCCTTCAGCGCCGCAAAGTGAGAGAGCAGAACTTCGGCAGAGACTTTTGGATACACGCCAAATTCCTGGGGCAGGTAGCCGAGCACCTTGCGGAGCTCGTCCTTGTCTTTCAAAACGTTAATGCGATCCAAAGAGACGCTCCCGCTGTCGGCCTCTTGAAGCGTGGCCAAAGTGCGCATCAGCGTCGATTTTCCTGCGCCGTTCGGGCCTAACAGTCCAAACATTCCCTGCGGAATTCGAAGTGAAACGTCTTGCAGCGCCTGAACGCCGTTAGGGTATCGCTTTGAGAGCCTGTCGATGCTCAATTCCATGCACACTTCTCCCTGTGTCGAGAATGATACGCGTCCCGCCACCCTAAAGTTCGGGATTTCTGACTGAAGATAACCCAGGAAGTCGCTGGTGGGCTGAAATGTAATAGCCCCGTACGTCTCGACCAGAAAGATGCCGCTCTGCCGCGTCGCGACACTGGCCTTAACCAAAGTGAAATTTCAATCTTTTATGTTCTCGACTTTCTACGCCGATGAGCCTAAGAGAGGAAGGGTTCGGAAGGGTTCGAGGTGCTGCCAGATATACAAGGCGTACGGCTCAAATCGGTGAGGAATCACCGAGGTTCAATAAGGGTTCACTATGCGTTCCCGTAGGTGCTTTACCACATTTTCGGAGCCATCCCGGGAACACGAACTTGAATGGCTGACTGACTCACTCGAAAAAACGCAGCTTTGCTGAAGCTTCTGGGATCATGATGTGCCAGAGGTGGGTCAGCTGAGGCGCTCATAAATCGCCACAACACCCAGGCCAATGCAGAGAATTGCAGGGTATCCGTATGCAGCAACTACCAATGGCGCACACGCCCGACGTCGACGTGCACGAAGTCTGAGCTGCGATAGTACCCCACTCCTCCGCGATGCAGGCGCAGGGCTGCGTCACGCAGCTCCGATGTCGGAATCCCAGGTAGGCGAATGTCGATCGCTTCGGCCTGCATGTGCAGGCTATGCTGCGCCACACCGGTGTGCGGGTTGCGCGTGCGCAGGAATTCGTTGCTCCAGGGCGTACGGTAGCCGCAAATCACATCGATTTCACCACCGGAATCGCCGAGCGATGCGGTCAGGTCGTGGAGAAGGTCGAAGAGGTGAGGATCGAAATGGCGCACATCTCCGGTACGGTGGTCGCGCAAATAATGGTCGAGCTCGTCTAGCGCTTCGGGGATGTATTGATCACCGCGACGATAGACGAGATCAAGCCGCTCGCCCGTGTGTGTATGAAAGAAGCGGAGCCGGTACTCGTGTGCGGCCGGGGACGCAGGTTCTGTGCCGCCGTGCCCGAGCAGCGGCAGCGACAGCAGGAACACCAGCAGAAACAAGAGAATGAGTGACAAACGACGGAGGCCGGATTTGCTCTTTTTTCTCGGCGATGACACCGATGTTGCTTCACTCCCATTCAAAACGCATCTCTGCATTAGACCCATTATATGTTAGATGCAGGTTGCTCGGCCCCTTGTTAAAGCGCTTACCAGGCATAGGGATAACCGGCAGCCAACGCTTTATCCAGTTCTGCGTCATAACCGTAGATATCGTCGAAAAAGCGAATCTGATTTTCCTCGTTCACCGTCGCCGTGCCGTAGACAATCAGAACCGGAATCCGCGTGGCGAGGTTCACCTGAATATTGTTTTTCTCGCCATTCATCGTGGCCTTCACCCGCTCCAGGTCCCAGCCAGGATTGTTTCGCAACACCCAGGCAACGAGGTCCTCAGGCTTCTGTACCCGAATGCATCCATGGCTGAAGTCGCGGACGTCCTGCGAAAACAGTTCCGGAGCATCTGTGCCATGGAGATACACGTTATCCGGATTTGGAAAGATAATCTTCACCAGGCCTAGAGAATTTGTGTCGCCGGGCTTTTGCCGCACCATCAGGTGAAGTGATCGTATGCCTTCTAAGACTTCCGGGCTCACCTGATTGTCGGTTACGACTTCGCCTTTGGGCGTGACCACTTCAAAATTATGCTTGGCGATGTAGTTCGCGTCCTTCTGGATGTGGGGCACGATTTCGTTCCGCTGAATGCTGGGAGTCACGTCCCAGTAAGGCCGGAAGACCACGTACTGGATCTCTTTCTCAAAGATCGGAGACTTGTGGCCGTAGGCTTTTCCAATGATGACATTCTTGTAGAAGGCCACGCTGCCATCCGGGTTCATCGCGCGTACACGATACTCAGGAAGATTCACCACCACGGGCGGTTGCGGAAAGGAATGCGGAAGCCAGCGCCACCGTTCAAGCGTCAACTTGATCTGGCGAATGCGGACCGCCGGAGGCGTATTGAGTTCATTGATGGTGCGCGGGTCAAGGTTGCCACTAGGATTTTCGCCATGTCTGTCCTGGTAATGCTTCACGCCGTCGACGAGCGCACCGTCGTAGACGGTTGCATTCGGATTCAGTTGTGCGCCGGCAGGAATGTCGCCGATGATTTGAAGAAACCGCCCCAACTGGACCACGCCAGCGTAGGTTTGGCCGGGCCGCACAGTCTTCGTGACCGTTGGCAGCTTTTCTCCCTCAACTTGATTTGCGTATCCTTCATAAACCGGCAAGAGCGCGAGCAGCTTCCGGTAGCCCAGGAAGGGTGGTTCCAGCTTTTGGATTTCGGCGGCCGGATCGGCTGCATTCACGACCTGGGTCTGAATGAATTCCGCCAACGGGAGTGGTTCTCCCCCCATATCGAGCTGAAACTTGAATTCCTTGGGGTTGACGCGGCCACAGTGGATGGCACGGATGTAGCGCATCGCCGAGACCGTAAGCGCGGTGTCGAACGAGATCAAGTCTTGTTCAGACGGATTTTGCCCCAGCTTGAGCAGGCGGCCCTGCCATCGCGAGCCGTCGTAATCTTCGGCGTCGAGTCCTTTAGCGTCCGCATTTTGTAAGAGCGCGATCACGGCCAGCCCCTGGGGACGGACGCGGAGGTTCTGAACCCAAAGCAAAGAATAGCCGCTCGTCTCGTAGAGTTTGGCGACCTTTGTTTTGTAAGGAGTAAAGTCGGACCAGCGAAGATCGGCATTACGACCTGAGTCCACAATGCCGTGGAGCGCGGGAACACCCGCGGCAGACAACGTCTGGCCTGCGGGAGCAGGCTGCTGCTCCGCGAAGAACGCAGGATAGGCCTCGCCGCTGGCAACAGACATTCCTACAACGACTACGCTCGTTAGAACGATCATCCACTGACGCCGATGAACAGGATTTCCCACAGTAAGCCTCCGCTTGATGTTTTATATGAGTATCGAAAGCAATTCCAGGTTTCGCTTAATTGGAAGGAATTTCTCGCGCCAGTCTCGTCGCAATCAAACGCTTGACGCTTAGAGGTCAAGCGAAGCGACTACAAATCGGTCGGAATCCGCAGCTTTCCGCTAGGCAGGTGGAAAATCAGTTTCGAGTAGCCACTGTTTGAGCGGGATAACAGAATCGTAGTCAAGCGCATCCGCCGAGAAGTGAGACTGAGCATCGCTCGCCCGTATCGGCCCGTCCGAAATCAAAGAGCCGGGACTGCTCCGCGCGGTTTCTGTAACCCCCTTTTACTCCGCTACCCTATCTGTGCCAGGACTAACCACTCCCGTGCCATTTACGACCTTTAGTTGAGCATCTATGTTGTCGCGAAGCAGCCGTTTGGGGAGGGCTGCCTGGAGAGCGTTCTTGCTCGATGTGGAGCGCTCTCCTTTTCGAACTTGGGCGGTGATTACCCACGTTTGGGCAGTTACGGAATTACTTGGATGAGGCTGATTGTGTCTGGCTTATTGAGGTTACTTGCGCGGTCAAGTCGTCTAGATAACGGGATGCGTTCCCCAGCTCTGCGCAGTTGATGGGTTGACCAGCGATTGCTTTCGCAAACACAACAGCTTGAGCCTGCTCTTGCTTCGCTTCTCTTTCAGGTAAGTGTTGCAATAGCCGTTGTCGCAAATAATCGGCGGTCACTATTAGTTGTCGGATTCGGTTCGCATAGTCACTATTCAAAATTGCTCTCTATTCTTCCCGCGCAGCCTGTGCTTTTAGCGTTCATCTTGGTTACCTCTTTCAAAGGCAACCCGCGTTTTCCAGAATGCTGCCTCGTAGTCAGTGACAGCGGAACTTTCAGCCGCAACTAACCGAAAAACATGCGACACGGATGGCGCTATGGGCGTGTTGTTTTCGCTTTGGATGAAGCGCCACAAGCAAAAGAACTGATTCTGCATTGAACACTCTGTAATTAGCGACCGCCAGCCCGCCTTACACCGGCACAAATTCTCCGATCTTCGATTTCTTGAAATTTCGTGAATTCCCGAGAGATTAGCAAATTCGAAAAACCAGTAAAGCTCCTTGTTTTGAATCGGTTTTGATTTGGCGCTCTCCTTGCATTAAGGCTCACTGTTGTGGGCTTTTCCCAAATCAAATACACATTCGAAGGAGATGAAAAATGAAATCGAGTAAAGTGCAAGCTATCATGTTCTGCCTCGTCCTGCTTAGCGCAGTATTGGTCTCAACCAGCGCTAAAGCAGACGGGTGGAACAAGGCAACCAAAATCTCATTCAGTGAACCTGTCGAAGTTCCGGGCACGGCGCTGGAAGCTGGTACCTACTGGTTCCTGTTGGCAAACAGCAGTTCCAATCGAAACATCGTTCAGATCTGGAATGCAGATCGCACCCAGTTGCTTAAGACGATTCTCGCTATCCCAGACTATCGGCTGCATCCGACCGGGGATACGGTAATCAAGTTCGACGAAAGACCGACCGGGACGCCGGAAGCCATTCAAGCCTGGTTCTATCCCGGGGACAACTTTGGCCAGGAGTTTGTCTACCCCAAAGCCAGGGCAACGCAACTGGCGCAGGAAGTACAGCGACCAGTCCTGGCCATGCGCGACGAGCAGGTGGCTGCTCCGGCTCCGGCGCTGGAACAGACTCCGGTCACGGCAGTGAAGCCGACTGGCGAGGAAATCGAAATTGCCGAGGTGGTCGCCACTGAGGAAATGCTCCCCGAGACGGCGAGTCCGTGGCCGCTCTTGGGATTGCTTGGCCTGCTGTCAGTCGGGTCGGGGCTTGTGCTTCGCCGCACTTCAGCCAGCAACATGGCGTAATCAAGCAGAACGCTTCCAGGTGCCTGGCGCTCCCAATAAGGCGTCAGGCACTGCGGCGCACCTGAAGCTCTGTCGTAGGCTGGTGACGTATACTTTGCCGGCCGGGACCGGAAAAAGTGCAGATTCCTTACCGAAGGGGTTGGAGAATAACATGCGTAGTGCCTATCGATTGCTGGTTTTCCTCTGCTTCGCCGCCTGCTTGACCGCGCCAGCGAAACAACCCTTGGCCATTGGAGCTTCCGCCGTATGGCAAATGCCAACGCAATTCATGACCGCTGCCCATGCGGCCTGCGACCAATCAACATCTTCCGCCTTCGGCGAATGCCTGATCAACCAAATGATAAAAACAGGCGCCCCAGCCGACGCCGTAAGCTTTACCCGCGAGCTGTACAAACAAAATCACGGCGAGTTCGGGGTCATGACGGGCTTCCAGGATGAAGGTCCAGTTGCTTTCGCATGGATCACCTATCCTTTGCGCGCGAATACTAATTACGGATTTCTGCTCGTGAATGGACAGCCGCGGATCATCAACGTTGAGGATCTTAAACTGCTCGACACTAAGACCATGAAGCAGAGCTTCCAGTTTAAAGACCTCAAAGGGCAATTTCCGAATGTCGAGGTGTGGCCGGGCGATCGGGACGGCAAGATATGGCCCAACTCGCAAACCGGACCCAATGGCGGAATACAATTCACGGTGCAGTATCCGCTAATCAATGGATGTCATGCTTGTGTGCGCGCTGGATTCGCCATTTTCAATTGGAATTTCGACGCCCGCGGAAAATTTCTTGGGACTACGTTCCAGGGAATGATCGACCCGTCGTTACGGTAGTTGGCATTTTCGACATTCCGGAGGCAATCAGACAGATCGCCTCAGTCGCGATCGCCGGTCGCCGAACGGATCAAAGCCTGCGCGTCATGTTGACGATGTAGAGTCGATAGAGACCCGACTCAGGTGTGGTTTCGTTCTATATCTTCAGCGCAAGGGGACGGCAGCCGTGGTTGCTCTCTTCCTGGGACTCGCGGCGAGGCCCCATACGCCGAAACCAGACACGCCACTACAACCGCTATTTATAAAGATTCCAGTCATGCCTTGAGGGCCGCGACCAGCCAACATAAGGATTCACGGGAACGATGCTGCCGTAACCCAGGGTGGTGAGCGTGATCATGCTGAAATAAAGGAAAAGGGCTCGTTTGTGATGCTGGGATCATCTCGCTAAAAGCACTGCCGAGGAAGCGATTCATAATGTAGTTGCGCCTGAGAAAAGGCAGTTGCCGGGAAGAGATAGCGAACGAACGCTTCAGCGATAGGCCGGTCGTCATCCGGTGGGGACGGGCGTCATAGCTTTGACACTTTTCGTCCCCGCGGCCCGGTTTGAGGGTGGCGCCTGTGTCGTATTCCGACGAAGAGCCTTCCGACCTCAGCTGCAAACTGCTCCAAATGACCTTAATAGAGCTTTTCGTCGAAGACGATGTCTCCCCATCCCTTCTCGGTAAAGGTGGTTGCCGGATTTTGGATAGTCAGCATCAACGTATTTGCATCGGGAAGTATTTGATGCTTGGTCCCGCGCGGGACCTTGAACCACGACCCTTCGCCGTATTCCAAGAATGCGTCGTCAACCAGTACCTTGCCCCTGCCGGAAATAAAGCAGAGGGTTGCATCGTAGGTTTCATGATGGTGAGCGACGTTCTTGTCGTGCGCCTCCATATAGGTGAGGTTGTAGCCCGAGCCATCAAAACTGCCCAATATCATGTCATTTTCATGAACACGAGCGCTGTGGATTTCAGGCACCTCCGCAATTGCCCCGCTGATCTTGTTGCTTAATTCTGTCATTGATTTTCTCCTTAAGTTTTGGTGAACTACGTTCACTCTTTGACGATGCAATCACCGTTCCAATTTCCAACTTGTTGAAGGCATGGCTGCTTTGCGTGAGTCGAGGCTCCCGGCTATATTGGGAATTTCTGAGGATTCGTGAGACACCTCCCCGAGACAAAGCGCGACATGAGAAGCTCTAGCACTGCCATCCCAGCTCTGGTTCTGGGAACGATCAAGCGATCCTTCTTTTCGGCGCTTTTAGTTTGTTCTTTCGCATTATCCTTTGCCGTCTCCGCCAGGGCTCTCGACCCCAACCGGCGAATTTCGCAATACGCGCACACGGCGTGGCGAATTCAGGATGGATTCTTCAGCGGAACACCACAAGCAATTAGCCAGACGAAGGATGGATATCTGTGGATCGGCACTGAAGGCGGATTGGTGCGTTTCGATGGTGTGCGATTCGTGCCGTGGAGCGCGCCCAACGGCAAGCAGCTCCCAACTACGCGGATCCACTCGTTGCTCGGCGCAAGCGACGGGAGTTTGTGGATCGGAACGACGAGAGGATTGGCGAATTGGGATGGTCTCGATCTGCGTAATATTTCGGGGACCCCCGCCTTCGTCGAGACGATTCTGCAAG
>Ga0316363_10002854_pt1 | contig 12848 bp, 10 predicted proteins | sample Sb_taG_3_FD_200459 | JGI IMG/M metagenome (GOLD analysis project Ga0316363, IMG submission 200459) | Peat soil microbial communities from Weissenstadt, Germany - Sb_50d_a_PC metaG (v2) (version 2) | ecosystem: Environmental > Terrestrial > Soil > Wetlands > Peat | place: Germany: Weissenstadt...
GCCACCATGGCCAATTGCTTCACGCTGGTGAATGCCGGCGCCAACAAATGGTCGGTGATGAAGGGCTCGACCATTCAGGCGATCTGGACGAAATAAAAGTTCTTCCTCAAATATGCGCTGAAAGATCGTGGATCGTCGGCGCTTCGCCGGTGAGCGGATTGGCCGGATCCCAAGCATAGCGCAGCGTCTCGAAGCGCATGGCGCGGGCGTCGAGCATCACGAGGCGCCCGACCAACCCCTCGCCGAAGCCGACGATCTCGCGGATCACTTCCAGCGCCATCATCGAGCCGACGACGCCGGCGAGCGCGCCGAGAACGCCGGCCTCGGCGCAGGCGGGAACGGTGCCGGGCGGCGGCGGCTCCGGAAACAGGCAGCGATAGGTCGGATTAGGCTTGCCGCCGGCGCCGCGCTCATGAGCGCGGATCGTGGTCAGCGTACCGTCGAAAGTGCCGAGCGCCGCGGTGACCAGCGGCTTCTTGGCGAAATAGCAGGCGTCGGCGACCAGATAGCGGGTGGCGAAATTATCGGAGCCGTCAGCGACAATGTCATAACGTCCGATCAGATCGAGCGCGTTCTGCGCGGTCAGCCGGACGCCGTGCGGCTCGACGGCGACGTGGGGATTGAGCCGCTGGATCTCCTCCTTGGCGGTGTCGACCTTGGGCCGTCCGACATCGGGCGTGGCATGGATGATCTGCCGTTGCAGGTTCGACAGCGAAACCACATCGTCGTCGATCACGCCCAGCGTGCCGACGCCGGCGGCGGCGAGATACATCAGGGCCGGCGCGCCAAGCCCGCCGGCGCCGATCACCAGAACGCGGGCCCGGCCGAGCGCGGCCTGTCCCGGCCCGCCCACCTCGCGCAGCACGATGTGGCGTGCGTAACGTTCAAGCTCTTCCGCGCTCAGCATGGGATCAGCATAGACCGGAATGGCGGAACGGACGACCGGCTCGGTGTGGGATTTAATTTGTCTTAAGGCCCAGAAAGCGGCCTTGATCTCTTGGACAGCACTCTGTTCGCATTGATGATCTTGTCAAGGATCGTAGACCGTCGGAGGCGGCGGCGCTTCGCGCCGTCCTTGACAAGATCATCAATGCGAACAACCAGCATCCAAGCGATCAAGGCCGCCACCCGATCAGGTGTATCGATCCATTCAGTCACATTGCGCCGCCGCGCCATTGCGCTAGGCTGAATAAGCGCGTGGGGTGCGACAGTCATGAAGATCGCGAGCATCGTCGTCGGCCTGCTGGTGCTGGCGCTACCGGGAGTGGCTTTGGACGCGGCGGCGAAGACGGCCGCAAAAGCGGCCGAGAAAACCACCGCAAAAAAGAGTGCCGTCGCCGCAAAGCCGGCATCGGACGATCCCGATTCCGCGGTCGACACTATCGGTCCGCCGTCGCAGGGCGCGCTGGAAGCGGCGGGATGGCGCATCATCGATGACCTGGTCACGGGCGCGCGGCTCGGCCTGCCCAGTGCGCTGGTGCCCAAAACCGCGCTGGCCCGCATGGGCAGCCGCTGGACGTCGCGACAGGGTCAGATCGACATCGAGACATTTCGCCTGCACGAGGGCGCGCTGGCGGCGCTGTTCGACGACGAAAAGAAAGTGCGCCGTCGCATCGTCGAGCATTCGACGCTCGCGCCCGACTCCTTCGTCATGTCGGGAATGCAGGGCCTGAAACGATTCATCGTCCGCGTGCAGTCGAGCGGCAGCGAGCTGCGCGGCGTCACCATTCTGTTCGATCGCGCCACCGAAGGCGTCATGGCGCCGATCGCCGCGGCAATGGCCAATAGCTACCAGGGCTTTCCCGATCCGAGCGCCGCGCCGCCGCCGGGGTTGCGGCGCAGCGTTGAATACGGCACCGCCATCGTGGTGTCGGGCCAAGGTCATCTGGTCACGACGGCGCAAATCGCCGACGGCTGCCAGACCATCACGATCCCGGGCTTCGGCCATGCCGAACGCATCGCCGCGGACAAGGCCAGCGATGTCGCGCTGCTGCGCGTCTACGGCGCGCAAGACCTTTTGCCCGTGGCGCTCGCCGGCGACAGCGGCGCGGGCGACGATCTCACCCTTGTCGGCGTCGCCGATCCGCTGGCCCAGGCCGGCGGCGGCGCAGTCACCCGCGCGCTGGCGCATCGGAGCGCGCAAAATCTCGACCCAGCGCCAAAGCTCGGCTTCTCCGGCGCGGCGGCGGTCGATGCGCAAGGCCTTTTTGTCGGCATGGTGGATTTAAGTTCAACCGCAGTCGCCGGCGCGGGCGCCGTCAGTCAGGCGACGCTGCTTCCGGTCGAAACGCTGCGCGCATTTTTGCAGACGCAGAACATCGCCATTGCGAGCGGCAATACCCCAATCGACCAATCGGTCGTGCGCGTGATCTGCGTGCGGAAATAATTGCCGTCATTCCGGGACGCGGGCGAAGCCCGCGGGCCCGGAATCCATAACCCCTGCACGTCCGGCAAACGACGAACATCCGAACAGTTCTTCAAGGATTGTGATTATGGATTCCGGGTTCCCCGCTTCGCTCGGCCCCGGAATGACGACGAGTGTCGTTATTTGTTCTGAAACTTCGGCGGCCGCTTGTCGATGAAGGCGTGCATGCCTTCGCCCTGGTCGGCGGTGGCGAACAGCGAATGAAAGATGCGCCGCTCGAAGCGGATGCCTTCGGCCTGCGAGGTCTCGAAGGCGCGATTGACCGCTTCCTTCGCCGCCAGCACCGATGGCAGCGACATCGATGCGATGGTCTCGGCGACTTTCATCGCCTCGTCGAGCAGGCTCGCCGCCGGCACGACGCGCGCGACCAGGCCCGCGCGCTCGGCTTCCGCGGCATCCATCATCCGGCCGGTGAGGATGAGGTCCATGGCCTTGGCCTTGCCGACCGCATGGGTGAGCCGCTGCGTGCCGCCGATGCCGGGAATGATGCCGAGTTTGATCTCCGGCTGGCCGAATTTGGCGTTCTCGGCAGCAATAATGAGATCGCATTGCATGGCCAGCTCACAGCCGCCGCCGAGCGCGAAGCCGGCGACGGCAGCGACGACCGGCTTGCGCGCCGCCGCGGCCTGATGCCAGTCGGCGCAAAAATCGCCGAAGAACGCGTCGGCGAAATCCTTGTCGGCCATTTCCTTGATATCGGCGCCGGCCGCGAAAGCTTTTTCCGAGCCGGTGATGACCATGCAGCCGATGTTGGTGTCAGCCTCGAACGCGGCGATGGCCTCGCCGAGCTCGCCCATCAGCGCGCGGTTGAGCGCGTTGAGCGCCTGCGGGCGATTGAGCCGGATCAGCCCGACTCGGCCGCGGGTTTCGACGATGATGTTTTCGTAAGCCATGCTTGCCGCTCCCGGATGACAGGCCTGACCGATATTCGCGGCCGCGGCCACTCTGTTATGATGACTCAACAGGGAGGGCGCCGTGAAGCCAAGCGAAATGATTGCCTATGCGGGCATTGCGGCCGGACTAATCATCGCCGCAACCGCGGCCATCGCATTCTTGACCAGGCCGGCGCAGGCCGCCGACGAGCCGCCACTGATGCTGGCGCGCGACGGCTTCTTCTACGTCAATGCCCAGACGACGACGGTCGACGGCAAGGATTACGTCAGCCATCAGATGTACGTGGAGGTGCGCATCCCGGCCAAGCAAACGCACCCCTATCCGATCGTGATGGTGCATGGCGGCACCATGTCGGGCACCAATTACACCGGCACTCCAGACGGCCGCGAGGGCTGGGCGCAATATTTCGTGCGCCAAGGCTATGCGGTCTATGTGGTCGACCAGCCCGGCCGCGCGCGGTCCGGCTATCTCGCCGCGGCTTACGGGCCGATGCACAATGTCGAACGCGGCAACGCGCTGTCGCGCTTCGTCGCCCAGGAAAAATTCAAGCTTTGGCCGCAGGCGGCCTTGCATACGCAGTGGCCGGGCAGCGGCGAGCCGGACGATGCGGCGACAATACAGCTTGCCGCGAGCCAGATGCCGGCAATTGCCGACTTCGCCTCGCAGCAATTCCTCAATCGCGATGCGCTGCTGGCGCTGTTGGAAAAAATCGGCCCGGCGATCCTGCTCACCCATTCCCAGGCCGGCGCGTTCGGTTGGCCGGTGGCGGACGCGCGGCCCGATCTGGTGAAGGCGATCCTGGCGATCGAGCCGAACGGCCCGCCGTTCTATCAGGTCGAGTTCAAAGGCGCGCCCGATTGGTTCAAGCAAGGCACGCTGGCGCTGCCCTATGGAATAACAGCGGTGCCGCTCAACTACGCGCCGCCGATCAAGGACGCATCCGAACTGAAGATGGTGCAGCAGGACAAGGCCGATGCACCCGACCTGGTGCGCTGCTACGCCCAAGCCGAGCCGGCGCGGCAACTGCCCAATCTGCAGAAAATGCCGATCCTGGTGCTCACCGCGGAGGCGTCGTACCACGCGCCCTACGATCACTGCACGGTGAACTATCTGCGCCAGGCCGGCGTCAAGCCGACCTACATCCGCCTCGCCGACATCGGCATCAAGGGCAACAGCCACGTCATGATGCTGGAGAAGAACAACAAGGACATCGCCGCGGTGATCGCGAAATGGCTGGATGAGGCGCTGCCGGAGAAGGAGTGACTTCTTCTCCCCGCGCGAGGTTCGCTCCTCCCTCTCCCCGCGTGCGGGGAGAGGTGATTTTATTTCTGGCAGCTTGGGCAATAAAACGTCGAGCGGCCGTTCTGCACGATGCGCTTGACAATGCCGCCGCAACCGGGCGTGCGGCACTTCTCGCCCTCGCGGTCGTAGACCCGGAAATTATGCTGGAACATGCCGAGCCCGCCGTCGGTCAGCTTGTGATCGCGCAGCGATGAGCCGCCGGCCTTGATGGCGTCGTTGAGCACCACTTTGATGCTCTCGACCAGACGCTCGGCGCGCTCGTTCGGCGCGCCGGATCTTGTGGCGATGGTCGACGCCTGTCGCTTCGGCGACAGCCGCGCCAGATAGAGCGCCTCGCAGACATAGATATTGCCCAGCCCGGCGACGATGCGCTGGTCGAGTAGCGCCGCCTTGAGGCTGGTTTTCTTGCCCTTGCAGGCGAGTGCCAGCATCGCGGCGTCGAAGGCGTTGCCGAGCGGCTCGGGGCCGAGCCCGCGCAGCAGCGGCTCGTCGTCGAGTTTTGCCCGGGCCACGATCTTCATCGAGCCGAAGCGGCGCGGATCGTTGAAAGTGACGATGGCGCCGGACGACATGTGAAACACCACGTGGTCGTGGGCGACGTGCTTTAAGCGCTCGTGATAATAGGCGCCCGGCGTGCTCTGGCGTTCCTTGCCGAACACGTGAAACGAGCCCGACATGCCGAGATGCATCACCAGCACGTCGCCCGACGAGAGGTCCGCGAGCAGATATTTGGCCCGCCGGCCGAGGCCAGTCACGGTTGAGCCTTCGAGGCGCTTGGCGAAATCCGCAGGCAGCGGCCAGCGCAGGTCGCCGCGATGCACCTCGACCTTGGCGAAGCGCGCGCCCTGCATCGCCGGCTCGAGCCCGCGGCGCACCGTCTCGACTTCGGGAAGTTCGGGCATTGCTCGATCCGGCGCTGGCCATATGGTTAATTTCAACACATAGCGTCGCTTGCGCCGCCGCGCTATGGTTTGCGTGACAGGGAAAGCAGCGATGGCAGACACCCATTTCGGCGCACGCCAGGTGCCGCTTGCGGACAAGCAGGCGCTGGTCGACGACGTGTTCCACAGCGTGGCGCCGCGCTACGATCTGATGAACGATCTGATGTCGCTCGGCCTGCACCGGGCCTGGAAGGACGCGCTGGTCACCGCGCTCGATCCGCCCAAATCCCGGCCGTTCGCGCTGCTCGACATCGCCGGCGGCACCGGCGATGTGGCATTCCGTGCGCTCGAAGCCGGCGGCGAGCAGACCCGGGCAACGGTGTGCGACATCAATCCCGACATGCTCGCGGTCGGCCGCGAGCGCGCCGAAGCTCAGCACCTCGGCGACGCCATCACCTTCACCGAAGGCAATGCCGAAGCGCTGCCATTCGCCGACCGCAGCTTCGATGCCGTGACCATCGCGTTCGGCATCCGCAACGTGCCGCGCATCGACGTGGCGCTCGCCGAAGCGTTTCGCGTGCTGAGGATCGGCGGCAAATTCTTGTGCCTCGAATTCTCCACGGTCGATGTGCCCGGCCTCGACCGGCTGTACGAATTCTATTCGTTCAACGTCATTCCGGCGCTCGGCCGCGCGGTGGTGGGCGACGCCGAATCCTATCGCTATCTGGTGGAATCGATCCGCCGCTTCCCGAAGCCCGAGGCCTTTGCCGCCATGCTGCGCGCGGCGGGCTTTCGGCGGGTTTCGTATCAGCAAATGACCGGCGGCATCGTGGCGCTGCATTGCGGCTGGCGTTTGTGATCTCCGCTCCCGCGCATCTCATCCGCCTCGGCCGCGCCGGCTTCGTGTTCGCCCGCGAGGGCGTGTTCGGCATCGTCGAGCCTTCTGCCGTGCCGGTTCCGGCGCGGCCGTTCCTGCGGCTGGCGCGCCTGATCGAACGGCCCACGACCGGCGCAGCGGACACCCGCCTGTCGACGGCGCTGACCCGGCTCGGCCCGAGCTACGTCAAGCTCGGCCAGTTTTTGGCGACGCGGCCGGACGTGGTCGGCGCCGCGCTTGCTGCCGATCTCGAACGGCTGCAGGACCAGATGCCGCCGTTCCCGCAAAGCGAGGCGGAAGCGGCGGTCGCCGCCTCGTTCGGCAAGCCGCTCAAAGCGGTGTTTTCGAGTTTTGGCCCGCCGGTCGCCGCCGCCTCGATCGCGCAAGTGCATCGCGCCACCGTCGAGACCCAAGCTGAGAACCAAGTCGAGCCGCGCGCCGTCGCGGTCAAAGTGTTGCGGCCCGGCGTCGAGAAGCGCTTCCACGCCGATCTCGGCGCCTTCACCTTCGCCGCGCAGCACGCCGAGAATCTGTCGGCCGAAGCGCGGCGGCTCCGCCTCATCGAAGTGGTCGACACGCTGCACCGCTCGGTCATGGTCGAAATGGACTTTCGCCTCGAAGCCGCGGCGCTCTCGGAGATGGCCGAGAACACCAAGGACGATCCGGATTTCCGCGTCCCGGCGGTGGACTGGGACCGTACCACCAAGGAAGTGCTGACGCTCGAATGGATCGACGCCACGCCGCTGTCCGACCGCGCCCGCCTTGTGGCGAAGGGTTTCGACCTGCCAAAACTCGGCCGCGTGTTGATCCAGACATTCTTGCGCCACGCGCTGCGCGACGGTTTCTTTCACGCCGACATGCATCCGGGAAACCTGTTCGTCGACGACGGCGGCCGTTTGATCGCCGTCGATTTCGGCATCATGGGCCGGCTCGGGGCCAAGGAGCGCCTGTTCCTCGCCGAGATTTTACACGGCTTCATCACCCGCGATTACCAGCGCGTCGCCGAAGTGCACTTCGAAGCCGGCTATGTGCCGCCGTATCATTCGGTGGAGAATTTCGCCCAAGCCATCCGCGCCATCGGCGAGCCGATCCACAACCGCACCGCCGAAGACATCTCGATGGCCAAGTTGCTCACCTTGCTGTTCGAGGTGACCGGCCTGTTCGACATGCGCACGCGGCCGGAATTGCTGCTCTTGCAAAAAACCATGGTGGTGGTCGAGGGCGTCGGGCGCTCGCTCGATCCCAAGCTCGACATGTGGGCCACCGCCGAGCCCGTGGTGCGCGAATGGATGACGCGGCATCTTGGGCCGGCCGGCAAGCTGGAAAATGCCGCGCAAGGCATGGCGGAAGTCGGCCGCTTCGTCGGCAACGCGCCGGGCCTGCTCACCCGCGGCGCCCGCGTGCTCGATCAGCTCGACGAGATCACCCGCGACGGCCTGGTGCTGTCGCCGCAGACGCTTGCCGAGATCGACAAAGCCGAAGGCCGCCGGGGCCGCTGGACTTTGGCGGCGCTGTGGGTGATCGCCGCGCTCTTGCTTTGGATCGCCTTCAAGATCCTATGATTGCATTGATTGCAATGCAATCAATGCCGTGCTAAGCTCTGATATCGTTATGGAACTGGCCATATGGAAGCAGCGATGGGCAGTCTCACGGTCCGGCAGCTCGACGACAAGCTGAAGAAGCTCATCCGGCTACGCGCCGCGCGCCACGGCCGGTCGATGGAAGATGAGGTCCGCGTCATCTTGCGCGAGGCCGCGGAACAGACCGGCCACGACATCTTGGAGAAATTCGAGCCGCCGTCGCAACCGGCGCGGCACGAGGCGCGGGCGACGGAAGCGAACGGCAACCGCGTTCTGCTCATCATCGGCGGCGGCATTGCCGCCTATAAATCGCTCGACCTGATCCGCCGCCTGCAGGACCGCGGCGCCCAGGTGCGCTGCATCCTCACCGCCGCCGCGCAGCATTTCGTCACGCCGCTCGCCGCCGCTGCGCTCAGCGGCGAACGCGTCCATACAGATTTGTTCGATCCGCACAGCGAGTTCGACGTCGGTCATATTCGCTTGGCGCGCGACACCGATCTCATCGTCGTCGCACCGGCAACGGCGGACCTGTTGGCGAAGATGGCCGGCGGTCGCGCCGACGATCTCGCCACCGCCGTGTTGCTCGCGACCGCCAAGCCGATCCTGATCGCGCCGGCGATGAATCCGCAGATGTGGGCGGCCAAGGCGACGGCGCGCAATTTGGCGCAGCTGCGCAGCGACGGCGTGCACATCGTCGGGCCGAATGCCGGCGAAATGGCCGAGCGCGGCGAACCGGGCCTCGGCCGCATGGCCGAACCGCTGGAAATCGCCGCTGCGGTAGAGGCGATCATGCGTCGGACCGGATCGCTCACCGGCAAGCGCATCCTGGTCACCTCGGGACCGACCAACGAGCCGATCGATCCGGTGCGCTATATCGCCAACCGTTCCTCGGGCAAGCAGGGCCACGCTATCGCCGCGGCTGCAGCAGCAGCGGGCGCCGAAGTGGTGCTGGTGTCCGGCCCGGTCAATCTGCCCGATCCGCCCGGCCTCGCCATAGTGAAAGTCGAGACCGCGCAACAAATGCTCAAGGCGGTGGAGCAGGCGCTGCCGGCCGATGTCGCGGTGTTCGCCGCCGCCGTCGCCGATTGGCGCGCCGAGCGGCCGAGCGACAACAAGATCAAAAAGCAGCCGGGCAAGACGCCGACATTGGCGCTGACGGAAAATCCCGACATCCTGTCCACGATCGCGCACCGCAACGCGGGCCGGCCGCGCCTCGTCATCGGCTTTGCCGCGGAGACCGACAACGTCATCGCCAATGCCGAAGCGAAGCTGGCCAAAAAAGGCTGCGACTGGATTCTGGCCAACGACGTTTCGCCGGCGACCGGCATCATGGGCGGCGACGTCAACACCATCCATCTGATTACCGCGGCCGGCGTCGAATCCTGGCCGCCGCAATCGAAGGACGACGTCGCGCGCATGTTGATCGAACGGATCGGCACGGCGCTGCAGGAGCCGAAACGGTGAGCGAGACAGTCGAGGTACGCATCGTCCGGCTGCCGCACGCGCGCGATCTGCCTTTGCCGCAATATCAAAGCGCGCTCGCCGCCGGCCTTGATCTCCTCGCCGCGGTGCCGGCCGACGCACCGGTCGAAATTCCGCCCGGCGGCCGCGCCGTGATCCCGACCGGCGTCGCGATCGCATTGCCGCCCGGCAGCGAAGGCCAGATCCGGCCACGGTCGGGTTTGGCCGCCCGCCACGGCGTCACCGTGTTGAACACGCCCGGGACGATCGACGCCGATTACCGCGGAGAATTGCAAGTTATACTTGCAAATATTGGCGCCGATTTATTCGTCGTTTCGCGTGGCACGCGCATCGCCCAGCTAGTAGTTGCGCCAATTCAACATGCAAAACTTGTTGAATCGAACAGTCTAGATGCCACCGAGCGCGCCGCGGGTGGGCTTGGTTCCACCGGATTGGAATCGAAGACTGGATAAACCTGCGACTCCATTGCTCGATCTACTAGGTATTCGTTCTGTGTGTAGTATATTACCTCCTCACGAACTATTCCCGGCCAGCGACGTTTTTCCCCTACATGCCTCTGCTCCCACGCAAAGGACTCCTCGCGATTGCGGCCGTCATCGATGTGGCGGTGCAGGCACCGGGGCGTCCGATCTCGGCAAAAACGCTGGCGGCGCGCCATGCCTTGCCGCCGCGACACTTGGAATCAGTGCTGCAGAATCTGGTGCGCGAAGGAATCCTCAAAGGCATCCGCGGCCCGCGCGGCGGCTACGAGCTGGCCCGTGAAGCGCGCCGCGTGACCGCCAACGACATTTTGCGCGCCGCCGGAACGGTCGACGAAGCCGACAATGAACCGGTCGGCTCCGAGCTGCTCAGCAAAGTGGTGCTGCCGGCTTTGTCGAGCGCGGAGCAGCAATTCGGCATCGCCTTGAGCCGCATCAATCTGGAAGACATGGCGCGCGACGCCGAGGCGCTCGGCACGTGATTCGGCCGCCCCGCGGCAGCGGGGGCTTGAGCCCGGCTCCGTCGCATTCACGTTCACGATCTGGACTCTTTCGGCGCGATTCCGCTTGAGGGTAAAGTCGAATGATTCGCGGGCCTTTTTCACCCGATTGGCGGTGACGGCCAGCAGAGGCGAAGGGGCATGCCGGACACGATCCGGATCAGCGGCAGCTGCGCTCATCCGTGGCGACGCGGATTCTTGACCGCCATTGTCGGCACGGTCTTTCCGTTCCCCGCCAGCGCCGAGCAAAAGCCGGCTCTCGCGCTGCACGAGCTCGTGGCCAGCGCCCAGGACAGTATCGACCGGCATGAGATCGCCGTGCTGGTCGTGGTGCTCGGGCTGGTGCTGTTCGCCGTCGTCACCGCGATCATGCTGGTACGCGCGCGCGTGCGCTGGGCGCGGCTGGAGACGTCCTCGCGCGACGAGATCGCCACGCTACGCAGCGATCTCGACCGCGCCAATGCGCTGTTGTTTTCCGAGCCGCAGGTGATGGTCGATTGGCCGGCCGGCTCCGATGAGCCCCGCATCGACGGCGATCCGGCCATCGTCGGCGTCGCCACGCCCCATCGCGTGCTCGCCTTCGGCAGCTGGCTTGAAGCCGGCAAGGCCTCCGCCATGGAGCAGGCGGTCGAAAACCTGCGCAGCCGCGGCGAAGGTTTTGCGCTGACCCTGACCACGCTGCACGGCCATCCGATCGAGGTGCAAGGCCGCGCCATCGGCGGCCGCGCCGTGCTGCGGCTGAAGGATGCCAGCGGCGTCAAGCGCGACCTGGTCGAACTGCTGACCCGGCACGAGAGCTTGCTGCGCGAAGTCGCATCGCTCCGCGCCCTGATCGAGAACCTGCCGTCGCCGGTATGGACGCGCGACGCGGCCGGCCGATTGACCTTCGCCAATGCCGCCTATGCGCGCGCGGTCGAAGCCAAGACCGCCGAAGACGCCGTCACGCGGCGCCTCGAGCTCCTCGACAGCTCGGCGCGCGACACCATTTTGCGCACGCTCGCGGCCGACGGCTCCTATGCCGGCCGGCTCCCGGCGGTGGTCGCCGGCTCCCGGCGCACTTTCGATGTGCTCGATTTCCGCACCGAGACCGGCAGCGCCGGCATTGGGCTCGACGCCACGGAAGCCGAAACCATGCGCGTTGCGCTCGCCCGCATGGTCGATGCCCACCGCCGCACGCTGGATCAGCTGTCCACCGGCGTCGCCATGTTCGGCGCCGATCACCGGCTGACCTTCTACAACGCCGCCTATCGCGCGCTGTGGGATCTCGACACCGCCTATCTCGACCAGGTGCCGACCGACTCTGCGGTCATCGAGGCGCTGCGCAGCGCCCGAAAGCTGCCGGAAGAGCAGGATTTCCGGCAATGGAAGGCGGAGCTGTTCGAAGCTTACCGCGCGGTCGAGGCCAAGGAATATATGTGGCACCTTCCGGACGGGCGCACCGTGCGCGTCGTCACCACGCCCAATCCGGACGGCGGCGTCACCTACCTGTTCCACGATGTCACCGAGCGGCTCGACCTCGACCGGCGCTTCGAGGAAATGATCCGCGTCCAGGGCGAGACCCTCGACAATCTGGCCGAGGGCGTCGCCGTGTTCGCAAGCGACGGGCGGCTTCGCCTGCACAACGCGGCCTTCGCCCGCATGTGGCGGCTCGAGCCGCAGGCGCTGGCCGAGCGGCCACATATCGAGACCATCACGGCGCTATGCCGCCCGCTGCACGGCGACAACGCCACCTGGCAAAAACTGCGCGAATTCGTCACCTCAATCGACAGCCGCGAGCCGTTCGAGGCCAGGCTCGAGCGCCGCGACGGTATCGTGCTCGATTGCACCACCGTGCCGCTGCCCAACGGCGCGACGTTGGTGACGTTCCACGACGTGACCGATTCGGTGAACGTCGAACGCGCGCTGCGCGAGCGCAACGAGGCGCTCGAAGACGCCGACAAGATCAAGATCGATTTCGTCCACCACGTCTCCTACGAATTGCGCTCGCCGCTGACCAACATCATCGGCTTCGTGCATTTGCTCGGCGACCCCTCGACCGGGCCGCTGACACCGAAGCAGCGCGACTATCTCGACTACATAACGGTCTCCACCGACACGCTGTTGGCGCTGATCAACAACATTCTCGACCTCGCCACCATCGATGCCGGCCGGATGCAACTCAATCTCGGCGCCGTCGATATCCGCGCCACCATGGCGGCCGCCGCCGAAGGCGTGCAGGATCGCCTCGCCGGCCCCGGCCTCACACTCGACATCAGCGCGCCGCAAAATATCGGTGCGTTCACCGCCGACGAACGGCGCGTGCGGCAAATCCTGTTCAACCTCCTCGCCAATGCCGTGAGCTTCTCGCCGCCCGGCGCCAAGATCACGCTGCGGGCGGAGCGGCGCGCCGATGCGGTGGCTTTCGCGGTGACCGACCGCGGCCCGGGCA
>Ga0316363_10002855_pt1 | contig 12847 bp, 12 predicted proteins | sample Sb_taG_3_FD_200459 | JGI IMG/M metagenome (GOLD analysis project Ga0316363, IMG submission 200459) | Peat soil microbial communities from Weissenstadt, Germany - Sb_50d_a_PC metaG (v2) (version 2) | ecosystem: Environmental > Terrestrial > Soil > Wetlands > Peat | place: Germany: Weissenstadt...
CCTCGAAACGAGTTCTCCCTTGAGAGCCGTGGTAGACCACCACGTTGATAGGCCGGGTGTGTAAGCGCGGCAACGCGTTCAGCTTACCGGTACTAATTGCTCGATTGGCTTGAACGCTCTCATTTTCGATACTCATCCTTGTTGGACGTCGGAGTCGGATGACAGACGACGGATGACAGAGGACGGATTAAGAGATCGGCTTGCTTCGCGGAAGACACGCTTGAGTGTCGGAATCTCCATTCCGTCCTCTGTCGTCCGTCTTCCGTCATCCGTTCTTGGCCGACCTGGTGGTCATAGCGAGGAGCCTCTACCCGATCCCATCCCGAACTCGGCCGTCAAAGTCCTCTGCGCCGATGGTACTAAGTCTCAAGGCTTGGAAGAGTAGGTCGCTGCCAGGTCTGCCAAGGACGGAACGCTGCAATCCTCATCACGATATTTCAGATCAAAAGCCCCGCGGTTTTCCGCGGGGCTTTTTTGTTATTTGCGTCGTCGCTCCGACTCGTCATGCCCGCGCTCGTCGCGGGCATCCACGTCTTAGCACCCAAGCCACTGCAAAGACGTGGATGGCCGGAACAAGCGCGTAGGGCGGATTAGCTGAAGGCGTAATCCGCCGCCTTGGTGGAATGCGAATGGCGGATTACGCTTCGCTGATCCACCTTACTTGCTATAATGCGTGTATGGTGTCTAAATTGCAACTCTGTAGCGCGTAGCAGGGCTTATCTAAAGAGATAATCCGGCGCCTTCAGGGCATAATGCTGCCGGGGCTGCTTGTTCTCGAATATTCAATGGGTGACGAACGCTCCTACCAAGGCGGCGCGACATTCATTTCGTTTTCGCCGTTGTTGAATAACCCGCGCCTAGCGGATTCATTGCTTGAGGAGGTGAAGCAGTCGTTCGAACGAGTCGCCAATGAAATGCAGAGTAAGGGGGTCGGTCTAGAAAGAGCCCTTCAGAACCTTCAGTTAAAACCGGGCCTTTGGGGAGTTGGGTACGATTTCAAGCCGCACGTCATCAGCCTCATCAAAAGGCTTCGCCATCAAAACGAATCGAAGCAACCTTAGCCTGGACGAGCGATACAACATCCCAGGAAAACCTTAATCCGACGCCGCCCGCTGCGCCCGTGCGCGCTACTCCTTTAAGTTGGCTGGCGCAACGGCGGGGTGGGCGGTTCGAGAACACAATCCCCATCCCGAACTCAGCCGTAAAAGTCCTTGCCGAAGAAGCCGTGCGAAGCACCCGACGCCCGTTTGCGTCGGTGCGGAAGCGCAAGCGCGAGCTATTCTCCTGCCCGGGCGCCATTTTACCGCGCTGCGTTTCGCGATACCTTGCCCCCCTTAATGCCGGAGGCCCCCATGCCCACCAACCGCATCTACAGCATCGCCGTCATCCCCGGCGACGGCATCGGCAAGGAGGTCGTGCCGGAGGGGGTGCGCGCGCTCGAGGCCGCGGCCAAGAAATTCGGCTTCGAACTGCGGCAGGATCATTTCGATTTTGCCTCCTACGACTATTACGCCAAGCACGAGCGCATGATGCCGGAGGACTGGAAAGAAAAAATCGGCCGCCACGATGCGATCTTCTTCGGCGCGGTCGGCTGGCCGGCGAAAATTCCCGACCATATCTCGCTGTGGGGCTCGCTGATCCAGTTCCGCCGCGAGTTCGATCAATACGTCAATCTGCGCCCGGTGCGGCTGATGCCCGGCGTGCCGTGCCCGTTGGCCAACAGAAAACCCGGCGACATCGATTTCTGGGTGGTGCGCGAGAACACCGAGGGCGAATATTCCTCGATCGGCGGCCGCATCTTTCCCGGCACCGAGCGCGAAGTGGTGATGCAGGAGACCGTGTTCACCCGCATCGGCGTCGACCGCGTGCTGAAATTCTCCTTCGAGCTGGCGCGCAAGACGCCGAAGAAGCATTTGACCTCGGCGACAAAATCGAACGGCATCGCCATCACCATGCCGTACTGGGACGAGCGCGTCGAAGCCATGGCGAAAAACTATCCCGACATCAAGTGGGACAAGTACCACATCGATATTCTCTCGGCGTTGTTCGTGCTCAAACCCGACAAGTTCAATGTGGTGGTGGCGTCGAACCTGTTCGGCGATATTTTGTCCGATCTCGGCCCGGCCTGCACCGGCACCATCGGCATCGCGCCGTCCGGCAACATCAATCCCGAGCGCAAGTTCCCGTCGGTATTCGAGCCGGTGCACGGCTCGGCGCCCGACATCGCGGGGCAGGGTATTGCCAATCCGATCGGCCAGATTTGGTCCGGCGCCATGATGCTCGAGCATCTCGGCGAGGGCGAAGCCGCCGCGGCAATCGTCAAGGCCATCGAGAAGGTGCTGGCCGAGCCAAAGCTGCGCACCCGCGACCTCGGCGGCGCCGCCGATACGGTGGCGTGCGGCAAGGCGGTGGCCGCAGCGCTAATGTAGGTTTCGTTCCCCGGACGCGGTGCAGCGCGTAGCGGTGCACCGCTGATCCGGGATCGTGAAAAACTCCGAGTTTGTGACGGTCCCGGGTCTGCAGCGCACCACTTCGTGCTGCGCTGCGCCCGGGAAACGCTTACGGGAGATTGACTACGCCGCCGCGGTATCGGGCTCTCGCGCCGGCACCAGATCGCGCAGCTTTGGCGCGACGTGCTCCATGAACAGGCGCAACGAGCGGAACACCTTTTCGCGGGTCGCCCATTTTTTCCCGGTGACGATCAAGAGCGTGCCGAAGCCGCCGGCGGCCTCGTAAAAATCGCGCAGCTGCTTCGCCACACTGTCCGGATCGCCGAGATAGTAGACGCCGGCCTCGGCAAGCTGGTCGAAGGTGACCTCGTCGCCCTTGAGCCCGATGTCGTAGTTCGACTTGATCAGCCGGATCAGGCCGCGCTGCATCTGAAAACCGAGCTCGTAATTGATGTCGGCGCGCAGGTCGTCCATGGCCTCGCGGCGCGAATCGGCGAGATAGACGTAGCGCGCCACGGTGACTTCGTTCAGCGGCGTGTTGCGGCCCGCGGCCTTGGCGGCGCGCGCATAGCGATTGGCCTTGTCGCGGATCGATCCGGCCGGCTCGAGTTGCGCGCGCAACAGCGCGTAGCCGCGGGTGCCGGCGATATCGAGCATCGCCTCGGTGTCGGTCGCCGTCGCCATCGGCATGTGCGGCGGCGTGAGCGGCTGCGGCGTGGCGACGATGCTCTTGCCCTTCCAATATTGGCCGTCCCAATCGAACGGCTCCTGCGCCGTCCAGCATTTGAGGATCAGATCGAGGGATTCGCGCAAGCGGCCGTGGCGGTCATCGTGCGTGAGCCCGCGCTCGCCGGCGAACAGCGGGTTGGGAAAGCCCGAGCCGAAGCCGAAGATGAAGCGGTTGCCGCCGACCACGTGATCGGTCACCGCCGCCTGGATCGCGGTATCGACCGGATGGGCGAGATGGATGAGCTTTACCGCAGCCCCCATGCGGATGCGCTTGGTCAGCGCCGCCGCCTTGCACATCAACAGCTCGGGCACCGGCAAGGTGTCGACCTTGCCGATATAGACCGGCTCGCCGTGGTGCTCGCTGATATAGGCGTCGCGAAAGCCGAGCTGGTCGGCCAGCACGATCTCGGCGAGGTCCTCTTCGTAGGTCTGGGAGGCGGTGGTGTGGGGGCGAAAGCCGTTCGAGAAAATTCCGAATTCCATTTCCAATCCTCAAATGTCCGGCGGCAACTTACGATCCTGGGCGCGGCTTGACAACGCTTGGCCCCCTGCAGCGATTATCAGCTATGCTCCGCGGCAAAGTCGGGAAAGACCGCATGTCAGGCCTGCGTATCTACGGCATCGCCCGCACCCGCGCCTACCGGGCGTTGTGGATGGCGATGGAGCTTGGGCTCGATTACGAGCACCTGCCGATCGAGATCGGCGACGCCGGCGCGCGCTCGCCTGAATTTCTCGCGATCAATCCCAACGGCCGGCTGCCGGTCATCGTCGACGATGGCTTTGTGCTGTTCGAGTCTCTGGCGATCACGCTCTATCTCGCCAAGAAGCATTCGTTTGGAAAACTCTATCCCGCCACGCTCGAAGGCGAGGCGAGGGCGTGGCAGTGGAGCTTCTGGGCCATCGCCGAGGTCGATCGCGGCGTCAATATCTGGTCGCTGCACGCCGTGCGACTGCCGCCGCAAGAGCGCGATGCCGCCTTGCGCGAAGAAGCGCTGAAAGTCATCGCCGCGCCGTTCAAAGTGCTCGATGCGGCCTTGGCCAAGACGCCGTATCTGCTCGGCAACGATTTCACCGTGGCCGATCTCAATGTCGCCGCAGTGATCAGCCGCGCCGTGGATATGGACCTGTCCGCGACGCCGAGCCTTGAGGCCTGGCTGACGCGCTGCCTCGAGCGGCCGGCCGCGCGCGCGGCATTGGCGCTGAAAACCAAAGCCGATAACGAGACGCCGCCGGAGGTGACCCGGCGCATCGCCCGGATCAACCGCCTGTGAGCCAACAACCCGGCCCGTTCAACCTCGGTCAGTCCATGAACGAGGCTTTGGCGCTGCACCGGCAAGGCCGGCTGCGCGAGGCCGAGAAGATTTACACCCGCGTGCTCAAGGCCGCGCCCGATCATTTCGACGCGCTCAATCTGCTCGGCACCATCAAGGCGCAGCTCGGCCGCATCGGCGAGGCGCATCGCCTGCTCAGCGCCGCGGTCAAGCTCAATCCGCGCGCACCGCAGGCTTGGGCCAATCTCGGCCAGGTGCTGCAGGCGCTCAAGCAGGACCAGGATGCGCTCGGCTGCTTCGACAAGGCGCTGGCGCTGGCGCCTGACGACATCGGCATCCTCACCAATCGCGCCAACGCGCTGTTGAGTCTTAACCGCACCGAGGAAGCGCTCGGCGCGTTCCGCGCGATTTTGGCGCGGGTGCCGCAGCACCCGGAGGCGCGGCTCAACAGCGGCATCGCCCACGCGGCGCTGGGCGCGCTCGACGAAGCGGTCGCCGAATTCGACCGCGCGCTTGAGCTGGTGCCGGGTCATCCGGCCGCGCACTTCAACCGCGGCGTCGCGCTGTACGATCTCGGCCGCTACGCCGAAGCGGTCGCGGCCCACGACCGCGCGCTCGCCGCGGCGCCCGATCACGCCGGCGCGCTGCTCAACCGCGGCCGCGCGCTGGCCGCGCTCAACCGCTTCGACGACGCCATCGCCAGCTACGGCAAGGCGCACGCGCTGCGCAAGGACGACGCCGACGTCCATTTCATGGAATCGCTGGCGCTGCTGACGCTCGGCGACTATCGCCGCGGTTTTGAGAAATACGAATGGCGCTGGCGGCGCAGCGGCATGCCCGAGCAGAAGAGCCGCGGCCGGCCGCTCTGGCTCGGCGATTATCCGCTGGCGCGCAAGACCGTGCTGCTCCATGCCGAACAGGGTTTTGGCGATACCATCCAGTTCGCGCGCTACGTGCCGCTTCTCGCCGCGAACGGCGCCAAGGTGGTGCTGGAAGTGCAGCCGGAATTGACGGCGCTGATGGCGCGGCTCGACGGCGCCGCGACCGTCATCGCGCGCGGGGCGCCGCCGCCACAACAATTCGACGTGCATTGTCCGCTGGGCTCTTTACCGCTCGCGTTCAAGACCGAGCCGGCGACGGTGCCGGCGGATATTCCTTATTTGTCGGCCGACGACGAACACCTGCAAAAATGGTCGGCGCGAATCGGCGCGCTGGAACGGCCGCGTATCGCGCTCGCCTGGGCCGGCAATCCGAGCCACCTCAACGATCGCAATCGCTCGATCGCGTTCGCCAAGCTCGCGCCTTTGTTGTCCATTCCGGCGCAGTTCGTCAGCATCCAACGCGACGTTCGCAGCGAGGAAACGGCTTTGCTCGCCGCCGAGCAACGCGTGACCAATGTCGGGGCCGAGCTCGAGAATTTTTCCGATACCGCCGCCGTGATCGCGCTGTGCGACCTCGTGATCGCGGTCGACACCGCGGTGGCGCACCTTGCCGGCGCCATGGGCCGGCCGCTGTGGATGCTGCTGCCGTTCGCGCCGGACTGGCGCTGGACGCTCAATGGCGACACCAGCCCCTGGTATCCGACCGCGCGCCTGTTCCGGCAGACCGCGCTCGGCGATTGGGACGCGGTGGTCGCGCGCGTCGGCGACGAGCTCAAGCGCTTCGTGCAATCGTAAAACGTTATGCCGCCGCGATCTTGACGCCTTCCTGCTCGCAGGAATTGGCGACGTCGCAGACCGTGGCTCGCTGCATGTCGCGTTTCCAGCGCAAATCGTCGAACTCGGTGCCGCGGTGCATGGTGCAGCGGTTGTCCCAGATCACCAAGTCGTGCACACGCCAGCGGTGGGTGTAGACGAATTGCCGTTGCGTGGCATGCGCCACGAGCTCGTCGATCAGCGCCCGGCCATCCGCTTCGGGCATGCCAAAGATCCGTCCGGCATGCGATGCCAGATAGAGCGACTTGCGGCCGGATTCCGGAATAGTGCGTACCAGCACCTGCGGCACCGGCGGCAGGCCCGCCCGTTCCTCGTCGCTGAAATTGGTGAAGCCGAGCCGGGCGCGCGAATTGAAGATCGAATGTTCGGCCACGAGATTGTCGAGGCGGCGCTTCATGTCTTCGGGCAGCGCATCATAGGCCGCCCGCTCGTCGGCGAATTCCGTGTGGCCGCCGATTGTCGGTATCGAGCGCGCATAGAGCAGCGACGCCAGCGCCGGCAGCCGCTTGAACGAAGAATCGGTGTGCCACAGCCGGTTGCCCAACTGGAACATGCGCTGCCGGGAATCCTTGCCCCACACCTGGTTTTCCGGATCGAGGTTGGAGACGTCAGCGAATTCCTTGCGCACCCGCAGCTTGGCGTCCTTGCGATGCAGCGCGATCGTGGTTTCGAGCGGCCCGAAATACCGGGCGAAGTCGAGATGCTGATCCTGCGACAGCTGCTGGTCGGGAAAGATCAGCACCGCGTATTTGGCGAACGCGTCCTTGATCGCCTGCAGGTCGGCCGGTGCCAGCGGCGCCGACAGATCGACGTCGCCGACCTCGGCGGCAAAGCTTTGCGTGACCGGACAGACGGTGATGGCCATGGTCGTTGCCTCCCGGCGTTGAGAAATTTGCCGGATTGAATCATAATGGCCAAGCCCATGCAATTGCGCCGTGCCAGCAAGGCCAGATCGGGGCGTTGGCACGAGGCCAACTCTAGTCCCTTCCAGAGCATGGTTTGAGCCGATACGATGTCGCTGCGCTGGGCATGAAGGCCGCAGCGGCGCCCATTGCAATCGTCAGAGTCGGCCGGTTTTGGAACCCGGGAATTGTGCGTTCGGCGGTTAGCGGGCTTCGTATCGGACGGGACATCGCCATGAAAGTATCGGACGTGATGACACGTCGGGTCGTCTCGGTCACACCGGAAGCGACGATACGTCATGCGATACGCTTGATGCTGGATAACCACATCAGCGGATTGCCGGTGATCGACGACCAAGGCAGGCTCGTCGGCATTGTCAGCGAGGCGGATTTTCTGCGCCGCTCGGAGATTGGCACGCAGCGCAAGCGATCGCGTTGGCTCGATGCCTTGTTGGGGCCGGCCGGGCCCGCCAATGACTACGTGCATTCTCACGGATTCAAAGTGGAAGAAGTGATGACACGCAAGCCTATCACGGTCCAGGAAGATACTCCGCTGGATCAGGTCGTTCATTTGATGGAAGGCCATCGTGTCAAACGGCTGCCGGTCGTTCGCGGTGAAAAAGTCGTCGGAATCGTGAGCCGCGCCAACCTGATGCGGGCGCTGGCGAGCATATATCGTGCAGCTCCGAAATCTTCGAAGGGTGACGCCGCCATTCGCAGTCAGATTCTCTCCGATATTGCCAAGCAAGACTGGTCGCTCGGCGTTGATGTCGACGTCGTCGTGCGCGATGGCATCGCGGATATATGGGGCAGCATTGCCGAGCCGGCGCAGCGAGATGCGCTTAGGGTGCTCATTGAAAAAACCCCCGGGGTGAAACAGGTAGCAGAACACCTGACCTGCGAATTGGTTTCCGTGAGCTGAGGCGACAATCCCAGTGGGCAACGTGGTGTCATGCTGGCGAAATCGTTTGCCTGGGGCGCAATTTCGCCGAAAGCCGCGGGAACGCCTCAGGGGCTATGTGATATGAAGCTGAAACGTAGGGCACTATTCTGCCGCGTTGCAGCTACGGCGCTCTCGGCAACAGTACTGCTGCCGAGTTGGGCCCTTGCCGGGCCGCCGTTCCGAACCGACGATCCTGAGCCGGTCGACTATCAACATTACGAGTTTTACACGTTCACCACCGGCACCCACATTGGCGGCGACACGTCAGGCGTCGGCCCGGCTTGGGAATTCAACTACGGCCTCATCCCCGACGGCCAATTCCATGTCGTGGCGCCGATGGCATTCGACAGCCCCGCGGGCGGGTCCTCACAGTGGGGCTACGGCGACACTGAACTCGGCTTCAAATACCGGTTCATCCAGGAGGACGACAAAGGTTGGCGGCCGATGGTCGGTGTGTTCCCGCTCGTCGAAGTGCCGACGGGAGATCAGAGCAGCGGTCTCGGCGCCGGCCACGTGCGAGTATTCCTGCCGGTGTGGCTGCAAAAGAGCTTCGGCGATTGGACCACTTACGGCGGTGGCGGCTACTGGGTCAATCACGGTGGCGGCACGATGGACCAGGATTACTGGTTTGTCGGTTGGCTGTTGCAAAAGAAGGTGACCGACAAGCTGGTCATCGGCGGTGAAATTTTCCATCAAACCGCGGATACGATCGGAGGACGAGACAGCACGGGTTTCAATCTCGGCGCTGTCTACGACTTCGACGAACACAACCATTTGCTGGTATCCGCTGGAGCGGGGCTCGAGAACGCGTCTGCAACAAATCTCTACTCGTGGTATCTCGGATATCAAATTACCAAATAGATCCAGCCGCTCGGCAGTATTGCCCCATCAAATCTCCCTGGTTTTGTTGCAGGTGCATGGTGACGGTGTCGGCCCAAAGCGGCCAATCCCGCTGCCGCAATGATCCGCTTTCGGGTCAAACGGAGCTCGGCCAATCAGGAGTCTACTGGCCTCGATCTATGAGCATACGACCTACTTCATCGGCGAAAACGGCGCCGGCAAATAGATATCGACCTGCTGCGACAGTAGATGGCCCGGGCCGCCGGGCGGCGGCCACACGCCGTCTGCCGCGGCCTTGGCGCGCAGCCGGGCGCGCTCGTCGAAACTTTTGTACGGCCAGACGTGCAAGAATCGCGTCACCGCTCCGGTCACCGACGTCATGGCGGCGAGCACCGGCGAGATTTTCATCCGGCCCGGCACCGCCTTGCGCCATGCTTCGGTGGTCGGCTTTAGTCCGGCTGGCTTGAGCATGTAGGTGCGGACTTCGTAACACGGGCCGAATTCGCCCGGCCGCAGCGGCGCGATGAAGTCGAACGGCACGTATGAATCCATCGTCATGGCGACGATGTACTCGCTGATGCCGAGAGGATCGGCCGCGTTGAGCGCGGCGAAGCGGGCTTCGAGCGTCGCCGCGGCATCGGCGGGCTTGCGGATGATCAGGATCTGATTGACGGCGCCGATGTCGGAATACCAGCACGCCAGCAGGTTTTGATCGTCGGCCAGGCTTTTGCCGAGCACGGCGAGCGCCTGCGGATGGGTCCCCGGCCGCACCGTGACGATGGTGACGTCGTAGGTTTCAGCCAAGTTCACCTCCCGTGTTTGCCGCTGCGGCATTTTACGCCCATTGGCACCGTCTGGGCACGAATTGATCTGGCCGGATACGGCGGCCAATGCCAGACTGCGGCGGTCGAAGTGTGGGTTGGGCGCAGTCAAAAATGGTCGCAGTGCAAGTGATCGTGGGTGGCCTCCTGTTGGGGGCCATTTACGCGTTGTTCTCGTCAGGGCTGACCCTGATCTGGGGCATGATGAATTTCATCAATTTCGCCCATGGCGAATTCGTCATGCTCGGCATGTATGCGGCGCTCATGGTCGTGGTCTGGGTCGGCGGCGGGCCTGCGATCTTCGCCATCGCCGCCGCGGTAGCGCTCGGCGCGCTCGGCGTTGCGATCTACTTCTCGCTGATCCGCGAAGTGATCCGCGGCCCGATGCTGGCGCAGATCCTTTCCACGTTCGGGCTGGCGCTGTTGCTGCGCTACACCGCGTTCTGGATTTTTTCGGCGAATTTCGTGTCGCTGCCGCAGAACGCACTGTCCGGCACGGTCAATCTCGCCGGCATCTATCTGCCGATCGCGCAACTCGTCGCCGGTGTCGTCGCCATCGCGCTGACCGTCGGGCTGCATCTGCTGCTCACCCGCACCACGGTCGGCAGCAGGCTGCTCGCGGTCGCCGAGGACCGCACCGCGGCGATGCTGATGGGGATCAGGCCCGACCGCATGCAGGCGCTGGCGTGGGGATTGTCGGCGGGCGCCGCCGGCATCGCCGGCGCCTTGATGGCGACTTCTTATCCATGGTCGCCCTCGGTCGGCGAAACGTTCGGGCTGATCGCTTTCGTCGTGGTGGCGCTCGGCGGTTTCGGCAGCGTGCTCGGCTCGCTCTATGCAGGCCTGATCATCGGCCTGATCCAGGCTGCGTCCGCGTTCTGGCTCGGCGCCATCTACAAGGACATCGTCGTCTACGGCCTGTTCGTCGCGCTGTTATGGTTGCGGCCGCAAGGTCTGATGGGGAAAGCGTGATAGCCATTTTTTCCCCCCGCCTGCGCATCGCTTTGCTCGCAGCGGCGCTGCTGCTGTTTCCTGTTGTCTTCTCGGGCGCCTTTGCGCGCGATATCGGGGTTGCGTTTTTGCTCGCGGCGATCTCGGCTTCGGCGTGGAACATCGTCGGCGGCTATGCCGGCCAAGTGTCGGTCGGCCACAGCATGTTCTTCGGCCTCGGAGCCTATACGCCGCTGTTGTTTTATACGCTGTTCGGCTGGTCGCCGATCGCCGGCATTCCGATCGGCATCGTGCTCTCGATCGCGCTTGCCGTCGTCATCGGCTTGCCGACGTTTCGCCTCAGCGGCCACTATTTCAGCATGGCGACCATCGCGGTCGCCGAGCTGATCCGTATTTTCGTCGGCACTTGGAATTTCGTCGGCGCCGCGGTCGGTTTGCAGGGTCCGGCGACGGCGCGCGGCTGGTGGGACCTGACGTTCCGCAGCGAATTGCCGTACTACTACATCTTCCTCGCCGTGCTCGGCATCGTGCTCGCCACCACGGCCTTCATCGAGCGCCGCCGCTTCGGCTTTTACCTGCGCGCCATCAAGTCGAGCGAACGCGCCGCGCGCTCGCTCGGCGTGCCGGTGCGGCGGACCAAGATGCAGGCGCTGGCGCTCAGCGCCGCCTTCACCTCGGTCGCTGGCTCGCTCTATGCCTCAAAGACCGGCTTCATCGATCCGGATTCCGGCTTCGGCATTTTGGTCTCGGTGCAGATGGTGATCGTCGCGGCGCTGGGCGGCGCCGGCATGCTGTTCGGCCCGCTGGTCGGCGCGCTGATCCTGATCCCATTGCAGGTCGCCACCAATACCTGGTTCGGCGGCGGCGGTTCGGGACTGACTTACATTCTTTATGGCGGCATCATCGTCCTGATCGCGCGCTTCGAACCCGGCGGCCTGTTCGAATTGTGGTATCGCGTCGTGCCGGAGCGCTGGAGGCGCGCTTATGCTGCTTGACGCCAAGAACGTGTCGAAAGCGTTCGGCAGCTTCCTCGCGGTGTCGGGCGCCGATCTCACCGTGGACGAGCATGAGATCATCGGCCTGATCGGGCCGAACGGCGCCGGCAAATCGACCTTCTTCAACTGCCTCGCCGGCGAGACTTTGCCGACCGCCGGCCGCATCGTCTTCAACGGCGTGGACGTGACCCACGCGGCGCCGGAAGCGCATGCCCGCGCCGGCATCGGCCGCACTTTTCAGGTGCCGATCACGTTCGAGGACATGACGGTGCTGGAGAACGTCATGGTCGGCGCGTTCTTGCGGCACCCGCATCGCAACGACGCCCGCGATCACGCCCGTCGCATCGTCGAACTGACCGGGTTGCAACCCGGGCAGCGGGCGCGCTCGCTCGGCACGCCGGGGCGCAAGCGCCTCGAAATCGCCCGGGTGCTCGCCACCGATCCGCGCCTGTTGCTGCTCGACGAATCGCTCGCCGGCCTCACCCCGACCGAATTGCAGGCGGCGATCGCGCTGGTGCGGCGCATTCACGACATGGGCATCACCATCGTCATCGTCGAGCACATCATGGAAGTGATCATGACCTTGACCAAGCGCGTGCTGGTGTTCAACCAGGGCCATGTCATCGCCAGCGGCACGCCCGAATTCGTGGTCAGACAGGACGCCGTCATCGAGGCCTATCTCGGCCGGGCTCACCGACGACAGCGGGACCAAGCCAGTGGCTGAGCCAGCTGATCTGAACGTCGAGCATCTCGAAGTGCGCTACGGCGATCTGGTCGGGGTTGCCGATATTTCGCTGCACGTGCCGGCCGGAAAGGTGGTGGCGCTGCTCGGCTCCAACGGCGCCGGCAAGACCACGACGCTCAACGCCATCGCCGGCGTGGTGCGGCCGGCGCGCGGCAAAGTCGACTGGCGCGGCGTGACGATTTCGGGAGAGCCGGCTTACGCCATCGTCAGCAAAGGCTTGGCGCTGTCGCCTGAAGGCTGGCGGTTGTTCGTGGCGCAGACCGTGGAGCAGAATTTGCGGCTCGGCGCCACCGCGCTGGCCGACCGCTCGCGCACCGCGGCGCTGTTCGAGCGCGTCTATGCGCTGTTCCCGCGGCTTGCCGAGCGGCGCAAGCAACTCGCCGGCACGCTGTCCGGCGGCGAGCGGCAGATGCTGGCGCTCGGCCGCGCGCTGATGAGCGAGCCGCGGCTCCTCATGCTCGACGAGCCGAGCCTCGGCCTCGCGC
>Ga0316363_10002857_pt1 | contig 12842 bp, 10 predicted proteins | sample Sb_taG_3_FD_200459 | JGI IMG/M metagenome (GOLD analysis project Ga0316363, IMG submission 200459) | Peat soil microbial communities from Weissenstadt, Germany - Sb_50d_a_PC metaG (v2) (version 2) | ecosystem: Environmental > Terrestrial > Soil > Wetlands > Peat | place: Germany: Weissenstadt...
CAGGCGCGCGGCGAAATCGGTGGCGAAACGGTCGTGATCGCCATCAAGCCTGGCGACGTGACCGGATTGCTGCCTTTTTCAAGAATGAAGCAGTTTAGCGTGGGCGTACGCGCCGTCACGGACGCCCGCGTTCTGCGTTTCCCGTCGTCGCTGTTTCCCGATCTTGTGCAGAAAATGCCGGAGTTAACACAGCGTCTCGTCGGTGTGATGTCTGACAGAATTCGCGAAATCACTCGATTGGAACAACAACGCGACCGCTTGGCTTCTTTAGGAAAACTTTCGGCAGGACTCGCGCATGAGCTTAATAATCCGGCTTCCGCCGCCAAGCGCGCCGCGAGCCAGTTGCGCGACCTCCTGAGAAAGATCCGCGATGCGAGTCACGAATTGGGAAGTCGTGACCTCACGGCCGCGCAGAAAGCAGAAATCGAAAAGCTGGAAACTGCATTCGTCCAAAGCAACGAAGTTCCTCCCGATGCGCTAACAATTAGTGATCTCGAAGAGCAGATCGATTCCCTCTTACGCAGCCACGGACAGAACGACTTGTGGCAGATGGCGGCGGACTTGGCGCGAAAGAACGTCAAGCCGGAAGCGCTCGAATCGTTATTCTCCATCCTCGATGCAGATACGGCTCGCGCCGCCCTGGTGAGGATCGCTGCTTCAGTCGAGGTAGCAACCCTCCTGAACGAAATCGAGAGCGCCACCGCGCGAATCTCCGACCTGGTCCGTGCAATTAAAGAGTACACATACATGGACCAGACCCCTCTGCAAAACGTCGACATCGTGAATAGCCTGGAAACCACGCTTACTATTTTGAACCACAAGCTCAAACACGGAGTGTTTGTGCAGCGCGATTACCAACGAGTTCCTCTTCTCGTGAATTCGTTTGGGAGCGAGTTGAATCAAGTTTGGACGAACATCATTGACAATGCCATTGACGCCATGAGTGGCCATGGCGAGCTTCGAGTTCGAATTTATCGCGAGGACAACTGCGTCGTGGTCGAGATCGCCGACAACGGTCCAGGAATATCGCCCGAAATACAGTCGCATATCTTCGAGCCCTTTTTCACGACGAAGGGAGTCGGCGAGGGTACGGGCCTTGGCCTCGACACGGTTCAGCGAATTGTGAAAAAGCACAGGGGCAATATTCAAGTCAACTCAAAACCTGGGGACACACGTTTTCAGGTGTGGCTCCCGTTAGCAGAGGGTTTGACGACTTAGCCTGAACTGCGGCGGGAAATCAAAGCGTTGCCGATGCGGATAGAATTTTGGCGAAGGACAGCCTCAATCTCCTGACTGTTTCCGAATCGTCGCGGTGAAGCGTTAGGGATCTTTACTCGTACCGCAGGCAATCAATGGGGTCGAGTTTGGCCGCCACATTTGCCGGATAGTAGCCGAAAAACAAGCCCACGCCGACGGATATCGCGAAACCAATCGACACCCACAGAAAAGACAGCGTTGCGGGAATCGAGGGAACGAGAGTGCGCACCAATGTGGATATGCCGGCCCCGATTAAGATGCCGATTGTGCCACCGACCAGGCTCAGGACCACGGCTTCCAGCAGGAACTGCAAACGTATGTCCCCGCGGCGAGCGCCGATAGCCTTGCGAACGCCAATTTCCTGGGTGCGCTCAGTCACGGAGATGAGCATGATGTTCATCACGCCAACGCCGCCCACCAGCAATCCTATCGAGCTGATCACGGTCGTGAGGATCACCAGCGCGCCGGTGAGTTGATTCCACAGATTGCTCAGAAAGTCCGGCGAGGTTAATTCGAAATCATTCTCCTTGTCGGGGGGAACGCGGCGTAAGCGGCGCATCGCCTGAATGACCTCGCCCTGCGCCAGTTCGATGTTCACATTCTTGGGGACTGTGAATAGCATCACCAACTCTTTGGCCTCCGGGTACTGCTTCTTGAAGTTGCTCAGCGGGATGATGGCGAAGATGTCTACGCCTGGGCCGAGGAACAAGCCTTGGTCGTGCTCGAAAACGCCGATGACATCGTACGCGCCACCGTTGATGCGCACCGTCTTGCCGACGGCGTCCGTGCTGGGGAAGAGCGATTCGCTAATGGCCGCACCCAGCACCACGACGGAACGCGCGTGCTCCTCGTCGAAGGCGCTGATGAAGCGGCCTCGCTCGATCGAAAACAACGGAATCGCCTCCGTGTACTCCGGCTCGGCGCCGCGCACGATGACTTTCTCGACGCTATGGTCCCCGCTGGAAATCAGATTGCTATCTCCTAAGAAAAAGCCGCGCGTGCCAACGGTGGTCACGATCTGCACGTCGGGAGCGGCTTGGCGGATGAAGTCGGCATAGTTGTATTCAAGATACTTCCGTGTGCGGATGCGCTCCGGCATGTGTGAAGGGTCCAAACCCGGCGGAAATCGTGTAAGAAAATACGTGCGCGAGCCAAGGGATTCCACTTTATCCTGCACGAATTTGTTCAGGCCGTGAATGATGGCCGCCATGGAAATTACCGAGGACACCCCGATGACGATGCCGAGCACGGTCAAGGCGGAACGCACCTTCGACGAGCGCAGAGTCTCCATCGCAGCGAGAAAATTTTCTCGGGCCTGGGCGAGCGTCATAATTGTCATCAGTCAGACCTCAAGGCGACAACCGGGTCCAATCGTGACGCGCGCAATGCCGGATAGATTCCGAAGAACAGTCCAACCGCGGAGCTAAGGAATACTCCCAACACCGCCACCCAGGTCTGTACGGAGGCAGGGAACGGTGTATATGTGCGCAAGGCTAGCGCGACCAGGAATCCCAGCGTGACTCCGGCGAGGCCTCCTGCAATGCATTGCATGACGCTCTCCACCATGAACTGGCGCAGGATGTCGGGCTTGGTCGCGCCCACTGCGCGCCGGACGCCTATCTCTCTCCGTCGAAGGGTCACGCTCACCAGCATGACGTTCATGATCACGATGCCGCCAATGACCACCGAAATGGCGCTCACCATAATGAACACGGCGAAAAACGCCGAGCTGATGCTGCGCCACAAGGCCATGTAACTCTCCTTCGTGCCGATGAAGAAATCGTCGTCCATATTGCCCGTAAGATGGCGCCGCGAGCGCAAGATCAATTGTGATTGGTCCTGCGCCTTTTCAAAGTTCTGTGTGCTCGTCTTGACGTTTATGGTGACGCTAAAATGTATCCCCTGATTACGAAGGAAAACAGGGAGTGGGACCATGACGAAGTTGTCCTGGTCCTGGCCGAGGACGCTGCCGATTTTTTCCATGACTCCAACGACCATGAATTCATCGTTGCCGATACGAATGGACCGCCCGAGGGGGTCCATGCCGAGAAATAGCTCCCGCACTAGGGTGTCGCCGATCAAGCAAACGTTGGCCTTGTGTTCGGCTTCTGATGAAGTGAAGTAACGGCCGATTTCGACCGCTCGCGAGTCAATATCTGCCATGTTAGCCGTTTGGCCATATAGGCTTACGTCCTGTAGTTCTTTGTCGCCGGACCGTGCCCGAACGCTAGTGCTCGCGCTGGCGCCGACTTCCTCGCAAGCGCTGCATCCTTCAGCAATGGCGGCCATGTCCTCCAGTTCAATTTTCTTGTACTTCAGCGCTTTGATGATGATGGTGAAGTCGGTCACCGCAAACGGCGTGCGCGCGATCTGGAAGACGTTTGTGCCGAGGTTGGCGATCTTCTGCTCAACATAGAGGTTAGCGCCCTGCACGATGGTCATGACCGTTATGAGCGTGGCCACACCCATCGTTAGTCCCAGCATTGTGAGCGAAGTGCGCAGCTTGTGCCCGCGCAGGGCTCTGAAGCACTGGGCAAGATTGTCGTTGAAAGCGAGCATGGCCGTAGAGAGGACTTCTCCATTTAGCTTATCAAATTCTGCGAAACGTGAAGTGTTGACTTGCCGGCGATTCTGGAAGCCCTCCGGAAAATCGGGTATCGGAGAAATGTCAAGGACAACGGATTTCTTGATTCAAGATCGGCGTACAGGGCTAGCTATTTTCGTACTCTGGATTGCCGGATAACATTCGATCTTTTCGCGAAGCGAGGACAAGTGCGGCATAGCCACGCCCAGACTGTCATTCGCCAAAAGTCCGTCCGACTGCAGAATCAACAGCTTGCAGCAATCTCTCCGCCGCCCATTTGGATAACTACAGGCCATGTTTAACCTTTCTCTCTTGCGCTTCGGCGTGTTTTTCCAACTGTTTCGCAGACGCGGCAATCTTGTCTTCGAGAACTTCGTGCTCCGCCAACAACTCGCGGTGCTGAAGCGGCGTCGCCCGCGGCCAGCACTCAACATCTTCGACAAGCTGTTTTGGGTTGCCGTCCGTCGGTTTTGGTCAGGATGGGCTTAGGATCTCATCATCGTCAGGCCCGAAACGGTGGTCAGGTGGCACCGGGCTAGCTTTCGTTTGTATTGGAGACTGATTTCCCGAGTCAGGAATCAAGTTGGAAGAAGGCAGACATTCAAGGAGATTCGACAGTTGATCTTCCGGATGGCTCGCCAGAATCCAACCTGGGGAGCACCGCGCATCCATGGCGAGCTTCTGATGCTCGGTTTTGCTGTCTCGGAGCGAACAACCTCCCGCTGGATGGGCCGGGCGCCTCGAGATCCCGAGCCGGCCATACGGTGGCTCACCTTTCTTCGAAACCACCGCGAAGCCATCGCAGCGATAGATTTTTTCACGGTTCCAACTATTACTTTCCATGTGCCTTATTGCTTCTTCATCATCTGCCATGACCGTCGACGCATTCTGCACTTCAACGTCACAAAGAGTCCCACCGCTATGTGGATCGCCCAACAGTAACGGGAGCCTTTCAAAAATCACCTCCAGAAGCACCGCTCCAAGTGACCGATTCTCCATACCCACCGAGAGTGGTTCGCAGCTTTCGAGGATCATCTGTTTGTTGAAGGGTGTTTTTCTTCTAACAGGCGTGGCGTTGGTGCCTTCGTCGGGACTGAAATCGGTCAGCGGCGAGGGGGAGTCGGTTGTTTTCCTGATTCGGGCCCGATGATGTGCCCAAAGCATTTTCACGTTTAGAGCTGTCCCTCGCCCCAATCCCCTCCCCAATAACTGGCGCGGCTCTTCTCGCCACAGCGTGAGCAGGTATTTTCGGACTCACATGAACTTGAAACGAAGGAACCATCACCAATACGATTACGACCAGATTAAGAAGTACGATTGCGGACTGGCACCAGGCGTGTAGCCGAAATCGCCTCTTGCGCGCGAGCACAGCACCGATGAGAAGCGCTACTCCCATGCCGATCTCAAGGAGCAGAACGACATCGGCGTAGCGAGGAGCTGCTGTTCCAAGAAAGCCTTCGTTCAACGCATCGCCTCCGTGAGGGCCGCCGCTCTCGGTCCATTCCTGATAAAGATTGTCTTTGGCACGCCCAGGTAGAAGATGACTCAATTCGAGCGACCGATCGAAGCCGTTCCGAGGCTCGATACGTCTAGCCGGGTCCGTTTACTCCACTGAGAAACCCGCCGAGATGCCCAGTTAGGGACACGACAGCGACGACCAACAATTCGAGCGGGATGCAATAGCTAGGGGGCCGCTCTCCACGGCGCCGCGCGCGGAAGTGTACCCACCAGACCAGCCAGATCAGTGCAGTCGAAACACATCCGAGCATCAGGTGCTGCAACAGGATTCCCTTCAATTTCGGTCCCTCGAGTGCGAACTGCCACGCGAGGATTCCCGTCGCGACCACAGGCACCGTCGAAATCGCAGCCCACAGCACGTTATAGTAGGCCGCGTCCACCAGACCACGCCGTTTCGACCACCGCGCGGCTAGATCGAATGCCGCGCCGGCAATGAACAGCACAATCGGAAAGTGGATCAGCACCACATGCTGGGCATGTTTCGCTAGAAGTATCGTCTTGATGTCGAAGGGATTCACGCTCTTCGGCCGCTTACTGCACCACGACAGTGCCGGTCATTTTTGGATGGATGGAGCAGAAATAAGAATACGTTCCAGCTTTGGAGAAGGTGTAAGAGAACTTTTCATCCGTATCCAAAACCTTGGACTTGAGCACTTTATCTTCGCTGACAACCGTGTGGGGAATATCATCGTGGTTTGTCCAAGTAACCGTCGTCCCGACAGACACTGTGAACGATGGCGGCCCGAAGGTGAAGTTGTCGATCTTTACCGCTGCCGTTTTGGCTGGCTGCTGCTGCGCATTCGCCGTGACCATTGACGATCCCCCTGCCAGCAGCACAATTGCAATCATCAACGGCAGAGCCAGACTTACAATCCAAACTTTGTTTCTTGCCATGTTTTTTTCCTCTCCAGACTTAGTTATAATTGATTTTCCTTCGGACATCTGTGTGCTCCTTGCCTGCTAGTTCTTTCTTCTTTCGATTCTCCGCGAGCTATTGAATAGCGGCGCGAGATGGACGGGGCGTCTCTCGCGCTGCCATTGGACGTGCTTGCATTGATCTAGACCGTAGCGGAGGCTGTTTTATTCCAGGTTCAACTTCCCTGGTTCAGCGAGGGATGCCGATGCGCTGCACGAGGGCTTCAAAGCGCGGGTCCGAGCGGAGAGGATCTAAGCCCGGCCGCAGCAGGACACCAGGATTAAATCGCTCTTCGTAGCCTTTTTCCAGCCAATTCATTGCTTGATCCTTATCCCCAAGAGCTACATAGATCACGGCAATTTCCGAGGCATACGCTTCTGTCCCATACCTCGCATCGCGGTCGAAGAGGAGAAACCTCGGAGCCGACTCGAACGGAAACGCCTCCGGAAAAGCAGCCCCCTACATCTGCACACCCGAAGCAAACTTCGGTCACCCACCACGAGAAGCGTTTCTAATTCGGCTACACGAAGCGCGCGCGGAATGGCGTCGGCGCAAATCTGTCAATGCAACTGGGGGTCGCCACTCGCGGAACGCATAGGGTAGTTGCGGGCACCGGCACGGAGTCGTGTCTACCGCGCTGCGTCGTTGGCGGACCTCTTCTCAAGAAGCTCGACCACGCCGTCGAGATCAGGATAGCCAGCGCCGAAGCGGCGCGTGATCCAGTTCCCACCGCGCTTGCTGATTATCTCGCCGTCCGCGATCACATCGAACTGACCGATTTTGCCAGAAGTGCAGACAGGTTCGACATGTAGGCGCGCCTTGATGAGGGCCACGAGACTCGTGACCTTGGCGTTATTGTTCTCTCACGTCGGGCAGTGAATGATTTCGATTTTCATTACAGTCTCCAGGTTCAGCTTCACGTTAGCTTCGCGTACCCGGCCTCGGCTTGCTGCAGGATGGGAATGTCGGGGTAGGCGTCTTTCCGGAGCGCGAGGAAATATTGGCGCGCATGGCAATATCACCTGACAGGTCACTGTGTCGCGGGGCTTGACTCGCGCAGGAGCACGACGTCCGCCTCAATGCGCCGTTGCAGCACCGCCAACTTCTTCCCATCCGGCGACCACTCCAATCCGAAAATCTGGTCGCTCTTGAAATTCGTAATCTGCCGCCCCGGTGAGCCATCGAGCGGCTGCAGCCAGACGTTATCCGCGCCTGCCACCGTAATCGGGTAAATCAACGCTTTGCCATCCGGAGTAAATCGCGGCGCATCGGCAATCGCCGGATTCGGGTCCAAATACCGCACTTGGGGCTGCGCGCCAGCGTCCACCGGAATCAATGCGATCTTGTGCACTGGGTTTGTTTCGCCGACTGCATACAGCAGCGCCAACTCTCGTCCGTCCGGTGAGCGATCCAAGTAAAAAGCCTGGGAGACGAACGCATGCGGGATCACTGTTCCGGGCACTACCTCGGTCGTCCCGCCATCTGTTGGCACGCTCTTAACTCGTAGCTCCTCGTTATCGAAGTAATAGGCGCGCTTCGAATCGCGGGAGCACGCCGGCATAGTGTCACGCGTCCCACTCGTAAGCCGCGTCAGGTTCGTGCCATCTATGTTTATCCGCCAGAGACTGATCGCGCCGCCGCTCCGATTTCCTGTCGATGACAACAGCAGCGTCTTTCCATCCGGACAAGAGGCAAGATTAACCGTCGCAGTATTCCCCAGCAGCGTCGTCGCAGTGTTCCCAGCGGAAGACGTCGTGGCGACGCGATTGTCTTCGCCTAAGAAGAATCCGTCGTTCCCCGCCCACGTGAAACTGAATGAATCCCTCTGCTGCTGTGGAATGGCCGGGCTTGGAGCGCTGAAGTCTTTGCCGCTCGTCGCGATCGTGGACACCGTGTAGAGGCGCTTTTGTTGGACCGCAGCAAGCATCCTGGCGTCCGCCGAGATCCCCGGCGTATTGTAGATGTTGGTATCCTTCGTCACCGCGCGAAGCTGCCCGCCTGGGTACGCGATGTATCCAATCTGGCCATGGCTCCCTCCAGCGGATCGATCGACATATTGCACGATGAGACCCCGCTCATCCGGCATCCACGCCACACCGCCGAACAAGTATGTCGCGGTGCCGGCGAGTTCTTCACTCTTCCCAGACGCGACGTCCATCACCTCAATCGCGCCCGCGCTAAGATTGCTGGTTCCGGCCAGCGCGAGCCGCTTCCCGTCCAACGACCACGAAAGTTGCCTATTCCCAGCGCTGATCGGCCCACTCGCAATCACTTTTTCGCCGGTGCCGTCGGCATTGGCCTGCAGCAGCTGGTACTTACCCACCTCCGGATCATTGAAGCGTTCGAACGCCATCAGCTTGCCGTCGGGCGATACGGCCACGCTCGAATCCACGTCCCGCACTACTATCTGCAGCGTGCCACCCAGTGCCGGCGCGCGGAACACGTCGAAAGCGTCCTGCGCGGCTGTCCGTGCTTTCCGGAAATAGAAGTAGTTCCCATCCGGAGAAAAACTGAAGTCGCTGTAGAACGCTTCAGCGGGCGCAATAATTTGTGTATCACTGTTCGTGGCCACGTGCCGCAGCCACACGCTCGACTTGCCCGCATCCACCACCACGCTCAGGATGTACTTGCCGTCGGGCGAGATTGCTGCGGCCTGGGACTTCCCGTTGTCGGTAATCTTCGTGATTGTGAAATTCTGGAAAGGCACGGCAGAACCACGGCTCAGCATCGAGTACACGCCGTAGCCCGCCGCAGCGATTAGAACCAGCAGCAAGACAACGCCCGCCGTAAGGCCGGTTTTGTGTTGCTTCGCCGCTGCGACGACGGAACTCCCGGATGGATGCGCCGCTCCGCTTTGCAGCTGTACTCCCATCCCGCTCTCAGCCCGAGCTGCAGACTCCTGAAAGGAGGAACCGATATTCGTGCCAGCGGATGACGATGGTGGTGCAGAGGTCAGATGTTTACTGTCACCCTCATGGTCGCCGCCGAAAGACGGCTGGACGAATGAAGCCGACTTGCCCGAATCCGCATCGCGTTTCAGCCGCTGCAAATCAGTGCGAATGTCAGACGCGTTCTGATAGCGCAGCTTGCGATCTTTTTCGAGCGCTTTGCTGATGATCCGTTCGAGTTCTGCCGGCACGTCGGGATTTAGTCGCACCGGCGCGACCGGCAATCGCTCCAGGATGGCATGTGTGATCACGCCCGAGGTCTCGCCCCGGAAGGGCAAAACGCCTGTCACCATCTCGTAGAGAACGACGCCAAACGAGAAGAGATCGGTACGCGCGTCGAGTTCTTCGCCCCGCACCTGTTCGGGTGACATGTACGCAACCGTGCCGACGGCTGTGCCGGGACTGGTAAGCATCGCGTCCACGGCATCTACGGTCGCCTGCGCTGAATCAGGCGACCCGCCCCGTGCCTGAACGAGTTTCGCGAGACCGAAGTCGAGAATCTTCACCTGTTCCCGCTTGGTCAGGAAAATGTTGGCGGGCTTGATGTCGCGGTGAACGATGCCCTCGGCGTGTGCGGCATCGAGAGCGTCGGCGATCTGCGACGCAATCTCCAGTGCCTCGTCGACCGGCAGCGGCTTTCCTTCGATGCGATGCTTGAGCGTCTTGCCCTTCATCAGCTCCATCGCGAGGAAGGGGCGGCCAGCATGCTGGCCAATTTCGTAAATCGTGCAGATATTGGGATGATTCAGGGCAGAGGCAGCGCGAGCTTCGCGCTGGAAGCGCTCGAGGGCCAGATGGTCATTGGCCACGTCGTCGGGCAGGAATTTCAGCGCAACGTGACGCCCAAGACTTTCGTCCTCGGCCTCGTACACCACGCCCATCCCGCCACCACCGAGTTTTTCAAGGACGCGATAGTGGGAAATCGTGCTTCCGGAGAGTGGAGAAGAATCGGGCATGGACGCCAATGCTATGCTGCGCCCAGAGGCAAGTCAACGCGCCGCTTCGCGCGGTGAAGCCGCAGCATCTCGGAGATATTCTCAGCACCTCGTTAACGCACTTATCGGTAAAGTAGGCACTGGGGGCCAGTTATATTTCCGGGTTGCTGCTCCGGAGGGTCTTCGCTGAAGATCACAAAGTCGTTTCTGACTGCTTCGGTTCTCCTTGTCTCTTCCGTGTTTGTCGGTGGAGTGAGTTCGCGGGACGAATCGGCGGCCCAGAAACAGATCAGCGGCACTCTCCACCAGATGTATGAAGCGGAAAAGCGCAAGGACTTGAATTTCGTGTTGTCTCACCTCTCCGATGATTTTGCGGAGGTGGGTGGCGACGGCAAGTTGTATCACCGCTCGGACATCGAGGCGGGCTGGTCTGATGTCAGGTTGAAGGACTACAAATTGTCGGACTGCATCTTCAAGTTGATGACCCGTGATGCGGCCTACTTGAGCTGCATGATGGAAGTAGACGCGACGTACAAAGGCCAGCCATTTCCACAGCATTTCCGCGTGACCACGGTGTGGACCCAGCGGAAAGACGCGTGGCTCATACGCTTCGAGCAGGGGACTATCATCCCAGAACAGAAGCAAGGACAGCCCGGCAAAGCAGAACTAGCCGCCTTACGGGCCGAACAGGGCGGCGAAGCGACGCACCGCAGGGACAACGCAGTCAAGTCCTGGTTAGCGCGGTGGTCTCAATGGGTCGACGCAACACTTGCTCGAAGTCTTCTTTTAGGAGTCTACGAGGCTAACTTCGTTCGCGAGCGTTGATTCACAAAGAACACTGCACTGCTTAGGTTCTGATTGAGTCTTGCGGTAGAGACCGATTCTCAAGGGGAAGTATTGTCAGATCAACGGACTAGATGGTGTTGCATCGACCGGTTGAACCGGCACGACTTATCGTCCACTGACAGCCTGAGGAACTCCGCAAATCTTCTCTCTTAGGCTGGCTCGGAACTACTGCAACTTGGCGTACTCCGCTTTGGCTTCTTTCAGGATGGGGATGTCGGGGTCGGCATCTTTCCAGAGCGTAAGGAAATCGTGGTAGGCGCCGAGTGCACGAGAGCGCGCGGCGTCGGCATCGGCACCCTGAGAAGTTTTCGCTTGCAGAGCGTTGGCGCGCGCGATTTCCAGGTGGGCCAAAGCGCCGGTCCAGCAGTTCCAGACGATGCCGTTGTGGTCGAGAATCTTTTTGAACTCGGCGGCGGCAGCACTGCCCTGTCCCGCGGCCAGGTATGCCTCTCCGCGAACGTATACGTGATAGAGGCAGGAAAGATTGCTGGCGAACGCGATCTGCCCCAACTCCATGGGGGAGGCGGCCTGCGGGACGCTCAGGGCGGCAGCCGGGTTCTTTCTATCCAGGGCCAATTGCGCCTGAATCGCAGGCAGCCAAAGCGACTGCATCTGCGTGTCCAGCGGGAAGCGTTTCCCTAAGTCGTGGGTCAAGGACTCGGCTCGCGCCGTATCGCCCGCCATGGCAAACGCAAGCGCGGCTTCGTTCTCGACGCCCTGACTCGTCGGATCCAGCTTCAAAGCCTCTGCCGCTGACTGCCGGGCTTCCGCAGGATTGCCGTAAGCGGCTTGCTGTAGAGCGGCATTCGCCTGCCATATGGCCCCATTCTCCTTGCGGTCGGCCCGAATGGCGGAGTCCACAGCTCGCTTGGTCAGTTCCCGTGCTTTGCCAACATGGCCTGCATACGCGTCGGTGTCGGATGCGAGGGCAAGTCCATCATTCTCTTCGGGCTTGCCCGCAAACCACTGTTGCTGTTCTGCCATCGCAGCGGAGTCCGCCCCGAGAAAAGCGAGAGCGTAGAGAGTATTGTGGAGTATGTAATTATCCCCCTTTCGCGCCTGCGCCTCGTGAATGCTCTGCCGCGCTTCGTCGAAACGCTGCATGGCAAGAGCGAAGTTGGCGAGATTGCCCTTCGGAGCTACCTGATCCGGTGCAAGACGCACGGCTTGCCTCGTGATCTCTGCAGCCTTTTCATACTGCCCCTGTTCGGCGTACACGTTGCCCAAATTGCCATACGCTTCGTCTGACCGCGGGTAGCTCTCAATGATCTCCTGATACGTCTGGGCCGCCTTATCGAGTTCCCCGGTTACAGACGAATAGTAGTCAGCGGCGATCGTCAACTTTTCCCATTCGCTGGCATGTTGCCGCAACTGGAACGCCTTAGCGTAGTACTCGTTGGCCCGCCCTAGCTCGGCGAGAGTGTAGTAGTCGTCGCCCAGTGCGGCGTAGCCCATGGCAAATTTCGGATCAAGCTCAATGGCACGTTGATCGTAAGGCAGCTCTGCGGCGGGGCCTTTCTCGTCACCGGCCTTTTGTCCAAGGCTGTACGCTTTCAAAGCTTCGAGCGAAGACGTGGTGGCCTGGTCGAGCGGAACATCTAACTTCTGCACCGTAGCCAGCGATTCGCCCAGTTCGCCCCTCAGCTTCGATGCCGCCCCGCCCAGCGTGTCCAGCACCTTTTCCTTGGACGCTGCCGTCAGCTGCTCCTCCGCCAGCGTGTCGCCGCTCCGGCAACTCACCGCCTTCAATCCCAGCACGTATTCGCTGCCCAGACTGCCGATCGTTCCAGCGACGTAAGCTTTGCTGCCCGCGCGCTGGCAAAGCTCGCGGGCTACTC
>Ga0316363_10002863_pt1 | contig 12820 bp, 7 predicted proteins | sample Sb_taG_3_FD_200459 | JGI IMG/M metagenome (GOLD analysis project Ga0316363, IMG submission 200459) | Peat soil microbial communities from Weissenstadt, Germany - Sb_50d_a_PC metaG (v2) (version 2) | ecosystem: Environmental > Terrestrial > Soil > Wetlands > Peat | place: Germany: Weissenstadt...
GCAATCGCAAAGCGCTGGCGTTCTTGCACCTCGCCTCAATCCGGCTCATGCTTAGAAAGTTATGCAATCCGGCCTAAAGTCTTCGGACAGACTCTAAGGCGTCTTGCTAAGCCGTACCTACTGCTCCGTTTGGGTAACGCTTCCCAAAAGAATAATTAGTAAGAAGAAAGGAAGTAAGAAGAAAGAAAGTAAAAAAGAGACTTTGGGACGCGTTACCGGTCAGCTCGGACTGAATACTCCGCGGATTACTGCGGGCTGCCCCGCTCCTACTGAAAAAGACAGACCATTCATGCCTGCGGCCAAGGCGGGCTCCGCCCGCTCTGCCCCAAAACAGGAACCGAGGTCTGCCGTGCGAACCCAGATGTTTCGCTCACCTCGCCTGCGAGGCCGCGCTGAGTGCGATGTCGCGGCCGCCTGCTCCCCGCCTGGACCGATTGCGACGCGGCTGCGCAAATCGCGCCGTGCCCCGCTAGGATACTAGCGCTCGCAGCGTGCGACTCACCAGCGGCCTTCTCTAGGTCGCTGCGATCCGTTCTATAGCCGCTCCTCGGGTCTGCACGGAGGACGAAGTCCGACCGAGATTCCAGAGCGGCATTCCCTCTCTAATCTACATTTAGAGACTCAACGGCGCTGATTGTGTTTCGCAGATCAGCATCCAAAGGGAACGAGCGCGGTGCCGGCGCTAAGCTGATGGCGTAGTCGATCGGAAGGCCGCCGCAAGTTGACCTCATCGCCGCGCTTGTTCCGCGACAAAGGCATTGCCTCCGGCCCGACAAGAGCTAACCCGACCCTATTGAGGCGCGCGAGGCGCGTTACAGAGCGCGCGCGTTATCTCGTGTCGTTGTCGATCACGGCATTGGGCGAGCCGGAGAGGCGGGCGACTTGCCATTCCCGACCACGATCGATTTCATCCACGGCGGCCTAGCTCGTTGATCTCGCCGCCAAGGAGACCCAGCGTTCGGCGCATCCGCCTTGGCGTTGAAGTCGTCGCGGCCGCCAGCTCACCCATTCCAACGACCTAACAACCCGGCGCGACACATTGCGGCTCACCGATGGGCTTCTCTGCGTCGCTGCGATCCGTCCCATAGCCACTCCTCGGTTCCGCGAGGAGGACGAAGTCCGACCGACATTCCAACCCGGCACCCCTGTTCATTATGGGTCGGCGCAGAAAATCCGCCCAAGCCTTGGCGCTGAGTTCACAACCCAGGACAATCTCCCAACTTCTAGGACGTTCTTTTTCAACCGCCAGGAGGTTCCAGAAAGGATCCATTTCAACTTCTAGCAGGGTGGTGAAAGGTTCCTGTTTTGACTGGGCGCTCATCATTTTCTTTCTGTGGAGGCGGAAATTCGACCGCTCGTGACTGATTTCGAGCCAGCGGAAGACCGAAAAAACTCCAGGAAAACAACGCGAGTGCCGGCGGAGGTTGCGAATCGGTACCAACTTTGTCCCCCGAACCGCCCAAAATAAAAATTGAATCCGCTTGAGATCACGGCTTCTGCGGTTGTGGTCCGGCCAGAAAATACAGTTCGATTTAACGGCACCGCAGAGCCGCTTCCAGCGACCAGCTCGCCGACAACCCGCATGGCATAAGGTCGAATAGCTATTTTCGGGAAATGCGAGCTTTCGCCATTCCGCCGTTCAATTGCTGATTTGCGGCGCGCGCGCACGGTGGAGCGGCAGTAGTCGAGGTCTCTATCGGTGTTCGGCGACAAATCGGCTTCGGGAATCTGGACGCTTGGATTCCAGCGGCGCTCTCTTCGTCGCGCGCTGATTTTTAGTTCCAGTCCTTGGCGGTGGGATGTCGGCTGACCCGTATTATGGACATCGTCGATGGTGTCGCGCAATCTATCACAGTAACTAACCTTGCGAAGCGGATGGCTTACTGGGTCGGACAGGCTAGCTGCCCGCTCTCGAGATAGACGCGGATTCACAGTAAGAAGCGATGTGAGCCTTTCAGATATTGAACAACGATCGAACAAGCTGATGTTCGTCCGGAAGGTTTCGACGCAAAATGTAGTCATTGAGCACGCTCCCGAGGATTCTCCTCCTCTCTAGTAGGCGGTGCAAGGAATGGCCGTCCCAGTTGGCGGACAGCAACGCAGACTTCACGCCTACCACGGCACGAACCTCGTCCTTTTCGACCAGCAGCGGGACCGTTTGGCCGTCAACAATCCCCATTGGCGTGCATCGAAACCCGTCAAGTTCCAACAGACGCGCAAGTCCCTCAAGATTGGCCGCTTGTGCCTGAATCGACATTTCCGCCGGAATCTTACCCGACATCGCGTAGCGCAGTAATTCCGCGCCGACAAACCGGTCCAGGCGGTCGCGGATGTGCTGATTGTGATAGTGGCACAGACAGCTTTCGCAGGAACGGTCGCAATGCGCTGGACAATTCTCCAAAAGCTTGAGTACGTCTCGTAGAATGTCATCCAGATAGCGGCCGGCAAGCTCGGCGTATCCGGCGCCGCCCGACAGGGTGTCGTAGAGATAAACGTCCAGGAAAAGCTGCTCGTCCGCGTTTCCGGACGGCACGATGCGAAAACCAGCTCCAAATTCGGACGGGTCAAGGTCCAGTTGGGGATGACGACTTGCCGCAAGTCGGAGAGCTTCGGCGACGGAATAGAGCGCGTCCTCAAGCGCCCTGAGAACGACCAGATTATTTGTGTCGGTCGTCATAGGCTGCGCTACGGTCATTCGCATTAGCAAGAGGTCAGTCGAGAAGACGTGACCAAGATAGACATTGTGGAACACGCCATTGCATTGCCTCGACGGCTTTGGCTGGTTGAATGCGAACTCAATGTCGTAAGGTCGACGGTGGGGGCCAGCATTCGGCTCTTCGGTGCTGGCTCTGCCGCATTTATCGCAAATCCAGAAACCTTGATGGATGTCGCTTTGGATTTGGCCTTTGTTTGCGGTGACAAGCCTTCGATCCGTCGTGACGACAAAAGCGAGCCGCGCGCCGACAGGCTGAAGCTCGGGAAGGTCATTCGTGCCGATTGGCACCGGGAACTGTGCGCCCGTGGCATAGGTTATGTCTTGTTCCCGATCATCCTCGGATAGGGCCCTGCCGTCTTCCGGTGTGAAGACTTGTGGAACAATCATGCGCGTGGCCTGCAGAGTCCCGCCACACACCGGGCAATCGGTTCGTGTATTATCGCTATCTTCAAGATCGCGGACGAAGCTGCAATTGTCGCAGTGGATGAGATTAGCATCGTCGGCGAACAGGGGTGCAGCTCTATCGTGTACGGTCGGAAGCACGTTGGCGACAACTCCCCCTGACCGATACGTTGCCTTGTTGATAACGATTAATCGGCCGGGCGCATATTCGCTCAGTGCCTTGCTGATGCCTTGCTGGGGGCGCTCGACGATACGCATCTTCCATTGACGCGAGCCCTGCACTGGCGTCAGACGCTCCACCAAGAAACTCGTAAGGTCCGTTGGAAACGCGTAGCTCGGGAGCATTCCGCGGCTAAATAAGAATTCGAGCAACTCCTCGTCACCAAGGGCATTTCGATCGTCATCTTCGTCATTATCATCGTCATCGTCGTCCTGGCCACCGGCTTCCGCCGGTGCAAGCTCCTGCATGACCGAGTTCAATTCCTCGATCACTTCTTGAGCGACGTGTCCGATCCATTCATCAAGCGTCAACGGCTGCGTTCGCAACGATGCGGGTAACCACGATCGGATTTGCTCCCGCAACGATCCATTTGGCGCGATCACATGCTGCTCAACCCAATGCCGGAACGCCTCGTAAGTGGGCCCCGAATCTCCGTCGCCAAAGAAGAAGTCGTTGGCCTTTCCCAGCGCGCGGAACAGGGCTGAAGTCGCGCCGCCGATCGGAATGTTGTGCTCGTCCATGTAACGGTGAAAGAACGTCTGCAAGAGAAACGACGTGATGTGGCGTCGCGCGATCTTAGGGTTGTCGATCTTGATGTCGGGATTTCGCGGCGGCCCAGCGACGATGTCTTGTGGCAAATTGTAGTAGTAGCTGTCATGCGGACCACTCTGGGCATACGTTAGCACCGTGGAAACCGATGAGCCTCGCCGCCCTGCCCGGCCCGCACGTTGTTGATAGTTCTCGCGTTGTGGCGGCACGTTGCGAAGGCCAACGGCGACAAGAGAACCGATGTCGACGCCGACTTCCATGGTCGTCGTGCAACTCAATACGTCAATCGGTCGGTCGCGCGGGTCAATGGAAACATCACGGAAGCGCAACTCAAATTTCTCGGTGGTCGCATGTACGCGGGTGTTATCTCGGTTGGATAGCTGGGCCGTATGTTCCTCCACGGAGATGCTGCGCAGCCGCGGCGTCGCCTCCAGCGCCGCTCGTACCGGCTCGCGCCAAAAGCCTTTCCGAGACCGGATATATTCGCTCTCGGACGGTGTGAGGGTGTCTAGCGCGTCTGACGCGCACGAAATGCAACGGTTTCGGATCGGCTGCGGCATCAATTGGGTGCACTCCCGGCACTGATACCAGGGAGCGTCCAGGTCGATATGCATACGAAGTTTCGCCGGATCGAGGAAATACGCCCCGCCGTCATGGCGAAGGGCGAGTTCGGTCGTGATGAGTTGCTCTGCCGTCGCAATCGCCTCAAGCGAAACGCCTAATACCGTCGGCAGCTTCGCGCGCAACGAGCGCTCGAACCGACCGTCACTGCCCCATGAATTTGACCAATACCCAGCGGCAAGCGACCGGATAACCGGAGCTATGTCCCGATCAAGCGCAAAGCGATCGCATAATTCCGAAATCCATGCTCCTGCTAGCTGATCGACGTCAGACTCCGAAAGCGCTGGCAAAGCCGCGCGTAGCGTCGTACGGAGCCGCTGCGCCGCACGTTGGGTCGGAAGGAGAACACCGACCGATGTGCCCGCCAACGAATAGTACCTCCCGCACAACTGTCTCAAGAGTGCCATCTTGTAACGGGACGGGCTATCCGACGGCACAAAATCGGACAGTAACTCCTGAAGGTCGTCGCCCTCGTGATCCTTCTCCAACCGCTCGATTTCATTTTCGATGCGACGAGCATCGTCGCCGTCGAAAATCGGGAGGTTAAAATCTCTCAGGACCGTCAGCACCGTTATATAGAGCTGTGCATTCGGCCGCGGCTCTCGACCAGTTTGCGACAGACGTGCGGTTGCTACTGCGAGAACCTGACGAAAGATGTCCTGCTCAACTTCGCGCGGAATATCGCGCGCGAGGCGAGCGGCTTTCTGGCGGCCGTCAGAGAAAAGAAGAACCTTTCGTCCTCCGTTCGGAAACTCGCGACTTTCTGCTTTCACCGCAGGCTGTGCATCGAGCTGCGTCTTGACGAGGTTTGCAAACGGAGCCTCGCCCTTGGTCGCATGGTCCATGATGCTGGAACGGTTGTCGCGGAGCGTATTGGTGCGACAAACCGGGCAGGTAGCAAACCGAGCCGCGCGTCCCCATTCGGCGCCCGAGCCCGGAAGATAAACCTCACGAAAGCCCGCCGCGTCGGCGGGCCGTTGATAAAGGAGACGCCCGCTTTTCATATCAAGCCAGGCAGCAGTGCATTGATCGGTCTCGTCCCTGTGAGGCTCTCCGTCGACTAAGAATTGAACCTCAAGCAACGGTGCTTGGTGGCCTTCTCGAAGCGGCCCCGACGGCAGGTGCCAAAGAAAATCGCCATTCTGCCCAACCGTGTAACCGCGCAAAAAGGCGGCGCCGCATTCCCGATGGGTCGCGAGTTCGTAGACGCGTCCGCCGCATTGGCAGCGCTCGCGCGCGTGTGTATGCAGTCGCCCGAGAATTGGCTGAGGATGGTGCTCCCGCACGTGTCCGCACTGAGGATTCACGCAGGCAAAGAGCCCTGGCAGCCCCCGAAAAAACATATGCAGCCGCGTGGGAAGCAGAACACGTTTATCGTGATGGCGCTTGGCGAATGTAGCAAGGGCCAGGAGCGCAGCCGTCGCGCGCTCAGCGAACGGAGAGTCGCCGAATAAGTGGCGCTGCAATTCGACCAGAGGGACAGCATTTCCCGAGATGCTCTGAATTAGAAGTTCTAGAGGACCGAAGCCGGTCAGCTTTTCAAAAAGGAAGTCCGCAAGGTCCCTGTCGTCGGATGGTGGACTCCAGCGTAGCGAATGGCAAAGATTACGCACCGCCCACCACGCCGCTATCGGGTCAGTCGCGTGCTTTTCAAAATTGGCGAGTTCGAATGCATGAAGGGCTTCCGCCTCAGTCGCATTTCCAGCTCTTTCGCCCTGGCGTACCTCGCGTGTGCCACGCACGACTTCGAATGACCGTGGCGAGCCATCGCCAAGGCCAGTTAAATCGCGCCCGAACTGAGTAATAGCCCGGGTCGCTTCGTCACCCGCGCCGAGGCTGGCACTTGTGAGAATGAATCGGACCCGATCTCGCGATACGTCGAGGCGGGATAATAATCTGCGCAGCAACAATGCGACTTCCGCACCGCCCGCACCACGGTACATATGGGCCTCGTCAAGAACGAGAATCAGTTCGCTCGCTGAGTCGGCGCGAAGCCAGTCGCGTGTCTGCTGGAATATCGGCCGCTCGATCGGCCGCATAAGCATGTATTCGAGCATTGAGTAGTTGGTGATGAGGATTTCCGGGCATCGGGCTTGGGTTTCGTGACGTGTCATCAGTTCGCGGTCGCCGGGCTGAGTCAGAAGGCGCCGGTCCCAATGGCGAAGACGACTCGTTCGTCCTGAGGCGCTTGTGCGCGTCTCTTCGAACGACTTTCCAAAAAATGCTGCGAGGTCCTTTTCCGGCAGCTGACCAATGGCCCTGAGCCGCGCTTCCTTTGCAGCATCCTCCAAGATCGGCAGATAGAATTCCTCGAATAGCGGCTCAATGCGCTCGGTATCGCGCTTCGAAGTCCGGGGTCCTGGGTAGGCTGTCCGGCCAGTGTAACTTGCAAAGCGTACGGGAAACGGGCGACCGGCCGAAACAAGCTCAGAGCCGCGCCCACTGCCCAAAAGCCGTCGGATGCGCGACAGCTGATCGTTGACCAGCGCGTTCATCGGATACAACAGGAGCGCGCGCACGCCCGGCATGGCCACACACTGCGATCGCCCATCTGCTTCCATCATCAACTGTCCGATAATTGGCATGAGGAAGCTTTCGGTCTTGCCCGAGCCCGTCCCAGTCGCAACGATCAAATCCCTTTGCCGCGAAAAAAATGCTTCAAGCGAAGTCGCTTGATGAACATAGGGCCGCGAGAAAATGCCCACGTCCAGTTCTGAGAGGTGTGTGAGAACGTTCTTGACGGGCGTAGGAATCGCGAGTTCTGCGTAGGGCCTGTCCAATTCATAGACGGGCGTCGATTCCACAAACGGCTTTTGGCTGACCGCGCCGGCGTCCTCCAGCAAGCGGCGCCGCTCGCGGATCAGACTCTCGTTTCGAATATGATATTGGGCTTCGATGTATGACCTTAGGCTTTCTGTCAGTCGAAACGCCGTTGTGTGAACACCGTGATCCGCCGCAGAGTTGTCCTGTGTCACGAGAAACTCCGTGGCGTGATGGAGGGGATAATCGATAAGCGCTGAAGCGCGTGCGTGACTATCGGGAGAGCGTTCCTATGAAAGATGAGCTTCTCGTCGGGTTCGGCGGCACTCCACTCTTTCCAGCCGAGGGCGTATATGCGTTCCTCCGGTTCCGGTAGCGTCAGTGGCCGGTCGATCCAGAAAGTCTCACCCGCATTCACGATGATAAGCTTGCGTGGCGTACTCAAAAGTGCGTCAAGACCGAACCGAAGCCTGAGCGTTAGTTCGCGATTTATCTCGGCGCAACGGCCCAGGGACAACGCGCCATTCCTGAACACGAAATGCGCGAGGTAATGCGGTTTGTCGTAGCTTCGGGCAAAGCGGTCTTGCGGCTGGCATAGGCGGACGTCGTCGAGCGGGCGGCCAATCTGTCCAACTGCGATCCACCGGCCGGGCCTTTTTTGGTTTCGAAGCACCTCGGGCGCGTAAACTTCGAGTTGCTCGGCGGACACACCTTCCAACACCTCCATACGCGCTTCGTGTGCAGAAAGAATTTGCGCAGTCCATTCTGCCAATGGCTGCTTCTCCCCAAGCCACGCATCCACGGATTGGGTTAGATCGCCGCTGTTTGGCGTTCGAAAAACGGCGCTTCCTACGAACCGCGCCGCGCCTGCACAAGCGACGTCAGCGCCTGTTACTTGCCTGACCACCGGGATAGGAGCGGCTCCGACCACAAGGCAGATTGCACAATCAGCCGGGGCGACTATGCGGAGAGGCGCGGCAATCCACTGTCCTTGCCCAGTATCGACGGCATCTCCAAGCGTCCCCAGGTTCTGGAGGATGATGGAGCAGATATCCGGCGTCGCTGCTTGCCCCTCGAGCGTAGCGGCCCGCCGGGCGTGGCGCGGCCACGTGAGTTCGACTATTCGACGCACGCTGGCCATGAGCCTGGTCGTATGGACGGTACGGGCTGCGCTCGCGGCCCTTCGCGGCACCGACGCTCCGTAAATCATCGCGCGCAAGTGTTCGGCGATGGTGGTCCCCATGAGGGCCGATGAATCGGCGACACAGTGCCAAGAATGGCTAAGGCTGGACTCAATATTTTCAGCGCTGCGTTGCGTGACCGTGATCATGATGCGCGGTCCACGTGGCCGTTATCAGCAAATTCGGCGCTCAGCATCGTAGCGAGGCGTTGGTCGACCGCCGATCCGTTGCATTTCCCTCCATCCAATTCAGAGTCAATCTGGTCTTTGGAGAAGCCGAGAGAACGCCAGTACGGCAAGAGCCAACCATAGGCGAGTGACTGGAGCGGGGTGACGGTTTTCTGATCAGAGCGCACGATATGCAAAGCGCGATACGCGCGCGCGATGACACGCTCGACAGCGGGATTTCGCCGCTGTTGGAACAATCGCGCGAGCCGAAGCGCCTCTTCCGTATTGGTTTCGCCCGTCAGAAGTTGGTCTTGCATCGCGCGATCAACTTCAATCGGCAGGTTGGTTACCGCCGTTTCCTGATCGCCAGAAGGGTTTGTACGCCAGTCCAGGTAGTCGAGATCGAAGACTGGTCCCAACTCGAAATAGCTCGGCTCGATGGGAAGCGATGCTATGCCGCTAGTAATTGTTGCGAATATCGCCACGCGTCCTACCCGCCCGTCCATTGCAGGCGAAGAGACATTGATGCAGTCAGCAAGAACCTCTTTCGTAACGTCGAGAGCCGTTCGATTGATACCTTCGACTGCAAGCGCGCCAACGGATGATCCGCTATGCCGCGCAGCCGCCGCTCCGATGCAGACCCGAAGCTCTTCGCCGTCCTGCAAGCCCATCGGAACCGCCAGCCGGGCGCTTCTCGTTCCACCGATGGCGCGCGCCAGTCCGCGTGCAACGCGCGCAGCAAAGGCCCCTTTGAGAAAAATTACCTGTCTGCCGACGACGGCTGCGGCGCACTCTTCGGCAAAAATCTGTCCGGTAGTCTTGCGTAGTCCGAGCGATTGAAGCGCCTTAACGAAGGCATTGCCGATGGCGGAATGCGACTGAATGGGCGCGAAGGCACTACCGCCGGCGGGCTGTAGTGCTTCCCAGTTAAGTCCCGCGCGGAGGTTAAGCACTTCCTTACTTTGGGAAGTTGCAATCTCCTTGGTCTCGGACGTGCGCTTCTCTAGCGCCCCGAGCCGCTCGCCCAGCGCGGCAAGCTGGTCGGCCATTTGCCTTTCTTCTTTTAGCGCGTCGAATTCACCCGCTATCCTCTGAATCGCAGCTGAAAGCTGCTCCGTGTGCTTTACATTGCTTCGCGAGTGATCCTGTGAGTCCCTTTGGACCGCCGCAAGGTGGTCGATCGCTTCACGCAGATCGCCAACGCCCGATACCGCTAAGGACAATTCGGTCACTTCGCGTGTCAGTTTGTCGCTCTGGCTGGCCAGCGCCTCAACACGTGCCTGAACGGCGACCAGCACGTCATCGGCTTTTCCTGAAGGCTGTGTCGGCTCGGGATTGGAGGGTCTCGCGGCTTGCTCTTGAACGGCTGCGTGCGCGCTTTCCGAGAGTGCCTTGGTGTCGGCAACGACTGATTCCAATGCCGACAGTTTTCTAAGTTGTGTTTCGACGGAAAGTAGCAACGGCACCCAGACTTCCCGACAGTTTTTTTAGCTCCGTTTTTATTGACTGAATTTCATCTTCATCGTGACGAAGCCGCTTCGGTAATTCGTCGAGTTGGGTATCGCGGCCGACTCCTACGGCAATCTTTGCGCCAGCAATCAAGCCACGTGAGGCCGGCGTCTCGGGGAAGGGGCTAAACCTGAAAAGCTGCTCGATCTGCTCACGTGTACAGTTGTTATGCAGAGACTCGTCGCGCAACTTTTCTAAGAGGGTGTCGACGTTTTTCTCGATAGCGATGCGGCGCGCATCGGGATCGCCAGCTTCGTCTGCCGCGTCCTCAACGCCGTCGATCAGTTCATTAACCAAGTCCGCGTTCGGTAGCGTTTCGTCGATCCACGACCGCCAGATCGAATAAAGTCCGTGGTACTCCCGGTCATTTGCGCCAGCTCGGCTTAGCTTTCTTGCGAGAGCTTCCTTTTGCTTTGCAATCCCGACTGGACTGGTTTTTCGGAAACCATCGACGCTAGGTAATCCGCGCGCGATATTTTGCATTGCGGCGGCCGACACCTCTCCGAAAAACGCCAAGAGTGCCTTTTGGCCGAGAGACTGGATGCGCGCTTTGGCATCCGGGCTGAGCGTCAGGGCGTCGCTCATGACGACGCCGTTCTTGCGACAGTTCGAAGCTCGCGCTCAACGGCTCGCCGGTGAGCCGTGAGGGCAGTTGGCACAACGACCCGAGAAAAATGCAACAGCAATGCATCATCGTTCAACCGACCCACAGGGCAATGTTGCGAGTTGACGAACGCGCCAGATGCCTTGCACAGCCATTCCATTCGCTGCCGGAGATCGGGTCGAATGTGGAAAGAGGCCGTCTGCTGTATTTCTTGGACCACCGCGGTGGTGCAGAATCTGCCAAAGGCGCCAAAATCCAAACTGACATCGATCGAGCGGTCTTGAAGAGCCGAGTTGATCCGATCTATCCGCTGTAGTGGCAGTCGAGCGTCATTGTTGGCGGGTTGGCTCACGGCGCTCGAAAAGTCCAACTCTTCGCGCTCCCATTCGAATTGCCCATTGCGCCGCCAGCAAAGATGCCCGCGCAGCAGGGGATGGGAGCGGACTCCGGAAAGATTTCGTTGGCCGAGGCGGACCAGTGCCAGGAGTTCCCGGCAACGCGCGCGATGCAACGGGGCGCTTTCCTTTGACGCGCCTCCTTCAAATTCCAGGAGAACAGTTGGTTCGGACGCTGCATTCGGATACGGCTTCGCTATGACCGCAGCCAAGAAAGCTTCATCCCAAGCCAGGTAAACCGGCTTCTGCGCCATCTGTTCGGGGACAGCGATCTCGATGAAATGTCGGCTTGTCGCCGTTAACGTCGTAGATGCTGAAGTTTGTCCGACAGAGCCCATTACTTTTCCCAGAGCGCCATCGTCGATCGGCTTAATCGCGAGAATTAGCTTTGCGCCAGAGCTGACTTGCAGATTTCCATCGTCATCTACGGCGTACGGCGCGGGATAGAGCAGCGCCCATTCACGTTTCGAAGGCGCAATCGGAAGGTCACAGGTTTGCGTCAGCCACGCAGCAATCTCTGGATCGGCCTTGTCTGGTAGGCCGATGAGGGAACAGCACCAGCTGCGGTTTGCTGCGAACTCGTGATTTAGAATGCTGGGTGGAAATGCGATGGGCTTTTCGACGGGCCAAACCAGATAGTAGCTCTCGCCCCAGCGGAGGATGTTGCTTTGAGGTTTTAATTTCGCGCGAGCCGCGCCGAACACGTTTGCAACTCGGCTAGTGAGCCCCGGTATGCGATGTTCGATAGCGGCGCGATAGGGTGGCCGCACCTCCGGGCTTACCCAACTCGCGCCGAAGTCCTGGGCAGCCGGATCGGCAAGGTACGTCTGTGGTCCAAGCGCAAGCTTCGAAAGGGTTATCTTTTTGACGTCACCCCCTCCGCAGTTAATGGAAACACGTCCGTGCTCGTCCGGCGACTTTGGGACGGTTAGGCGCAAAAGCCATTTTCTCGGCCCGCGGCGCGCGTCGTACTCTGGCTCAAGCTCGATGCTTAAGCGAAGCGGATCGATCGGTGGCCCTTGGTAAGGTTCAGTAGTACGCCACGGATGGCGCAGGTCGTCCGACGGATGGAATTCTTCGCACTCAGGTTTGCCCTGCCCTGGCTTATGAGCAAAATGGGCGTCACGATACTTGCCAGACCGCAGCGAAACCTCGGCATTACATGTGGGACATCGGTAGTTGCCCCACCGGTACGCCTTACTTGCGGCGATGGGCTGCTCTGTTCTGCGTTCCTTGGCGTAATACATCTAAGCGCTCGCTCGATCTCCGTCTCTTGAATTGAAAACCATAGACTGGGAAGCCAACTGCCCGGTCCGCTGGCGCGAAGAAAAAATCAGCGCACGAAATTGCTCCAGTTCCCAGTCTTTGTACTCTGGGCGGCGAACCGCTCGCGGTATGAGCCAGCGCGTTCGCGCTAATGCCCCGATTTCAGCAACAGTCTTGATTCCGCTATAGTTTGGCTTGATCGCCTCGCCTCGCAGAATCTTGCGGGCATTTCCCGCGAGTTCGCACACAAACACTTCCCGTCCGATGCCGTGCCGAAGCAGATTGGGCTTGAACCCAAGAGCGTCGAACGCGGCCCTTATACCGGGTCCCCAAAAGGACGACTCTTTTTTGGATTCCCAGATCAGGACGAGTCAGATTCAAGCATTGGCGAACGAGGAGGTTCGCCATGGCAAGAGCAATTGCGCTGCGG
>Ga0316363_10002868_pt1 | contig 12807 bp, 14 predicted proteins | sample Sb_taG_3_FD_200459 | JGI IMG/M metagenome (GOLD analysis project Ga0316363, IMG submission 200459) | Peat soil microbial communities from Weissenstadt, Germany - Sb_50d_a_PC metaG (v2) (version 2) | ecosystem: Environmental > Terrestrial > Soil > Wetlands > Peat | place: Germany: Weissenstadt...
GCGCGATTGCGCAGACGAGACGGGTGCGACGTCCTCGACAACGGAATCGAATTCGTTCACTTCAGCGCTGTCGTAATAAAGACGTTTGGTCATGACGGAAGCGGCGCGCACCAGGCAAACAAAAGTCAGGCACCGGCGAACCACTGCACACGAAAGAGCCCGTTACCGTTGCTTCCTTCCGGACCTGGCGGGGTTGGCGGGAAAACGTCGCGCGGAACCGATGCCTGACTCTACATCTTAGCAAGAGATCGCCGAAAACAGGAATGGGCGATGGCCGCGATGGTGGACATGAGCGCAGATTCCTGGTTCTTTCGACTATCATCAAGTCACGCTCGTGTGCTGAGGCAGAAGTCCGTTGATGAACTGGCAGAGCTTTGAAGGGCTCGGCTTCAGCGGCACCACAACTCCGTTTGTGAAAACACTCGTTTTCGGGCAACCCGGAGGAACGGAGTGCTCGAGAATCCAGCCCCGGAGGGGCGAACCAGCTTAGCCCAGCGCTTCAGCGCTGGGAAAAGTGCAAGATAATGATTCAAGTCCCGGAGGGACGACCCAGTTCTCACGCACACTCTTTAGCCCCGCGAACGACATCCATGTCTGAGTCAGAATGCACCGCATGCAAAGAGCTTAGAGACCGTGAGAACCGCGCTCACGCGGCATGGACTTCTTTCTTGTACCGCAATGAAAACAAGCCGAAGCTGTCTGAGAGAGCGAACAGGAAGCAGCAGAAGGAAAAGATGGAAGCTTATGAGCAGGCTCACAAAGCCCGCTTGGCTCACGCAAAGAGATGTTCAACCTGCAGAGAGATCAGCGCCTAAAGGCGGTTTCATTCTAAAGCGCTTTCGGCATGCCTGAAGGCATGCCCAGATACGAATCGCCATTGCAACACGGAGTCGTGTAGAGCAAGGCCTCAGCGCACGACCAGCACTTCCCGGATGGCATCGCGTGTCAGGAAAAACTTGATCGAAGCGAAATCCCGGAAGAGGTTTTCAACGTGCCGGTTATTGAATACGCGCTGCAGCCGCGGGGACTGCTTTTCGGCCGCGGGACGTCCGGGCGGCGCGAACTTCACCTCCTGCATCTCGAGCATGTCGGTGCCGGTCACGTGATAGCGATAGCAGGTCGAGTCCGGGCCCGCGTCACGTGTGTGAAAAAACGCCAGCAGGTATCCGCCCGGCTTCATCACCGACCATAAGCGGTCGATGGTCGGCTTCACCAGACTCTCTTCCAGGTAATCCGGCAGATTCCAGCACAGCACCACGTCGAACTGAGCGTTGGAGTACACCAGGTTCTCTTCCAGAAACTTCTTGCTGTCCACAACCGAGTTTCCCGCGCTGTCCTGAATACGCAGCGCAGGTTCGAGTGACGACCGCAACAAATCTTCGCTGTAATTCTTGTGTCCCTTGTCGGTGAAAAAGCGGATGTTGTTGGCGGAGGTCGAGCCCATGTCGAGCACGCACAGCCCCTCCTGCGAATTGAGCAGCCGCGAAATCTCCCCCATGCCGCTCGACCGGCGGGTCAGTTTCCGCGGGACTGCGGCACCCGCAGTCTGGTTCGAAGAACTCCGAAAGAATTTCATTACATTGTCAGAAACAGATGCCATCGATCCGTGCACCCGGTCGCGCCATCAGCCCACCCTTTCCTACGAAGACGCGGGCGCAGCCGCTTTTCCGGCCTCTCTCTGAACCTCAACCTTCCCTTTCAGGAACGCGCCCTCTTCAATGGCGATGCGCTGCGTGGTCACGTCGCCATTTACCACCGCCGACTTTCGCAACTCGACGCGCTCGGAGGCGTTCACGGTCCCCTCCAACTTACCCTGAATCACCACGGCCTTGGCGCTGACTTCGGCCTTGACGTTTCCGTTCGGCCCGACCGTCAGGCTGTGGTTGCGCAGCTCAATTTTGCCTTCGACGTTGCCATCCACGTACAAGTCTTCGGAGCCCGACAGCTCTCCCTTGACGACGACCGACTTGCCGATGTGGGCAAACTCCCCGGTCTGCGGAGCATCCATGCTTTGGCCTCCATCTTTCTCGCGCTCTGTTCGCCGCGAATGAACCGATTGTAAATCATTCCGCCCGCTTGCGGCTCGGCCCGCTCGCCGGAAATCATTCTCCATCAGGAACTTACAGCAGCGGCTGGAAGCGCGCCCCGGTGCAGCCTCCGGTTTGCTACTATCGTGTTAACGGGGTCAACGTGCTCAGCCAAGTCCTGCCGGTCGTCAACTCTATCTCGCGCAACTCCATCGCCCGCAGCATCGTCCACAGCGGCGGCTGGATTCTGCTGCTCACCGCGGCCAGTTTTGCTGGGCAGCAAGCGACAGTCTCTTCGTATCACGATCCGGCGGAACTGGTGCGCAAAGCAGTGCAGAACGAAATCAAGGCGGCCAATGACGACACCGCCCGCTTCCTGTTTCGCGGCACCAAGACTACGCCTAAGGGATCTACCACAAGACTCTATGTCGAGACCAAGGAGGCTATTGCCGGCTTGGTGGTCGCCTACAACGGCAAACCTCTGACTCCCGAACAGCGCCATTCGGAAGAGGCGCGCGTCGAACGTTTCATCAACCATCCCGAAGAACTGAAAAAGAAGCGCGAACTGGAGCGCGAGAGCGACGAGCGCACTATGCGCATCGTGCGCGCATTGCCTGATGCCTTCCTGTTCGAGTACGCAGGAGAAGAACCGGGCTCAGCAGGCATTGGCCGGGCCGACGACCCTCTGGTCAAATTGAAGTTCCAGCCCAATCCCCGCTACGTACCGCCCACGCGCGTCGAAGAGGTCCTGACCGGCATGCAGGGCTACGTGCTGGTGGACGCCGTCCGTTACCGCCTTGCCAGCATTGACGGCACGCTCTTCAAGCAAGTCAGCTTCGGCTGGGGAATTCTCGGACACCTCGATCGCGGCGGCCGCTTCATGGTTCAGCAGCAGGAGGTTGGCGACAATCTCTGGGAAATTTCAAGCATGAGCTTGCGCTTCACCGGAAAGATCCTGCTGGTAAAAAATCTCTCCATCATCTCCACGGAAATTTTCAGCGGCTTCAAGCAGGTTCCCTCGGACCTGACGTTCGCCCAGGCGCTGGAACTGCTGAAGAAGGAAGAATCGGCGATGGCCGATAATCCCTCTGCCAGCAAACTCGCCCATAAGTAATGGCTAAAGGCCGCAAATCAATTCTCAAAACTTCATGTCGGGATGACAATTCATGAAGGTGACGCTCGTGCGCCACGGGCTCCTACGCTTTCCCGGCGCGAAACGTTTCTTCGCGCACCGTGAACTTCCGTACCAGGTCTTCGCGCACCTGGTAGCCCGTTCCCGGCGCGTCACTAACGACGATCATTCCATCGGCGCGAACTTCCACTTCGGGCTCGATGATGTCTTCCTTCCAATACCGCTTCGACGCCGAAACATCTCCGGGCAAGCGGAAATTTTCGAACGTCGACAAAGCGATGTTGTGCCCTCGTCCTACTCCCGATTCCAGCATTCCGCCGCACCACACCGGAACGTTGTGCCGCGCGGCGACGTCGTGTATCTTCTTCGCCTCGCCGAAGCCGCCCACGCGGCCCACCTTAATGTTAAGGATCCGGCAGGCGCCGATCTCGAGCGCAAAATCGGCGTCTCGCGCATTAAGAATCGATTCGTCCAGGCAAATCGCCGTCTGGATGGCTTTCTGCAGCCGCGCATGAAGATAGATTTCGTCGTTCCACAACGGCTGCTCGATCATGAGCAGGTTGAAGGCATCGAATTTGCGCAGGTGCTCGACCTGGTCGAGAGTGTAGGCGGAATTCGCATCCACACTGAGAACAATGTCCGCCCAGCGCGCTCGGATCTTCTCCAGCACATTCAGATCCCATCCCGGCTTTACCTTGATCTTGATCCGCCGGTATCCGGCCGCCAGTTCAGTTTCGATTTTCTGCAGAAGTTGTTCCGGCGTGTCCTGAATGCCGATCGAAACGCCGCAGGCGATCTCGCGCCGCGTTCCTCCCAACAACTTCCAGAGCGGCTGTTCTTTCTGCCGCGCCTCCGCATCCCACACCGCGTTTTCGAGCGCGGCCTTTGCCATGCGGTGGCCGCGGACTCTGGCAAACCGCGCCGCACAATCCCGGCCCGAAGGCAACTCGCTCTGCAGCAGTAGCGGCGCCAGGTAATGCTTGATTGTGGGCCACGCGGTTTCAGTCCATTCCGGGCTGTAATACGGATCTTCGCCGGCGACGCATTCGCCCCATCCGCGCACTCCATCGGCCTCGACACTCACCAGCAGGATGCGGCGGCTGTAAACGCGGCCAAAGCTCGTTTCAAAAAAATGCACGAGCGGCATGTGAATTTCACGCAGAGTTATTGATTCGATTTTCATGATTCGTTGTCGATGAACCCAGACTTACCCTTCAGCAGGCATCCAGAATTGAGAGTCGCAAGTATAGAGGGACGAAACCGGCAAGGGCAAGCGGTAGCGATGCCGTAAGTTCTGTAAGATCAGATGCCCCTTTAGTGTGTGCGTGAGAACTCGTTTTCCGGAAATCCGGTGGAGCGAAACGCTCGAGAATCCAGCCCCGGTAGGGGCGAGCCAGCTTAGCCCCGCGCTTCAGCGCGGGGTAGGACGGGAAAACCAGCGAAGTCCCGGAGGGACGACCCAGTTCTCACGCAAACTCTTTAGGGGCCGGACATCGAAATCGACTCTCTCCGCCACCTGCTAATACTGCCAGTCCTCGTCCCAGTCTCCCAGCAGGAACCGCCCATTCCCGCGTTCGTCGCGCTCATAGCCAAGGACGCTCAGTCCCTCGGCAAACGCATTGCTAAACCGCTCACGGTTGCTTTCCTGCACGGCAAGCGCCTGCGCGCGCGTCGTCGCCGCGGCCTTCCATTCGTAGATTGCCGACGGCACGTCGACGCGCGCACGACATTCGAACTTCGCGCGCGGAGCATCCGCCAACACCGCTTCGACCCGCTTTGACTTCATCCACCACTCCGCCACCAGCCGGTCGGTGGGCAAACCACCCTGCAACGGCGACGATGTGATCCCATACTGGTTCACGTTGTAGCGTCGCGCGATCGCACCCAGCTTCTCGATATTCAAATACGCGTTCTTGATCTCCAGCGGATCGAACGTCCACTCCATCAGCTCAAAACCTCGCGCCAGAGCATCTTCACGCTGATAGAGCTTCATCCGCCGGCCCAAGCCCCCATTGCGATATTGCTGGCGGACGGCCAGCATGTGCGAGTGCAGGTAACAGTGCCCGTTCCGCATTCCCGGAATCGCGAGCGCGAAGCCGATCAGTTCCCTTTCCTCAAAGGCTCCAATCACGTGGCCGCCGATCTTCGAAGCCACAACGAACATGCGCACCGGGACCAGGTCTGCATCCGCAAACTTCCATACTTCTTTCTGCAGCGCAAAGCAGGCCTGCATCTCCTCAAGCGCTTCGCACTTGCGGATGGTCACCACGCCGGTAGCCGCTCCGGTCACGCTGGTTCTTCCCGCTGCTTGGCCTCTTGCCATAGTGTTTCCAGTTCGTCCATCGACGCCTGCTGTGGCGCTCGCCCGCTGGCGCGCAGGCGTTCCTCCATCCATTGAAACCGGCGCTTGAATTTGCGATTCGTCTTCCGCAACGCCGACTCCGGATCGAGCGACAGATAGCGTGCGATGTTCACCAGCACGAAGAACAGGTCTCCCACCTCATCTTCCAGGCGCTCGCGCAGCTCCGGCGGAACCTGCGGCTTTCCCGACCCGGCAATTCCCGTCCCAACCGACTGATCTTTGGAACGAAGCATCGGCACAGCCTTCAGCTCCTCCCGCAACTCCACCGTCTCTTCTTCAAGCTTGGCAAAGAGGCCTTCCATCTCCTGCCAGTCAAATCCCACGTGCGCCGCCCGCGAGCTGAGCTTATAGGCCTCCATCAGCGCGGGCATTCTCGACGACACGCCCGCGAGTACTGACTGCGCGTCAGTAGCCTGCTCGCCGTCAGCCTGCTCCGCTTTATTGTCTCCGCGCGCCGCCAGCCGCTTCTTTTTCTCTTCCGCCTTCAGCGCCTCCCAATTGCGCAACACTTCGGCCGGAGTGTCCGCCTTCACTTCGCCAAAGACGTGCGGATGCCGGTCCACCAGTTTGTTAGAAAGCCGGTCCAGCACATCATCCACCGAGAAGTGGCCTTCCTCGCTTGCCATCTGCGAATAGAACAGCACCTGCAACAGCAGGTCGCCCAATTCGCCGGTCAGCTCCGGCCAATCGCGATTGTCGATGGCTTCGAGGACCTCGTAAGTTTCTTCCAGGGTGTAGGGCTTGATGGTGTCGAAGGTCTGTTCGCGATCCCACGGGCATCCGCCCGGAGCCCGCAACCGCGCCATGATCTGAACCGCACGCTCGAATCGTTCGCCTGTGGTGGACATCCTGTTCAATGTAAATGAGGCGAATTCCGGGAGCAATGGCGGTGGAGAGACGGGCGCCCTCGCCCATCCAAGCCGAGCGACGCTCGGCAGCGCTCTTCGCCGGCGCCCATTCGTCAGCTTCTCTCGCCGCTATCCCAACGAGCGCACCAGCAAGTCCGTTTCATCCGAAATGATCGCGTCCACGCCCCGCTCTGCGAACTCACGCATGCGCTCGACGCGATTCACCGTCCAGACCATGATTCTCTTCCCTGCCGCATGGACCAGTTTGACCAATTCCGCATCCGCCAACTTGAACTGCGGAATCACCCACTCCGCCGGCATTTGGCGCCAGCCTCGAAGCTGGTCCCGTGACTCGCAAAGACATCCCAGCGGAACGGCTGGGTCGAGATCTTGGATTGCCGTAAGCACCTCCGGAAGAAACGACGAAACCACGTATCCCTTTTGCGGCGGATGCTGCCGCAACTCCGCGATCGTCTGCGGTTCCAGCCCAGCTACCTTCAACTCGATATCGAGGAACGCGCGGTGGGCAAATTGCCGCAGAACATCTTCCAGTGTGGCCAACGGCAGGCTCTTCGACGCCGTGTTCTTTATCTCCATTCCGCCGATGGTCGCGTCGTGGCAGATCACCGCTTGGCCATCGGCCGAACGGCGCACGTCGAATTCGAAGCCGTCGCAGCCATGCTGCAAACAGAGCTCAAACGACGCCAGCGTATTTTCAGGAATTTGGCGGTAAGCCCTCGCGCCACGATGCCCCAGAAGAAGCGGTCGAATCATGCAAGTATTTGCTTTTCTCGGCGTCCTCGGCGTCTCGGCGGTGAGACCGCAAGAAATCAGTCCAGATCGAAATCCCGGATCGGCTTTCCCGTGTCCGGAGTTTCTTTGGCCTTCTTCACTGCCTCCTGGAATTTCTTTTCCAGCAACTCCGAGGCGTGCTTTTGCGCTTCCATGGACTGGCGGAAAATCGAGTCGCGACGGCTGTCCTGCTCTTTCATGGCGCGAGCCGCTTCTTCCATGTCGTTGAAGGTTTTCGGTCTGACCGGCGCAGTGTGCGCGATGATGCTGCGCGTCGCCGCATCGATTTTCATGACCGCGCCGCAGCAGGGGCAGGTCACGTCAAAATTGGATTCGCGTTTCACCACAGCCGATCATACCGCAATCTGGGTTAACGCGGCGTGAGGCGAATCGGCAGGATATTGAACAGATACAGCATCTCCCAGCCCAGTAGGGAGATCGACACCACCACCACCAGTACCGCCAGAATCTCCCCAAAGTTCAGACCCCTGGACTGCTCGAAACGGCGCGCCCCGAGGCTCAAAATATTTATCGTGGCAAAGCCGAATACCAGCACCCACAGGATGTTGTAAATCTCCTCGCGGGTCGATCGCACAAGGAACATCGCCGGCAGCACCCCGACCGCCAGCGCGTGCAGCGCACGGCCAGAGAACTCTGCCCAGCCGTGGGCCTGCCCTATAGCAAAAAATAACGATGCGCAACTCCGGGGTGCAGCCGTGAAGGGCCGAGGCAGTCTCATGCAGAAATTTGATAGTACCGTGTTTGCCTTCCTAAAGTCAGCCAGGCCACAAAAAAGACACCCCACAGGTAACCGCGGTTGATTTTCTCAGGACTGTCGCAGAGGATAGTAACCGAGAAAGTTCGCGATGATCGTCAACTTCGCCGAGCGGGCGCACAACCACAACTGGGAACTGGACCCGGTCACCAGGTCCTTACTCGATACCGATTTCTACAAACTGCTGATGCTCCAGTTCATCTGGAAGCATTACCCGAAAACCCGTGTGTCGTTTTCTTTGTTGAACCGCTCCACTTCTGTGCGCCTCGCGGACATGTTCTCGCGCGAGGAGCTTACAAACCAGATGGAGCACGCTCGCCGCCTCCGGTTTCGAAGGTCGGAACTGGTGTGGCTCGCCGGCAACACGTTCTATGGCCGCCGCGGAATCTTTGAGCCCGCTTTTCTGGAATGGCTGGAACGCGATTTCCGATTGTCGGACTATGAACTGTCGGTCAAGGACGGACAGTTCGATCTCTGTTTCGACGGCCTTTGGACCGAGACAATGATGTGGGAACTCTATGCGCTTTCCATTATCGACGAGCTCAAGACCCGAGCCGCTATGAAAAAACTGCGCGAGTTCGGTCTCGACATCCTGTATGCCAGGGCGAAAACAAAACTGTGGGGCAAGATCGAGCGGCTGCGCGGCGTCCCCGGTCTGGCCGTGGCCGACTTCGGAACCCGGCGCCGCCACAGCTTCCTCTGGCAGGAATACGTGGTCAACGCCATGGCAGCGAATCTCGGCAGCGCCTTTACCGGAACCTCGAACGCCTTCCTCGCCCACAAGCACGATCTCGAAGCCATCGGAACCAACGCGCATGAGATCCCCATGGTCCTCGCCGCACTCGCGCCCGATGACGCTGCCATGAAAGCTTCGCAGTATCGCGTCCTCGAGTTGTGGCAGAGCACCTACGAAGGCGCTCTCCGCATCATGCTGCCGGATACGTTTGGAACCTCACAATTTCTCGACCACGCCCCCGACTGGACCGCCGATTGGACAGGCCAGCGCATCGACAGCAAGAATCCCTACGTCGCAGGCGACGAATACATCCAATGGCTCAAGAGTCGCGGTCGAGACCCGCATGACAAGCTCATCATCGCTTCCGACGCACTCGACGTCGATGACATCCTCGGCCTGCACGCTTATTTTGGTGGAGCGCTTGCCAGTGGCGCCACGGTCGATGACTTCCGCAGCGCCGACGATTTTTTCGATCGCCAGAAGTGGACCCCTGGCCGCCGCATTCGTTTCAGTGCAGGCTGGGGCACATTGTTGACCAACGACTTCCGTGGCTGCGATCCCGCCGGCGGCAGCGACTTTGACCCCGTCAGCCTGATCTGCAAGGTATCCACCGTCGAAGGCAGGCCCGCCGTTAAGCTCTCCGACAACTACGCCAAAGCGCTCGGCACGCCGTCCGAAATCGAACGCTATCGGCGAGTGTTCGGCACCGCGGGAATGAGCAATACTCCCGTGATCACGTGAAGCCTCACGTCCGGATCATGCCAGAATAAATCGATGCCAACCCAGCCACCTTCACCCGTTCCCGACTTCCTCTACGGCACCGCCTGGAAGGAAGATCGCACCCCGGCCCTCACCGAACTCGCGCTCCGCATGGGCTTTCGCGGCATCGACACGGCGAACCAGCGACGGCATTACTTCGAAGCCGGAGTCGGTCAGGGATTGGCCGCCGCTTACCGCACAGGGTTGGTCACGCGCGCCGATCTTTTTCTGCAAACGAAATTCACCTATCAGCCCGGACAGGACCACCGCCTGCCCTACGATCCCGCAGCCTCTCTTTCCGTTCAGGTCGCTCAGTCGATGACCAGTTCGCTCGACCATCTCGGGACCGGCCACGTCGACAGCTACGTGCTGCACGGGCCCTCCTCCAACCACGGCTGGACCGATGCTGATGCCGAAGTTTGGGAGGCGATGCGCAAAGAGCGAGATGCTGGCCGCACCCGTCTTCTCGGTGTAGGCAATGTCTCTCTGCGCCACCTGCAGCAAATGGCAGCCGCCCGCGCCGAACTTCCTGCATTTGTGCAAAACCGCTGCTACGCCCGCCTCGGCTGGGATCGCGAAGTTCGATCGTTCTGCCGCGATCGCAAAATTATTTATCAGGGATTCTCGCTGCTCACCGCGAATCAGGAGGTGCTGCACCATCCTCTGATCGCCAGTCTGGCCGCGAGCGCCAACGCCACGCCGGCCCAGGTCGTGTTCAGCTTCGCCCGCACCGTGGGAATTCTGCCCCTTACCGGCACCTCCGACGCCAACCACATGAAACTGGATCTGGCTAGTCGCGACCTTGCACTTCCGCCGGAAGCAATAAGCGCAATCGAGTCTCGGCTGGCTGAGACGGGGCCAGCCCCGTCTCTACGGTAATGTCTCACGTGAATCGCCACGCGGCCGGTGCGGCTGGACGGGCGGGGCGCCCGTCTCTCCACCGGGTTTCAACTATGCCTTAAGCCGTCCCGGTGTTAGCCAGCGCTTCCACCGCTTCCCACGTCGTCCCAAACGTCACGAAGCAATCGTTCACCTTGGTAATTTCCATAATCAGGCGCACCCGCGGCTTCATGCCCGTCAGCACCAGACATCGTCCCGCTTTCTGATGCGATACGTACGCCCTCACCAGCGAACCCAATCCCACCGAATCAATGTAAGGGACATCCGACAAATCCAGAATCATCGTCTCCGCGCTCTCATGCCACACCGCCCGCTCGAATTGCGGAGCGGTTTCTATCGTGATCGGCCCGCGCAGCAATAGAATCCGCTGATCGTCCACCACTCCTTGATAGCGCTCGACGGTTAGTTCCTGCAATCCCATGTGCAGCCCGATTGTAGGACACTCAGCCGTTCCTGTCACTCCCGCAAATACACTTCCCTCTCCACTCCCCGCGCCCGGCAATTTACTGCGGCTTCTTGTCGTCCTCGTGATTCTCATACACCGAGTACTGCTCGCCCGGATGTTTCAGCTTCACCGTGATCTGCATCTCCGCCTTGTTGATCTCGTAGTCTTCTCCGAAGGTCTGGAAATGCGGCGCCAGCACCTGCACCCGCAGCGGACCATACGGAATCCCGTCAATGTTCGCCCGCCCGTCGGCATCCGTTTTCAGCTCCATCTCTCCCTGCGCCTGCTTTCCCTTGCGCTTCACCGGATGCAGTACCACCTCCGCATTCCTCACCGGCTTACCGTCGGAGTTACGCACCACCATAAACCGCAAACTCGACATTGGCCCCTCATCGTCCTGAGCCCACGTCAACCAAACCGTGCCCAACCCAAGCCCGATCACCACCGCCATCACCATCGAAAAATTTCTCTTCATAGGCAATCTCACTCCCTGAAAAACTGCGATCAAATCGGCGCGCCATTTCTTCCGCCCTGAAGAGACGGGGCTTGCCGCGTCTCTACTGCGGTTTCTTGTCGTCCGCCTTCTTCGTATCTCCACTGTTCCCGTACGTGGAGTACTGTCCCCCCGGACGCTTCAGCTTCACCGTAATCTGCAGCTCCGGCTTGTCGATCTGGTAGTCTTCCCCAAAAGTCTGGAAACCCGGCGCCAGCACCTGCACCCGCAGCGGACCATACGGAATCCCGTCAATATTCGTCCGCCCATCGTTGTCCGTCTTCAGCTCCAACCCGCCCTTCGCCTGCTTTCCCTTCCGGCTCACCGGATGCAACACCACGGCCGCGTTCCTAACCGGCTTGCCGTTGTAGTCATTCACCACCACAAACCGCAAATCCGACATCGGCCCCTCATCCTCATCCTGCTGAGCCACCGCCAGCCCCATGCCAAACCCAAGCACGATGATTACCGCACCCGCGATCGAAAGACTCTTCTTCATCATCATCCATCATTCTAGTGTGTCGCGCCCGCGTCCACCTTATTACTTCATCCCCCTAACCACATTCCCTGCGACAAAAAGAAGAGGCCCTGCAAAGCAGGGCCTCTGAAGCTCGTGACCTATCCTAATAATTAGCATGCACCCGGATTCGCACCACATACCACCGTGACGAGCGCTCCGATGTTACCGCTCGTGAACGGGGCCGCCCCTTGTTCCTTAACCGAGGCGTCGGTGTACCCCCAACTGGTTACCCCGACCACAGTATTCTGTTGGGTGAAACTGCCGTTCGTTTCACCGGTCAGCCCGGAAGGTAATCCAAAGTTTTCGATCCACGGACCCCCGCTCGACCCCCCATTCATGTTCGAACCAATAATCGTGTTGTTGGAAAGACTCGAATTCGTATAGCCGTACGAGTCATCACGCTCCATGTAGGCCGCATTATCCAGGCCAGCTGGATACCCGAGCTGTGTGATTTGAAACAAGCCACCCGACGTGAAACCGCCGCCGTACCAATACCCGAACCAGCCCGTCGTGGTCCCAGGATAGGCACCCGTCTTCTTGTTGGCATTCAGTACCAGAAGGGCGACGTCATCAGGACAAATAACACCATATTGGGCGCAATTATCGGTTCCGTTGTAGTAGGCGGTCAGTATTGTAGCTGATTTGGCGGTCCATTTGGCGTACGGGGCCGAGCCGTTTCGATAGCCTGGCACGAATTGCCAACCCGAGTAGAACTGTTTTTGCCCGTAATTGGCCACGCAGTGCGCCGCGACAACGACGATGCCCGGTTTGATCAGCGAAGCAGAACATATGTAGCTAACCTTGTTGATCAGAAAAAACAGCTTTCCTGCCGCGCGATACGGGTATGTCTTGTTGGTGTTTTCTGTGAACAGATCGGCTCTTACCGTCGTGAATGGGTATTTGCTCGTCCCGTAGTCCTCTGGCGCTACTTCGTTGGCGGCCGCAGGCGTGCCTAGGAATTCTGGGCTCGTGATTCCGGTACCCACGGCACCAGACGAACCTCCGGACGTACCTACCT
>Ga0316363_10002876_pt1 | contig 12779 bp, 10 predicted proteins | sample Sb_taG_3_FD_200459 | JGI IMG/M metagenome (GOLD analysis project Ga0316363, IMG submission 200459) | Peat soil microbial communities from Weissenstadt, Germany - Sb_50d_a_PC metaG (v2) (version 2) | ecosystem: Environmental > Terrestrial > Soil > Wetlands > Peat | place: Germany: Weissenstadt...
TGCGGCTCGATCGCGCACAAGGGTGACATCGGCGGCCCAGTGCCGGGCAGCTGCTCGGGCCAGGCGCGCGAAATATTCAACGAAGGCCTGCATCTGCCGGCGGTGCGCTATCAGCGCGCCTTCGCGCAGAACACTGACATTGAGCGCATCATCGCCGCCAACAGCCGCACGCCGGAACTGGTGATCGGCGACATCCGCGGCCAGCTGGGCGCCGACCGACTTGGCGAACGGCGGTTGCAACAGCTCGTCGCCAAATACGGCAAGGACAAAGTGCTGGGGAGTTTTTCGCGGCTATTCGAAATCGGCGAAGCGCGGGTGCGCGCGGCCATCGCCGAATGGGCCGACGGCCGCTACGAAGCCGAGCGCTTTGTCGACGACGACGGCATTACGCTGGAACAGCCGGTGCGCATCCACGTGGCCGCCGAGAAAAAAGGCGACAAGCTGCATTTCGATTTTTCCGGTTCCGCCGATCAGACCCAGGGACCGGCAAACATCCGCCCGCCGCTGGTGCAGGCGGCCTGCGCCTATGCGCTGATCTCGCTGATCGACCCGCATATGTACGTTTCGAGCGGGCTGTTGCGCGCTTTCAGCATCACCGCGCGCGACGGCAGCGTGCTCAATCCGCGCTTCCCGGCGCCGGTCAACACCTATAATCCGACCGTGCATGCGCTGGTCGATGCGTTGTTCGCAGCGCTCGGCCCGATCGTGCCCGGCAAAGTGCGCGCCGACGGCAGCGGCAGCCGCTCGATCATCATCGGCGGCCGCTCCACCTCTGCCGGCAAGGGCTACGTGCAATACGAGATCATCGCCGGCGGCGGCGGCGCCCGCGCCACCAAGGACGGCGCCAGCGCCATCACCGTCAACCAGAGCAACGCCCGCATCGCGCCGATCGAGATCATCGAAAGCGAATTTCCGACCCGCGTGGTGCGCTTCGAGCTCATCCGCGATTCCGGCGGCGCGGGACTTTATCGCGGCGGGCTTGGCATCCGCCGCGAATATCTCAATCTGGCCGACGCGCGATTTTCGATCCGCTCGATGAAGCACGTCATTCCGCCGAACGGTTGCGCCGGCGGCGGCACCGGCCGGCCCGGCGACATCTGGATCAATCCGGACGGCGATCGGGCCAAGCGCCTGCCGACGCGCTACGCCGATTATCCGCTCAAAGAGGGCGACATTTTCCGCCTCGATACTCCCGGCGGCGGCGGCTACGGCGATCGGTTCGCACGTCCCGTGGAGCGCGTTCTCGACGATGTGCACGAAGGTTATGTGTCGCCGCAGGCCGCCGAGCGCGACTACGGTGTCGTACTGACGGCGGATCGCAGCGCCGTGGACGTGGCGGCAACGGCAAGAAAGCGGAGCAGATAATGGACCAAACAAACACCGTAAAGCGCACGGGCATGATCGGACTCGGCGCCATGGGGCTGCAATTCGCCCGGCACATGCAGCGCAAGGGTTTTGACGTCGCCGGCTACGACATCAATGCCGACGCGGTGCGGCGCGCCGAAAACGACGGCATCAGGCATCGCGCCTCGCCCGCCGAGATCGGCAAGCATGCCGAGGTCGTCGTCGTCATGGTGGCGACCGGCGAGCAGGTCGAGACCGTCGTCGAACACTCCGGCCTGATCGATGCGCTGGCGCCCGGTTCGGTGATCTGCATCGCAAGCTCAGTGGCGCCGGAAACCTGCCGGCGCCTCGCCGCCATCGCCGCGGCGAAGAACATCGGCGTGCTCGACACGCCCGTCGTGCTCGGCCAGGAAGCCGCCGACAACGGCACCTGCACGGTCTATGTCGGCGGCGAGGAACGCTGGTTTTTGCGCGCGCAGCCTGTCCTGCAAACCTTTGGCCGCGACATCATGCATCTCGGCGATGTCGGCTCGGGCCAGATCGCCAAGATGATCAACAACATGCTGCTATGGGCAACCATGGTGGCGAATTTCGAGTCGCTGACTTTGGCCAAGCAGCTCGGCATGGACATCCCAAAACTCGCCGCCGCCCTCGGCCACGGCAGCGGCGCCAACTGGTCGCTGTCACGCTGGGGCAAGAGCACCGGCAAATGGGCGGAGAAGGACATGGATACGGCGCTGGAGCTGGCGCAGGCCGCGAAGGTCGCGGTGCCGCTCGGCGGCCTGGTCGATCAATTGGTCAAGGGTATCAACCAGGAGAAGATGCGCGCGCTGCTGTCGTAGCGATCAGTCCCGCAGCGCGCCACGCAGCGGCCAACGGCACAGAAAAATGACGACGCCGGCCAACGCCGAAATAGCGGCGATCATCAGGAAGAAGTGCGGCTTCTCCATCCGGCTCCAAAAACTGCCGAGCCAGCCGGCGAGAAATCCGCCGGTGAAACTGGTCGCCAGCCACACCCCCATCATCATTGAGAGAATTCGGACGGGCGCGACCTTGGTCACCAGCGACAACCCGACCGGCGACAGATAAAGCTCGCCCACCGTGATGATGGCGATGGAGCCGAGCACCCACAGCCAGCTGGCCTGGCCGCTGCCGGCGTGAAACGCGGCAAAGGCCTTCACCAGATTGGCCGCCGTCACGCCGAAGCAGCCGAGCGCCATTTTGGTAATGGTCGATGGCTCGGTGCGGCGCTCCGCCTGCCGCTTCCAGAGCGTGATGACGAACGGCGTGAAGGCGAAGATCATGAACGGATTGAACGCCAGGAACCACGTGGTGGGAATCTGCGCCGTCCAGCCGAACAGGTCGATGCTGCGGTCGACGTTCGTATCGATCCACAGGATCGTGGTGTTGCCCATCTGCTCGTAGGTCGCCCAGAACAAGGTGTTGGGGACGAACAGCACGAGCAGCGCTGCAATGGCGCGCCATTGCGCGCGGCTGAGCGGCTGTCGTTCGACATGCGCCGCCTGCGCCTTGTGCAGTTCGTCCTGCGGCAACAGCGGCAGCGCATAGAGATAGATCGACAATCCGATGCACATGCCGACGCCGGCGGCGGCAAAGCCGTAATGCCAACTCACCTTTTCGCCGAGCGTGCCGCAGACCAGCGGCGCCAGGAAGGCGCCGACATTGATGCCGACATAGAAGATCGAATAGGCGCGGTCGCGGCGCGGATCGCCGGGCGGATAAAGACCGCCGACCTGGGTCGAAATATTCGGCTTGAATGCGCCGTTGCCGAGAATGAGCGCCAGCAGCGCGAACAGGAACAGCTGCTCGACCGCCATCATGAAATGGCCGATCGCCATGAGGACGGCGCCGATGATGACGGTGCGGCGCTGGCCGAGCACGCGGTCGGCAAGGAGGCCGCCGAGAATCGGCGTGAAATAGACCAGCCCGGTATAAAGGCCCCAGATCTGCGACGACAACGGCTGCACGTCGAGCGGGCCGAAAATGCCTTCGAGCGCGCTCTTCACCGTGAGGAGGCCGCGCACGTCGCCTGAATGTTCCGGCAGCAGCAGGTATTTGGTCATGTAGAGCACGAGCAGCGAGCGCATGCCGTAATAGGAAAAGCGCTCCCACATCTCGGTGGTGAACAGGAAGGTGAGTCCTCTGGGGTGGCCGAAAATCTCCGAGCTACCAGCAGGGCGATCCACGACGATGGCGGAAGCGGGGTCAACCACCGGCATACCCCGTCTTGTCATGCCCCGCGAAGGCGGGGCACCCAGTAAACGCCGACCGCACTTGAATATCCTCCACCGCTAGTGATTACTGGATCATCCGCCTTCGCGGATGATGACAAGCCGGATGATGACAATAAAGCAAGCCGGATGCCATGGAGGAGACATGCTTGGCCGCGCAATTGCCCTGGCGTGTGGCTTCTGTAGCCTCACCTTGCTGGCACACGCCGCGGAGCCGACTTTGCTGCACGTCAACACCTTCCCCACCGCGCGCTCGCTGCCATTTTACGTTGCGCTCGACCGCGGCTTCTTCGCCAGGCATGGCTTGAAGGTCGAACTCGAATTCACCGAAAGCTCGGAGCGCCAGCGCGAAGGGCTCGCCGGCGGCACCGCCGACATCGTGCATTCGGCGGTCGACAACGCGGTCGCCATGATCGACGTCGCCAAGCTCGACATCGTCATCGTCTCCGGCGGCGACAGCGGCACCAACGAGTTCTACGTCCAGGACACGATCAAGGAATTTGCCGACATCCGCGGCAAGGCCATCGTCGTCGATGCCACCAACACCGCCTATGCGCTGCAGGCCAGGAAAATTTTGGCGCAACACGGGCTGCGGGACGGCGCCGACTACGCGCTCGATCCGGCCGGCAACGGCCCCCGTCGCCTGGCCGCCTTGTTCGCCGACAAAAACAACGCCGGCGCCATTCTCAACCTGCCCTATTCGCTGCAAGCCGCCGCCAAAGGCATGCGCAGCCTCGGCCGCACCACCGACATGCTCGGCCCCTACCAGGCCGGCGGCGCCTTCGTGCGCCGCGCCTGGGCGCGCGATAATGCGGCGACGCTGGAAAATTATCTCGCCGCCTTCGTCGAGGCGCTGCGCTGGTCGCTCGATCCGAAAAACCACGCCGAGGCCGCGGCCATCCTGGTGGAAAACCTCAAGCTGCCGCAGGACATGGCGGACAAGAGCCTCGCGCTCATGGCCGAACCCGGCTTCGGCTTTGCCCGCGATGCCGCTTTCGACATGGCCGGTTTCAAGAACGTGCTGGCGCTGCGCGCCGAAGTCGAAGGCGGCGCACCGTCCGATCCGCAACGCTACATCGATCTCAGCTACTATAATCGCGCCATGACGCTCGTGAACAAGTGAGGAGCCTAAATGCCCGCTACCACTCCCGAAGAAGCAAAAAACTTCCGGTTGCTCGGCCACGATGCGTCGGCGGCGTGGGGCGGCGGCAGCCTCGTTCAAGTGCACAAGGGCCACGCCTATGTCGGCGCGGTCGGCGGCTCGAGCTATAGCGGCCCGGAAGGATTCACCGTGCACGACGTGCGCGACCCGACGGCACCGAAAAAGGTTGGCGAATTCCGCGCACCGCCCGGCATCCATTGCCACAAGCTGCGCATCGTCGGCGACGATCTGCTCTACGTGAATTCGGAGCGCCTCGCCGGCGACAAGGGCAAGAACGCGCGCGCCGGCTTTTTCATTTTCGACGTCTCGACGCCGGCCACGCCAAAACCGATCGGCTTCTACGACATGCCGGGCTCCGGCCCGCACCGCTTCGGCGTCGATCTCAAGCGCGGGCTTGCCTTCATGCCCAACGACGCGCCGGGCTGGAAAAAACGCGTGATCTGGACGCTCGACATCCGCGACCCGCTCAAGCCCGAAGTGATCAGCATCTGGGGCCTGCCGTGGATGAAGACCGACTCCGACGAAGTCGGCAACGATCCGATGCCGGCCGAGGAAGCGGTTACCTTGCATGGCCCGCCGATGATCCGCGGCAATCGCATGTATTGCGCCTGGTGGGGCGGCGGCATGTCGATCATCGACTGCACCGATTTGCGCGCCATGAAGCTCGTCGGCCACATCAAATGGTCGCCGCCGTTTCCTGGCTCGACCCACACCTGCTGGCCGCTCGGCGACCGGCCCTATCTCATCGTCACCGACGAAGCACGCGCCAAGGAAAAATATTGGGACGCGCAATTCATGTGGGTGATCGACGCACGCGACGAAGCCAATCCTCTCCCGGTCGCGACCTTCATGCCCGACCGCGAGAAATATTACGACCGCCCCGGCCGTTTCGGCGCCCACAACATTCTGGAGAACCTGCCGGCCGAGGGGCCGTGGAAGGACATCGTGTTCCTGACCTATTTCAACGCCGGGCTACGCGCCGTGAATGTCAGCGACCCGCTGCATCCGAAAGAGGTCGGCTGCTACGTACCGGAGCAACCCGACGGCACGCCAGGCATCCAGTCGAACGACATCGGCGCGGATGACGAGGGTCGGCTTTATCTGATCGACCGCTGGGGCCAAGGCATGCATATTTTGGAATATACGGGGTGAAACTCCTCCCTCTCCCCGCTCGCGGGGAGAGGGTTGGGGTGAGGGGGCCTCTCCGCTGGACTGAGCATCGCGGGAACGTCTGCAACGCCGCCGCTATACCGCAACGCTCAGAATCGCGGAGAGGCCCCCTCACCCTCGTTCGCTACGCTCACTCGACCTCTCCCCGCACGCGGGGAGAGGTATCCTGCCCCCTCCGCTGCACGCGCATCTCAAGCCAGCGCAAGCCGGCGACGATCACCAGCAGCGGCAGGATTTGCAGCACGCCGAGCGCGGCGACGGCGCCGTAGCTGCCGCCCTCCTCCCACATGGTGAGGCTGACGGTGCCGAGCACGCTGGTGCCCGGCCCGACCAGGAACACCGAGGCGCCGAGCTCGCGCACCGAGAGCACGAAGACATAAATCCAGGCCGCCAGCAGGAACGGCAGGATCAGCGGAAACAACACGCGCAGGAAAATCTGGCCGAGCGTCGCGCCGGAGACTGACGCCGCTTCCTCGAGCTCGCGATGGATTTGCGTGATCCCGCTCGACGCAAAGCGCATGCCGTAAGGCAGACACAGCGTCACGTAGGCGACGAACAGAATCCAGATCGTGTTGTAGATCGGGATCGGCACGACCAGGTAGGTAAACAGGATGCTGGCGCCGACGATCACGCTCGGAATGGCAATCGGCGCCGACGCGAGCACGTCGAGCAGCCAGGCGAAACGCGAGGCAGAGCGCCGCGCCATCCACGCCATCACCAATGTGAGCGCGACCACGAAACTCGCCGCCATGGCGGAAACCACGACACTGGTGCGCACCGCGTTGAGAAAGACCGGGTAGCTGAGGATGAACCGATAATTCTCAAGCGTCGCCGGCGCCGGCGACCCCATGAACGGCTGCGACAGGTTGCGGAAGAACGACTGCCAGGCGAGCGTGAACAGCGGCAGGCCGAGCGCGATCAGGAACATGAATCCGATGGCGCCCGCCACCGGCCAGCGCCAGCGGCCGAGCTCGATGCGGGTCGGCTTGTAGCCTTTGCCGGTGATGGTGGCGAAGGCTTCGGCGTTGCGTGTGGCGCGGCGATAGAAATAGACGGCGACGATGCAGGTCAGCAGCAAGGTCAGGCTCAGCGCGCTGGCGACGCCGAATTCCGGCGGCGCGCTTGAGGTGGCGCTCTGGATTTCCGTGGTGAAGACATCGATGCGCGCCGGCCGGCCGATCAGGCGCGGCACTTCGTAGGACGACATGCCCATGACGAAGAGCAGCAGCAGGCCGGAGAGTATAGCCGGGCGCAGCAGCGGCAGCGTGATTTTCGGCAGCACGTGCCAGTAACGGCCGCCGGACATCAAGCCGGCCTCCTCCATGCGCACGTCGAGCGCCCGCAGCGCCGGCCCGATGGCGAGATAAGCGAGCGGAAAGTAATGGCTCGACAACGCCCAGATCATGCCGGCCATGGTGTAGATGTTGACCGGCGCGCTGCTCAGATGGAATGCCGATTTCGCTACCGCATTGACCCAGCCGATATTGGGGCTGAGCACGAAAATCCACGCCATCGCCATCAGCAGGCCGGGAACGGCAAACGACAGCAGCGCCAGATTGTGAAACAGCGTGCGGCCCGGCGCATCGGTGCGCTCGACCGCCCAGGCAACGAAGCCGCCGATGAGAAAGGTCACGACCGCGGTGCCGAGCGCGTAGACGACCGAGTTGGCAAAAAGGCGCAGGATCCGCGTAGAGGCATAGGCCTCGACGAAATTGTCGAGCGTGAAAGCGCCAAAACCCAGTCCGGTATCTTCGGTGAACGCGGTGACGAGCAGCGCCGCGACCGGCACCAGCACCAGCCAAGCGCCGATGGCGACGCAGACGATCAGCAGGATGTTCGGCTGGCGCCAGCGCTGTAAATCCAGCGACATGTCCACGGGCCGTTCAATGGCAGTCACGTAATAACTCCACGCTGCCCGCTTGCTACTCCTTCTCCCCGCGTGCGGGGAGAAGGTCGGGATGAGGGGGCCTCTCCGCTGGGCTCAGAGTGACAAGAAGATCTGCAACGCCGCCGCAACACCGTAACGCTCAGAATCGCGGAGAGGCCCCCTCACCCTCGCTTCGCTCGACCTCTCCCCGCACGCGGGGAGAGGTGAAGTTCACCGCCCCTTGAACAATTCGTCGAAACGCTTCTGCCATTTGTGCTCTTCGTCGGCCGTCAGCAGCACGGTGATGACTTTCTTCTTGCTGATAGCGGCGACGATGCCGGGCGGGTTGGATTCGACGTCGGCGCGGGTCGGGATGCGGCCGAATTTGGCGAGGAAGGTTTCGGCCTCCTGGCTGAGCAAGAAGTTCGCCGCCAACAGCGCAGTGTTCGGATGCGGCGCCTTGGCGCTGATGCCGACGGCGCCGAACGTGAGCGCCACCGGATCGAGCGGGAAATAATCGATCGGCCCGCCGGCGAGCTTCACGTTCATGGTCAGGTTGACGAAATTGTTCAGCGACAGCCAGTATTCGCCGGAGCCCACCGAGCGCGCCTGCGCCAGATGGCCGTCGGTGGTGACCGGCTGGATCGCGGCGACGATGTCCTTGATCAGCGCGGTGGCCTTGTCCTCGCCGAAATACTGATACATCGCCCACAGCCATTCGCTGTCGGTGCCGTCGATGGCGACATGGCCGGCCCAGTCTTTGTGCTGGGCGAAATCGGCGTAGGTTTTTGGCAGGTCGGCGGCCTGGACATGCTGGGTGTTATAGGCCGGCGCGTTGTAATTGGCGTAGAGGCCGTACCAGCGCCGGTCCTTGTCGCGCGCCTCGGGCGAGATGTTCTTGGCTTCCGCCGGATCGAACGGCAGCAAGAGCTGCGCCGGTATCTTGTCCATGGTGCCGAGTTGCGCCACGTCCCAGGATTTCTGGTTGCCGCGGAATTCCACCACCATTCGCGCCATCAAGGGCGGATCGGCGCCGCGCACGTAATTGGTCTTGATGCCGGTCGCGGCCTCGAAAAGCTTGAACAGCGGCAGGCCTTCGCCCTCGTTGGTGTCGGAATAGATGGTCATCTCGCCACCCTCGGCCTTGGCGGCGTCAAGCAGCTTTGGATCGAGCCAGGGATGATCCTGCGCGGCGGCGTGCGCGAGCGACGCGGCGAGCAGCAAACCGGCGATACCGGCGGTCTTGAACGAATGGAACAACGGCGCCTCCCGATCGATGTGGTCTTGAACCCTTATACCCTCAGCCGCGCCGCTGGCCACGCGACAAGGTCACGCGTGCTTCTCGGAGGCGTGCCAATTCGGCTCGTTCGGCGGCTCGCTCGGCTTGAAGCCAAACATGCGCTCGAAGCGCTTGGCGTAAGCCGGCCACACCTGCGGGTTGATGATGCGCGGCACCGGCTTGCCGTCGAGCGCGTCGAGCATCTGCTCGGCAGCGATCTGGCCCATCCTGGCGCGTGCCTCGTGGGTAACGCCGGCCATGTGTGGGGTGACCATGACGTTGTCGTATTTCATCAGCGGATGGCTCGACGGCGGCGGCTCCTTCTCCCAGACGTCGAGGCCGGCGCCGGCAATCTTCTTGTCATGCAGTGCTTTATCCAGCGCTTCCTCGTCGTGTATCGAGCCGCGCGCTGTCGTGATGAAATAGGCATCCGGCTTCATCAGCGCGAATTCGCGCGCGCCTATCAGGTTGCGGGTTTCCGGCGTAAGCGGGCAGTTGATGGAAACGAAGTCGGAGCGCTTGAGCAGCTCGTCGAGCTCGACCTTTTCGGCGCCGCGAGTACGCGCCACATCGGCCGGCAGATAGGGATCGTAGGCCAAGACCTTCATCTTGAACAAAATGCCGGCGAGCTCGGCGACGCGCTTACCGACATTGCCAAGGCCGACGATGCCAATGGTGCGGCCGAACGCCTCGTGGCCGGTATAATCGTTGCGGTTCTTCAAGGTGCCGGTGCGCAGCGCGCGGTCGGAATCGTTCATGCGCTTGATCAGGCACAGCATCATGCCGATGACATGCTCGGCGACTGCTTCGGCGTTGCCGCCGGACTGGTTGACCACCAGCACGCCGCGCTCAGTACAGGCCTTCATGTCGACGGTGTCATAGCCGGCGCCGTTGGTCGAGACGATCAGCAGGTTCGGCGTCCGGCCCAACAGCTCAGCGCCGGCATGGTAGTGCCGCGCCAGCTCGTCGCGGGCGGAGCTCATCTGATAGGCGTGGGCAGCTCCGAGAATCTCCAGCGCGGCCGCGTCCGGGCTCTTCTGCTCGAGCATGTCGAGCCGGATATCGCCGCGCTTGCCGAGCATTTCACCGAAGCCGATCGGCCGGTGCGGCTGGACACAAAACACGCGCTTGCTGTTGACCGCGTTATTCATCGATTCCCTTCCCGTTTCTCACACGACTGCACTAGCGTTTCTTGGCGCCCTTCTTGCCCCCGGCCTCGGGAAAAATCCACATGGCGACGACAAAGAAGACGGCGGTGAACAGCACGAATTTGTCGAATTCCGGCCGGATCGGCGAGCCGCTCCAGAACGCCAGCGTGAGCGCCACCAGGATCACGACGGCGGACACGGCCGCTTTGACATCGGTCGGCATGGCGACACTCTATCTTTGCCTAATTGGCCCCGACCGGTACGGCGGCGGCCTCTTCCGGACTCTTCGGCCGGGCGCGCAAGCGGCCCTTGAGGTGGCGCGTCGAATAGCCATTGAACAGATGGCCGATGAGGCCGCGGTCGAGATCGGAGGTGCCGAACGCCCAATCGGCGATCGGGAAGGTGAGGTTCATGTTCACTTCCATCATCAGCCGGGCGTTGTGGTGGGCGGTGTGGTGGCGCCGCAGCGTGTTGACGAACGGGCAGTGCTTGACGAACCAGCCTTCGTCCAAATGGCAGCAGAAATGCATGAACTCGTAGATCAGATACATGCCGGTGGTGACGCACATGAACAGCCAGCCGACATTCGGCGTGAAGATGAGGCCGAGAACGGCGGCCGGCGGGATCGACATCAAGGTGAACACCACCAGCGCATAGGGCGGGAATACGGTGACGCGCCAATCCTTGTCGTCACGGAAGCGCATTTCCTCGTCGCTGAAGAACTGATGGTGATTGAGCGTGTGCCGCTCATAGATGGCGCGCAGGCCTTTGATGTTGACCGGCCGGTGCATGACGTATTTGTGCACCGTCCATTCGAAAATATTGGTGAAGATGAAGGTCAGCGGCACCGTGAGCCATTCCAGCCAGGTCACGTTGTGAATGTGCGAGACGTAGATGGTGAACACCGCCGCGCCCATGGCGTAGATCAGCGCGATGTGGAAATAGCCGTTGTACCAGCCGACGATGCGGGAGCGGTATTCGTTGCGGAAGTCAATCTGCCGTTGCGCGATCATCGCCATTTCTCCCTGGGCTGCCGCTGTCGAGCCCGCGTTTTTTTGCTTGCCGCAACACTATCATATAGCCGCGCCGTAGCGAACCGCGTCAGCCGCGTTCGATGCCGCTCAGCGCGGCGTCGATCTGGGCTCCGCTAAGCTGCCAATCATTGTCGAGGTTGGCGACAACCTCTTTCATGAACGGCTCGGACAGCCGGATGGCCCTGGCCTTGTCGCCCAGGTAATCCACCAGGATCGCCAGCGCCAGCTGCTGCGGGCTGTCGCCTTCGTAGGTCCATTCGAAGCCGAATTTGGTGAAGCGCTTGACCTCGTAGTGTTCGCTGAGTGGCTTTCCGTCCACGGTCACCACCAGGCCGTCGATGGTGCGTCTGCCTTCGTATGTTTTCATCGGCGCACCGGCGGTATTGCTCATTGGCCCGGCACGGCGAGAGCCGCAAGCCGCGAAACGTCCTGACTGGTGTCGAGCGCCCAGATCTCCTCGATCAGCGGCGCGACGTCGTGGCGCGGATTCCAGCCGGCGGCGGCATCGCGCAGCTTGTCCTCGAGGTCGCGATCGCTCATCGGATTTGAATCGCTGCCGCGCGCCGCTTGCTGCGACAGCTTGTGCGTCTTGCCGTCGGCGGTGGTGATCGCGACCGCCGCGGCCACGGTGGAATATTTTTCATCGCGCAGCACTTCGACCTTGCCGCGCAGCGCCCGCACCGCCGGATCGTTGACGCAAGCGTCGGTGAACTGCTCGAGCCCGGCCTTGCCGGCGGTGAGCGCGGCCGCGACCGCGTGCTGCACGCTGACCTGGGATTCGCGGCCGGTGGCAATATTCGGTCGATCAGCACGCGCCCCCATCAGCGGGTTGCCGGTCACCACGACTTTCTCGACCACAGCGCCAGAATTTTCGCGCCGCCAATCGAGCACGCAATCGATCACCGGATGCATGACGAAGCCGCACGGATAAGGCTTGTACGAGGTCGGCATGATTTCCCAGCGCTCGCCGAGGCCGTCGGTGAGAGCCGACAATTTCGCCGTTTCGCCGAGTGCATGAAAATAGCCTTGCACGCCGTTGAGCGGCTCGGCCGGACCGGCAAAATCTTTTTCCGCCAACAGCGCCGCCCACAGGCCGTTGCGCGCGGCATTGCCGACGCCGACGCTTTTTGCAGGCGTGCCGAGGCATTCGCACAGGCCGGCGGCTTGGGTCGCCGCAATGCCGAGCGCCCAGACCATTTGCGCAGGGCTTAGCGCCAACAGCTTGCCGCTGCCGGCGGCGGCGCCGAACACGCCGCAGGTCGCGGTGATGTGCCAGCCTTTGTTGTAATGGCTCGGCGATATCGCGAGCCCGATACGGCACTCCACTTCCTGACCGAGCACGAAGGCGAGAATGAGATCGCGGCCGCTCACCGGCTTGAGCTCGGCGAGCGCCAGCAGCGCCGGCGCCAGCGGCGCGGTCGGATGGATCGCCGTCGGCACATGGGTGTCGCAGAAATCGAGCACATTGGCGCCGGCGGCATTGAGGAACGCCGCGTTGAGCGCGTCGATGCGCTCGCGCCGGC
>Ga0316363_10002878_pt1 | contig 12771 bp, 9 predicted proteins | sample Sb_taG_3_FD_200459 | JGI IMG/M metagenome (GOLD analysis project Ga0316363, IMG submission 200459) | Peat soil microbial communities from Weissenstadt, Germany - Sb_50d_a_PC metaG (v2) (version 2) | ecosystem: Environmental > Terrestrial > Soil > Wetlands > Peat | place: Germany: Weissenstadt...
ATGCTCGCCAACACTTATCATCTGATGCTGCGGCCGTCGGCCGAGCGGGTCGCGGCGCTCGGGGGCTTGCACACTTTCATGCGCTGGCCGCATCCGATCCTGACCGATTCCGGCGGCTTCCAGGTGATGTCGCTTGCCGCTTTGCGCAAAGTCGAGGAGCACGGCGTCACCTTCCGCTCCCATCTCGACGGCGCCATGATCGAACTGACGCCGGAGCGCGCCGTCGAGGTGCAAATCCTGCTCGGCTCCGACATCGCCATGCAGCTCGACGAATGCGTGCGGCTGCCGGCTGAGAAGAGCGAAATTGAGCGCGCGATGAATCTTTCGCTGCGCTGGGCCGAGCGCTGCAAGCGCGCCTTCGAGAAGGCGGCTTTAGGCCAGGCGCTGTTCGGCATCGTGCAAGGCGGCGACGATCAGAATTTGCGCGAGACTAGCGCGCGCGCACTCGCCGCGATCGGCTTCGACGGCTATGCGCTCGGCGGCCTTGCCGTCGGCGAAACGCAAGAGGTGATGCTCAAGGTCGTCGGCGAGACCGCGCCGATGCTGCCGGCCGACAAGCCGCGCTATCTGATGGGCGTCGGCACGCCGGCCGATATCCTCGAGGCGATCGCCCGCGGCATCGACATGTTCGACTGCGTCCTGCCGACGCGCAACGGCCGCCACGGGCTTGCGTTCACGCGTTTCGGCCCGATCAACATCAAGAACGCGCACCATGCCGAGGATCCGCGGCCGCTCGATCCGCAAAGCCGCTGCCCCGCCGCGCGCGACTTTTCCCGCGCCTATCTGCATCACCTGTTCCGCAGCGGCGAAGCGCTCGCCGGCACGCTGTTGTCGATCGTCAATCTTTATTACTACCAGGACCTGATGGCGGGCGCGCGCACGGCCATCGCCGCCGGCCGTTTTGGCGATTATCTGGCGCTGACCCGCGCGCAATGGGCCGCGAAGGGCGACCGCAAGGAATCGTAACCGACGTGCCCCGGCGGACGTAATGTCGCAGGGTTTGAGCGCGCGGCGGGCGGCGAATGACGCTACACCGTCGCTTCACGATACTGACTATCAAATAGGATTTGCCGTATGAAGCACACGCCATTGCAACCATCGCGCCGGGAATTTTCGCTGGCATTGATGGCCGCGGGCCTCGCCGCGCCCGCGGCGCGCGCGCAAGCCAAATATCCGGATCATCCGGTGCGCGTGATCCTGCCGTTCGGCGCCGGCGGTGTCGCCGACGTCACGGCGCGCCTCGTCGCCCAAGCCTTGAGCGAAAAACTCGGCCAAAATTTCGTCATCGAGAACATGCCCGGCGCCGGCGGCATCGCCGCGGCCCGCGCCGCGCTGTCCGGCGGCACCGACGGCTATACGCTGACGCTGCTCACCAACGGCACGGCGATCAGCGTGCCGCTGTTCAACCACCTGCCGTTCGATCCGCTGAAGGAATTCGTGCCGATTTCCATCATCGGCTATTTCACCTGCAACTTCATGGTCAACGCGGCGTCGCCGTACCAGACGCTGGGCGATTTCCTCAAAGCCGCGAAGGAAAAGCCGGGCACGCTCAATGTCGGCACCATCAATGTCGGCGGCACGCAAAACCTCACCGCCGAATTGTTCAAGGCCATGGCCGGCATCGACGTGGTGATCGTGCCGTTCCGCGGCTCGCCGGACGTGGTGGTGGCGCTGTTGCGCAACGACGTGCAGCTGGCCATCGATTTCTATGCCGCGCTGAAACCCACGCTCGACGGCGGCAAGGCGCGGATCATCGCCACCAGCGCGCCGCAGCGCTCGCCGGAATTGCCGAATGTTCCCACCGTGCAGGAGGGCGGCGTGCCCAATTTCGACGTCACGGCGTGGAACGGGCTTTATGCGCCGGCCGGGACGCCCGACGCCATCGTTGCGACCTTGAACAAGGCGCTGCACGACGTGCTGGCCGATCCCGACCTGAGGAAGCGGGCGCTCGATCTCGGCATCGACGCCAAAGCGTCGACGCCGGCCGAGCTCGATGCGCGCATGCGTGCCGATATCGAGAAATGGGGCAAGGTGATCGCGCAGGCGGGCATTGCCAAGCAGTAGCGCGCCCAGAGCATGATCCGGAAAAGTGGATGCCGGTTTTCCGAAAGAGATCATGCTCCCCTAAAAATGATACCCGCCGGTCCCTGATACGCAGAACCGGCGGGTGGCACAAATCGCAACTGGTAATGACGCAACAAGCCAGCGCGCTTTAACTTTTCAGTTGGCCGCGCACCTCACCGCCGGGGTTGGCCGCGGTGTGGACGTTGACATAGGCCTGACCGGACGACAGCGCCGCTGCAAGCGCCGCAGCCTTGTCATCGGCCAATGTGGCCGAGCCTTTGAACGGACTGGTGAAGGGCGTGCCCGCCTGTGAAAGAGGTACGATGACGCCGGCGTTTTTGCCGGCTTCAGCCGGACCATGGATGTGCGCCGCGGTGGCCGCTCCAGACAGCCCTGAAAAACTGCCCTCCCAGGTGACCGTCTTGGTGGCCGGGTCGTAGGTCACGGTGGCCGTGCCGGTGCCGCTGCTCGTCGTCGGCGGCACTTCGCTTTTGCCGTCCAGCGCCGCCTTGTAGGCCGTGCCCGCAGCAAAAGTAGGCCTGGCGGACGACACCAGCACCGCGCCGGCGGCGCTTCCAACTGCAAGTCCCAATACCGATCGACGATCAAACGTTTGACGCATGGGGTCCCTCCTATGGACTGTTCCGCGGTAATGAACACAAACACCGCGTTGACGATGATTATTGCCTGTTCCGGCAATCTTGACCACTTGGCCGCAGCCAGCGGCCCGGCCACGCGACACCATGCTGGCCTCGATACGCGGAGTATTACTCAACTGAATCAGACGGGTAGCTAACACCTTGCAGGGCCCGCCGCCGCAGCCTGATCGAGGTGACGAACGCGGTACCGCAGGCGTCACATGACCAGGCATGATCGATACGGCCACGAAGGTTGAACCGGGTCTCCTCGGCGATCAGCAGGACGCTGCCGCAGTCCGGACATTTCGGCCGGCGCAAATCTTCGGTCGCAAAAACCCGTGTCGACGCACACGCGGATTGTACGATCATCGTCGATCCCTCCTCGACGCTCGCTCACCGCACCCAATCGCCGGGGATGTTGCGGGTCGCGTATGGCGCCGCCGCGACGCCTTCGTGAAACTCCCGTGGCTGTGGAAGGTTCCGGCGGCAACGGAACAAAACGTCAAGTTTTGCGTTCGCAAGCCTTTTGAATATCAGCGGCCCTGCGTATCCAGCGGCGCGCAATTGGTGCGGCCCGACATCAGACAGTCTTCCAATTTTCCCCCGGCATAGAGCTCATGGGCCAACAGCCAGCCGAGCAGGAACAGGACAACCACCACGCCGAGCGCGATCAGGGAACGCCGTTGGCTGCCGTCGTGGCCGTCGCGGTCCGCCATGGCATTGATCCGATTGGTCGGGTGCCGGGGGGTATAACGTTTCCGGCCGGCCAAGTTTAGTCCGGGGGAGACCGCCGCGGATACGCTGCATCTACGGTCTCCCCCGTCCCCGTATGCCGATGCATCGACGGTCATATGATTGTCGTAAATAGCTTGAGAAAGTGTTTGCAAGCTACGGATTCAAAGCAGGAAAATTTACGGGGACGATCGCCGGAAAGGGCCATGATCGGAGTGGTGAGCGCGCAGGGATTCGAACCCTGGACCCCGTGATTAAAAGTCACGTGCTCTACCAACTGAGCTACGCGCTCCCAAGCCGGATCAGATACTTAAAAGCTTCAGCCTTTACCAGCCTTGCGCGCCTTTTTGTGGCGCTTTTGCTAGATTAGCTTCGACCGCCGGGTAAGCCGCCGAGCGAGGAACCATGCCATGCCGATCGTCAATCGCGTCGCCGACCTGCACGACGAGATCACCGCCTGGCGCCGCGACATGCACGCCCATCCGGAGCTGCAATACGACGTGCATCGCACGGCGGCGTCGGTTGCCGACAAGCTCAAGAGCTTTGGCTGCGACGAAGTGGTGCCCGGCATCGGCCGCACCGGGGTCGTCGGCATCATCCGCGGCCGCAAGGCTGGCGGCAAAGTGGTTGGGCTGCGCGCCGACATGGACGCGCTGCCGCTCGAGGAGGAGACCGGCCTGCCGTACAAGTCGACGGTGCCCGGCAAGATGCACGCCTGCGGCCACGACGGCCACACCGCGATGCTGCTGGGAGCGGCCAAATACCTCGCCGAGACGCGCAATTTCGCCGGCACCGCGGTGCTGATCTTCCAGCCCGCGGAGGAGGGCGGCGCCGGCGCCGAGGCCATGATCAAGGACGGCCTGATCACCCGCTTCGGCATCGACGAAGTCTACGGCATGCACAATTTTCCCGGCCTCCCGGTCGGCGAATTCGCCATCCGGTCGGGTCCAATCATGGCGTCCGCCGATCACATTTCGATCGAGCTCGAAGGCAAGGGCGGCCACGCGGCGCGGCCGCAGCTGAGCGTCGATACCATCCTGGTCGGTGCACAAATCATCAACCAGCTGCAATCGGTAGTGGCGCGCAATGTCGATCCGCTGGAAGCCGCGGTGGTGTCGATCTGCATGTTCCAGTCGGGCCATACCGACAATGTCATTCCGCAGCACGCCAAGCTGCGCGGCACGGCGCGGGCGCTCACGGTCGAAGTCCGCGACCTGCTGCGCGAGCGCATCAACGCCATCGTCGAAGGCACCGCGCGGCTATACGGCGCCAAGGCCAAGATCACCTACACCAATGGCTATCCGGTGGTGGTCAACCATGAGAGGGAGACCGCCTTTGCCGCGGGCGTGGCGTGTGAGATCGCCGGCAAGGACAAGGTGGACACCGCCACCCCGCCGCGCATGGCGGCGGAGGATTTTGCCTTCATGCTCAACGAGCGGCCGGGCGCCTTCATCTTCTGCGGCAACGGCGACAGCGCCGGCCTGCATCACCCCGCTTACGATTTCAACGACGAGGTGATTCCGATCGGGACGTCGTATTGGGTCAGGCTCGCGGAACGCGCGCTGGCGGGATAGCCGTCATTCCGGGGCCGAGCGCAGCGAGGAGCCCGGAATCCATAGCCCCTGTCGTTTAAGAATGAGAAAAACGCTGGAGATTTGTCTCTGGCGTCTGTGGTTATGGATTCCGGGCTCGCCGCTGCGCGGCGCCCCGGAATGACGAAAGTTACTGCGCCGCCTCGATGCGGTTCTCGGCCGGCAGCTTTGGCGGCTCGGCGATGACTTGCCGCTGCTGCAGTTGCGGCAACAGCGCCGCCGCCCTGGCCTCGATGGCGCGCCAATAAGCGAACGAGTTCAACCGCGTGCCCTCGATGGTGCCGAGAATGACGGCGGCGATGAACGGCAGGCTCTGCACCACCAGCACGAGCGCGAAGATGTTGATCTCGTGGACCTGCTTGTAATTGGTGATCACCAGCGTCAGCGCGCCGACCAAGAGCAGCACCGCGATCACCGCTTCCCAGAAGGCCGGGAAATCCGGGCCCTTGTGCGTGCCGCCGCCCTTGGCGGTGCGCAGGAACGGCACGCTCTCGTTGATGATGCCCATGCCGACGGCGCGCGCCACCGTCCATTGCACGGCCATGGCGGCGCAGACCGCGCCCAGCATTTGTCCCGCCGACACCCGCACCCGCAGCCGATAGAGCGTGACGAAATGGATCACCGACACCGTGAAGGTAGCGATGATCGGCAGCGTCAGGATGCGATCCGGCACCGCGATATTGGCAAACGCGACGATCGGGACCCAGACGATGTTCAAAAGCGCAACGACGACGCCGATGCTGTCGGCGCCGAGCCAGTTGAGCCAGCCGATGCCGTATTCGCGCTTCTGCTCGCGGGTCAGCCCCTCGACCCGCGGCAACAGCCGCCGCCAATGCTTGCGCAACAGCTGAAAGCCGCCATAGGCCCAGCGCTGGCGCTGCCGCTTGTAGGCGTCGAAGGTGTCGGGCAGGAGCCCGTGGCCGTAGCGATGGTTGGTGTAGTGGGCGGCATAGCCGTGCTCGAGAATGGCCAGCCCCAGATCGGTGTCCTCGACGATGGTGTCGGTCGCCCAATTGCCGGCGGCTTCGAGCGCTGAGCGCCGGATCAGCGCCATGGTGCCGTGCATGACGATGGCGTTGACCTCGTTCCGCTGCACCATGCCGATGTCGAAGAAGCCGGCATATTCCGCGTTCATGGCGCAGTGCATCACCGAGCGGTCGCCGTCGCGGTGGTCCTGCGGCGCCTGCACGAAGCCGACATTGGGATCGGCGAATAGCGGCACCAGATCCTTGAGCCAGTTCGCTTCGACGACGTAATCGGCATCGATGCTGCCGATGATTTCGGCGTCGGCGGCGGTATGCTCGAGCGCCACGCGCAGCGCGCCGGCCTTGTAGCCGTCAAGCTTGTCGACCCGGAGGAATTTGAAGCGTTCGCCGAGCGTGCGGCAGTGCGCCTCGACCGGCTCCCAATCCGCCGGATCGGGCGTGTTGTTGATCACCACCACGCATTCGAAATTGGCATAGTCGATGCGGGAGACTGCATCCAGCGTCTGCACCAGCATGTCGGGGGCTTCGCGACAGGCCGGGACGTGGATGGACACTTTCGGGGCGTAGCCTTCCTGGCTCGGCACCAGCGACGGCGCGTTGGCGAGCCGTCGCGGGCCGCGGCCGAAGGCGATGACCGCGATCTCCTCCAGGCGCGCCAGCGTGATGGCGACCAGCGGGATAAGAAGCAGGATGCCGAGGGCGAGCGCGAATGCGGCACCGGGCACGAAGTAATGGCCCTTCCAGAAGGCGACGATAGCGGCAAACCAGGCACCGACCGCGTTGGCGGACGCCGCCAACAGCAAAGCCTGCGCGGCGGTCGCCCCGCTCATGGCCAGGATCGGCAATGACAACAGGACGCCGAGGAGGACGGCGAGGCTGGCGCGCTTGATGTAGTCGGGGTCGGTGATCACGCCGGTCCAGGAGAATTTTGCCTGCCGCGAGGCATCGAACAGTCCCCAATAGGGGCCGACGCCGCCTTCAAACGTCTTCCACGGCTGGTCGATGGCTTCGACGATGTTGTAGTCGATGCCATAGGCCTCGGCGCGATGGACGAAATCGCGGATGACGGCGGCCTGCTCCATGCGGCCGGGATTGGCGTCGTGGAAATTGTAGCCCGCGCTCGGCCAGCCGAACTCGGCGATGACGATGCGCTTGCCGGGGTGCATCTGGCGCAGCTTGTCGTAGAACTCGATGGTGTGGTCGACCGCGTGGCTATAATCAAAACCTTCCCAGTACGGCAGGATATGCGCGGCGATGAAGTCGACGACCGAGGCGAGCTCCGGATGGTCGATCCAGACCGTCCAGATTTCGCCAGTAGTTACAGGGACTGGGCTCTGTCGCTTCACCTTTTGGATGAGCTGGATCAGGTCGTCGACGGTCATCTCGGCGCGCAGCGTGGTTTCGTTGCCGACGACGATGGCGTTGACGTTGCTGTTGTGGCGGGCGAGGTCGAGCGCGGAGCGGATTTCGCGCTCATTGCGCTCCTTGTCCTTGTCGATCCAGGCGCCGACCGTGACCTTCAGGCCAAACTCGGCGGCGATCGGCGGCACCAGCTCGGCGCCGCCGGTCGACGAATAGGTGCGGATGGCCCGCGTATAGGGCGCGATAGCCTTCAGATCGGCACGGATCTGTTCGGCGGTGGGGCGTTGACCGGTGTCGGGGTGCGAAGAATCCGCGAACGGGGAGTAGGAGACACTGGCGAGCTGACCGGTGAAATCCGGCGCAGTTTCATTTGTTCTCAGCAGTGCCCACAGCCCTGCATGCACGCACGCTACAAGCGCGAGTACAGCTGCGACGGTGCGCATCGACTTTCAACCACGCGGGGCGAAGGATACACGGGCCCGAACCTGTCCCCAAGGCTCGACGTTGGTCGTAAGGCGATGAGGCTACCTTGCGAGCGGCGAACAAACAAGTAGCGCTGGTGCATGGCGAATTCAAGACAACGCGTCGTGATGTTGCCTGAAATTCCGCGCCCGGCCGAACGCCGCGCACTGGCCGGCGCTAGCGGTTCGTGGTCGGGCTTGGAACCGAGGCGGCGGGGGCGGCGGGAGCGGCGGGCGGCGCGGTCGCCTGCAAAGTGGGATTGATCCAGCAGGAATTCACCCGCCCATTGAGGCTGTCGGCAGCCTTCGGATCGATATTGTTGGAATGTAGGAGCAGGCACCGGAAGGTCGCCTGGATATGGCCGCTCGGGCAGCCGAAGCGGTCGTAAAGGTCGAGATGGCGGAAGGCGGTATCGAGATCGTCCCGCCATAACAGGCTGACCACCCGGCGGCCGAGCCAGACGCATTCGGGATTGCCCGCGGGCCCGCCCAGCGCCTTCTGGGCTTCGGCAAATTCGTCGACCTTTTGCGGCTCCTTGGCCGGCTCCTGGCCGTTCGCCGGGGCCTGATCGGCAGGCTTGGCGTCGGTGCTTTGGGCCAGTGCCGGCGCCGCCGGCAGCGCCGCCGGGGCCGCGGCGAGCCCGATCGCAAGGCATAGACCTAACGCAACGCGAAACACACGATGGCACATGGGCTTGACTTGGCTACTCGACCTGTTTGCGCTGATCGGACGGACGTTTCCCGGCTATGGGCTTAAGCCACCTTTGCGGCGTTGATTTGCGCCACAGCCGCCCTGACAACAGCCTAACTGCGGCCGTTTGTCCAGCGCGCATGGTCGCGCAAACAGGTTGACCTTGGCAGGAAGAGTTTGGGGCATTTTAGGGAAGCATGATCTTTTCGGAAAACCGGGTTCCACTTTTCCGGATCATGCTCTAATCCGACTGGCATGCCGCGCTTGCCAACTGGCCAACCGCTGACGTTTTTTGCCGTAACCGCGCTCGCGATCGGCATTGCCTGGTGGTGGCTCGGCAAGCCTGTGACGTTGCCGCCGTCACCGCTTGCCGCAAATGAGAAGCTCTACTGCGTCTCCTATGCGCCGTTCCGCGACGGCCAGGATCCGCTGATCGAAACCACCCAAGTGCCGCCGCAGCAGATCGACGAGGACCTCAAATTCCTGGCGCGCTACACCGATTGCATCCGCACTTATTCGGTCGAAAACGGCCTCGATAAGGTTCCCGAAATCGCCCAGCGCTATGGCCTCAAAGTCCTGCAGGGGCTGTGGCTGTCCAACAGGATCGCGCGCAACCGGGCGCAGATGGCCGTCACCGTGGCGCTCGCCAAAAAATACCCCGACGTCATCCGTGCGGTGATCGTCGGCAATGAAGTGCTTTTGCGCGGCGAAATGTCGGCGCCCGATCTCGGCGCCATGATCCGCGAGGTCAAAGCGCAGATCACCCAGCCGGTGACCTATGCCGACGTCTGGGAGTTCTGGCTGCGCTATGCCGACCTGCAGAACGCGGTCGATTTCGTCACCATCCATATCCTGCCCTATTGGGAGGATTTTCCGTTGCCGGCGTCGCGCGCCGCGGCCCACGTCGATGCCATCCGCAAAAAAGTCGTGGCGGCCATTCCCAACAAGGAGATCGTCATCGGCGAATTCGGCTGGCCGAGCCATGGCCGCATGCGCGAGGGCGCGCTGCCGTCGCCGTCGAACCAGGCCCGCGCCATCGAAGAGACTCTTACGCTCGGCAAGCGCGAGAATTTCCGGGTCAACATCATCGAGGCGTTCGACCAGCCCTGGAAGCGCGCGCTCGAAGGCTCGACCGGGCGTTACTGGGGCATTTTCGACCGTTCGAGCCAGGGACCGAAATTCAACCTCGGCGGCGCGGTGTCCGATCACCCGCACTGGCTCCTTGGCGCGCTCTCCGGCATCCTGCTCGCTGCATTGACGTTCGGCATAGCGGCGACGGCCGGCGGGCGAAAAAATCCGCCGCCGCATTTGTGGCCCAAAATCGCAGGCGTAGCGTTCCTGCCCGCGGTGATGTTCGGCCTCACGGTCGAGACCATTCCGATCGAGAGTTATAGCGTCGGCGGCTGGATGCGCTCGCTGACGTTTGCGCTCCTTGCCGCGGCGGCACCGATCGTATGCGCCGATGCCTTGGCTGTCGGCCGCGCGCTGCCGACTTTCGCCGCCGTTCTCGGCCGCTACGGCGAGCGCCGCGGCGGCTTGCACTGGGCGCTCGGCGGCGTCTTCATCGTGCTTGTTCTGTTGGCGCTGCAGGCGGCGCTCGGGCTGGTGTTCGATCCGCGCTACCGCGATTTTCCGTTCGCGCCGCTCACCGCCGCCGTGGTGCCGTTCCTGGTGCTGATGATCGCCGTGCCGCGCCCGAAGGGAGCGCGCGCCGTCGCGGAAACGGTCGCAGGCGCCGCGCTCATGGCCTCGGCCGCCTACATCGCCGTCAACGAAAGCTTTGCCAATTGGCAGGCGGTCTGGTTCTGCGCCGCAATCACCGGTCTCGGCGTCATTCTGCTGCGGGCGCGGGACGCGCCAGACTCAAAATGACAAGGCCTGCGGCCAGGCCCGCGAGATCGGCGTTGTGCAGCACGATGCCGAACGCGGCTGCGGCGAGTGCCAGCGTCACCAGCACGATCGAGGGCCGCAACAAATTGAGCAGGGCGGCGCCGAGCGCCACCCAGCCGAACACGCTGTGATTGAACAGAACGATCGTCAGCCGGAACGTATCGCATAGCCAGGTGCGCGAGCCCGCCTGGCAGGCCAGCGCCACGGTGTTGTACTCGATCGCCATGTAACGCAGGTAGAGCGCTTCGCCGAGCGACAAAAAGCCGATGACCAGAAGCCAATTGGTCTGGCGGGCGGTCGGTAGGAACAGCGGGCGTTTCATTGCGGGTGATTACCGGACGGCGTTGCCGCAATCCATAACCACAGAAGCTGAAGTTGCGAAAGGTCGTGCGGACCCGGAACGGCGGTCCGGGTGGATGACCTACGCAAGGTCGCTTTGCTCCGAAAACTGACACGTCATTGCATTGCAGCGAACGTCCGCTATGGGCCACACGCGACACATCGCGCCGCGGAAAAGCAGCAGGGCTTTTCACCACGGCTATTGGGCGTCGTTCGCTTTCGCCTCCGCGGCCTTGAGGCTCGCTACGTCTGCAGGCGTCAACCTCGGTGGCTCGATCGAGACTGTCAGCTTGTCGATCTTGCCGGCGAAATTGAACGGCACCCGATAGTCTTGGTCATCGACCGGCGTGCCAGTATCCGACCCGATGTCGAAGGTCTCGTCCCACGGTAACGTCAGCGGAACGGTATGCTCCAGCGTCTGGGTCGAGACGACCTTGCCATCGACCTTCAGCGTTCCGGTGCCGCCCCGGCCAAGGCCGCTGATGTTGTTGAACGCCAGCGTCGCAAAGCCGAGCCCGTCGTATTTGAAGTCGTACTCGACGGTGTGCTTGCCGGGCGCCAGCGCCTCGGCGCCTTCCCAGCGAATCCGCTTCAAGTCCAGCAGGTTCCAGAGAAACACCGGCTTGCCTTTCAGCAGATACATGCCGTAGCCGCCGAACCGCCCGCCGTCGGTGACAATCATGCCATCGGCGCCGCCTTGCGGCACCTCGATGTCGGCGGCGATCGTGTAGGACGTGTTGAGAACGCTTGGCGCGGTGCCGCGCGGAATGCCGCTGATAGGCTCGCCGGAATAGGTGAACACCTTGCGGCCCGCCGACATGGACGGACGCGGCGTGACCATTCGCGTTGCCACCGAAGCGTCCAATGGCAGCACCTGATACTTGGCGAACTCGGCAAACATCAAGTCCGTCATCTCCCGCACTTTGGCGGGATTTGCGGCGGCCACGTCGGTGTATTGCGTCCAGTCATGCCGGACATCGTACAGTTCGAACTTGAACGCGCTGGCTGGGTCTTCGGTGGCCTTGCCGAGCAATTCCCACGGCGCCCGGATCGGCACGGCGCTGAGCATCCAGCCGTCATTGTAGAGTCCTTGCACGCCCAGCATCTCGAAGTACTGCGTGGGATGTCTTGTCGGCGCGTCGGCATTGGCCTTGTCGAAGGTGTAGACCATGCTGACGCCCTCGATCGGCTTCTGCGCGATGCCGTCGACCATCACCGGCGCGGCAATGCCGGTCGCCTCGAGGATCGTCGGCATGACGTCGTTGACATGGTGGAACTGCCAGCGGGTACCGCCCTTGTCTTTGATGCGCGCCGGCCAGGAAATCGCCATGCCCTGCCGGGTGCCGCCGAAGAACGACGGCACCTGCTTGGTCCATTTGTACGGCGTGTCAAACGCCCAGGCCCATGGCACCGCCATGTGGTTATAGGCGTACTGCGAACCCCAGACGTCGTAGAACTTCATCTGTTCGGCGACCGGCAGTTCGATACCGTTGAACTGCAACACCTCGCTCGGCGTTCCGTTCGGCGAGCCCTCGGCGGAGGCACCGTTGTCGCCGCTGATATAAATGATCAGCGTGTTGTCGAGCTTGCCCATGTCTTCGACCGCCTGGATCACGCGGCCGATCTCGTGATCCGTATAGGCGAGAAAAGCGGCATAGACGTCCGCTTGGCGGATGTAGAGCTTCTTCTCTTCGTCGGTCGCCTGATCCCACTGCTTCAGGAGCTTGTCCGGCCACGGCGTGAGCTTCGCATCCTGGGGGATGACGCCCAGACGCTTCTGGTTGGCGAAGATCTGGTCGCGCAGCGCATTCCACCCCTTGTCGAAGAGGTGCATGTCGCTGATCTTCTTGATCCACTCCGGCGTCGGATGGTGCGGGGCGTGGGTGCCGCCCGGCACGTAGTAAAGGAAAAACGGCATCGACGGATTGATGTCGTTCAACTGGTTCATCCAATGGATGGCGTCGTCCGCCATTGCGGTGGTCAGGTTCCAGCCGGGATGTCCGACATACGGATAGA
>Ga0316363_10002881_pt1 | contig 12762 bp, 13 predicted proteins | sample Sb_taG_3_FD_200459 | JGI IMG/M metagenome (GOLD analysis project Ga0316363, IMG submission 200459) | Peat soil microbial communities from Weissenstadt, Germany - Sb_50d_a_PC metaG (v2) (version 2) | ecosystem: Environmental > Terrestrial > Soil > Wetlands > Peat | place: Germany: Weissenstadt...
GTGTGCAGGCGGCCTTCGACAACCTGCCGGGCGCAATCGGTTTTATCCGCAATGGGCAATTCCGTGCGCTCGGCGTCACCACCACCGTGCGCTCGGACGCGCTGCCCGACGCCCCGCGCATTGCCGATTTCCTGCCCGGCTACGAGGTCAGCGCCTTTTATGGGCTCAACGCGCCGAAAGGCACGCCGCCGGAAGTCATCGGCATGCTGAACAAGGCGGTCAACGACGCGCTCGCCGATCCCGAAATGAAAAAGAAATTTGCCGATCTCGGCGGCCTGATGCTCGGCGGATCGCCTTTGGAATTCGGCAAATTCCTCGCCGCCGAAACCGACAAATGGGCCAAGGTGATCCACGACGCCGATCTGAAGCTGATGGAGTAGTGGCCCGACGGCCGACGCGAAGCGCCGGTGCATGAGCCCGCTTGTGGCCCTGAACCGCCGCGCCGACCGTCCACTTTCGTGTCCGGTGTTGGGGGTCTTTCTGCCGCTCGAGCCGGTGACCGCCAAGGTGGCGATTGACCCAAAGCTGCACATTGAGGAGCGCGGTTTTGATGGCCTAATCTGATTGCGAAGATTGGCGTGGCCCCAAGCCATGGAGGCAAGTTTCATGAGCGATGCAATGTCACAGACCATCTATTTCTATAATCGTCATCCGATTTCATGCGAAATCATCCTTACAAAACTACGCGCAAGCCGTGGCCATCTCGATGGCTTACGTCCTGAAGAGCTATTTCCCCATGACCAAGATCATTATGGCGGCCTCGCGGCTACAGATGAGTTGGCGCGAGGAGCGCAGATTAGCAATGGATCGCGCGTGGCCGATTTCTGTGCGGGACTTGGTGGCACAGTGCGTTATCTGGCTCACAAATATGGAGCCGACGTCACTGGTATCGAATTGACGCCAGCGCGCGTGACGAGCGCACAGGAGTTGACCAGACGCGTTGGCCTTCACGATACTGCGCGGATTGTCGAGGGCAACGTGATGGACGTTCCGCTTCCTGACGCGAGCATCGATGCTGTCGTCAGCCAAGAGGCATTTTGCCACGTTCCTGATGTGAAGAGAGCGGTTGCCGAAGCGTTTCGTATTCTGAGGCCAGATGGCCGATTGGCATTCACAGATTGGATAGCTAATCAGCCGCTTGCCGCTGCTGATGCGCAATTGATGTGGGAAGGAATGGCTATTCAGCCTCTTCGGTCGATCCCCGAATATCGCAGTCTGGTCGAAAGCGTTGGCCTTAGAGTGATTTCGTCAAAAGATTTGACGGAAGAATGGGGACCAATTCTGAAGGAACGACTGGCAATGTATCAACGGCTCCGTGAAGAAGCCCGACAGGCTGGCACCCCAATGGGGCACGATGCATTCCACCAGTCCTACATTCGATTTGTTGAACTCATTCAAGAGCGCAAGATGGGCGGCGTCAGGATGGTGGCTACGAAGTAGCAAGCGCGCGATTGAGGAACACCGCGCGGACCGACGCTGCTTGCTACTGCCGACGAGGTGATCGAATTAGCCAGCAGTGCATGAGTCTGACCCGAACCAGATTCCAGCGCTCTCCCGAAGGCGGCGCCTACTTACTGCGGCACGATCCCGCGACAGGCCCAGGCCACGCACGCAAAAGAACGCGGGCCATCGGGCCGGTTCGCGATATAGGCACGTCGCATATGCTCTTGCAGTGTCGCGCGCGTGCTTTCAGACAGGCTTGCGACCAGCTGTCCAGGCGGCCCCTCGCCTCTGGTAAACGGACGCCAGTAATCGTCGAAGCAGCTAAATTCCATGCGGATCAAAAGGCTGGTTTGCTCGACATTGAGCATTCCAAGCTCGCGCCATAGACTGGCCATTTCGTCCGGGGCGTTGAGTGGAAGAAAGAGCCGTCGCTCGACAGACGGATCGAGCACAGCGGCGGTGTCCGCCAGCATTCGGAAATGCGGTAGACCACCATATTCATCCCAAACCGCGGCCGCCACCATACCGCCAGGCCGCACGATACGGCGCATCTCGCTTACTGCGCGCACGGAATCCGGGATGAAATGCAGCACCAGCATCGAGAACGCACGATCAAAGGACTTATCCTCAAATGGCAGGTTACAGGCATCCGCCTGCTGAAAGGTGATGCGAGGATCCGTGTTCCGGGTCCGCGCAAACTCCACGTAGCCTTGGGCTAGATCGACGCCGGTGATAGCCGCGACGTTGGCGAAGTCCGGCAGGGCGAATGACAGGCTGCCCGTCCCGCAGCCCACATCCAGCACACGATCGCCATCGGACAGACCTCCAAATCGGATCAGCGGGGGCGCAAGTCGACGGCTCCATCGTCCCATGATCCGTTCGTAGGCTTCGGCGTTTTGAAACATCTTCGCGGGCGCAGTGTCTTGAACGGACATCGCTCGATCTCCTCCGCTGATGAAGTACCAAATGATAGTGTTCTTCTGGATTGCCCGGAAGGCCGCATGAAGCTGACTTAGTCGTCAACTTTAAGACCAAGAAGACGCCCGGTCTCGCCGCAGTGTCGGGGCATATCGCGCCCACCAACGCAAGCGATCGAATAAAACGATGATGATGTCTGCGTTTGGCCCGGGGCTGACATCGGTTCAGGTCGATGAAGGACCTTCTACGAGTTTGTAATTGAAGTCGCAGTAGCTCGCCCCCTGCATGATCGTCTGTGTGCGCGTGAGCCTCAAACGCTTGTCGTAGCCTTCACAGAAAGTGGCATCGCGTTGGCAGGAAAGTAGGTGTCCAATCTCACCGAGGCCCATGTCACGATACATCTCGGCATAGCGGCAGCGCGTGACATTGAAAACATAGCTAGTCTCGGTCTGCTCTTTGACCTCCATTTCCATGGCGCCCCCGATCTTCCAGAGTGCCTGGCGATCGATAAAGGTCTGTAACGATGTTTTGCCGCCGACTTTCGCGGCAAACTCCTTGGCCTGCTCAATCGAGGAACTTCGAACAGCATCGGCGATCGTCTTCTTCGCAACCTCGACCCCGTGGCTCGTCTTCAGCGTATCGTAGACGTGCTTCAGGATGGCAGCCTCGATCCGCCTGCGCTCGATCATCGGAATGGGACTGGGCGTTATATCGGTCACAGTGCGACCTCCATTTCAAAATGTCGGCGTTTTGGAGTTCGGAGTGCGAGTTCTCACCGCCGCCCGCTGCCGAACCGGTATTCCACTTCTATCTCGATTGGCCCTCCTGTATCACCTAGCTCGTGTCGCACTTCTTCGCGCACGGAGCGGCGCGTCTCCTCGGGAAGTGGGACGAATGCTTGCCCAGGCGAGCCTGCTCCTTGCTCGAACGGCTCGAAATAGGTGTCAAATGAAGGTAGCACGAAGCGATGCGTCTCCGTCGTGATCTCCACATCGCGGAAATTTGCGGCCTCGAACAACGATCTCAATTTCGTCTCATCGCCGAGCGAAAAGACGCGAGCTGAAGCCTCCATCAACGATGGAACGTGGCGCGCGATGGCAAGATTAATGCGAGTATTGTAGGACCGCTCTGGCACGGTATTCACCGAAACGGCGGCGCGACCGCCTGAACGAAGTACGCGACGAAATTCAGAAAGGCCGCGTAACGGGTCCGGAAAGAACATCAGTCCCAGACTGCACACGACCGCGTCGAAACTCTCGTCCGGAAATGAAAGCGCCTGTCCATCCTCTACTGCCAGTGACACGTTCGTCGTATTGCCGAGGCGTCGGCGCGCCTTCTCGATCATGGCGGGCGAGACATCGGCAGCAGTGACGTGGCCAGCCCCACCGACGGTGCCTAGGGCCGCTTCGGCGACAAGCCCGGTGCCAGTGGCGATGTCGAGAACGCGCATGCCTGGCGCGACGTGAGCCGCACGCAGCAGGAAGGGTACAAAGTGAGTGGTGACGCGCCCGAAAGCACGATCGTAGCCGGCCGCGGCCTCATCCTTGTAGGTCAGTTCTTCTGGCATTCGAGTGCATTCCTTTTGACCCGCAGCCCGATACTAATGCGGGCACAATGCCAAAGGTAGTCTGCTGGTCGATGTCCGCTTGTGGCCCGGAACCGCCACGCCGGTCAGCCGCCTTCGAGTCCGTTATCGGAGGTCTTGCTGCCGAGAACGCTCATTGTCGGCGAGGCAGAAACTGACCCACAACGTCACTTCGCGACCACCAATTGCCGCATTGCGAAAAAGCTGCGCTTTAGACATTGGACAAGGCGTGCTTTGCCGGGCACAGGCCGCCTAAGCAACAGGTACAGCGGGACAACTGTCCAAGCCAGTACAGAAGGCAACCGTGTAGGCGCCTCCTTCTAATCCGGATTTCGCCGCCATCTCCAATGCGTGGTCGGAGATGTCGAGGGCGCACAGCTCTTCTTCTGTTGGGTCGGGCTTCATGGTTGCCTCAGTCATGGTAGTGGTCCTTTCGTTCGTAATGTCAGCGTTTTCGGGCACAATTTGGAGTGTAGCCGGATGAAGCGATCGAACAAAGGAAGGCAACTTACTGAGGAGGTCGGGGAGGGAAGGACCTCACCCGAGGGAAACAGCCGACAGGCGGCCGTGGTTTGGACCCTGAGCCGAAGTTACCACGTCGATCCGAATGCTGGCTGTGCGTCGAGCGCCGAGCGCGTCAAAACCGCTCCTCGCCAAACGTTAGACCCAAAGGAGGAGCCCGGTGCGTTAGTAGCGCACGCTGGGATCTGTGCGGGGGGTGCTCAGCAATGAGCTTCCCTACCGCGACCATTGGCCGCCGATTTTTGCTGCGCCGCGATTACCGGCGCGTGCTCCAGCGCCCCGGTACGGGTTCTCCCGCGCCGAGGTGTTGCATTTGCACCTCCACCACGAGGCGCGAGAATCGTGCGAGTGACGGCGATTTCGAGGCGCGATTGTGCTACGAATCACGTGATGGCCAGCATGTCTGATCTCGCCAGGCTACATCCGCGAACGCCGCGCGGCGCACGAGCGCACGATCAATAAGGAACAGGCCGAGTTGTGGATCAAGGCGCAGCAACGGGCGCCATAACCAAACTTCTGGCAAGCGGGCCGCTCGCGTGGATAGTGCGGATCGGCTACGTGGCGCGTGGAATACTCTTCCTGATCATCGGCGGCTTCGCGCTCCTTGCCGCGGGCGGCCTTGGTGCGCATCCTCGGGGCACGCGCGATGCGCTGGAGTTCGTGTTTCAAAAGCCCTTTGGCGGCTATTTTTTGTGGACTCTTGCCGCAGGTCTATCGTGTTTCGCCGGCTGGCGCTTCCTACAATCCGTCTTTGACGTCGACCGGCATGGCAGCAGCCTCTACGGCCTGACGCGCCGCTGCGTGCTGGCCGGCAGCGGACTGTTTTATATCGCGCTCGCCGTGGCAACTGCACACATAACCGTCGAACAAAGGCGAATGGGCGAGGATCAAGCGGCGCGCGAATGGACGTCATGGCTGATGAAGCAACCGCTCGGGCATGGATTAATTGCGCTGATCGCGACTGGATTCGTTGGAGTCGCGATTGGGCTTGCGGTGAACTCGTTTCGCTCGCCCTATATCGCGATCGGCTCGATGCGAAGCAGAAGACACTTGGCTTTGGTCTTGGCGCTCGGGTCATTCGGAACACTGACGCGCGCTTTCGTGTTCCTCTTGCTCGGCGGCTTCCTGGGTGTTGCCGCGTACGATTCCAATTCGGAGGAAGCGGCCAGTGTGGCCGGAGTGCTGCGCGCGATGCAAAGTCAACCTTACGGTGGAGTGCTGCTCGGAATTGCCGCGCTCGGTCTTATAGCATTCGGCTGCTTCGAGGTCATCGAAGCGGCGACGCGGACGGCGAAGCTGCTCCGGGGCGCGCGATCGAAAATCAACGTATCGCGGCGATAGGGTGGTCTTCGCCATTGCGCTGCGCGGCGGCGGGCCTTATTCACTCGACCGCAAGCTCGGCCGGGAGCTTTAGCGGCCGCCGCGCACCAATTCGGTAGCGATCGGAGGCATAGCGGACGTGCCTCGGACATCGCTAATCGGTAGAAAATGACCCATCAGCGACATTGGCTCGCATGCGAGGTGGGCAGTCATGTCGTCGCGTGACAAAATGGGCGGCAGTCTGGCCGCCGCCCTTTGCAGTTTGCCGACGCTCAGTCGCTCAGTATTACTTCACGCCGATGATAGTCGGTGCTCCCTGGCCGCCTACGTTGCCGTTGATGTAGTTGTCGCCGTAGCTACCCAGGGCGCCGCCTTGCGCCACCCAACCGACTTGGTTCCCGGTCACCGTTGATCGCCCAAGGGCGACCTTCGCGCCTGTACCCGCTTCGAGGCCAATGCTATTATACGAAATAACGGAATGAGAAACTATCAATGTAGCTTGAACGCCATAAATGCCGATGGATCCGTTTCCCGCGGAGAGGCTCTCGGAAATAGTGGCCTCAGTCGTCCCGGTGCTGGAATTCCCGTACACACCGATACCCAGGCTGTTGTTATTCGTTTCAACGTGATTGAAGACGGCCGTGACGGTACCCGACCCGTTCGGGGCGACGTAAATTCCGTCAGAGCCATTATCGGCTACCAGCGAGTTCGACACCGAGAGACTGCTTGTCGCGTTTGGGAAGAACTCGATACCGTCGACGGCAAGATGATCAATGACGCAGCTCTCGACGATCAGGGATTTGCCGGTATTGAATCGAATTCCTGTCTGGCCGACGCCCGCGCCCTCGATGGTCAAGCCGCGCAGGCTGACAGCGTCGCTCGCACCGGCATTGATTGTGATGCCGGTGCCGCCCGAGGGGACCATGATGCCCGCTTCAAAGCCGCCTCCGTTCACGATGCTGACCGCCTGGGTGATCGTCACCGGACCGTAGTCAGCCGTGCCGAGAACAGAAATTTCGCCGCCAGCAGTGGTCAGGGCAAGGGCGGCCTGAAAGGTCGCGCACGGTGACGTGAGACTGCAGCCGCTCCCGTCCACCCCGGTCGGGGATACGTATGTGTGGGAACTGTACTCAATTCCTGTTGCAGATATTGCAGATGTTGTCGGCAGCGTGGCGGCGAGCGCCAAGCCGATACCGACGATAGCAGTGCGGTGCATTGAAGTCTCCTCTGCTGGTTGACGGACTTGCCATCAGCAAGGATTACCCGCGAGGTCGCGATGATCTGCAATGATCTAGATCAAAAGCTATTCAGTCTGATGAGCCACCGATCCGCGGCCTAATCGCTGCCGGATGCTTTTCTGAAGACCGAATTATTTAGAACAAGGGCAGGCCGAAACTCGGTTTGTATGCGGAGCGCGGGCCGCGGCGATGTCCGTTTCTGGCCCATTGCGTCATTTCGCGGCAGCGCAGCAAACGGTCGCTTTCGGGGGGGTGTAGCGACCGTTAGCGAGGAGCGGCTCGTCACCCTCGATTTAGCGCCGCCGATGGATGGGTAATCTAAGGGCCCCAGTCAATCGGCCGGGGCCTTGTGCGGCAGCCAGCTTGGTGGTTGAAAGTTGACAGTTTACAGTTGAAGAAACTTTGCCGCCGGTTGCCGACACGCCCGGATGACCTCGCCGCGGCGCTCAGGAGGGTGCATTGACGACGATTCCAAAATCTCTGCACGAACACATCAACACGGCCTATCCGGCGCATGTCTGCCTGATCGGCACAACGCTATCAGGTGGATATGCTCAGATCACCCCACGTGGCAGCACAATGGTATTCGATGACGAGCACTTTGCGTTGTGGGAGCGCGGCCGAGGGTCGACCAATTCGAACCTCGGGGATGGCACCAAGGTCACCGTCTTCTTCCGCAAGCCGCCGCTGCGCGAATCTGGCTTGTTGCCGCGGGGCGGCATTGCGCGCTTCTATGGCACGGCGAAAATCTACAAGTCCGGCCCGATCTATGAGGAAATCTGGAAGCGGCTCATCGAGCCGGAGAAGAAGGGCGATCCGGAAAAGAAGGGCTTCGGCGTGCTCGTCAAGGTGGAGCGAGCCGAAGACTTGAGCGGCGCCCCACTTTCAATTTGACATCACCGGCCATTCGCTCGCAACCGCTCTCGGTAGTGAGGCAGCGCGTTGGATGCGGCGTAACTACGCCAATCTCTTCGGTGGCCCTGTCAGTCGAGGAAATTCTCCTGCATGATCCTGAGGCCTGCGGGTCACCTGCGTCAGGCAGTCTTGAGCTGAGGGGGTAGCCTTGGGCATTCATCTAGGCCGGGTCGGGCACATTGGGATCCATGTCAGCAACATCGATCGCTCCATCGAGTTTTATCGTAAGGTGCTGGGTCTTAAGATAACCGGGCGTTGGGGTCCCCCTGACTTCGGGCGCCCCATTTGCTTCATGCGCATTAGCGACAAGCACCATGATGTGGTGTTGTTCGAGCTTTCGGAGGATGCAAAGAAAGCCGGCATCGGTATCACATCGACCGACTCCCGTATCCGCAAGAGACCCGGCCTCGATCACATAGCATTTGAGGTTGACTCACGCGAGGACTGGCTGGTGGCGCTTGAACATGTGCGCTCTTGCGACATCGAAATCGTCAGTGGTCCCTACGTGCATGGCCCCGAAGGAGGCGAGAAGTTTGTCGGCGGTAGCGGAAGCCACGCGTTCTACTTTCTCGACCCGGACGGCAACAGGATCGAGGTTTACTGCTGGATGATGACAGTGACTGGGCCGAGTATCGCCGCGCCGCACCCCGACTTGTAATATCTCCCCTAATTGGAAAGGCCGCCGGCCCCACCCACGCTGCGGAAACGATGGGAATCTGCGTGCCGTAGGTCAGTTGCGATGCTCCAATTTGCTTGTTACTTCCGCTTTCCAGGCATCTAGCGTCATGAACCCTGGCGTTTTTCTGCAATGCCGCTCGGCTTCTTCCATGATTTTCTCGCTCGAAAGCGACAGATCAATCGACACTCCGTGCGGCTGTGGCACGTACCAGGGAGTGTCCATATACACCTCGATGCCGTTTTCCTCGGGATCCGTCAGATAGAAGGAGAGGGCATTGCCGTGATTGACCTGCCGGATGTCACTCACGCCAGCGCCACGGACGCGATCGTACATCGCCTTTAGTTCTTCGAGGCTGCCGACTTTGAACGACAGCTGGTTCACCGTCGTTGCGTCTTGAGGCTCGCGTCCGGAAATGAATACGACCTGGTGGTGATGATCCGCGGCGGCCGTCAAGAACGCAAGCTCATTCCCCAAACGTCCGCTGACGCCCCGATCGCTGACTATGAGGCCCAGAACGCGAGTGTAGAATTCAACCTGTCTGCCGACATCTTTGACATAGATGCCGCAATGCGAAAGTCGTGGATGGATGGCTGACGACATGGCGAACTCCGGCGGCGCAATGCCTGTCTTGAGGATGCAGCGCCAATTCATCCCCAACGCTGAATAAAGGGCCACCCTCTTAACTTTTGAGCTTTGATCTGGATCAAGGAACCGCCAAGGTCCTGGGTCTGAGCATCCCATCTGGAGTGCTCGCCCTCGCCGATGAGGTGATCGAGTGAAGACCGACGACTTCCGCTTCTGGCCCGGCTCCACTCCTGTCATGATGTGCCCATTACCGGATAATCCGCTGAATTGATCGGGAGGCTTGACGATGACAACGACCGCCGAAGTGCTGGCTGCGGCGTTTAAGGACGCCGGCACGCCCTTCATTGTGGGCCATCCGGGCGGCGAGTCGGTCGAGCTGATGGAAGCGGCACGCCAGCGCCAGATGCGTTTTGTCCTGATGAAACAGGAAGTCGCCGGCGCCATGCTGGCTTCGACCTGGGGCGACCTGACTGGTAGTCCCGGAATCTGCCTGTCCACGCGCGGCCCCGGCGCCACCAATATGGTCAATGGCGTGGCGCACGCTTTTCTCGACCGCTCGCCGCTCATCGCGATCACCGATGCCTATTCCCGCCCCACCTATGAGACCGGCCTGCGTCAGCGCATCAACCAGCTTGCGTTGTACGAGCCGATCGTAAAGTGGAGCACGACCATCGACGCCAAGACTGTGCGCCAGCAGGTGCGCCGCGCCATGCGCACCGCGATCGCGATGCCACCCGGACCCGTGCATTTCGAATTTCCGCAGAGCGAAACCACGCGCGAGGCCGGCGATTATGCCGCCGAGCCCCCGCTGGTACCCAATTGGATCGTGCCCGGTCCGGATCGCGCCGATCTAAAACCGGCGCTGGACATGCTAGGCAAATCGAAACGGCCGATCCTGATCGCCGGGCTCGGCGTATACTGGTGCGGCGCTTCGGCCAAATTCGTCCAATTTGCCGAGCGCCTCGGCGCCCCGGTGCTCACCACCACCAAATGCAAAGGCATGATTCCGGAGGATCATCCGTTGCGCGCGGGCTGCATCATCGGCGGGCTGATCGAACGCAAGCTGGTGATGGAAGCCGACTTGATTGTCACCATCGGCCTCGACGCGGTGGAACTACAGCCGAAGCCGTGGCCCTATACGCTGCCGGTGCTATCGTTGTCCTCGATCCCGAGCGTCGATGCGCTAGTGCCAGCCGATCCGGAAATCATCGGCGACCTAAAGGCATTGCTAGGCGGCCTCGCGCAATGGGCGCCCGAAGGCACGAATTGGGGCGAGAGGGCCGCCAAGGCATTCCGGCAGGAGGTTCGCGACGCACTCAACACGCCCAGCGCTGGGCTGTCGCCACAACGGACGATGGAAGTTGCGCGCGCCGTGCTGCCGCGCAGCACCATTGCTACGTGCGATGCCGGCGCCAGTCGCCTGCTGATCGTGCAGAAATGGGAATCATACGGCCCGCGTGAATTCCTCACGTCGAATGGCCTCGCCTCCATGGGCTATGCGGTGCCAGGCGCACTGGCGGCCCGCATGGCCTATCCGGACCGGCCAGTGGTCGCTTTCACCGGCGACGGCGGCTTCCTCATGACGGTCGCGGAATTGCAGACCGCCCAGCGCGAAAACCTGCCGATCATCGTCTTGGTGTTCGATGACCGCGAAATCGGCTTGATCCGCGTCAAGCAGGAGATCAAAGGCATTCCCCTGCACGGGGTGCATCTTGGCGGCGTCGATTGGGAGAAACTGGCGCAATCCTTCGGCGCCGACGGTGTCGTGGTGGAAACCGAGCAAGCCTTGAGCGCTGCGCTCAGCGCCGCAGTGCATTCCAAGCGCACCACCGTCATCGGCGTGCGGATCGACGCCTCCGGTTACGTCGCACAGTTCAACGCGCTGCGCGAGCTATAGGCGGACTCCAGCCCTTCGCAGCAGCGCCTTGAGCTTTGCGAAAGCCTGTTCGATCAGGTCGAGATCGGGCGAATTAAGACGGGGCCGCTCCCGCTCCTGGCCCGCCGCTTCAGTCAGTGCGGCGCAGCGATTTGGTCGCTTTGGGGGGAGAAGCGGACATCGCGCGGGCACCGTGGATCGGTCGTTCTTGACCCATTTCGACGTTGAAGCGGCCAGATTTGCTGCACCGCGATGAGGCCACTTCCGGGAGGCTGGTTTGACCCGCTACTATGCCTCGTCCTGAGCCGAGGGCGAGGCAATGAAGCGGCGCTCCAAAGCAGGCGGCAAGGCAGTGACGGCGCGAGGCCGCAAGACGGCGATGTCAAAGCGCGCCAGCCTACCTAAGGCCGCACCCAGTCGTCGTTCTACCGCAACCAACCGAGATGCAGAGATCGCCCGTCTCACCCGCGAGCGCGACCAGGCTGTTCAGCAGCAGACTGCCACTGCCGACGTGCTGAGAATCATCAGCCGCGCAACGTTCGATCTGCAGACTGTCCTTGACACGCTCGTCGCGTCTGCCTGCCGTCACTGCGACGCATATGATTCAATTATTTTTCTGCGCCGAGATGAACGACTCTACGTCAGCGCGCACCACGGACCACTGCGATTAGATTTTCACGATTGGCCCATTGGGCGCGGCTGGATCACGGGCCGCGCCGTCGTGGATCGAACGGTCGTCCACGTCAATGACCCCTTGGCTTTCGCCAAGGAATACCCGGACGGCAGCGCGATGGCACGTCGGCTTGGCTACCGGACGATTTTGTGCGTCCCGATGCTGCGAGGCGACGAGGCGGTCGGCGCGCTGACAATACGACGCTCCAAGGTAATGCCGTTCACCGACAAAGAAATCAAACTGGTAGAGACCTTCGCCGCCCAGGCCGTCATCGCCATCGAGAACACGCGGCTGCTCAACGAATTGCGCGAGTCGCTAGAGCAACAGACCGGAACAGCCGAAGTGCTGCGAGTAATTTCAAACTCGCCAGGCGAGCTGCAACCGGTTTTTCAAGCCATGTTGGAGAACGCTACACGCATCTGCGATGCAAATTTCAGTGGTCTTTTCCGTTTCGAGAACGGCACTGTCGAGCCAGTCGCGCAGCTTGGCTTGCCGCGACAGTTTCTTGAATTCGTGCAAAGCACAGCCCATCGAGCGGGTCCGACTCATCCCTTCACCCGAGTAATTCAAGGTCGGCGCACCGTGCATATCACTGATTATAGGATGGACCAGGCGTATTTAGATCGTGACCCGCTTGCGGTTGGAGGTGTTGAACTCGGCAGTATCCGTACCCTTCTCACCGTACCGATGCTGAATGATGAGAAATTGGTCGGTTTCATGGGCATCTTCCGCCAAGAGGTCCGTCCATTTACCGAAAAGCAAATCGCGCTAGTTGAGAATTTCGCCGCTCAGGCTGTCATTGCGATCGAGAATACGCGGCTGCTCAATGAATTGCGCGAATCCTTACAGCAGCAGACCGCTACCGCCGACGTACTGCGCGTCATCAGCCGCTCGACATTCGATCTCCAGGCAGTGCTCGACACGCTAGTGCAATCCGCGGCACGGCTGTGCGAGGCCGACAAGGCGGTGATAGCCCGACCAAAAGGCACAACTTATTATTTTGAGGCG
>Ga0316363_10002894_pt1 | contig 12717 bp, 9 predicted proteins | sample Sb_taG_3_FD_200459 | JGI IMG/M metagenome (GOLD analysis project Ga0316363, IMG submission 200459) | Peat soil microbial communities from Weissenstadt, Germany - Sb_50d_a_PC metaG (v2) (version 2) | ecosystem: Environmental > Terrestrial > Soil > Wetlands > Peat | place: Germany: Weissenstadt...
CGAGTTTGCTCGGGTCGCCTGCGGGATGCTCATGTTGGGCAACCGCTGGTGGCACGAATGCGGCGCACACGCCCACAAGCAGCACCATGCAAATGAATGTGCTTCGCTTCATGCTGGTCTCCTTGGTTGTTAAATAGGCCCTCTGGAATGAATACGCCGAATAGTTAAAAATCCGTGCGACCTATTTTGGGTCGCGACCCCAATGAAGTCAAGTAAGGCATCAAAACAGTTGCGCACCTGGCGTTCGCAGCGTGCATCGGATGGTCATTCGCCTATCCGCAGAAGTGACCTAGTTCGCAACGGATCATAGCGCGTTCTCGGGATTCCGCCCGAGTCACGGGCAAACCGGAAGTAACGGTTGTTAACAGGCCTTGACCGTCGCCTCAGATTACTCAAAGAACAAGCCCAATTTTTCAGGGCCCAGTGTGTCAAGGGGTCATGCCGATTTGACAGGCGAAACACAAGGCGAACAAAAGGAGTAAGACAGACGCCGAGATCCTCGCCGAAGCCAAAATTGTGCCACCTAAGTCATTATTCCGCAATATTTTACATATAAGTCCTTTAAAGTCATAGATTTTGCAGGAATTTCCTGCTAAGTCTATGATTCTTATGGATAGTAATTTTTATTTTTTTCGACAAAACAGCCGTGTGTTAGTAACCCATGAGTAAACAGAGAACGATAGGCGAAAACAACCAAGAGGCTATGTTCTAAGCACGAACAAAATCAATATACCCGCGCTGCACATCAGTCCGCGTAAGCCGCGCCCGCACTTTGTCGCCCACGTGTAACCCCTGCGCTCCCTGTGCCAGCAATCCCTCGATGTGCGGCTGTAGAACACGAACAAACGTTCCCTTCGGAGTAACTCCGGTGACGATGGCGTCGAACGTCTCACCCACCCGATGGCTCATGGCCACGGCGGCCAGCCGCTTCGACATTTCCCGCTCCACCTTTCGCGCAGCGTCGCCTTTCTGGGTGCAGTTCGCGGCGATGGCGCCGAGTTCGTCGTCGGAATAGGGCCCGGGTTTTCCATCGAGCAACGCCTTGATCAGCCTCTGCGTGACAATGTCGGCAAAGCGCCGGTTGGGTGCGGTCGAGTGCGTGTAATCCTGCACGGCGAGTCCGAAGTGCCCCTGCTCAGGATCGCCTGGACGCTCCAGCACATATTCGCCCGGTCCAATCAGCTTGATGACCGCCAGCGACAGGTCAGCGAAGTGATCGGGATCGGCGGCTTTGCGCTTCAGAAGAAAATCGTTGAGGGCCTTGGAATCAGCCTGTGCGGGCAGCTTTTCACCCTGCGCCGCCGCCAGCCGCACGATGCCGTCCCAATGCTCGGGAGTTTTCACGATGCGGCGCAAAGAAGAAACTTTTTCCAGCAGCCGCGCCACCACGCCGTTGGCGGTGATCATGAAGTCTTCAATCAGCTCGGTGGCTCGATTCTTCTCTTGTTTTACGACATCGATAACCTGCTGGTTGAGCACGACCGGATGCACTTCGCTGGTGTCAATGTTGAGCGCGCCATGCTCGTAGCGCAGTTTCTTAAGCGCCTGGGCAACTTCGTCCTGCAGCTTGAGTTGCGCCTGCAGTTCCGAAGACGCGGACACTTTTGGCGGAGCCGACGCCGTGCCTTCCAGCCATGGTCCGACCGCGCCGTAGGTGAGTTGCGCCTTGTTTCGAACGATGGCCCGATACACGTTGCTTGCGCTGATCCAGCCGCCGGCATTGATATTGATATCGACCACGAACTCAATCACCACCGCCGGCCTGTCCACGTTTTCGAGCAGAGACGACGCACCTGTCGAGAGATCTTCCGGCAACATAGAGAAATTGCAAATGCCGGTGTAGACGGTGGTCGTCTCCCTGGCCGCATGCTGATCGATGGGAGAATCCTTGGCGACAAACGCATCCACATCGGCGATGCCGACCATCACCTTAACGTTGCCATTGAGTAAGTGTTCGGCGACCTCAATCTGGTCGAGGTCGCGCGAGGTGTCATTATCGATGGAAGACCAGAGCAGCCCACGCAGATCACGGACCTCATCGGAAGGCGCCAGTTGCGGCGGATGCGCGCTGATATCCGCCAGTTGCTGCTGGGTCGCCGGCGGAAAATTCGGTTCGAAACCCTGTGCCAGCATGACCTGCCGCGCCATTGCCTGGAGATCGATAGAAGAAGGCCGAGAATCGTTCATCGTGCTCCGCTTTCAGGGAATATTAGTTTGAAAAGGCTAACATGAATTCGCGGGGAAAAATCGCGTCGATGGGCCGGAAAGGCTCCGGCAAGACTACTTTGGTCAACGCGCTGCTCGCGAACTCGCCGACGGTCCGGGGCCCCGGAACCAGCCAGCTACTTACTCTTCGCGGCCTTGTGAACGATCGACAGAACAGGACCTTTCTTCGCCTTCTTTTTCGTGCTCGATCGTTTGCGGGATTTGGAAGAACCACTGACGATGTCAGCGACGCTAGTGTTCTCCAGTATTTCGGCCGCGGCATCTCGCACTTCCAAGAACACGCTATAGAGCGCGCGATGGTCGGGATCGGTGATGATGAGGCCTCGGAGTTGATCCGCATCGCCAAAGGGCGCGAGTGGACCGTCAACCAGACGAATGATCTCGCTGAGTTTGATCTCCGCGGGTGCGCGCCGCAGCCGGTAGCCGCCCTTCGCGCCCCGAACGCTTTCCACGATGCGCGCATTCTTGAGTTCCAGCAGAATCAACTCAAGAAATTTCTCCGGCAGGTCGCTATCAATGGCGATGTCCCGGATCTTGACAGTCTCGGTTCCGTATCGGCGGCCTAGGGTCATTATCGCTTGCAGTGCGTAAAGCCCTTTTTGCGAGATCTTCAATCCTGTATCCTTTCCACCCGCTTTCTGTGATTGTCCGCCGCTGCGCCACTCCGGTCACCCCAGCAGCGAACCTTCCGTCTTGGACGTACTTTAGTGTGCTCACGCCCGCTTTGCAACTGATCTTGTTGCCAAGTGTATATAGAGTTACGTAAGTGCAAAATGTTTCACGTGAAACGCGGATTGCACGCGTTTTGCATCGGAGGCGCCAGCCCACAGCGGTGGATGGCGGCGCGGAAAAAGTCCGCTATCGCGTCGACGCCACCTTCATCAACGGCTCCCCAATCTCGCCGTGCGATTCGCCTTCGAGACAAACGCGATGCCACAACTCAAGATTGAGCAGTCGCCAGATGCGGTCGTAGTTGTCGCGGTGCTTCGCGCGATGTTCGTCGAACAGCTTCTCGATCGCTTCGCGCCGGAAGTATCCGCGATTCAAACTGCGCGGTTCAAGCAGCATCTCGCAAATCGTTTCCAGCCGTGGTCCGGCCAGCCACCCGCTCCACGGCGTCGGAAATCCCAGCTTCGGCCGGTAAAGAATCGAGTGCGGCAACAGATCTTCCACCGCCTTTTTCAGTATCCGTTTGCCGGCCAGTCCCTGGATCTGCGCTTCGCGCGGAATTCGCATTGCGAATTCAACCAGCACGTGATCGAGAAACGGCACCCGGCTTTCGATGGATGCGGCCATGCTCATGTTGTCCTGCTTCATGAGCAGTTCCACCAGATAAGTCTTGATGTCGGTGTAGAGCAGCCGTTGCAGCATTTCGCCCGACGAATGGTCCCAGTAATCGAGGACATTCTTATATGCCGTGCTGGGCGCGGATTCCCGCGCGAACTCGCTGGTCAGCAATCCGCTCTGCTCCGCTTCGCCGAAGGCGGAAAAGAAATTGTCGAGGTAGAAAGAAGCCCAGGAATTTCCATCCTTGGCCAGAAATGTGTGTTCCAGTTTGCGGCGCAGGGTTGCTCCCAGCAGCGAAGACGTCGCAACCGTGTTGCGCAATCCGCGCCGCAAAACGCCCGGAACGACGCTACGGTACGCTCGATCCATGGCCGCATTTTTCAGGGTGAAGGCATAGCGCGTGTAGCCCGCCAGGGTTTCATCCGCGCCCTCGCCGGTGAGCACAACCGTAACTCTCTCTCGGGCGAGGCGGGCGACAAAATAGAGCGAGACGCTCGAAGGCCACACGATCGGCTCGTCTTCATGCCAGATCAAATGCGGCAGCGCCGCAAAAAAATCCTGCTCGCTGACCAGCACTTCATGATGTCGCGACTGGATGTGATCCGAGACCGCGCGCGCAAAGGGCAGTTCGCTGTAAGTCTGCTCGGTGTAGCCGACGGAAAAAGTCTCGACCGGTTCGCGCCGCAGTTTCGTCATCAGCGCAGCTACCGCGCTCGAATCCACGCCGCCGCTCAGGAAAACGCCCAGCGGCACGTCGCTCATCAGGTGGCTGTTGACTGCGCCTTCCAGTAGCTCGCGGTAGCTCTGGACGTAGTAACTCTCGTCGTAACTATCAACTCCCGATTCGTGCGGCTTCGACGCATCCAAGTCCCAGTACTGCCGGATTTCCGCTTTGCCGTCCGGGCCAATCGTCATCACGTGCCCGGGCAACAGCTTAAGAATTCCGCTGTAGAAACTTTCCGCGCCCGACAAATATCCGAACGCCAAATACTCGGGCAGCGCCGCCCGATTGAACTCCGGACGAATCCCGCCATGCGCCAGCACCGCTTTGATTTCCGATCCGAACAGCAGCCGCTCCGGCGTCAATTTGTAGTACAGCGGCTTGATGCCCAGCCGGTCGCGCGCGATGAAGAGCGTTTTCGTATCGCGATTCCAGATGGCAAAGGCGAACATGCCCCGCAGGTGCTGTACGCACTCCTCGCCGTACTCTTCGAAAAGGTGGATGATGGTCTCTGTATCGCTGTGCGTGCTGTAGCGGTGGCCGCGCGCGATGAGCTGCTCGCGCAAGGTGAGATGGTTGTAGATCTCGCCATTGAACACGATCCAGAGCGTGCCGTCTTCGTTCGATATCGGCTGATGCCCGCCCGCCACATCGACAATGCTGAGCCGCCGCATGCCGATGCCGACGGCACCGTCCGTATAAAAGCCTTCGTCGTCGGGCCCGCGATGGCTGATCACGCGGCACATTTCGCGCAGAGCCGCCGCGCTTGCCCGCGCGTCGCATGCGAATTCAAGAATCCCAGCGATCCCGCACATCTAGCGTTTCTCCGCGTATGGTGACGGACTATGATGCGACGAATCATGATCCACGCCCGGGTATGAGGAACGCGGGCCGCCCGTCAGCTCTTCGAACAAAGCCGTAACCGAAAACTCGCCCGGTGCTGCGTTCAGCACTGCATCCTGCCTGCGCCACTCGAAAAATGCGGATGGCCCCGCCGCCTTCAGCAGCGGCTGTTCCTGCCACGCGACTTGCCTCCCGCCGATTACAACCAGGTGCGCCAACTTCTCTTTTTCGATGCGGCAATACAGCACTCGCGCGTCCGAAGACAACGGACCGAAACTCCACGCCTCGTCGCCGAGCGCAAAAAAGAATCCGTGGCTTTCGTCATGATAGTTGAGTTCGTACACCTGCACGGCCGCCTGCGCCATGCTCACCAATCGAGGTTCGATTTGTGGTTCGCCCTCCTGCCGGATTGCGCCAGAGCGTGGTACGAGCGCAGTCGCGATCTCTGCCGGCAGCAAAACCCGTGCATGGCATCGCACCAACGGCGCAGGCTGGAACGCGCCATAAGCGGGCGAGAGCAGAGTTCTGCCAACTTCCGTCGCCGTATGCCAGGCGGTTTCTTCCGGCACGATCAGGCTCAGCCCTGATTCGCCGGAGGCAGCGCCAGCCCTCGTTATTTCCACCCGTCCCGCGCGAGAGTTTCGATCTTCGTTTTGAACTTCGAGATCCGGCGCGAAGTGCCACCGTAACTCCAGTTCATGTTCCGTTCGACCGAGCGCAACATCGCGCACCAGCCACACATCGCCCGCGATCTTCAGCACGTGCCGACGATGCTCAACCGGATCCGCCAGCCGCGCATATCCGTTGTGACTGCCCACAAAGTACGTGAAGCTTTTCCCCGCGATCCAATTTTCCACTTGCGTGGTCGGAATGTGAGTCCAGGAGAAAGGTTCATCCGCAACCGCCTGGTCCACTCCATCCACGCGCACTGTGTTGTGCGCACCCGTCCCGCGAAACGTGTTCCGTTCCGCCGGATCTTTCGAAATGTAGACGCCGCTCCCGGAGTCCACCAGCCAGCGCCGTCCATCCATGGTGAGCCGCAGGCTGAGCGCGTCGGCATGTCCGTGTCCCGAGCGGCCCACGCCCTGCGGACCGGCATCCACGACCATCGCCTGCGCGTACGGCTGCGAATCCGCGAGCACGTAAAGCCCCCCGTCGGGAAAGGCGAGCGAACGCGCAGCCGGACTCGTTTGTGCCTTCGAGAACTCCTCGACGGCTTGATTTCCAAACAACCAGATCGCTTCCTCCGTCAAACGTGCCGCGGAAAGCTCCCTGGGGTACATTTCCCTGGAATACATCACCGCACCGAGCGTCAGTGGGTCCGTCATATGCTCCGTGCGGTTGCGCCGCGGATTCCACAGACGCCCACCATCATCGTCGCCGAAACCTTCCGCCGGTCCTGCCTGCGCCAGCGTCGCCAATACATCCAGCATTCGTCCCAGCACCGCGTCATACGCCGGCGGAATTTCCATTCCATTCCTGGCTGCGAGTGACCGCGCATATAAGAAAAAGTCGAGGGCATAAACGTGGTAGTACAGCGATTGCTCGAAGTAAACACCATCCGGACGCACCTGCCGTCCTGCCTCGTTCAGCACAATCTGCCACCCGGATTCCTGCCAGCGCGCGGCCCCCGGCATTTGCGGATACAATGTGCCCAGAAAGAACAGCGCCACCGCTTCCCCCAGCAGGTGTGTGTTCGGAGAAAAATAAGTAGATAGATATCGCTCAATGTAACGCCCGTGAAACGCGAGCGTCGGCGATATTTCCGAGCGAAACTCCGCCTGCTCGGCCGCTCCCGCCAGCAAATGGTCCACCCAGATCCACGACAAACTGCGGAAGGCAACCTCCAGCGTGCTTCCCCAGTTGATCCCCAACGGATACGGATTGGCCTTGATCCAACTGCGCCACTGCGCCATCAGTTCGCGGACGTACTTCTCGTCCCCGCTCAGCAGCCGGGCCTTGGCCAGCGTCACCAGGTGCTGGTGACGGTTCAATTCCCATGTGACCTTGTGGTCGCCCACCAGCGCGAAATCAAGAAAAGGAATCTTGAACCACGGATCCAGCGGCGCACGTTTGCCGTGGACGAGATCGAGATGCCAGTCGATCTCGCGGCCGTAGTCAAGATTTTCGTAGCCCAGCAGGCGAAAACGATGGCCGCAGATCTCATCGGCCTCGCGCAGAATTTCGGCCGCTTCATCAGGCAAATGTTTGCGCAACAACTCCGCGCGCTCTGAAATTTCACTACCAGAAAAGAAGAATTGCCCCGCCCCCGCCGCCGAATTCGCGTTCAGTCGCACCGCACCATGGCGCACGCCCATCCGGTGCATAAGCAGGTCGCTGTGCTTGTGGAATTCCTGCCCCACGCGCACGCGCACCTCTTCCCAATCCATCCGGGACACGCGCGCCAGCTTGCATTGCCATCCAGAAGCCACAGATTCTCTTATCTTACATGCTGAAAAGGCAGCTCTGGACCCGCCGGTTACTCTTGGTACCCTCGCCAGTTCCTAACTCTGACCGGGGCTCGCCCGCCGCGGAGCGATTGAGGTTGTGGGCAATTTGGCCCCTCACAGTTCCACCCGGTGGAAAGACTTGTCCACTTTTTGCCCCATAGCCGGAGCGGGTTCCGGTGGCTTTTAAGGATCATTCTGCAACATATTGAAAACAGGCATGTTGTTGTTGGTAACTGAGACCATCCAGTGCCCCAATGGAGGACGGTTTGCTACCGTTTAACAAGGGGTTGGTATAGTTCATAGTGACGCAGCGGCCCCAGATACTCGATTGCCAGGAGAATTCGCTTGGGCTTGTCCGTTAGCATTTTTGGGTTAGGATACGTCGGCTCCGTCTCGGCCGCCTGCTTCGCCTCCATGGGCCACAAAGTCATCGGTGTTGATGTGAGCCGCGCCAAAGTTGAGACGATGGACTCCGGTCGCACCCCCATCATCGAAACGCGCATGACCGAGCTCGTGGCCGAAGCGCACCGCGCCGGCCTGCTGCACGCGACCACCGACGCCACCGCAGCCGTGCTGAATTCCGAAGTCTCGTTCGTCTGCGTCGGGACGCCCAGCCTGAAAAATGGCAAGCTCGACCTCAGCCACATCGAGCACGTTGCCAGGGAAATCTCCGCTGCCATCCGCCAGAAAAATTCGCCGCACGTTTTTGTTCTGCGCAGCACGGTGTTGGCCGGAACAACCGAGACGGTGGTGCTCCCCATTCTCGAAAAAGAAAGCGGCAAGAAGTGCGGACAGGATTTCACTGTTTGCTATAACCCGGAGTTCATGCGCGAAGGCAGCGCGGTCGCCGACTTCCTGAACCCGCCCTACACCATTCTTGGAGCGAGCGACACCAGCCATCTCGCGCCGCTGCGCGAACTTTACAAGCAGACTCCCGGCATTCTCTACGAGACGACCATTCCGGTCGCCGAAATGGTCAAGTATTTTTCCAACTGCTATCACGCGCTGAAAGTCGGCTTCGCCAACGAAATGGGAACCATGTGCAAGCATCTCGGCGTCGACACGCACGCGGTCACGAAGATTTTCACCTCCGACACCAAACTGAACATTTCTCCCGCCTATCTTTCCCCGGGCTTCGCCTTTGGCGGTTCCTGTCTTCCGAAAGATCTGCGAGCCATCACCTACAAAGCCAAAGAACTCGATCTCAAGCTCCCCTTGCTCGAATCGCTCATGCCGAGCAACGCCGAGCACATCGATCGTGCCGTGGAAATGGTGATGAGCACGGGCAAGAAGAAAATTGCGCAGCTCGGCCTGAGCTTCAAAGCCGGCACCGACGATCTGCGCGAGAGCCCGCAGGTGCAGTTGATCAAGCGCCTCATGGGCGAGGGCCTCGAAGTCAAAGTCTGGGACGAAGATGTCTCCATGGGCCGCCTCGCCGGAGCCAATCGCCAGTACATCGAGGAAGTTATCCCGCACATAGGATCCGTGCTCTCCGCCGACCTCGAAGCCGTACTGAGCTCCGCCGAAGTCGTGATCCTCGGCAACAAATCGGCGAGCAAAGATCAGCTTGCCAAGTACCTTCGGCCCGAACAGATTGTGATTGACCTCATTCACCTGGATAAGACACGGCGTCCAGAAGGCGCCCGAACGTATGAAGGAATTTGCTGGTAGAAATTTACTGGGCTGGTCTCGCAAATGATTCGTATCAGGGCATCGCTTTAGCGATGCCGAAAGTTTCGAAATCGGATGCCCCTTGAGGGGCTGGACTATTGCTGATGAGAGTTTTACTGATCTTGATTTAACGACGCGGGAACAAGAATGAAGTTTCATTCCATCGACCTCAAAGCCGCCGACTGGAAGCGCCTCAACGGTTTCGCCGACCGCACCGTCTTTCAGACGCGCGAGTGGCTGCAATTCGTCGCCGAGTCGCAGAACGCTCAGCCCGTGCTCGCCGAACTGCGCGAGAAAAACGACGTCCTCGGATACTTTACGGGTCTTACCTTCTCAAAGTTCGGCATGAAAGTTCTGGGCAGCTCTTTCCCCGGCTGGACGACTCCTTATATCGGCTTCAATCTCAATCCCGGCGTCCCGCGTCGAGCCGCGCTCAAAGCGCTGGAGAAGTTTGCCTGGGACGATCTCAAGTGCCTGCATCTGGAAGTCTCCGACCCGAACTTTACTTTCGAAGACGGCGAGACTGCGGGATTCAAACGCGAATACTACGCTTCCTATCGCACCGACCTGACCCGCTCCGAAGAAGATTTGTTCAACGGCATGGAAAGCGCCTGCCGCCGCTGCATTCGCAAAGCGGACAAGAGCGGCCTCAAAATCGAAGAGGCACACGACCTGGCCTTCGCCGACGAATATTACGAGCAACTCCAGGACGTCTTCGCCAAGCAGTCTCTCGTCCCCACCTATTCCGTGGAGCGCGTCCGTGCCCTGGTCCGCAACGTGGAGCCGAGCGGCAACATCCTGCTGATTCGCGCCCGCGATCCGGAAGGGAAGTGCATCGCCACCGGAATCTATCCCGGCTTCAACCAGATCGCCGAGTTCTGGGGCAACGCCAGCTTCCGTTCGCATCAGAGCCTGCGCCCCAACGAAGCCTGCCACTGGTACGCCATGCGCTACTGGAAAAAGCGCGGCGCCACGATCTTCGACTGGGGCGGCGAAGGCACTTACAAGGAAAAATACGGCTGCACGCCGCATCGCGTGCCCTGGTTCACCAAGTCTCGTTATCAGATCGTGGGCGCGTTGCGCAACGAGGCTCGCAACATGTTTGCGCGCAAGCAAAAATTTCTTGGATGGCTGCAAGGCAACCGTTCCGCCGCCGAACGCAGCCCGGCCGAAGAATAAAACGAAGAATAGAATCACCGAGGGGAAGCATCGATGGCGTTACTCGTTCGCAGGGTATTCCGGCATCTATCGCGGGTTCACGACGTGCTGTTTCGCCGCACGCTGCTCGAGCGCGAAATCACCATTTTCGACGACGACGTTTTTCTCACCTCCTATCCGCGTTCCGGCAACACCTGGACGCGCTTCCTGGTCGGCAATATCGTCAGCCCGAATGAGCCCGTCACTTTCCTCAACGTAGAACGCCTCGTTCCCGATATATACAAGACCGCCGATTGGGTCTTGCGCCGCCGTCCCCGCCCGCGCGTGCTCAAAAGCCACGAGTGCTTCGACGCCCGCTACCGCCGTGTCATCTACATTGTGCGTGACCCGCGCGATGTGGCCATTTCCAACTATCACTGGGAGATGAAGCTGCGTTCGATTCCCGAAGGCTGTCCCATGGAAGAATTCGTCCCCCTCTGGATGGATGGCAACTTTTGGCGCCGTATCGGTTCGTGGGCCGACCACGTCAACAGCTGGCTGGCGACGCGCCAGGGTCACGATAGCTTCCTCCTGATGCGCTACGAAGATCTGCAGGCGAATCAGCAGCGCGAACTGGCACGCGTAGCCCGGTTCATGGGCCTCAATCCCGACTCGGAGCGCATCAACCGCGCCATCGAACTAAGTTCCGCCGCCAACATGCGCAAAATGGAAGAGACGCAGGGTAAGAAATGGGTAGCCACGTTCCACACCCGCAGCGACAAGCCCTTCGTCCGCAAAGCGTCGTCGGGCGGATGGCGAGCCGTCCTTCCCGAAAAAACCGTCACCTACATGGAAGCCAACTGGGGCCCAATCATGAAACAACTGGGTTACAAGCTCTCCACCGAAACGGAAAAAGAAGCCTCCGAAATAACGCACGTGAGCCAGTGAAGATGGTGTGGCCGTTCCGTCCGCTGTAGAATGATGCGTGCCTATTGCGCGGCTCAACCGAGACACCCTGCGGACGCTCGCAGGTAGCAGGCTCGAAGAGGCCCGTGTGCTTTTGGAAAACAGATTTTGACCGGTGCCTACTACATGACTGGCATTGCAGTTGGGTGTGCTTTGAAGACCTGTCTGGCTAGTGCGGTAAAGGAACACGATTTTCCTGACAAAGAGTTTGTAAACGCCATGTACGTTCACAACTTGGAGAAGCTCTTCAAACTAAACGGGGCACTCTGGGCTACCTTGCAGGCCGATATGAAAATCGATGCGAAACTCAGCGTGAATTGGAGCACGGTCAAAGAGTGGGATGACAGCAAGCGTTACGATATTGTTGAGGAGTTAGAAGCCAAAGCGATGTATGAAGCTTCTACGGAGGTCGGCTCTGGGGTGATGGAATGGATTCGGGGAAGATGGTGATGGCATACGTTGAAGCTTTAAGCGGAGCAGATATAGATTTCGGGAAAGTGCTCTGGCACGCTCTGCGTCGAAACAAGAAGTTCCCAGCGAATGGAGCACTCTGGTCGTTCCAATCTGAATCGGGCGAGTGGCATTTGCTGATCGTGACTCCGAAAGTGGATGAAATAGGGCCAAGAAAGGCCTATGAGGAACTGTCAGACATAACACGCCGTATTCCAGCAGATTCGGCGCAGCTCCAGAGGATCGAGCTCATCAGTCCAAGGCAGCCGTTTTATCAGGCTCTGCGTTCCGTGTTTGGAAAGACCGCATCGGTGGAAGGAGCACGACTGGGCAACACTCAGATCGGCGGTATGTATATCAACGACGCTTATCTCTACGAGATTCGTTGACGATCGAGATGACGAAGCGCACATCGTCGATGACATCAGCCAACAGCGACTCTAGAAATTTCCCGGCAGCCCCTCTCCATCCGCGCGCGTCAAATGCATCCGCGGACGCGCTTCTTCAAACGGAGCCAGCAACTCCGCCAGCTTCTTCGAAGCCGCAAAAATAAAATTGGATGGGCCCGGCAGATAGCCCGCGGTCTTGAACGCCTCGCCCCATGCCTGGTGGCTCTGATTACTCAGGATCAGGTCGAAGCCCTGCCGCTCGAGTGTCCCGGTCGCTCCGCGCACCACGGAAAACCATTCGCCCGGAAGCGCGAAGCAATCGACTACCGAGCCAACGCGCATGTTGCCGTATTTCGCGTCTTTGCGGCGCTCGCCCACGACCGCCCATCCAATCGCGGTGCCATTGCGCTCCATCACTATGCGCGTGAGATGCGTTTGCTCCGGAGAATACAGGATGCGCAAAGCTTCGGCATCCCTTACCGCCGTGAACGAGCAAGTTTGCCGCGCCTGTTCCCATAGGGACTGCACGCTCCCGAAATCATCCTCGAAGCCCGCCACTTCGCGGCACTCGGCGCCA
>Ga0316363_10002907_pt1 | contig 12671 bp, 2 predicted proteins | sample Sb_taG_3_FD_200459 | JGI IMG/M metagenome (GOLD analysis project Ga0316363, IMG submission 200459) | Peat soil microbial communities from Weissenstadt, Germany - Sb_50d_a_PC metaG (v2) (version 2) | ecosystem: Environmental > Terrestrial > Soil > Wetlands > Peat | place: Germany: Weissenstadt...
GTGCGACGCGCAGGAGTGAGCGCCTTCGGTTTTGGCGGAACCAACTTCCACGTCGTACTCGAGGAGTATATTCCTCATCGGCTGAATGGGAACGGAAAGCGGTTGATGGCGGCGAGTGATACGGCGTCTAGTGCCGCGCAGTCTCAGGCACTCTCGCCTTCGCCACTTCAACATAAAGATGACGCTCGACAAGCAAGTGCGCCTGTGTCATCTGCGGTCCCGTGTAAGGCGCCTTTACGCGGCGCGCTGGTCGTCGGCGCCGCCTCCGGGCCGGGGTTGGCCGAACGATTGCGCCAAATTCAAAAGGCTGCCGAAGCAGGCCAAGCCTTGGCGCCGGCCGCCCCGGCCGTCTCGGATCTAAGCGCCACCGAGCGTATTTCGATCGACTATGCCGACGCCGCTGACTTGGCAGAGAAGTGCTCGAAAGCCCTAAAGGCTCTGGCCGCGGGCCAACCGGCGATGTGGAAGGCCCTGCGGGCACAAGGAATCTTCCGGGGTTCGGGTCCGGCGCCCAAGGTGGCTTTCCTGTATACCGGCCAGGGGTCGCAATACGTAAATATGCTGCGGAGGTTGCGCGCCGCCGAACCGATTGTGGCCGCTACTTTTGCCGAAGCGGACGAGATCATGACCCCGCTCCTCGGCAAGCCGCTCAGCAAGTTTGTTTTCATTGACGAGAGTGATTCGAGCGCGATCGCCAAATGCGAAGAGGATTTGCGCCAGACTGAAATAACACAGCCGGTCGTGTTGACGATCGATATGGCGATAACCAGGCTCCTAGCCTCGTACGGCATCAAGCCGGATATGACGATGGGACACAGCCTGGGCGAGTATGGAGCGTTGGTTGCTTCGGGGGCCCTTCCCTTTGCGGAGGCGCTCGAGGCCGTCAGCGCCCGCGGCCGTGGAATGACTCACGTGGCGGTCGAGGACAAGGGGCGGATGGCGGCGGTCTTTGCGCCGTTAGAAGAAATTGAACGAGTCCTGAAGACGATTGACGGCTATGCGGTCGTGGCCAACGTCAACAGCAAAATCCAAGCCGTCATCGGCGGCGCCAGCAAGGCCGTCGAGCACGCTATGGAGGCTTTTCTGAAGGCTGGCCATAATGCCGTCCCTCTGCCTGTCAGCCACGCCTTCCACACCTCGATCGTGGCGCCGGCCAGCGAGCCGCTACGGCGTGTGCTGGAGCGCCTGCATCTTGAATCGCCTCGCATCCCCATCGTAGCGAATGTCAGTGGTGAGTTTTACCCCACCGGTCCGGGCGCCGTGCCCCAGATGGTCGATATTCTCGCCCGGCAAGTAGCGTCTCCCGTGCAGTTCGTCAAGGGCCTGCGCACGCTTTACGACGCGGGAGCGCGCATTTTTGTGGAGGTGGGGCCGAAGAAGGCGCTGCAGGGCTTTGCTGAGGATGTGCTTGGCGACCGCGAGGATGTGGTAGCGCTTTTCTGCAATCATCCGAAAGTCGGCGAAATTGCTGCCTTCAACCAAGCGCTGTGCGGCCTCTATGCCGCGGGACTGGGACGGGGAGGCAAGGAAACCTTCCTCGGTGCGCCAGCGAGCGTGGCCGATTCGATGCCTGCCCCTGCGCCGCGAGACATCCCGGAAGAGCCACGGCAAATCCCCTCTCTGGCGGCGGTGGGGTTGAGGGAAAGTGGGCACGGGAGCCATGCTTCCGTTCAATCACCCATCACATCTCGTGTAAATCAAGGAGGAGGCTCGACAATGCCTGAGCCAATGTCTGTCGCTGGGAGCAACAGCCCCTTGCCCGCCTCTCCGGTAAATGGCGAACGCTTCGCAGCGCTCGGCCATCTGTTCGCGGAGGTTCTCGAGCGCGGCTGGAAGGTTTACCATGGCGAAAACGGTTCCACGTCCAGCCTCCCCGTAACCATCACCGGAGCGGCCTTAGGCCTGCCTGGAACCGAGCGCATCTTCGATGACACGAATGTTGCCCGCATCCTGCGGGGTGACCAATTCATCGATGCGATCCCCATGCGTTTCCGTCGCGCCATGCTCGACAAACGCGTCACGCGACTGGTTAAGAATGGGGAAGGCGGGCCCGCCTTTGAGTCCATCAATGAGCTGGGAGATGTTGTTAAGCTGGCGGGGCGCGGCGGGGCTTTCGATCTGGAAAAGGAGTTCGGCATACCTGCCGACCGTGCGGCCTCCTTCGACCGTGCCGCAAGCCTGGCGATCGCGGTGGGCATCGACGCCATGCGTGATGCCGGAATCCCGCTGGTCATGCGCTACAAAAACACGAGCCTAGGCACCAAGTTACCCGATCGGTGGGGATTGCCAGACGCCCTGCGCGACGATACCGGCGTGATACTTGCCTCCGTCTACCCGGGTATCGACTCCTACACAAAAGAGTTGTCCAGCTACTACGCGGATCGTGCCCGCCGCGAGCAGTTGGCCATGCTGGAAAGCTTGCGCGCCCGGGTGAATGGCGCGAATGGCCAAGCTCTTCTGGGACAGGAAATGGACCGGCTCATGAGTGAGTTGCGCGCTGCCATCGAGAAGGAGCCGTTTCTTTTTGACCGACACTTCCTGTTCAGAATCATATCGATGGGACATTCCCAATTCGCGGAACTCATCGGAGCCCGCGGCCCCAACACGCAAGTTAACGCCGCCTGCGCGAGCACTACACAAGGCATCGCGCTGGCCGAGGACTGGATCCGCCTGGGCCGATGCCGTCGGGTGATCGTTATCTCCGCGGACGACGTCACTTCCGACAATACCCTCGAATGGTTCGGCGCCGCCTTTCTATCCACTGGTGCAGCAGCTACCGGCGAGATTGTGGAAGATACTGCGATCCCCTTTGACCGCCGCCGGAACGGCATGATTATCGGAATGGGCGCCGCGGCCCTGGTGGTGGAGAGCGAGGACGCCGCGCGGGAACGGGGCATTCGGCCCATTTGTGAGGTTTTGGGCACAAAGACATTGAATAGCGCCTTCCACCGCACGCGTCTTGACCTCCAGCACATCAGCCAGGTGATGGAGGATCTGGTGGCGGGCGCCGAAGCAACGAGGGGCATTGCGCGTCACCAGATCGCGCCCCAGATGGTATTCGTTTCGCACGAAACCTACACGCCGGCGCGGGGCGGCAGCGCCTCCGCCGAGGTCAACGCGTTGCGCCGCGTTTTCGGCGCTGCGGCTGACAGCATCGTTATCGCCAACACCAAGGGCTTCACCGGCCACGCGATGGGTGCGGGCGTGGAAGATGTGGTGGCAGTGAAAGCGCTTGAAACCGGTTGCGTGCCGCCGGTGGCCAACTTCAAGGAAGTTGATCCTGAGCTGGGCGCGCTGAATTTATCGAAAGGCGGCATTTATCCCGTCGATTATGCACTGCGGTTGGGCGCTGGGTTTGGCTCACAGATCAGCATGACACTGTTGCGTTGGGTGAGGACGAAAGACGGCACCCGCCCCAGCCCGAACGCTCTGGGCTACGCGAATCGCATTGTCGATCCAGCCGCCTGGAAGGCTTGGTTAAGCCGAATCGCAGGCTACCCGGCTGCGGAACTGGAAGTGGTTCAGCGGACGCTGCGCGTGCGAGATCAAGGTCCCACAGCACGGGCTGCCGAGGCTAACCATGAAAACCATACGGCGGTCGTCCCGATCCCCGAACACCAGGCGCTGCCGAAATCGATATCCCGAACCGAAGTTGTCCCACCTGCGCAGATTGGCGGGGGCGATACACCAAAGGTGGAGGTGGAGGTCCCAGGCGCCGTTCCAGCGCCCCTCCTCCAACCTCCGAGACCAGCCACGCTCGGTCGTGACGCTGGTCCCGTCGGCCTGACACCCGTATTGCCCTCGCCAACTCCCGAAGCCGATCCGGTAAAATCAAAGATTTTGGCCCTGGTATCCGAGAAGACCGGTTACCCGCCGGACATGCTCGATTTGGATTTGGATCTTGAAGCAGATCTGGGCGTCGATACCGTGAAGCAGGCAGAGGTTTTCGCCTCGGTTCGTGAAGCTTATGGGATTGCGCGTGACGACCAAATCAAGTTACGTGACTTCCCTACCCTGGCTCATGTGATCCGATTCGTGCACGAGCGGCGGCCCGATCTTCGAGGGCCGAGCGGCGCTCGTCAGGCGGAGACGCCGGAGAGCAATGTCTCGGCATCCTCTGCAATTTCGCAGGTCTTGGAAAGCAACTCCGCGGGACCCGAACGACAGACCACCGCGACCGCAGACGAGCAAGGCGGCGATGCGGTGAAGCAGCGCATCTTGGAACTGGTCGTAGAGAAGACCGGCTATCCAATAGATATGCTGGATCTGGACCTGGACCTCGAGGCCGACCTTGGCGTGGACACCGTCAAGCAGGCAGAAATGTTCGCAGCCATCCGCGCCGCCTATGATATTCCACGCGAAGAGAATATGAAGCTGCGTGATTTCCCCACCTTGGCGCACGTCATCCGGTTCGTGTATGACCGGCGGCCCGATCTTGCTCGACCGAGCGGCGATCGCCCCATAGGCGAGCCGACAGAGGCGATTCTACAGGCTCCCCAGCAGTTGGAGACGCAGACGCCTCGGAAGAGTGATGCCGCCGTCCCAAACAGCGTTCACCCGGCGGGACCGCCGGTTACCCCCACTAATGGCTCTGGCGATTCGGTGAGGGAACGAATTCTGGCGATTGCGGCTGAGAAGACCGGCTATCCCCAGGAAATGTTGGATTTGGACTTGGATCTCGAAGCGGACCTGGGCATTGACACCGTCAAGCAAGCGGAGATGTTCGCTTCAGTGCGAGCAGCATTTAACATTCCGCGTGACGAAAATCTCAAGTTACGCGACTTCCCTACCCTGGCTCACGTGATCAAGTTCGCGCGAGACCGGCAGCCAAACCTGGCAGGTGCGCCTGCATCCGCCGGCGAACGTAACTCCTCCGCAGAAGAAGCCCCTCGCCCTAAAGAGAGTCAGGGTATTCCTCGCCCAGTTCTCGCTAGTTTGGACGCGGCAAACAGCATTCCTCGCCGGGTGCCCATACCCAACTTGCGCCCGCCGCTTGCAATGTGCAAGCCCACGGGAGTAGCTCTCGGCCCGGGCCGGCGGGTGATCATTAAGCCGGACAATATCGGAGTGGGAGAAGCGCTGGCGCTGCGGCTACAGACGATGGGCGTAGAAGTTCTCCAGCTCGGGGATGAGCCGGATCCGAACGCGCTCACCGAACGCCTCAAAACGTGGCTTTCCGCCGGACCGGTACACGGAGTTTACTGGCTGCCCGCGCTCGAGGCGAACCAGGCCACAGCATCATGGACCTGGCTGCCTGGCGCGCGGCCCTGGGACTCCGAGTAAAGTCCCTTTACGCCACTATGCGCCTCTTGTATGACCAGATTGCGGCGCCGGACACTTTCCTCATATCAGCGACACGGCTAGGTGGACAGCACGGCTACGACCAAGCTGGAGCGGCGGCCCCCCTGGGTGGCGCGGTCGGGGGTTTCACCAAAACCTACAAATGGGAACGAATGGATGCCTTAGTCAAGGCAGTCGATTTCGAGCCCTCGCGCACGGCATCGGAACTGGCCGAAATCCTTATCGAAGAAACCCTCCGCGACCCCGGCGCAATAGAAATCGGCCACAAGCGTGGGTAGCGATGGACCGTGGGGCTCGAAGAGCAGCCTGCAGCCGATGGCCAGCCCGGCATGGTTCTGGACAAGGACAGCGTTTTCCTGATCACTGGCGCGGCGGGCAGCATCGTTTCAGCGATCACTGCGGATTTGGCAGCCGCGGCCGGCGGAACATTCTACCTGCTCGATCTGGTGCCCGAGCCCGACCTGAATAATTCTGACTTGCAGCGCTTCGTGAGCGACAAGGATGGACTCAAGCGCGATCTTTTCGAACGAATCCAAGCGCGCGGCGAGCGAGCGACGCCGGCGCTGGTTGAAAAGCAGCTCGCGGCCATCGAGCGAGCGGTGGCCGCCCGGAGCGCAATCGTTGCGGTCACAGCGGCCGGCGGAACGGCGCATTACTTCAGTGTCAATCTGATGGATGCGGGCGCCGTAGCGAAAGTTATCGACCAAGTGCGCGAGCGGAGTGGGCACATCGACGTTCTGCTCCACGCTGCCGGCACTGAGCGCAGCCACTTACTGCCCGAGAAAGACGCGAGTGAATTCGATTTGGTCTTTGACGTCAAAAGTGACGGCTGGTTCAATCTTCTGAATGCGATCGGGGACATGCCTCTCGGCGCAACGGTCGCCTTCAGTTCAATTGCCGGGCGATTCGGCAACCGTGGGCAGGCAGACTACAGTGCCGCCAACGACCTACTGTGCAAGATCGCCTCGAGTTTTCGCACCACCCGGCCAGCCACGCGCGCTATCGCGATCGACTGGACGGCGTGGGGCGGAATCGGCATGGCCACACGCGGCTCCATCCCCAAAATGATGGAACTGGCGGGTATCGACATGCTGCCGCCGGAGGCGGGAATACCTCTGATCCGCCGTGAATTGACCGCGGGAGGGACGCGGGGTGAGATTGTCATCGCCCAGCGTCTCGGGATCCTAATGAAGGAATGGGATTCAACCGGCGGTTTGGATACAACCCCAGCCGAAGCCGGTGCCGGCCTGGAGGCGGCCCCGCTGCGCCGGGAACGCCCACAAGGCGCGAACGTCAAGGACACGCAGGGGCCGATGATCGGCAAGATCATAAGTATGAGCCTTCATGAGGGCCTGACCATCGAGACAACGCTGGACCCCAAGATTCAACCATTCTTGCGGGATCATCAAATTGAGGGCAAACCCGTCCTGCCCGGTGTGATGGGCATCGAAGCATTCGCCGAAGCCGCCCTGTGGATGCTTCCGGGCTGGCACGTCGAAGCAGTTGAAGAGGTGAACTTTCTCGCCCCATTTAAGTTCTACCGAAACGAGCCGCGCACGCTGACGATCCAGGCTGTATTTTACCCGCAAGGAGAGTGCCTGCTGGCGGATTGCCGATTGACCGGCAGCCGGCCGCTCCCCAATGAGTTGGAACCACATATCACCACTCACTTCACGGGCCGAGTTCGATTAACTAAGGATCCCCGATCCCTGGGGATGACCGGCCCGCCGCCGGAAGCGCCGGCCAGATCCCCGATGGAAGCCGCCGACATCTATCGCGTTTACTTCCACGGGCCTGCTTATCAGGTCCTGGAGCGTGCCTGGCGGGATGGAGACCGAATCATCGGCCAGATGGCCAGGAGTTTGCCTGATCACCACGAACCGCCCGAGCGTTCGACGCTGGTTCGGCCACGGCTGATCGAATTGTGCTTCCAAACTGCCGGTCTCTGGGAAATGAGCGAGCTAGGGCGGATGGGCCTCCCCCAACGCGTTCATCAGGTCTCTATTCGGCCGGAACTGGAACTGGCCGATGGTGGGTTCTACGCCGTAGTTACTCCCAATCCAGATCACGAAAGCTTCGATGCGGAGGTTGTGGACACAAGTGGAAACCGGTACGTAAGCCTGGCTGGCTACCAGACGGTGGGGTTCTCGAACAGCGTCGATGCTGAATCTTTGAAGGCCCTCGAAACCGTGGGATGACGCGGGAGAAGCGCGGGGCCCCGCCGGCTGACGGCACGAATGCATGGGTCGAGAAGGGAAGCGGCCAAAGACTCTTGACTCTCTTGAAAGTCGCGCCCTCTGTGTCATTCCCGCGTAGGCGGGAATCCATTCTACTCACGATGGGTCCCCGCCTTCGCGGGGACGACGCTGATTTTCATCGCCTCGAGTGGGTCAAAGGCCCGTAGAAACTTCTCAACTAGCTGGCTACTGACGAGCGGGAGAAAAACGGTGCGATACGAATTTCAACGCGTTGCGATCGTGAACCGCGGCGAACCCGCCATGCGCTTCATTCACGCGGCCCGCGAGTTCAATCAAGAGTTCGGCACGTCATTGCGTACCATCGGACTCTTCACCGAGCCTGATCGCCATGCCATGTTCGTCCGGGAGGCGGATGAAGCGGTGCTTCTCGGCCCCGCCCAAACTTTCGACGCAAAGACCCAACAATCTCGAAGCTCGTACGTTGATTACGATCGGCTGGGAAGGGCCTTGGCCAAAGCGCGCGCGGACGCAGTCTGGGTGGGGTGGGGATTTGTCGCTGAACACGCCGAGTTCGCGGACCTCTGCCGCGACCTCAACATCGTCTTCATCGGCCCGAACGGCGACGTGATGCGCCTTCTGGGCGACAAAATCACTTCGAAAATTCTGGCCGAGCAGGCGCAGGTACCGGTGGCGCCATGGAGCGGCGGCCCGGTGGAAACGCTCGACGATGCGTGCCTGCACGCCCAGATCCTCGGATTTCCGCTGCTGGTTAAGGCGACGGCCGGAGGGGGAGGTCGTGGAATACGCCGGGTGAATTCGGCGGCCGAACTCGCGAAAGCCTTCGAGGGTGCGCGCACGGAGGCGTTTAAGGCTTTCGGGGACCCAACCGTTTTCCTGGAGGGACTGATCGCGGGCGCGCGTCACGTGGAAGTCCAAATCATTGCCGACCACTACGGGACAACGTGGGCCGCTGGGGTGCGCGACTGCTCCATTCAACGCCGCCACCAAAAAATCCTCGAAGAAGCGCCCTCGCCCGCGCTCTCTCCCGCCCAGGATCGGGAGGTACGCCAAGCCGCGGTGCGCTTGAGTCAAGCGGCGGGCTACCACAACGCCGGCACCGTGGAGTTCCTGTACGAACCGGAAAGCCAACGCTTCTCGTTCATGGAAATGAACACCCGGTTGCAGGTGGAACACCCCGTAACCGAATGCACTACGGGGCTCGATCTGGTCAAGCTTCAAATTCACGTCGCGCGCGGCGGGCGGCTGGAAGGAGAGTCGCCATGCCCCAGGGGGCACGCCATCGAGGTGAGGCTCAACGCCGAAGATCCCGACAACGGCTTTGCCCCGGCGCCGGGCGTCATTGAGCGGTTCAGGACTCCCACTGGTCCGGGATTGCGCATTGACACCGGTGTTGCAGTGGGCGATACGGTTCCGGCGGAATTCGATTCCATGATCGCCAAAATCATCGCCTTCGGTCAAAACCGGGACGAAGCGCTATCCCGGCTTCGGCGGGCTCTCGCGGAGTGCGTGGTGGTGATCAAGGGCGGCGCCAGCAACAAGGCGTTTCTGCTGGAATTGTTAAACCGCGAGGAGGTGCGTAGCGGCGAAGTTGATATCGGATGGCTGGACCGCCTTGCGGCCAACGGCAACCATCTCTCCCGGCGTTATGCCGACGTGGCTTTAGCGCAGGCCGCAATTGAAGCCTACGACGCCGAGTTGGCGTTGGAACAGACGCAATTCTACGCCTCCGCCTGGCGAGGGCGGCCGCACGTTCGAGGCGAAGTAAGCCGAACCGTCGAGCTTCGCTATCGCGGGCATTCCTACACCTTGGTAGTTTATCGGCTCGGCCCACGGCAATACCGTGTGGAGTCAGACGGAGCGCGAATCGATGTTCACGTCGATCGCTTGGGTCCGTTCGAGTATTGGCTCTCGAGCCTCGGGCAACGTTTCCACGTCGTCTCCATTGTCCAGGGACACAACTATCGGATTGAAGTGGATGGCGTCTCACACCGGGTCGATCGCGATGAAGGGGGAATGGTGCGCGCGCCGGCGCCGGCGGTTGTCGTATCTGTTGCGGTGAAGCCGGGCGATACGGTTTCGGCCGGCGATCGCCTGGCAGTGCTCGAGGCCATGAAAATGGAGATGCAGGTGGTGGCCCCATTTTCAGGAAGAGTCCGCCAGATAATGACGATAACCAATGTGCAGGTGGACGCCGGAGCCCCGCTCGTGCAGATCGACCCCGCCGCGGGCGACGAGGCAACGGCAGCCACGGAGCGAGTAGCGCTTGGCGCATCGCTCGCCCCGGACAGGGCCGGGGAGGAACCCCTCTCTCCTTGCCCCCGCATACTAACAGAACTCCGGCAACTCGTGCTGGGCTTTGATGTCGATCCGAAGCGCACCGCGAAGCTGCTCGCCGAATGGAGCCAATCCTGTGAAGCGCCTTGCGAGGGCGGCGAAATCAGACAGCTCGAGGACGAGATTCTCAACATCTTCGTAGATATACGCTCGCTATTCCAGCGCCAACCGGAGGTGGACGACTCGACAGGCGGCGAAGCGCCTAGCGCTGAGGTTCATCTCTTTTCCTACCTGCGCATGCTGGAGACACAGGGCGAGGGTCTCCCTCCGGCCTTTTTGCGCGAGCTCGAGCGCGCCCTGGCCCATTACGGCGTCGAGACACTCGATCGCTCCCCCGCGTTGGAAGAGAGTTTGTTGTGGATCTACAAATCGCACCAACGCGTGGGGCAGCAGGTAACGCCGATCCTGGCCGTGCTCGAACGGCGCCTGGCTCGCAGCGAATCGGCTGCGCCACAGATTGGCGCCGACGAATCCTTTCGAACTCTCCTCGACCGGATGATCTCCGTGACTCGTGGGCAGTTCCCCGCGGTCAGCGACATGGCCCGGGAACTGCGTTACAGGTACTTCGACCAGCCGTTGTTTGACCAGGCGAGGAACGAGATCTACGCCAAGGCCAAAGACCACCTGGCTCATCTCGCCGCCGATCCGGAAGCTGCGGACCGCCACGAGAGAATACAAGAGCTGGTCGAGTGCCCGCAATCACTGGTGAACCTGCTTTGCGGCCGGTTGGCGGGCGCGGACCCAGTCCTGCGAGTTTTGTTGTTGGAGGTTTTAACACGGCGCTACTACCGCATTCGGTCGCTCTGCAATTTCAGCTCGCTGGCGCAGGACGGATACTGCTGCGTCTCGGCGGATTACGACGAAAAGGGCAAGCGAGTACACCTCTACGCTGCCTACTCCGAGTTCTCCGGCCTCTCGGAAGCGGCGCGGGCGATGTTACCTTGGATTGAAGGCGCACCGGCGGAGCATGACGTCGTAATCGATTTCTATCTCTGGCGCACCGGCATCCAAGGCGATGCAGAGACGACGGAGAAGGAAGTCCGCTCCACGCTCAACCAAGCCGGTATTCCGCGCTCAGTACAGCGCATCGTGGCAGTCGTTGCCGGACCCGACAGCGGCCTCGGCATGGCCGGCACGCAGCATTTCACCTACCGCCCGGGCGAAAATGCGTATGAAGAAGAGAAGTTCTTCCGCGGGCTCCACCCCATGATGGGCAAACGGCTCAATCTCTGGCGACTTAACAACTTTCGAATTGAACGGCTGCCTTCGGTGGAAGATGTCTACCTCTTTCATGCCGTCGCACACGATAATCCGAAAGATGAACGACTGTTCGCTTGCGCAGAGGTGCGCGATCTGACTCCAGTGCGAGACGAGTCAGGCCGCATCGTTCAACTGCCCTACCTGGAACGCATGTTGGCGGAGACTCAGGCGGAGATCCGGCTGTTCCAGTCGCGGCGTCCTTTCTCCGAGCGCCTTTACTGGAATCGGATTCTTCTTTATGCGTGGCCTCCGCTCACGCTGAAGCCCGAGGAGTTGCACGATATTGTGAACAAGCTGGCCCCGGAGGCCGAAGGTCTGGGTCTGGAACAAGTGGTGGTTCGAGGACGCATTCCCGATCCCAAGACGGGTGAGTTGCGTGAGATGCTGGTTCGTATCTCGAACCCGGGGGGCACGGGTTTGCTCATGACTTTCCGGCCCGCCACAACACTCCAGCCGCTCAAACCCCTCAGCGAGTACGACCAGAAAGTGGTGCGCATGCGCCAGCGCGGGTTGGTCTATCCTTACGAGATCATCAAGATGCTTACCCCGCCTGCTGAAGACACACGAGCGGAATTTCCTCCTGGTGAATTTATCGAGTACGATCTTGGCTCCGACGGTGGACTGATGGCCGTCAATCGCCCCTACGGCCAAAACAAAGCCAACATCATCGCCGGCGTCATTCGCAACTTTACGGCCAGGTATCCTGAGGGCATGACACGGGTGTTGCTCCTGGGAGATCCCAGCAAGGACTTGGGCGCCCTTGCCGAACCCGAATGCAGGCGAATCATTGCCGCTCTGGATCTGGCCGAAAAGATGGGCGTGCCGCTGGAGTGGTTTCCTATTTCAGCAGGCGCGAAGATCTCCATGGAGAGCGGCGTCGAGAACATGGATTGGATTGCTCGCGTGCTCCGTCGCCTGGTGGAGTTCACGCAAGCCGGTGGCGAGGTGAATCTGTTGATTAACGGAATCAACGTCGGCGCCCAGCCGTATTGGAACGCCGAGGCTACCATGCTGATGCACACGCGCGGAATTCTGGTCATGACGCCCAAAGCCGCCATGGTGCTCACCGGCAAGCAAGCCCTGGATTACTCGGGCAGCGTATCGGCCGAGGACAACCAGGGGATCGGCGGATACGATCGCATTATGGGTCTCAACGGTCAGGCTCAGTACTGGGCGCGGGACATCGATGAAGCTTGCCACATTCTCATGCGCCATTACGATCATACCTACGTTGCACGGGGCGAGCGATTCCCACGACGTGCGGTGACGACCGATCCTGTCAACCGGGACGTCCAAACCTCCCCGCACGGTAACGGTAACGGCCACGGCGAGGGCTTTTCGCGAATAGGAGAGATTTTTTCGGAGGAGACGAATGCCGGGCGGAAGAAATCCTTTGACATTCGTAAGGTGATGATGGCGGTCGCAGACCAGGACCTCATCCCTCTCGAACGCTGGGCGGGAATGCGAGACGCCGAGACGGCGGTGGTCTGGGACGTTCATCTTGGCGGCTACCCTGTCTGTCTCATTGGCATCGAATCGCGGCCAGTGCCCCGGTTG
>Ga0316363_10002909_pt1 | contig 12669 bp, 10 predicted proteins | sample Sb_taG_3_FD_200459 | JGI IMG/M metagenome (GOLD analysis project Ga0316363, IMG submission 200459) | Peat soil microbial communities from Weissenstadt, Germany - Sb_50d_a_PC metaG (v2) (version 2) | ecosystem: Environmental > Terrestrial > Soil > Wetlands > Peat | place: Germany: Weissenstadt...
CGCCGACCTCCGTGACATCACCGGCAAGGTGATCGAAATCGACAATCGACTCACCCGCATGGAAGAGCGCCTGGGCCACTAGGCCCACCGGCGGGGCAGGCGCGCCGCCCGCCTCCTTAGCTGAACAGTCCCGCCAGAGCCGACTTACCCAGAACGTAGACCGCCCACGGCAGAATTACCGAAAATAGCGCTCCGCCGAAGGAGAGCTTTTTGCCGGCGGCGGCCTGGAGGCCGGTGGCAATCAGCAAAATGGTCCAAAAGGAGAAAAGGTCGAGCGAGGTGGCGAGCGAGTACATGAACTTCGAGCTGGTTGTCGGGTCCATGAATGCCGCCGGATTGAACGCCAGCGGATTCTGGAGGTTGAACTTGTCCGGATCCTTGAGGAACATGACCACCAGGGTCAGGATCGAGCTCACCACGCCGGTCAAACTCGCGTAGCACATCACGGCGAACACCTGCTTGAATTTGACGGGAGCCGACATGATGCCGGCCACAATGCCCAACAGAACCGCCGATATGACAAGGAAGGAAATGGGGACGGCCACGACGGGCACGGCGGCACCGACCGACGCAAACTTCATCTGCATCGCGAGCGCCTGATCGCGTTGCTCGGGGGTCAACTGCGCCATCCTCGGGTTGCTCTCCATTTGCTGGCGAAAGAACCGCTCCCAGCCCACGTGCTGGGAGAACACTACCATCGTCGATAACGCGGCCACGATGATGAGAATCAGCGGAACCAGCCATCCTGGCCGTTGTGCTATATCCTCGAATGTCTTCTTTGGCTCGAAGAAGACGCCGGCCAGGCGCGAGATCTCGCTCATGCGCTCCGGCTGAGGCTCGATTGCGGACACCGATTCGGGAGTCATATCAGGACGATTGTACCCCAGTCGACCCAGGTGTGCTCGGCTATGATGAAGGTCCATGCCTTTCCGTGCCGTGCTCGCTCTCCTGTTGCTTTCCCTGTGTGCCTGCAAGCCGCCCGAGGGAAGCCACCCGAAGGCCATCATCGGCGCATTGCTGATCGATGGAGCCGGAGGGCCGCCGCTCAGCAATTCCGTAGTAGTCGTGAGCGACGACCGGATTCGCGCCGCCGGGGCGCGATCCAACGTCGAGATCCCTGCGGAAGCCGACAAGATCGATGGCTCGGCGAAGTTTGTGGTGCCGCTCCTGGTGGATATCTGCGACAGCGCCGCTCCGCCGGGTCTGATTCACCCGGCGAATCCCGAGGAAGCCCGCGCGCAGGTCGCGGAACTGGCGGCGCGCAAGGTTGGCGCAATTCACTTCGGCCAGACCGATCGGGCCACGGTGGAGGCCGCGCTGGAGGCCGCCCGCGCCGCGGGCATTCCGGTTACGGGCCACGTCTCCACCCAGGCCGGCGCGCGATTGCTGGTGGATAACGGCGCATCCAGCCTGGTGGGCATGATCCGCGACACAGAAGAGCTGGATGCGGCATTCGTGGCACGTTTGCGGGATCTGCGGATCGTCATCGCGCCGGCGCTGGCCAACGCGGGCTCCAGCCTGGAAGTCGCCCGGCGCAATACGCGCCGCCTGTTCCAAGCCGGCGTGCCGCTCGCCGTGGCCTCCGAAGGCGGCGACCCCATCCACGAAGCCGAGTTGCTGGTGGAGGCCGGAGTGCCGCCCCTGGACGCGATCGTCGCGGCCACCCACAATGGCGCCATGGCCCTCGGTCAACTCGAACAACGCGGCACGATCGAGGCCGGAAAGCGTGCCGATCTGCTGTTGCTTTCGGCTAACCCGGGGGAGGATATCCGGAACCTGCGGCGGGTGGTTTTGCGGATGGTGGCGGGAGAGTGGGTGCGCTGATGGAACATGCGCTGATGGAACAAATCACCGCGGACTTGCGTATCCTTGAAATCGAGGACAGATAAGTTATGCGCCCGAAGTTCCTTCTTCCGGTCCTTGCGGCCGGTCTGCTCGGCCTCACGGCCTGCGACGTGATGGACATCGGCAACTTCGAACGGTTCAGCCGCGATTTCCATTACAGCTACCCATTGCACGCTGGCGGGAAACTGGCCGTCGAGACCTTCAACGGCTCCGTGGAGATCTCCGGCTGGGACCAGGACACCATCGACATCAGCGGCACCAAGTACGGCCCGACCCAGGAAGCCGCGGACGATCTGAAAGTCAACATCGAGAACAGTCCCGATTCGGTCGCCATCCGGGTGGTGCGGCCGATCGAGCGGCGCAATAACCAGGGAGCGCGTTTCGTCATCAAGATTCCGCGCGCGGCGCTCATGGATCGCATTACGACTTCCAACGGGGCGATCCGGACCAGCGATGGCAGCGGTCCGGCGCGTCTCCGAACGTCCAACGGCCAGATTCAGGTCACCGGGCTGCACGGGAGCCTGGACGCCCAGACCTCCAACGGCGCAGTGGAGTTGCTGGACGTGGAAGGCGATGTGGTGGCACACACCTCAAACGGGCGAATCCGGGCGGAGCGGCTGAACGGCACCCTGGAAGCCACCACCAACAACGGTAGTGTGCATGCCGACATCACGCGCGCGGACCGGCCGGTGCGCGTGGAGACTTCCAACGGGCCGGTGGAACTGACGTTACCGGAAAATTACAGCCGCGATGTTCGCGTGAGCACCAACAACGGCGCGATCACCTTACGCCTTCCCCCGGCGCTCAACGCGCACGTAATGGCGCGGACCAGTAATTCGTCCATCACTACCGACTTCGAGGTCCGGATGCAGGGCGACTTCAACAAGAACCACATGGACGCCACGATCGGCAGCGGCGGGCCGCTGATCGACCTGAGCACGTCCAACGGCAACATCCGGCTGCTGAAGATGTGAGCTGATTCACGGCATAATCGAGTCTCTTTCCAATTCGCTCTGCAATCGATCCGCCAGACCTTCGAGAGAGAACCGGGAACGTGGAACGGCGCCCTGGGGAATCGACTCGACCAGAGATTCCGCGGGACAGCAGTCGATGGCGGAGGCGGCTTTGAACCCCAGCGACTGGGCGAACAGGCAGGCGAGGCGGACCAGGTCGGTCCGGTCGCCGATCTCCCCCGTCAGGGGTGCGTGATGCTGGGAAGCCGTATCCGAAAATTCTTCGGGGAGCCCCCAGATCCGAGTCAGGAAGAAGCCCGCCTCACAGTGGTTTGTGGAGAAGGAGCATTTTTCCCGCTCCAGGAGATCCTGGTTGCTTCCCACCGCGGAAGACAGCAGGTCGGGATATTCGGGAAAGGCGGAGAGCATCCCCAATCTCCCGATGTCATGCATCAGGCCCGCCGTATAAGCCTGCTCCGGGTGGATGCGATAAAACGGGGCGAGCCACTGGGCCGCGATGGCAGTGGCTCTGCTGTGGCGCCAGCAATCCAGTCCAGCGCCTTTGCTCTGGATGCCGCGCACCATCCCGTGCAAGCCAACCGTGACGGCCAGCGCGCGCGTGCGTTCCATGCCCAAGACGACGACTGCCCTGTGGACCGTGTCGATGCGGCTCCGGCGGGCATACAGAGACGAGTTCGCCAGGGTCAGGATTTCCGCACTGAAGGCCGGATCGGAATTCAGCAGGGCTGTAACCGCAACGGCGTCGGCATCCTCGCTGGACAAGAGCGAAAGCAGTCGAACGGTGACTGGCCGAAACACCGGGAGTTTACAGAGCCGTTCCGAAGGACGGGCGGCCGCCTTCGCGTCGTTGGGCTCTCCGCTTTTCGTACTCACCCCCATACATGGCATCTATCGGCCGGACGGGGGGAAGGCTTTAGCGTCGCCACGCTAGCGCTAGCCGGCTCGGCGGCGCCGCCCGGTCATGCATAGCGCGATGGCCCACGCACCGGCGGGCGCCAGCATCACGCAACCGACGATCACGGCAAAAGTACGGGCGGGAACGCCCAGATCGAGGGCCACTCCGGCGAGGTAGCTGCTGGCGGAGATGCCCAGCATGCAGAGTCCGTAATCGGCGGCGAAGACGCGGCCGCGAAAGCGGTCGCTGGTGTAGGTCTGCAGCAGCGTAGTGGAAAAGACCCAGTTGGTGGAGGATCCGGCGTGGGCCAGCACCACCGTGAGAACCGCGACGATCAGGGAAGTGGAAGTCCCCAGCAGGATGTACCCGGCAGCGGCCAGCAGAAAGCCGGCGAAAATGCCCGAACGCAGGCGGGAGTGGCGGTCGCCCGGCCCATCGGCCGCTCACGACCGGGCCTAGCAAGGCGCCGGCGCCGCGGGCTCCCATCAGCAGGCTCATGCCGAGGATGGCGCCGCGACCCGGATCGAGACCGTGGAACTTCGCCGGGAAGACGCGTTGGCCCAGCACGGGGAGCAGCACGTTGTTGGCGCCGAGCAGTCCGGTGCCCCCTTTCACGAAGACGGTGGCGAACAGCAGAGCGTCGGCGCGAATGTAGCGGATCCCTTCTAGAATGGGGCTGAAATCCACCAGGTCGCGGCCGCGCAGCGGGGGCAGGCCCACGGCGTGGGGCTCTTCGAACCGCATGCGCCGGATGAGCCAGGCAGAGCCCAGGAAGGAGAAGGCATTCAGCAGGAAGACCGTATCGCGGCCGTACAGAACCGCCACCACGCCGCCCAGAGAGGCGCCGGCGGCGAGGCAGAAGGACCACGTGATGGACGCCAGGGCGTTGGCGGCGAGCACGTCGGACGCGCGAACGATGTTGGGGATCACGGCGCTGTGGGCGGGCTCGAAGAACGCCGCGCCCACTGTCTCCAACAGCAGCAGCGGGTAGACCAGCCAGACCATGCCCGGCGTGCGCACCAGAAGCATGCCGAGCACGATGAAGAAGCGGGCGATATCGGCGCCGATCATGATGGCCCGGCGGCTGATGCGGTCGTTGACCACGCCGGCGGTAGGAGCCGCGAAGGTGTGGGGCAGCACTTGCAGGACTACGGCGAGGCCTACCGATTGCGCTCGGTTGTGGGTGAGCTCGAGCAGCAGGCTGTAGACGGCCAGGGAGTAAAACCAGTCGCCCAGCTCACTGACCACCTGCGCCAGCCACAGGAGACGGTAATTGCGATTGGTGCGGAGAAGGCGAAGGTAGGTGGCGAGCATGGGAAGAACCACAGGCGGGAATGCCTGTGCTACGTGTAGAGGCCCATGCGCTGTTTCACGGTGCGGACGGTGTCGTTGGCGATGGGTGCGACGCGCTCGGCGCCATCGCGCAGGACCCCGGCGAGGTAACCGGGCTCGGAGACGATCTGGCGGTAGCGCTGCTGGAAGGGCTCGAGGTGCGAGATCGCCATTTCGGCAACCTGCTTCTTGAGATCGCCGTAGCGCATGCCGGTGAAACGCCGCTTCATTTCGTCGTCGGCCGAGCCCGAAAACGCCTGGTAGATGGAGATCAGGTTGAGGACGCCGGGGCCGGCGGTGTCGAAATCCACGGCGGGGTTGGAGTCGGTGGTGGCGCGCATGATGGTCTTGCGGATACGGTCGGGCGGATCGAGCAGCGCCACGGCGTGATTTTGGCCGGTGGCCGATTTGCTCATCTTCTGGGTGGGGTCGTCGAGCCCCATCACGCGCGCGCCCACAGCCGGCAGGCTGGTTCCGGGGACCACGAAAGTATCGCCGTAGAGCGAATTGAAGCGCTGCGCGACGTCGCGGGTGAGCTCCAGGTGCTGGGCCTGGTCTTCGCCCACGGGAACGATGCCGGCCTGGTACAGCAGAATGTCGGCGGCCATCAGGACGGGGTATTGCAGCAGGCCGTCGCCCACCGATTCCTGCTTGGCGGATTTCGCCTTGTATTGCGTCATGCGCTCCAGCCAGCCGACCGGGGTGACGCAGGTGAGCATCCAGGCCAGCTCGGCGTGCGCGTGCACCGACGACTGCACCATGATGGAGCACTCCTCGGGATCGATGCCGGCGGCCAGGTAGAGCGCGGCGATCTCCTCGATTTTGGCGCGCAACTCGGCCGGGTCCTGGTGGAGCGTGATGGCGTGGAGGTCGACGATGCAGAAGATGCACTCGTAGTCGTGCTGGATGCGCACCCAATTCTTGAGCGCTCCCAGGTAGTTTCCGATGTGAAGATTCCCGGACGGCTGCATGCCGGAGAAGACTCGTGTTTTCATGGTAAGGGAACGGGAGTAACTCTTATCGTAAGCAATTTCGAAGTGACCGTGGAAAAGCTGGTGTACGGCGGCGATGGTCTGGCGCGGCTCAATGGACGTGTGGTGCTGGCGCCGTTCGTCTTGCCGGGCGAGCGCATTCGCGCCGAGGCTGCGCAGGAAAAGCCCGGCCTGGTGCGTGCGCGCACACTCGAAGTGCTGCAGGCGGCGCCGCAGCGCATTGTCGCGAAGTGCCCGTATTTCGGGCGCTGCGGGGGATGCCACTACCAGCATGCGCCGTACGAATACCAGCTTCGGGCGAAGCAGGCGATCCTGGCGGAGGAGCTGCGGCGCTTGGGGAAGATCGAGCCGCCCTCCGAGATCGCGGTGGTCGCGGGCGAACCATGGGAGTATCGCAGTCGCGCGCAGTGGCACGTGGCGCAGGGCCATTTGGGGTATCGGGAAGCGCGGTCGAACAAGCTGTGCGCGGTGGATCGGTGCCCGGTCGCATCGCCCAAGGTGAACGCGGCGCTCGCGGCGCTGAACGGCATGATGCGGGACCGGCGGTGGCCGCGGTTCGTGCGGTCGCTCGAGGTCTTCACCGATGAGCGGCAGGTACAGTTGAACGTGCTCGAGACGGACCAGCCGGTAGCACGGCGATTCTTCGACTGGTGCGCGGAGACCATTCCCGGCTTGGCGATGGGACCGTTGGATTACGGCGGCCGGTTCCGCGTCAGCCGAAACTCTTTCTTTCAGGTGAACCGGTTCCTGCTGGATGGGCTGGTGGAGGCCGCGCTCGAGGGCGCGGAGGGAGAAACGGCGCTCGATATGTATGCGGGGGTGGGGCTGTTCTCGCTGGCGCTGGCGCGCCGCTTCCGCCAGGTGACGGCGGTGGAATCGGGCGCGGGCGCGGTGCGGGATCTCGAGTTCAACGCGGAACGGGCGGGGCTCCTAAACCTGCGCGCGGAGCAGCGGTCGGCGGAGGAATATCTGCAAGGGTTGGAGCCTGCGCCGGATTTCGTGCTGCTCGATCCGCCACGCGCGGGCCTCGGCAAGATCGTGGTGCGGCGTTTGGGTGATCTACGGCCGCCACGGGTGACGATTGTGGCGTGCGACCCTGCGACGCTGGCGCGGGATCTGGCGGGGCTGGTGGCCGCGGGGTATCGTGTGGAGAAGATGACGCTGGTGGATCTGTTTCCGCAAACGTACCATCTGGAGACGGTGGTGCAGTTGGGGCGTTCCGAGCGACGGCCGTGAAGAAGCCGTGAACCGATCGTTGGTGCGCAAGGGCTGCGTTTTGGGTGGGGCAGGCGCTTTCGCCTGCCAACCGCGGCAAGATCAATCTGTTTTCGATCAACGACCTCACCACCATGTTGTCCAGTCTTTCGGGCGCATAAAACCGCAAGATTGAAGAAGCGCTCCCGGGCCGCGCTATGGCATAGTTGTGATGACTATGGACACAAAGAAACTGAGGGCATGGTGGTCTCATCGTCAGGGACTCGATGGCAGACTGATCGGCAAAAGCGCGCCCGAGGTGCTGGCCGAGACCGGCTGGGCGCGCTCGGTAGGGGGCGTTGGCCCTTACTTCACTCTCTTCTCGCGTGGGCGAATCTCCCGTGAGGCGGCCGACCAGGCGGTGGCCAATCTGGAGATCCACGAGCTGCCGGCCGCCAGAGGCTGCACCTACGTGGTGCCGGCCAGCGATTTCGCATTCGGCCTGAAGGCCGGCGCGGATTTCACCGGCGGTGAGATGAAGACCGCGTACAAGTTGGGCGTCACCGATAAGGAGGTCGCGAAGCTCTGCGACGCGGTGGTGAAGGCGCTGGGGAAAGGTCCGCTCGATCCGGAGGAGATCCGCGAGGCGACGGGAAACGCATCCCGCAGCCTGGGCGAGGAGGGGAAAAAGAAAGGCCTCACCACCACGCTGCCGCTCGCTTTGGGCAACCTGCAGGCGATGGGAGAAATTCGCAGGGTGCCCGTCAACGGGCGCCTCGATCAGCAGCGCTATCGGTATTGCCTGTGGCGGCCCAATCCGCTCGAGAAATTCCGCATGGAGCCGGTAGAGCTGGCCACCGAGCTGGCGCGGCGATATTTCCGGTGGACCGGTCCGGCCACGCTGGCGGAGTTTCAGTGGTTCTCGGCGTTGGGGGCGAAGGTGGCCAAGGCGGCCATCGAGCCGCTGAAGCTGGTGCCCGCGGACCAGGGCTCCGCGCTGCTGATGCTCCCCGAGGATCGCGCGCGGCTGGAAGCGTTCCAGACGCCCAAGCAGGCGCGCTACGAATTGGTGGCCTCGGCGGACGGCGTCAGTCTGCTGAAACGCAATACGAAGGACCTGATCGATCCGGAGGACGCGGCACACCCGCTGTTCCGGCAGAAGGCCTACGCCGGCGGTCTGACCGACCTGCCGAGTCACGGCATCTTCGATCGCGGGCGGCTGGTGGGATTGTGGGAATACGACACCGCGAGCGAGTCGATCGCGTGGACCGCGTTTGTGCCGAAGAACAAGGATTTGACGAAGGCGGTGGCGGAGGCCGAGGAGTACGTGCGCAGCGGCCTGGGCGATGCGCGGTCGTTCAGTCTGGACAGTCCGAAAAGCAGGGTGCCGCGGGTAGAGGCGCTACGGGCGATGGGCGCGTGAAGCGGCAATCATTCAGAAACATCGGCCTCGCCGGCCCGCACCCCGCCGCAGTGCCTGGCCATCCCTGACTCGCTCCCCCTCACCCCAGCATCTTCTGCACCACGTTCCCCGCCACATCCGTCAGCCGGACCCATATGGTGGTACCTCAGCCGCGTGTGCTCCAGCCCCAGGCAATGCAGGATCGTCGCCTGCAGATCGTGCACGTGAACTTTGTCCTCCACCCCTACGTTCATGCACAAATCGTCCGTCGTCCCGATCGCCTGCCCGCGCTGCTTCAGGTCCCCGGATCGCCGGCCGTCTGCCCACCGAATCGATCTACAGCCGCATCTTTCGTCGGGCAGCGGCCCGTTCCTCGCGCTCTTCCACGAGGGTCTCCCACTCGATCAAGTCGAGCACCTCCTCGTGGCCAGCGGCGTCGCATGAGAATCGGTCCGAATATTCGGCGAAGCTGGAGCCATACTTCCGCTCGTAGGTGGAGATGCGGTGGTCGATCTCGGCATCGGAGAGCAACGAAAAATCGATCTCCTCTCGCATCCCGTCCGACGTTGTGGTAACCATGGACCGCTTCATTTAGCTCACCGTTGCGCCGCGACCGCCTCAATTCCCGATAGCGCGGTTTCGATGATACCCTGTATCTCCGCCTCCTCTCCGCCGTGTGGCACGTCCGACTGCGGGTGGTGGTCGGCGAGATCGAGTCTGATGGAGTTAAGTACCTAAACTAATTTGTCAATGTGCCGCCGGGATGTACACCAACGTTACGTCGGCGCCAGGCACGGTGTGTGCGATGTGCCAACTCCGCTCCCCCCGCTACCCCAGCATCTTCTGTACCACGTTCCCCGCCACGTCCGTCAGCCGGAAATCCCGCCCCATGTGGTGGTACGTCAGCCGTGTGTGCTCCAGCCCCAGGCAATGCAGAATCGTCGCCTGCAGATCGTGCACGTGGACTCTGTCCTCCACTATGTTCATGCACAGGTCGTCCGTCTTGCCGATCACCTGCCCGCCCTTGATCCCGCCGCCCGCCAGAAACATGCTGTACGCCAGCGGATGGTGATCCCTCCCCGCGTTGTTCTCGTCGCGCGGATCGCGAATCTCCACCATCGGGGTGCGCCCGAATTCTCCGCCCCATACCACCAGCGTGCTGTCCAGCAACCCGCGCTGCTTCAGGTCCCGGATCAGCGCCGCGGTCGGCTGGTCCGCTGCGTCGCAGTGCCGCTTGAGCTTGCGATTCAAATCCGTGTGGTCGTCCCAGCTCGCGTCCGTCAGCATCACGAACCGCACACCCCGCTCCACCATCCGCCGCGCCAGCAGGCAGTTGGTGGCGAACTGCTTCGTGGGGCCCCCATTCCCTCCGGACGCCACCCCGTACATCTCCAGCGTCTCCGGCGATTCCTTCGAAAAATCCAGCAGCTCCGGCCCCGCCATCTGCATGCGAAACGCCAGCTCGTACGACGAGATCCGCGACGCAATTTCCATATCCCCTGTCTCGCCGTAGTGGTCCTGGTTGAGATCCTTCAGCGCGTCCAGCTCCGCGCGCTGCATCTCCTTGGTCACCCCCGGCGGGTTCGAAAGGTACAGCACCGGGTCGCCTGAGCTCCGAAACACCACGCCCCGGTAAGTCGATGGCAGAAATCCGCTCGACCAGTTCGACGTCCCTCCGCTCGTGCCCACTCCCGACCCCAGCACCACGAATCCCGGCAGGTTCTGCGATTCGCTGCCCAACCCGTACAGCACCCACGCCCCCATCGTCGGCCGCCCCACCTGGATGCTGCCGCCGAACAGCAGCAACTGCCCCGGGTGATGGTTGAACGCGTCCGTGAACATCGAGCGCACCAGGCACAAATCGTCGGCGCATGAACCGATATGTGGTATGTAGTCCGAAAACTCGATGCCGCTCTTGCCGTACGGCTGGAATTTCCGCGGACTCGCCAGCACCGCCGCGTTCGGCTTGGTGAATGCCAGCCGCAGGTCTTTGGTCATCGATGGCGGCAGAGGCTTGCCGCTCCATTTCTCGAGCCCCGGCTTGGGGTCGAAAAGATCGATCTGGCTGGGCCCGCCCTCCGTGAAGATGAAGATCACGTTCTTCGCCTTGGGCGCGAAGTGCGGCGGCTTGGGCGCCAGCGGGTTGACGTCCATCGCCGCGCCGCGCCCCTCCTGCTCCATCAGTTGCGCCAGCGCCATGATGCCGATCCCGCCCGCGCACTCCTGGAAGAAGCTGCGCCGCGTCTGGATCCTGCGGAACTGTTCGCGATCCATTTCTTACTCCCTTGTAATGAATTCGTCCAGATTGAGCAGCACGCGGCTCAACTCCACCCACGCCGCCGCGTCCTTCTGCGGCACGCCCGCAATCTGGTTCGGGAATAACGCGCTGACGGTCTCCGGGCTCTCACCTAGATGTCTGAGGGTCTCGTCGAAAAACTTGCCCATCCGCTCCGCCTCGTGCGTGCCCGGTGGCCGTCCCAGCGTCACTTCATATGCGTAATCGAGGCGGTCGCGAAACGCCCCCGGCCCCGAGAGCGCCGCCTCCCGCATCACGCGATAGGCCAGCCCCTGCGCTGCTTCGAAGAACACCGGATCGTTCAGCAGGTTCAGCGCCTGCAGCGGCGTGTTGGTCCGCTCCCGCCGCGTGCAGGAAAGGTTCGAATTGGGCGCGTCGAAGGTCATGAGCTGCGGATAGGGCACCGTCCGCTGGAACAGGATGTAGAGACCGCGCCGGTAGCGGTCCGCGCCCGTGCTCTCCACCCACTTTACCGACCCGCCGTACGACAGCTCGGCCACTCCCTTGGGCTGCGCCGGCCTCACGCTGGGACCGCCGATCCGCAGGTCCAGCAATCCCGCGGCGTCGAGCGTCTCGTCGCGCACCAGCTCCGCCGGCAGACGCAGCCGCTGCTGCCGCGCCAGCAGCGTGTCGTCCGGATCGCGCGCATCCAGCTCCGGCCGCGCCTTCGACGACTGCCGGTACGTCGCCGACGTCACCATCAGCCGCACCATCTGCTTCATGCTCCAGCCGCGGCGGCGGTATTCCGTGGCCAGCCAGTCGAGCAGCTCGGGATGGGTCGGCCGGTCGCCCTGCGTGCCGAAATCTTCCGGCGTATTGACGATGCCGCGCCCGAACAGCTCCTGCCAGATGCGGTTCACCGCCACCCGCGCAGGCAGTGGATTCTCCGGCGCCATCAGCCACTGCGCCAGCGCCAGCCGTGTCGGCTTCTCCCCGGCCGCGAGCGGCGGCAGCACCGCGAGCGTGCCCGGCTCCACCTCCGGCCCGTGGTCGCGCCAGTCGCCTTTGATGTGCACGTACGTCTTCGGCGGCGTGTCGTTCTCCAACAGCACCGGAGCATAGCTGATCTTCGGCATCGTGGCGTTCAACGCGTCGAGCTTGGGCTTCAGCTCGTCCAGCTTCAGATCCTTGCAGTACTGCTTCGGGAACAAATTGCCGCACGAGCCCAGGAACACATCCAGCATCGCGTTCTGCTGCACTTCGCTGCGCTTCGCGGGGTCGGTGAACAGCACCTTCTTCGCGTTGTCCACGTTGTGCGTGAACTCCCCATAAGCGAAGATCCAGTCGTCGTGCTCGGTGGGATGCTGCTGCGCGTACCGCAGCTTGTCTTCCCAATCCGCTTCCACCGCCGGAATCTTGTACTCTTCGAGCAGCGCCTTCCGCTTCTGATCGTATTCCGGACGCGCCGCCAGGTAGGGGCCCAGCTCGCCCGCCAGCGGCGCTGGAATATTCGCTTCTTCCTGCGTGTTGAAGAAGGCCGTAAGCTGGTAGAACTCTTTCTGGCTGATCGGGTCGAATTTGTGATTGTGGCACTGCGCGCAGCCCACGGTCAGCCCCAGCCATACGGTGCCCAGCGTGGCCGCGCGATCCAGCACCTGTTCGTCGCGGAACTGCTCGGGGTCCGTGCCGCCTTCGCGGTTCGTCAGCGTGTTGCGATTGAATCCGGTGGCCACCAGCGTATCGATATTGCGGTTCGGCAGCAGGTCGCCGGCAAGCTGCTCGATAGTGAATTCATCGAA
>Ga0316363_10002911_pt1 | contig 12656 bp, 9 predicted proteins | sample Sb_taG_3_FD_200459 | JGI IMG/M metagenome (GOLD analysis project Ga0316363, IMG submission 200459) | Peat soil microbial communities from Weissenstadt, Germany - Sb_50d_a_PC metaG (v2) (version 2) | ecosystem: Environmental > Terrestrial > Soil > Wetlands > Peat | place: Germany: Weissenstadt...
ATGTTGTCCGTCATCCTGAGGTGCCCGCCGAAGGCGGGCCTCGAAGGATGCACGGCCCGGGCCGTCGCCCTTCGAGGCTCGCTTCGCTCGCACCTCAGGGTGACGGAAAAATTCATGCTCAATCCAGATAATCCGCGTATTTCGCGACGTGCTCGGCGAGGCCGAGCGCGTGATCGCGCACCAGCGTCTCGGCGCGCAGCGTGTCGCGCGCTTCCAGCGCTTCGATGATGTGCATGTGGTCGCGGATCGAGCGGTCGGCGCGATCCTTTTCGCCGATGGTCTTGCGCCGGATCATGCGCATATGGGTGAACAGGTTTTCCGCCAGGTTGATCAGCATGCTGTTGCCGCTCATGCGGATGATGGTCTGGTGGAAGCCGATATTGATTTCGGAATATTCGTCGAGATGGGCGCGCACCGCGCCGTTCTCGAAGGTGGCGAACATGCTCCGCAAGGAAGCGATGTCCTCGTCACTCGCGCTCTCGGTGATCAAGCGCGCCGCCATGCTTTCCAGCGCCGCCCAGGCGGTGATCAGCTCGATCACCTCGCGCTTGGTCTTGCGCACCACATAGACGCCGCGCCGCGGCACCGAGCGGACGAAGCCCTCGCGCTCGAGCTGCGCTATGGCTTCGCGCACCGGGGTGCGGCTGATGCCGAACTCGTGTGCCAGGCGGCGCTCGTCGAGCCTGATCTCGGCGCGGCTGCGATAAACGTCCATCGAGGCGATGGCGTTCTTGAGCGCCGTATAGGCCTGGCGCTTGAAGCTCGCCGGGCTGGCAAGCGGATCGACCGCGAGCCGCGGCGCCGGCAGCTCCGCCGCACTCGGGGTAACACGCCGCAATATGGGGAAACTCGAACTCATCGGTGGCATACAATATTCCAGCTAGGCCAGCGTCGTCAAAGGTCCCCGGGTCCGATCAGGTCCGCAGCATCGATACCTTATAAGTGACGCCGCCCGGGAAAAGTGACGCCGCCCGGGGTGACCCCTGGGGCGGGCCGATGGGACCAACACCCCTGGCCATCCAACCGGGCGATTCCGCCCGGTTCATTCAACGTCCGGCGCGGCTTTAGCCTTTGGCCATTGCCCGCCGCCGCATCGGCTTGAGCACGAACAGCGCCAGACCCACGACGATAAAGTTCATGATCGCGGTCACCGCGAACACCATGTGCCAAGAGCCGGTCGATGCCTTGATCACATTGGCGACCGGGACCAGGAACGCCGACGTTCCCTTCGCGGTATAAAGCAGGGCAAAGTTCACGGTGGCGAATTTCGGCCCGAACGTATCGGTGCAGGTGGACGGGAACAGGCTGAAAATCTCGCCCCAGGTCAGGAAGATCAGCGCCGCGAACAGCACGAAGGCCCAAGGCGCGGTGCCGAGCGTTCCCAACAGCCAATAGGAAACACCGCCAAGCCCGAAGGCGATCGCCATGGTGTTTTCACGCCCGATATTGTCCGAAATCCATCCGAACAGCGGGCGCGCCGCACCGTTGGCGAGATTGTCGATGATCAGCGCCGCGGTCAGCGTGGTGGCGCCCCAGAACACGATCTGGTCGCCGACCTTGAAGTCGCCCGCGATCGGCGCGATCTGCGCCGTGGCCATCAGGCCCGAGGCCGACACCATGACAAACATGATGTAGAGCAGCCAGAACACCGGCGAGATCAGCACTTCCTTCGGCGAGAAGCTCCGCGCCGATTGCGCCACCTTCGGCGCCGGAGCGCCGGCCATTTCGCCCGGCTCCGGCCCGCGCAGCAGCAAAGCGAGCACGAACACGACGGCGCCCTGCACGATGCCGAACCAGAGAAAAGCGGTGTTGTAACTGTAGTTGTCGATCACGTAGCGGATCGGGATCACGGTGAGCGCCGCGCCGGCGCCGTAGCCGGCCGCGGTCAGGCCGACTGCCAGTCCGCGCCGGTCGGGGAACCATTTCACCGCCATGCCGACGCAGGTCGCATAAACCGCGCCGCCGCCGATGCCGGAGATGACGGCGCCGAGATAGAGCATCGCCAGCGAACCGGCATAGGCATTGATGACCCAGCCGATGCCGACCATGATGCCGCCGAAGCCGATCATGAGCTTCGGACCGCGTTGCGGGCCGAGCATGTCGACGATCCAGCCTTCGATCGGCGTCAGCCAAGTCTCCAGCGCGATGAAGATCGCGAACGCGAACTGGATCGAAGCGATCGACCAGCCGTTCGCCTTGTTGATCGGGTTGACGAACAGCGTCCAGCCGTATTGCAGGTTGGCGATCATCACCATGCAGATGACGCAGATCGCCAGATAACCCCAGCGCGCGTTGACGGACGCCGCAGCTGGCGCACTTGTCGTGGTGGTGGTCACTTCATCCTCCCAATATGTCCTGCCGCCCCAGCGAGAGGACTATTTTTGTGTTGCTTGAGCGGCCTGACGTGGCCGCCATATTTGATCCATTCTAATCGCCGGGTGGGCCAACGCAACCTAGAGCATGCGGACCGCACTTGCGACTTATCGACCGTCAAGCGGAATGGCCCGGAGCAAATTATTTCATACTGTGCGCCGCAACATTTGGCCGTAGCGTATCCTGCCGCGGCAAAACGCTCCATATTTGCCGCCGCGCAAAGAAACAGAGAAAGTCGATGCCCGAAATGGCCTCGCGCACCGGCCGCGCCACGCCCGACGCCCCCGATCGGCAATGCGGGACCTGCACCGCGTGCTGCGACGGCTGGCTCAAGATCGAGGTGTATGGCCATCGGATCGACCGCGGCAAGCCGTGCCCGTTCAGCACCGGGCAAAGCTGCACGATCTATGAGCGAAGGCCCAAAGACCCCTGCCGCGACTTCATTCGCGGCTGGCTCGCGCGCACCAGCCCGCTGCCGGAATGGATGCGGCCCGACAAAGCCGGCATGATCCTGTTGCCGGCGAATTTCCGCTGGCAGGACCGCCCGGTTGACGTCGCGGTCGCGGTCGGCGAGCGGCCAAAAGCCAAGGCGCTGGACTGGCTGAAATCGTTCTGCGCGGCGCGCCAGCGGCTGCTGATCTATCAGATGGGCGAAGACTGGTACGCGTTCGGACCACCGGCGTTCCAGCAGGAGATGCATGACCGGATCGGACGCGGCGAACGGCCGTGGGCGTAACGTCCATTACAGCGCGATCGGCGCCGCCGGCCGGCCGGAACGCCAGGTTTCGGCCATGCGCGCGTAGAGCGCTTCGAGATCGCGGGTCCGCTTGGCCATGTCGAACAGCGGCAGGTTTTCGCGGCCGGCGCCAAGCCGGGAGCGAATGTCGTTAAGCCGCGCCGGATCGCGCGCCAGCGCCAGAGCGAGGGCCTCATAGTCGCGCGGCGAGTCTGTGACCAGTTCGGACAGTCCGGCGGCACGCACGATGCTGCCGGCGACCCGGCCGGCGAAAGTCTCGCCGGCGCAAGTGAGAACCGGCAGGCCGGCCCATAGCGCATCGCTCGCCGTGGTGTGCGCATTGCATGGCAAGGTATCGAGAAACAGATCGGCATGGCGGTGCCGCGCCAGATGTTGTCCATGCGGCAGGATCGGCGCGAACACCAGGCGGGCCGGCTCGATGCCGGCCGCCACCGCCGCGGCAGTAAGATTGCCGCGCACCAGCGCATTGGATTCGAGAAGCCACAGCACGCTGCGCGGCACCTGTTGCAGTAGCCGCATCCAGATGGCGAAGAAATTCGGCGTGATCTTGAAGCTGTTGTTGAAGGCGCAGAACACGAACCCTTGCGCCGGCAGCCCGCACTCGCTGCGACTCGGTGCGGCGGCGATGTCGCGACGCGTGTCATTGGGCTGGTAGCAGTCGGGCAGATAGGCGAGTTTTTCCGCGAACAACATTTGCCGGTCGCGCGGCACGATGAATTCGTCGGCGACGAGGTAATCGATGAACGGCGCGCCCATGGTGCCCGGATAGCCGAGATAGTTGACCTGCACCGGCGCCGGGCGAAACGCCAGAATTTTCGGCCGGGCCCGATGGGTATGGCCTTTCAGATCGACCAGGATGTCGATGTCGTCGGCGCGGATGCGCGCGGCGGCGGCGTAGTGCGAGAGTGCGTCGATGTCGGTGAAGCGGTCGAAAGCCGAAACCAGCCGCGTGCGCATGTCGCCGCCTTGTTCGGGGCCATAGGAGTAACCGTAGATCTCGAAGCGGTCGCGGTCGTGGCGCTCGATCAGTTCGGCGATCAGATAAGCAGTCGCGTGGTCGTAAAAATCCGACGACAAATAGCCGATGCGCAAGCGGCCGGCCCGCGGCGCGGCGTGATGGCCAAAGACTTGCTGCGAGGGCACGGCGAAATGCTCGACCCATTTGCGCGCGCAGAGCAATTGATCGGCGGCGGTCGCTTCGGTCGCCATCAGCATGAACGGCGGGATGCGCGCCGCGTTCTGCCGGACGGCCGACAATAATGTCGCCTCCGCCGCCGCGGCATCGGTCCAATCGCAGGCGCGGGCGCGGTGATAGACCAGCTGGGCGAGCGCCTCCGCATAGGACGGCCGCAATTCGATGGCGCGCCGGTAGGCGTCGATCGCCTCCGCCAGGCTGCCGAGCTCGCGCAGCGCATTGCCCATGTTCAGATAGGCTTCGGGATAATCGGGCTTCAGCCGCAAGGCTTGCCGCAAGGCATCGAGCGCTTGCTGCGGGCGGCCCTGGTCGAGCAGGATGGCGCCGAGGTTATTGTGACCTTCGGCGTAATCGGGCTGCCGCCCGACGGCCTGGCGCTCCAGAGCGTCGGCGGCAGGAAGCTCGCCCGCCTCGCTCAAGATCAGCGCCAGATTGTTGCATGCCGCCGCATGACCCGGGTCGATCTCGATGACGCGCTTGTAAGCGGCGGCGGCTTCGTCGACAAAGCCCTGCACGCGCAACACGGCGCCGAGATTGAAATAGGCGTCGGCATGTTTCGGGTTGCCGGCGATGGCTTGGCGGAATGCGGCGACGGCTTCGTCGAGCTTACCCTGGTGCTGCAACGCGACGCCGAGATTGGTGCAAGCCTGCGGCATGTCGGGACGCAGCACGAGCGCGCGCCGGTAGGTCTCGATCGCCGCGTCGAGCTTGCCCTGTTCCTGGAGGATGAAGCCCAGATTGTAGTGCGCCTCGGCGGCATCGGGCGTGAGCTCGACCGCGCGCCGGAACATCTTTTCAGCTTCGTTGAAATCGCCGGCCGCCGTCGCGATGACTGCCAGATTGGTGCAGGCGACATTATTGGTCGGCGCCATTTCCAGGACGCGGCGATAGAGCGTCGCCGCCTCGGCGATGGCGCCGCGGCGGTGCGCGCCAAGCGCCTGTTGCAACAGTTGATCGCCCGACGCCAGCATGGTTCGGACTGGCGCTACGGCTCGCGCCAGCTGAGATACTCGACCTCGTAGCTGGTCGCGCCATTCTTCAGGCGGACATAGGCGGTCGGCCCGTTGAGGCGGATTTCGCCGGCCGTCTTCGGCCCTCTGAAAATGACCGGCGAGTCTTCGGAACCCGGTGTGTAGATCTCCACCGTGCCGGTCGGCGGCACTACCGTCACGATAATGGTCGCATACGTCGCGGTGGGCGGAAGATAGCGGCCGACGTCGAGCGGCGTCACTTCGATCTGCTCGGGCTGGCTGTCGCTCGCCGGCGGCTGCGGTTGGCTCTGGGCCGCCGCGGGCGGCGCGGCCGGCGGCTGCGGCGGCTGGCTCGGCATCAGCTGCAACGGTTGGCCGGCGCCGGGCGTCGGCTTCTGCGCGATCTGGATATAGGCGGGCGGTGGATGCATATCGATCATGCGCAGGCTCCGGCCATTCTCCTAAAAACGCCCCAATCCTAAAGTGCCTGATGCATTCCACGCCGCAGCAAATGGCCTGTCAACTCGGCGCCAAACCGCGCGCTTGCGCCGCCAAAAAGTCTTCCAGCGCGGCGACGGCGCTTCTGTCCCGATACAGCCGATGTTTGTTGCGGGCGACCTTGCTGCGCAACGAAGATCGCCAGCCGGCATCGCGCACAATCCGCACTGCGGCCGCCACATAGCCGTCGACGCTCGCCGTGATCGTGTCCTGCACATCCATCATGGTCAAGATCGCGGTGGCGTGGCGGCCGCGCATCAACGGCCCGGTCAAAGTGACGATGGGCAAGTCATGAACGAGGCTCTCGAGCACCGAGTTGCAGCCCGACCAGCCGATGCTGTCGAGCACGGCATCGCAGGCGCCGATGGCGGCGACGAATTCTTGCGGTTTTAGCCGCGGCAGAAAAACGCAATGGTCGGCGGCATTCAAGCCGAACGCCGCGAAGGCGCGCGCCAGCCGATCCTGGAACTGCGCGGTGATCCGCGCGGCGCCGGGAAACTGGATGAAGGTGAATTGGCAATCGCCGGCGTCGCGCGCGATCCGCGGAAAAACCTGATCGTATTGCGGCAGATACTTTGGCAGCGACTGGGCGCACCAGAACACGGTGGCGCTGGCGCGCAAGCCGAGCGCCGCCCGGTCGGCGGCGGCCGGCGCCGCATCGGGCGGCTCGTAATAGATCGACAGATTGGGCAGCCGGACCAGCCGCTCGGTGTAGTGCTGGGCGCCGTCGGGCGGCTCCATCGAATCGCTCGAGAGATAATAGTCGAGCGTCGGCAAGCCGCTGGTGTCGGGATGGCCCCAGGCGTTGCACTGCACCGGCGCGAGACGCTGCGCGGCCAATTGCGCCGACACCCGGTCCATGCCGACTTCGGGATAGATGATCACGTGCGGGGCGTCGGCGAGAATCGCCTGCCGCCAGGCGTCGAGCGCAAGCGGCCCGCGGACGAAACGCTCGCACAGCGCGGCGGCCGCTTCGGTCTCGGCATCGGCTTCGTCCGCGGTGTAATAGCCCAACAGCCGAAACCGGCCGCGGTCGAGCTGGCTGAGCCAGCCCTTGATCGGGATTTTCCAGTTCGAGTGTTGCCGGAAGAAGCCGCTGACGATGGCCACCCGCACCGGCTCGCCGGGCGCCGGCGCCGCCGGCAGTTTCGCCGGCCCATAACGCGCCGCCATGACGCGGCAGACGATCGAGCCGTAGACTGCCTGGAGGTCGCGATCGTTTAAGCCCTGATAGGCCAGATAGAACGGCTGGTGCGCCCCGATCGCATCGGCAAGCTCGCCCGGCGTCGCACTGCGCTCGACCTCGTCGCGCAACGCGTGCAGGCAGGCCGCATAATCGGCGCGCCGCGCCGCGATCTCCGGCTCATCGTTATAGAGAATCGGCAAGCGCGCGACGCAGGCGGCGAGCTTGGCGGACAGGAAATCCGGCTCGATCGCTGCGGCCCGCGCGAAGCTCGCGGTCGCCTCGGCGAACCGGCTCTGGCCGCGCAAGGCGATGCCGCGATTGTAATAGGCCGGCGCAAAATCCGGAGCGAGCGCGATGGCGCGATCGAACTGCGCCAGCGCCTCGTCGGTCCGGCCGAGCTCCATCAAGGCATTGGCAAGATTGTTGTAGGCGCCGGCGGAATTCGGCAGCAGCGCCGCAGCACGCCGATAGTGCACCACGGCATCCTCGCGGCGCGCTAGCGCCCGCAGCGCGTGACCGAGATGAACGTGCGCCGCGGCCGACTGCGGATTGATCGTCAGCACGCGCTGGAAACATCCGGCCGCCTCGCCGAACCGGCCGAGATTGCCGAGTGCCAGGCCGCGATTGTAATGGGCGTCGGCGAAATCCGGCTTGAGCGCCGCGGCGCGCTCGAAACAGGCTGCGGCTTGCACGAAATCGCCGCGGGCGCCGAGCACATTGCCGAGATCGTTATGCACTTCGGCGACATCCGGCTTTAGCGCCGCCGCGCGCTTGAGCAGTTCGACGGCGTCCGGCCGGCCGAGCTGGTGGGCGACGACGCCGAGGCGGTGGAAACTGCCGGCGTGGTTCGGATCGGCGGCGCAGACTTGGCGGTACAGCCGCTCCGCCTCGGCGAGCCGCCCGGCCTTGTGATGATCGAGCGCTGCGGCGAATTGCCGGGCGACCTCTTGGCGTCGGTCCGCTGTCACGGGTCCTGGCCGCCGACAGACATCGCCGTTGTTCTGGCCGTTGTTCTGGCCGTTGTTCTGGCCGTTGTTCTGGCCGTTGTTCTGGCCGTTGTTCTGGCCATTATTCTAGCCACTGTTCCGGCCGATATCGACAAAGTGAAATCTCACCTCGGATCGAGGATTGCCGCGACCGGCTGGCGGACTAATATCACGCCAAACACAACTGGTGGAGGCCGGCCATGAGGCCCGCTTCGTTGCTGCTCGCCACTTTGCTGACGCTGTCAGGCAGCGAGCTCAGCTATGCGTTCTACTGCGAAGGCGGCCAACAACCGGTGCCGCCGGCCGTCGCCGCACGCATGGCGTTGCCGGCATGCGGCTTCGCCGCCACCGAACGCTGGGGCCCGAACGGTTGCCAGCTGTGCGATTCTCGGAACATGCATCCTAATCCGTTTACCGGCGACGGCGCTCCAGTCACCGCCAGACCCGCGCGCCACAAGCTTTGGCGGGAGCCGTCATCCGGCGCTTGGGAGTAATGCGAAAGTGAAAAATCCCTCCCGTCGCGGCCAAAGCCGCGCCGGAAGGGATTTTCGCTGTCGCTGTCCCCGGCGATCAGAAGTCCAGCGTCAGGCCGGTCGAGACCGCCTTGAGCGCTGCGCCGCCGATCGTGTCGTTGAACTGATCTCGGCTGCAGACCTGATAGCCGTGACCGCTGGCGCCGAGGCAGTAGTGTGCCCCCATGCCCTGCTGCAGGTAAGTGCCGACCAGATACACGCTCGCCCAGTTGGTGAACCAGTAGCGGACGCCGGCGGAATACTGATTGGCGACTTCGCTGAACTGATTTTGCTGGTACTGGCCGAGCTGAATGATCGGGCCTGGCGACGCGCAAGCAACCGGTGCGTTCACATTGTTGAGGCTCAGGCAGGCCGGGGCGCCGGGGGTATTGCCGGCGCGCGTGTACGCCGCGCTGATCTGCCAATGGTCGCCGATGCGTTGGGTCGCGCTGGCGTAGAAGTCGTCCTTGGAACGCTCATTGAAGGGCTCGAACGCGGCCGGGACGTCACGCCGAATCCACTCGTACATGGCGTAAAGCTGCAACGGGCCGAGCCCGTCTTTGATCTGATAGCCGCCGCCGACCTTCGCCGCCCATTCGTTGGCGACCCCGGTCATGACTTGTTGGCCGTTCGGCAGGAAAATCGGAGCGAACAAAGGCGTACCAATGAAGGCGGGCTCAAGCCCATCATCGCCGTGACGGTTGACGCCCTCATGAAGCTCGCCAGCGGCGATCAAGGTCAGCGGGCCATTCTTATATGTGGCCGCCGCGCTGTAGGCGTTGCCGAAAGAACCGTCGGTACAGCCATTGCCGCCGATATTGCCGGGAAGCGCGCCGCTGGAATTCGGGAAGTTGCTGCCGCTGCCACGGGCGCCGGCGCCGTTGCAGTTGAACAGATCGCCGTAGGAGTAATCGCTGTTGTCCGGCGCGTAGTTTTGCCCGGGCGAGACAAGGGCGCTGAACTGGAAGCCTTTCCAGATCGGCGATTCGTACCAGACCGCATGGTTCATGCGCCAATCGAACTCGGCGCGGTTGTCGCCGCCGGTATTGCCGATGATCGAATTGTAGTCGGCGATGGTGCTGGCGAACGGATCGAACGCCGCCGTCGCTTTCTTGTAGGGCGTGTCGCTCTTGCCGGCCTTGATCGTGCCATACGGCCCTTCGATGCCGACGTAGCTGTCGCGGGTTCCGAATGCGGCCTTCTCGGTCGGGGATGATGCGACGTCGACCTGCGATTCGAACTGCGCCAGGAACGCATAGCCGTCGTAGCCATACGGGGCGAGATTGTGCCGGGCGCGGATGCCGAAATACGAGCTGTTGCTGGCGATGCCGAACTTGGTGCCCTGGTCGTACACCGACGGATTGAAGAGGTCGCCGGAGACGTCGACGTGGCCGTAAAGGGTCACGGTGGTGTTGTCGACCCACCAGCCGCCGGGAGCCTTGGTGATGATCGGCTGGCCGCCGACCGAGAGGAAGGGTTTTGGCGCCGGCGTTGCCGCCACCGCGCCGTGATAGACGGGATTGCCCTTGAAATCCTGGGGCGTGGCAGCGGGCGCCGGTGCGGCGGCTACCGGCGCGGGCGCCGGAGCTGCCGCTTTCTTGCCGCGCAGCTGATTGACTTCCTGCTTGAGCTCGGAATTTTCCTTCTCGAGCTTGTCGAGCCGCTGCATGACGTCGTCGAGCGTCGCCGCCGAGGCGGCATGGGAACACAACGCCAAGCTGAGCGCTGCTGTTGCGGTCCCGGCCATCAATTTGGATTTCATGATCACCCCCCAAGCCCCAGCGGGCGGCCATTTGCGGCTTATCCCGTTACCCGGTCGCAGGATGACGTACTTTTGGGCAATATCAATAATCCGTTAATCATTGTGGCACGAATCCCACTGCGTGTGACAAACCCGCCACAGAGAAGGCTTTTCCAAGAAACCGGACCTTCAGAGGAACCCGTTTTGTCGGGTCAAATCAGCACATGCCTTTGACGTGGGCCGGGCATTTTCTTGGCTTACTCGGCCGACGGCACTGCCGCACTGTGGATATCCGGATCAACTCCCTGCTGTGGCCGGCGGGCGTCCCTGGGTTGCAACACAGGCGAAGGACCCAATTCGCCGGTCGTGCGTTGGCTCGCCGAGGAGCTACTCGCATGCGCAAAACCTTCCGATTTTCGGCGGCGGCCTTGCTCGCACTGTTTTTCGGCATCGCCCCCGCGCTCGCGCAGTCTGCGGGGCCGGACGAGGCGATCCAGCCCAATGGAACCGTAGCGCAGACCCTGGCGCTCACCGCCGGGCAGCGAAGTGCGATCTACAACATCGTCATCCGGCAGCGGGTGAAACCCCACGCCGAGCAGATATCCGTCGCCGTCGGGGCGCCGGTGCCACCGACGATCGAGCTTGTCGACCTGCCGGATCAGGCGACGGCGGACAATCCGTCGGCGGCTCTCCTCAAATACGCCATGGTGCACGGCGATGTGGTAGTGGTCGATCCGGTGGCGATGCGCGTCGTCGACGTCATCCGCAACGGCGCAAAACCGTAACGGCACGGCAGCGTAAGAAACCGATCTGCACGTGCCGGCGTCAGTGCACTTTATCCAAGCACCAGTTCGAATCTCGTCATTGCGTCAGCTTCGACCGGATCGGGAAGATTTTAAGAGCTTTAGCGAGACGCAATGTCGCCCAAAACCGCCGCACACTTGTTTCCCGTAGACGAGCCGGCGGAGACGCCGTTCTACATTGCCGCCACCCAGCAGGCGGCGGCCCGGCCGCCGCGGGTGCTCAAATACGGCGACACCTTCATCGTGCTCGACAGCCGCGGCGACATCTCGGCGACATCCGGCGGCTCGGCCGGCCTGTTCCATCTCGACACCCGCCATCTGTCGCGGCTCGAATTGCTGGTCAACGCCGTGCATCCGCTGCTGCTCGGCTCCAACCTGCGCGACGATAACTCGGCGTTTTCCGTCGACCTGAGCAATCCCGACCTGATGGCCGACCAGCGCATCGTGCTGGAGAGGGACACCGTGCACATTCTGCGCACCATGTTCCTGTGGCGCGGCACCGCCTATCAACGGCTCGGCGTGCGCAACTACGGCGACCGCGCCGTCGACCTGCAGGTCTCGGTCCTGTTCGAGAACGATTTTGCCGACCTGTTCGAAGTGCGCGGCGCGCACCGCGAACGCCGCGGCACCGCGACGGCCAATCTGCGCGGCGCCGACCAGGCGCTGCTGATCTATCGCGGCCTCGACAACAAGGTCCGGCGCACCGCGCTCACCTTCGATCCGCCGCCGAACCGGCTGACCACCAGCGCCGCGGTCTACGAGCTGCATCTCGAACCGGGCGAAACGCGGCCGTTGTTCCTGGCCGTGAGCTGCGATGGCGCCGACGCGCGGCCGCGGCCGTTCCTGCCCGGCTTCATTGCCGCGCGCCGCGAATTGCGCGAGGCGACGCGGCAGCAGACCTCGGTTGAAACGTCGAATGAGCGTTTCAACGAAATGCTGTGCCGCTCGGCGGCCGATCTCGCCATGCTGATGACCAACACGCCGCAGGGCCGCTACCCTTATGCCGGCATCCCGTGGTTCTCGACCACGTTCGGCCGCGACGGCCTGATCACCGCGCTGCAGATGCTGTGGTGGAGCCCGGACGTGGCGCGCGGCGTGTTGCGGCGCCTGGCGGCCTATCAGGCCAAAACCGCCGATCCGCTGGCCGATTCCGAGCCCGGAAAAATCCTGCACGAGATGCGCGGCGGCGAAATGGCGGCGCTGCACGAAGTGCCGTTCGGACTTTATTACGGCAGCGTCGATGCGACGCCGCTGTTCGTCCTGCTCGCCGGACTTTATGCCGAGCGCAGCGGCGATCTCCAGACCGTGGCCGAGCTGTGGCCGGCGATCGAGACGGCGCTCGGCTGGATCGATGGCCCCGGCGATGCGGACGGCGACGGTTTTGTCGAATACGCCCGCGCCAATGAGCAGGGCCTGGTCAATCAAGGCTGGAAGGATTCCCACGACGCGGTGTTCCATGCCGACGGCCGCCTCGCAGAAGGCCCGATCGCGCTCGCCGAGGTGCAAGGCTATGTCTACGCCGCCAAGCGCATGGCGGCGCAATGCGCGCGGCGGCTGGGAAACTACTCCACCGCGCGCCAGCTCGACGCCGAAGCGAGCCGCCTCGCCGCGCGTTTCGAAAGCGCGTTCTGGTG
>Ga0316363_10002920_pt1 | contig 12629 bp, 13 predicted proteins | sample Sb_taG_3_FD_200459 | JGI IMG/M metagenome (GOLD analysis project Ga0316363, IMG submission 200459) | Peat soil microbial communities from Weissenstadt, Germany - Sb_50d_a_PC metaG (v2) (version 2) | ecosystem: Environmental > Terrestrial > Soil > Wetlands > Peat | place: Germany: Weissenstadt...
AGCAGATGCCGAAATACGGCACCTGGCGCTCGCGCGCGAAGCGCGCTGCGCGGATCTTTCCCTCAGCGCCGCGCTGGCCAAAACCGCCGGGGACCAGAATGCCGTCGACATGCTCGAGGAACGGCGCCGGGTCCTCGTTCTCGAACACCTCGCTTTCGATCCAGTCGAGATTGACCTTGACCTTGTTGGCGATGCCGCCGTGCGACAGCGCCTCGATCAGCGACTTATACGCATCCTTCATACCGGTGTATTTGCCGACGACGGCGATGGTGACGTCGCCTTCGGGGTTGCGGATGCGCTCGTTGATGAAACGCCAGGTCGCCAGATCGGGCTCGGGCGGAAATTCGATGCCGAAGGCGGCGAGCACTTCGCCGTCGAGACCGCCGGCGTGATAGGCCTCGGGCACCGCATAGATGTTGTCGACGTCGCGCGCCTCGATCACGGCGCTTTCGCGCACGTTGCAGAACAGCGCCAGCTTGCGCCGCTCGCTGTCCGGGATCGGTCGGTCGGTGCGGCACAAAAGAATATCGGGCTGGATGCCGATGGCGCGCAGCTCGCGCACCGAATGCTGGGTCGGCTTGGTCTTGAGCTCGCCGGCGCTGGGAATGAAGGGCATCAGCGTCAGATGGATATAAACCACCTGACGGCGCGGCATGTCGTTGCCGAGCTGGCGAATGGCCTCGAAGTAAGGCAGGCCCTCGATGTCGCCGACGGTGCCGCCGATTTCGCAGAGCACGAAATCGAAGCCCTCATTGCCGTCGCGGATGAACTCCTTGATGGCGTTGGTGACGTGGGGAATGACCTGGATGGTGGCGCCGAGATAGTCGCCGCGCCGCTCCTTGGCGAGGATTTCCTGGTAGATGCGGCCGGTGGTGATGTTGTCGGTGCGGGTGGCGGGGCGTCCGGTAAAGCGCTCGTAATGGCCGAGGTCGAGGTCGGTCTCGGCGCCGTCGTCGGTGACAAAGACCTCGCCGTGCTGGTAGGGCGACATCGTGCCGGGGTCGACATTGAGGTACGGATCGAGCTTGCGCAGCCGGACTTTGTAGCCGCGCGCTTGCAGCAGCGCGCCGAGCGCCGCGGACGCCAGACCCTTGCCAAGTGAGGAAACCACGCCGCCGGTGATGAAAATGTACCGCGCCATGGGGTTTAATGTTTAGCGCGGATCGCACGATTCGACGAGCGATATTCCGGAAGAGCTGCCGCGCGCCCGTTGAAATCTGGAAAAATCAAATAATAACAGAAAATTCTGGCAGAATCCTCATGCCGTATCGAAGGCGGCTTGGCTTTGGTCGTCGCAAGCGTCTGGGCCGAAGTCGCTTGCGCCATGCGTTTTGCGGCTATTTCGACTGCGGCACTTGCGGCCCGCCTGGCGCCGGGCTCGGTGCCGCCGGCGCATTGCCGCGCAACTGGTCGAGAACGCCGCGGCCGCTTTGGCTCAGCGGCGCCACTGGCGCGGGGGCTCCCTGGGTGGCCGGCGCGCCGGGATTGATGAGCGAGGCCGGCTTGTGGCCAAGGCCCGCGAGCCAGGACAGCGCCAAGCTGGTGATGAAAAATCCCACCGCGAGCAAGGCGGTAGTCCGCGTCAGGACGTTGGCCGTGCCGCGCCCGGTCATAAAGCCGCTGGTGGAACTGACCAGTCCGCCGCCCTCGGATTTCTGCAGCAGCACCACGCCGATCATGGCCACGACCAGCATGAGGTGAATGACGATAACGACAGTCAGCATCGATATGATATCCGCTTGCGGCCGCGAGCGCGGCGCCTTTCGATATAGGAAGTCGCGGGCGTCTCTACATGATCCGAAGCGGATTTTCCATGGCGCTTCAGTCGGGGCTTATGCGCTCTTCTTTGCCCGGAGTCGCGTGGCGGCCGACCTAGCGGTAAACCCCCGTGATCGCCAGGAATTCGTCAGGCTTGAGGCTCGCGCCGCCAACCAGCGCTCCATCGACGTTCTCGACCCCCAGGAGTTCCTTCGCGTTCGCCGCATTCACCGAGCCGCCGTAGAGGATGCGGATGCCCTGCCCCGCTTGGCCGTAACGGGAGCCGAGCCGCTGGCGGATGGAGCGGTGCACTTCGCCGACATCTGCGGCGGTCGGCGTCAGCCCGGTCCCGATGGCCCAGACCGGCTCGTAGGCGACCACGACATCCGCCGGGTCATCCGGCAGGGAGCCATCGAGCTGCACGCCGACCACGGCGAGCGTAGCGCCGGCCTCGCGTTCGGCGCGCGTCTCCCCGACGCAAACAATCGCGAGCAGGCCGGCGCGCTTTGCCGCCAGCGCCTTGGCGCGCACAGCGGCATCGGTCTCGCCGTGATCGCGCCGGCGTTCGGAATGACCGACGATGACCGCGGCGGCCCCGGCATCCTTGAGCATTTCCGCTGAAATATCCCCGGTGTAAGCACCCGAGGCCATGGCGTGGCAATCCTGGCCCCCGATCGCGACGGGCGATCCGCGCGCGGCTTCTGCAAAGCGGGCGACCAGCGTTGCCGGCGGGCACACGATCAAGTCGACCTTAGGCAGGCCTGGCGCGGCGGCGATGATCTTTTGCAGGTTGCCGATCGAGCTTTTGAGGCCGTTCATTTTCCAATTGCCGGCGACCAGCGGACGGCGCGTCATCATCGGTGTCCCAATTTCTGCGTAAAAGCCTGCGACAAACAGCCGTTTATCGGCAGTGGTTATATATCAAGGGGTTAGGGCGGGACCCCGCGCCGTCACCAAACAACTCGCTGCCATACTGTTCCGTGGTCAAATTGAATGATCATGCCGTCGGGTGAATAGACCGCCCCTTCGTTCCAGTTCTGCACCCAGATGTGCCCAGGATAATCAATCCAGGCGCGTGACGGGATACCCGCTTCGTTCACGAGGTTCATCTGCCACCCGGTCTGCGTTATGTAGGCTAGTGCTGGCGGACCAGCTGCGCACACCTTGACGCACTGAAATTGACCCGAGAGATTTAGCACCTGGGCCGAAGCAGCGGACGCAGTCGCGGCGGCCATTGCCAGCGCGGCCAGCGCAGTAGTAACGATCGTCTTCATCACCCTACTCCTTGCCTGTGGCGGCTCCTGCACTATGCCGCGGCGGTTATAATTTGGCGAGCGCGGCTGCTACATTACGGGCGAGAAAACGGCCATATGCGGGCGCGACAGGAACGGGCAGGCGCTCGACTATTTCTATTTCGAGTACGAGCCCGGTCGGTGCTCGGCGGCCAAGTTGCTCGCCGAGGCTTCGCCTTTGAGGTTAATCAGATACGTTTGGTCATCGACCGATCCCTTGTGTCCCCGTTGTTCGAAAGGACGAATAAATGACTGATCTGCAAAACGCCATTGCGCTTGTGACAGGCGCAAGTCGCGGCCTTGGGCGGGCCATCGCGTTTGGGCTCGCCGAGATTGGCGTCGACGTGGTGGTCAACTACAGAGCGCGAGAAGATGAAGCACAGGCTTGTGCCGACGAAATCCGACGGCGTGCTCGACGCGCAGCCGTCGTGCGAGCTGATGTCTCACGGGTAGACGAGGCGCGTCGGCTGGTGCGTGAGGCCGAGGCCGCGCTCGGTCCCATTACCATTCTGATTAATAACGCCGGGATCGCGCGCACCCAAGGGCTGGACGAGGTTACGGAGGCCGACTGGGACGAGCTTATCGATGTAAATCTGAAGTCCGCATTCTTTGTATCCCAAGCCGTACTGCCAGCAATGCGCGCTGCCCGTTGGGGACGTATCATCAACATCTCTTCGACCGCAGCCCACGTGGGCGGTGTCGTCGGTCCGCACTATGCCGCCTCCAAAGCGGGCCTGATTGGCCTCACCCACTTCTTCGCCTCACGGCTCGCGCGAGACGGCATAACCGTCAACGCCATCGCGCCCGCGCTGGTCAGGACCGACATGTTGATCCAAGATCTAAAGGCGAGCGCGGAGCGCATTCCGGTAGGTCGCTTCGGCACCCCCACCGAGGTTGCCAGCATAGTGCTTTCGCTCGTGCAGAACGCCTACGTCACTGGTCAGACCATTAGTGTGAATGGCGGTGTCTACATGACCTGACGCCCGCCGCATGGCGGCGAACTTCGCCAAGGTGCCGGAGCGCTGCGCCGACGACCGCTCGTACACGCGCGGCCCAGCCTTGGCCGCCGGTGGCTTCCGGGCTAAAGGGGCGCAAAGTGTTCTGTCAGGCAAGGGATGCGCCTGCGTCCGGCGCGCCGCGCCGACCTTTCGTCGGCGGTGGATGGCGGTGGTCAGTGGCAGTCCGCCGAAACGGGTGACACCAGTGCCGAAGCTCATGCAAACGTTTCTCGGCGTTACCCCGACGGCTTCAGCTTACCGAGCAACGTCTCTAAAGTTCTGTTGACCGCCCCTCGTCGCTCTACCTGTAACTGCAAGTTATGCATGACTTCAGAGACTTTAGTTCGGGCAGCTACTTCAGTACAGCCGAAATCCCGCGCCGCTTCGATGTAGCGGCGTTCCGCCGTCTCCAATGCACCCGAGCGATATTCAGCGGGAAACGCAGTGATTATTTCAGTTATTCTTGGAATCGCGGCAACTGCCACCTCCAGAAAGTTCTCCTCTTCCGAACCCAAGGTCATTGTCATCGCCGTTGCTCGCTTTCGGCTACACTGCAGGGCTCAAGCTAGTGCCAAGTTCTTAAAGCCCGGTTAGGGCGGCGATGACGCAGGGTCTCTGCGCTCCCTGTGGCGCTCAACGGCCGCTGTATTTATGCTTGCGTGGCACAAGCGCCCAGGGGCAGAAGGTGATGTCCACGATCGCGGAATGGCTGATCTCGCTCGGCATGTCCGAGTACGCTGAGCGCTTTGCTGAGAACGATATTGATACCTCCGTCCTCCGTCATTTGACCGATCAGGACCTCAAAGAGCTTGGCGTTTCGCTCGGGCACCGACGAAAACTGCTCGCAGCCATCAGTGAGCTTACCGGCGCTGCCCCGGCAATACCCAAACCTGCCGCCGCAACGGAGCCGAAGACCCAGGACGCCGCCGAGCGCCGCCAAGTCACGGTGATTTTCTCGGACCTGGTCGGCTCGACGGCACTCTCCGCCCGCATGGACCCGGAGGACCTGCGCGAGGTCATTTCGGCCTATCAGAAATGCGTCGCCGAGACGGTGCGGCGCTTCGGCGGGTTCGTGGCCAAATACATGGGCGATGGTGTCCTCGTGTATTTCGGCTATCCGCAGGCCCACGAGGACGACGCCGAGCGCGCGGTACGGGCCGGACTGGAATTGATCGCGGCGGTGGCCGCGCTCAGGACGCGCGCTCCCCTGCAAACGCGTATCGGCATTGCCACCGGACTGGTTGTGGTCGGCGACCTGATCGGATCGGGCGAAGCGCAGGAGCGCGGCATTGTCGGCGAGACGCCGAACCTTGCCGCCCGCCTGCAGGGCATCGCCGCGCCGAACACCGTCGTCATCGCCGAGGACACGCGAAAGCTGCTCGGCAATCTGTTCGACCTGCAGGCCCTCGAACCACAAGGCCTCAAAGGCATCGCCGGGCCGGTGCGGGCCTTCGCGGCGCTGCGGGCGAGTTCGGCGGAAGGCCGTTTCGAGGCGTTGCACGCAGCCGGACTGACCGCGTTGGTCGGGCGCGAAGAAGAACTCGAATTGCTGCTTCGCCGCTGGTCGAGAGCAAAGAACGGCGAAGGTCAGGTGGTGTTGCTCTCCGGCGAGGCCGGTATCGGCAAATCGCGGCTCACGGCAGCGCTGCTGGAAAAGCTCGCCGACGAGCCGCATACGCGGTTGCGCTATTTCTGCTCGCCGCAGCACACGGACAGCGCGCTTTATCCGATCATCAGCCAAATGGAACGTGCTGCCGGAATGGCGCACGACGACACCCCGCAAGCGAAGCTCGACAAGCTCGACGCGCTGCTGGCGCAGACCGCAACCTCTACGCAGGACGCCGCGCTGTTTGCCGAGATGCTGTCGTTGCCGAACGATGGACGCTATCCCGCGCTCGATCTTGCCCCGCAGCAGCGCAGACAGAAAACGCTGGAAGCCCTGTCCTCACAACTTGCTGAATTGGCCAGACGGCATCCGGCGCTGATGATTTTCGAGGATGCGCATTGGGCCGACCCCACGAGCCTGGAAGCGTTCGGCCGGACGGTGGACCGAATTAAAACCCTTCCGGTGCTGCTCATCGTGACTTTCCGCCCCGAGTTCAACGCCCCGTGGGCTGGAAGATCGCATGTGACGAGCCTGGCGCTCAACCGGCTTGGGGAACGTGAAGCGGCCGCGATCATCGCGCGCCTTGTCGGGAACAAGGAGCTACCGGCGGATGTGATGGCGGAGATTGTGGAGCGGACCGATGGCATTCCGCTGTTTGTGGAGGAGATGACGAAAGCGGTGTTGGAGGCGGAGAGCGAGGGCGAAGGGCGGCGCACGGTTGCGGCGGTTCCGTCCCCGGCCCTGGCGGTCCCGGCAAGCTTGCACGCCTCGCTGATGGCGCGGCTCGACCGGCTCGGCCCCGCCAAGGAGGTGGCGCAGATCGGCGCGGCCATCGGGCGGGAGTTTTCCCACGCCCTGCTGGCTGCGGTAGTGCGCAAACCCGAGGCGGAGATGGGATCGGCGCTCGATCGTCTCATTACGGCCGGTTTGTTGTTCCGGCAGGGCGTGCCGCCGCACGCGACCTACCTTTTCAAGCACGCGCTGGTGCAGGACGCGGCCTATGGCACGCTGCTGCGCGAGCCGCGCCGCGCGCTTCATGCCCGTATCGCCGAAATCCTGGAGACCCAATTCGCGGAGATTGCCGAGAGCCGGCCGGAGATCCTGGCGCGTCACTGCACCGAGGCCGGGCTAATCGAGAAGGCCGCGGGCCTGTGGGGCAAAGCTGGCCAGCGCTCGCTGGAGCGCTCGGCGTTGGTCGAAGCCGCCGAGCAACTCACCCGCGCTCTCGACCAAATCGCCATCTTGCCCGCGACACCAGCCGTGCGTCGCGAGCAGATCAAGCTTCAGGTCGCGCTTATTACCCCACTCATCCATATCAAAGGGTTTGCCGCTCCTGAAACCAAGGCCGCCGTTGAGCAAGCGCGTTTTCTGATCGAACAAGCTGAAGCGCTCGGAGAGCCTCCCGAAGACCCACTGCTGTTATTTTCGGTCCTCTACGGCTTCTGGGTCGCGAACTACATAGCGTTCAGCGGCGGCGTGATGCAAGAGCTTGCGATGCAGTTCCTGGCGCTCGCTGAGAAGCAAGGCACGACAGTCCCGCTCATGATCGGGCATCGCGTCATGGGCATCACTTCGCTGTGTACAGGTGACATCGCGCAGGGCCGCGCGCATTTCGAGAGCGCGATCGCGCTTTATGATCCTGCCTCGCACCGTCCTTTGGCGACGCGATTTGGGCAAGACAACAATGTGGCCGCCTTGTCCTATCGGTCGTTGGCTCTATGGTTTCTTGGTCATCCCGAAGCGGCGATCATAGACTCGCACAAAGCGCTCAAGCACGCGCGCGAGATCGGCCAAGCTGCTACATTGATGTACGCGCTATTCCATGCATCAACCACTCGCTTTCTACGCGGGGATTATGCGGCAGCGAAAGTGGAACTCGAAGAACTTGTCGCCTTGGCGGACGAAAAAGGCAGCTTGTTCTGGAAGGCGCGGGGAATGGAGAATCAAGGTTGCGTAATGGCCCTGGCCGGCCAAGCCTCCAATGCAGTTCAAACCATCATCTCCGGAACCGCCGCAGCTCGCCTAACGGGCGCTGCATCTTGGACGTCGGTCCGCTTTTTACATTTGACGAGAGCTTATGCGGAACTCGGCCAATTCGATGACGCTTGGCACTGCATTGGCGAAGCGATAACGGCGGTGGAAACAACCAAGGAAACGTGGTGGGAAGCCGATATCCATCGCATTGCCGGCCAAATCGCGCTGCTATCGCCCGAGCCCGACGCGGCGAAAGCAGAAGCGTATTTCGAGCGTGCGCTCGCGGTGGCGCGCAAGCAGCAAGCAAAGTCCTGGGAACTGCGCGCGGCAATGAGCATGGCACGGCTGTGGCGCGATCAGGGCAAGCGGCAGCAGGCCCGCGATCTGCTCGCCCCGGTCTACGGCTGGTTCACCGAAGGCTTCGACACGCTCGATCTGAAAGAGGCCAAGGCGCTGCTTGACGAGCTGGCGCGATGAGGGTGCTTGTCCTGAGATATCGAGAAGCCGCATTCAGCGAGCTAATCACCGCCGAGAAAAACGAATGAAGCAGGCAAAATTGATCGCACTTTTTGAGAGCGGAATGTTCGCCGCAGTGATTGGGGTGACGCTAATTGCGTTTCCCTCTAAATCAGCGAATGCGCAGCAGCCCCCTTGGGCAGGGTGCCGTGCCGTTTCCAAGATCGAATATAACAGCGCTAAAAGGCAATATTTGTTGCATGGCAGGTTTGGCAGTTACGTGAGAACCGGCCATTTTTGGCGGCATTACTACTGGTACTGTCACTGATTGCGCTCAATGAGTTGCATGTGTGTTCAACCGCGTAAGGCTTATGCGTGGCGGCTAACCTGCGGGGGAGTCTTTCACTGCTTCGGCCAAAGCAGATTGCTCATTCAGAGGGTATCCACGCTGCTGAGCCTTTACAGGGCTGATCCCCAAAGCCTGCAATGCCTTGGCATTGAATAGGAAGCGACCAGTCTGCTCATCGCGAACAAAGAGACAGATTTCCTCGTCTGCTTTTCTCTCCATCAATCTCTCCCACACCGCACCAAAGCCTTGTCCTTAAAACGACAATTCATTTAGGGGAGGTTAAGCTTCGGTCAAGAGGCGCAAGAGGATCACGATGCTGAATGGTGTGCTTTTGTGTTAGTCTGGCTTGTGGCTGAGGGGCAGTCATGGTCGAGACCCGGAAACTCGCAGCAATATTGGCGGCGGATGTGGTCGGATACAGCCGCCTTGTTGGCGCGGACGAGGACGGCACCGTCGCCCGCATCCGCGCGCTGCGTTCCGAACTGATCGATCCCGCCATCGCAAGCAATCGGGGCCGCATCGTCAAGACGACTGGCGACGGCATTCTGATCGAGTTTGCGAGCGTGGTGGATGCAGTGCGCTGCGCCATCGAGGTGCAGAAGAGCATGGCCCAACGCAATGCCAAGCTCGGTGAAGACAGGCGGATCGACTTCCGGGTCGGCATCCATCTTGGCGACGTGATTGTTCAAGCGGACGGCGATCTGATGGGTGACGGCGTCAATATCGCGGCGCGGCTTGAGGGAATTGCCGAGCCCGGCGGGATATGCCTTTCGGAGGATGCTCATCGCCAAGTGCGCGACAAGATAGCGGCGAACTTTACCGATCTCGGCGACAAGGAGTTGAAGAACATCGCGCGGCCGATGCGGGCTTATGCCGTTCAGGGAAGTGAGACCACCAAGACGCCAACACACCAAGGCTTTGCCCCGTCACCGGGCGCATCACCGCCGCTGAGTCCCGTTTCTTCATCCCCGCGTCTCTCCATTGTAGTGCTGCCCTTTGCTAATTTAGGTGGCGACCCGGAGCAGGAGTATTTCGTTGACGGCGTGACCGAGAGCCTGACCACCGACCTCTCGCGTATCTCTGGCTCGTTCGTGATCGCCCGCAACACGGCTTTCACTTACAAAGGCAAACATGCCGACGTGAAGCAGATCGGCCGGGAACTTGGGGTGCGCTACGTACTCGAAGGCTCGGTGCAGCGCGGCGGCAATCGCATGCGCGTCAATGTCCAACTTATCGACGCCGAGACCGGCAATCATCTCTGGGCCGAGCGCTTCGACAAGCCCGTCTCTGATCTCTTCGACATGCAGGACGAGATTGTCGCGCGCCTAGCCAGTCAATTAGGCACACAGTTGATCGAGGCCGAAGCGCGGCGTGCGCAGCGGGCACCGCTTCCCGACTCGATGGACCTCTATTTTCAGGGCACGGCTAGCGCGAACAAGGGATGGACTCCCGAGAATATGGCGCAAGCGCGCGGCTATTATGAACGGGCGCTCGCGCTCGATCCGAGCAATATCGAGGCACTGGTCGGCACTGCATTTGTTGACTTTAGTTATGTCCTCAATTTTCTGGCAGACGACCGGGCGGCACATGCTGCGGCGGCCGAAGCTACCTTGACCAAGGTCTTGTCGTTGGCTCCCAATCATGCCTTGGCCCAAAACATATTGGGTGCGGTCTATATCTACACCAACCGCGCAGCGGAAGGGATCACCAAGTGCGAACATTCGCTCGCGTTGGACCGAAACCTAGCCCGTGCGCATTCCATGATCGGGATGGCCAAATTCGTCACCGGGCGAGCGGAGGAAACCGAAAGCCACGTCCTTGAAGCGCTGCGCCTTAGCCCGCGCGATATGCATGCCTATCTTTGGATGGCTACCGCCGGCTTCGCAAAGCTCCTTCTCGGCCGCGCCGAGGAAGCTGCCGTTTGGGTACTCCGGTCTATCGATGCCAATCGAAATTATCCCAATGCGCATTTCTTTCTCGCCGCCGCCCAGGCGCATCTTGGCAGGATGAGTGAGGCACAGGCCGCGGTTCAGGCGGGTCTTGCGCTCAATCCGACCTTCACCATCCGCCGCTTCCGCGCTGGTGCGGTGAGCGACAATCCGACCTATCTGACGCAACGCGAGCGCATCTACGATGGCATGCGGAGGGCCGGGGTGCCGGAGGGGTGAGCGTTCGGTGATTTTTCTCTGAAGAAGGCGATGCGTACTTCCTTGATAAACTACGTAGGTTAGCTCAGGGTCATCAACGTCATTTCGAGCACAGGCCACGCGCGTCTGCTTCCCCCCAATAGCTACCGTGGCGCTGCAATGCCGCGAACGACGCTATGTGCCACCGGACATTTGCAACCGGGGCTTACTTTCTTGCACCGACCATGCCCAAAATAATTGCTCCGCCAAGCCCGCCTGCAATCGCCCCCAAGGGCATGAACGTGAAAAATATGAGCATTCTACTGTAGCCTTCAAAGTCGCTGACGTTGAAGATTTTGGTATAAGCGAAGCCAAGGCCAACACCAAACATCGCACCCAACATGGCTCCCAAAACGAGTCCTACAATTGCGAGAAAACAACCTTGCATCGATTGGACCCTTGGCTAGACGCCACAATTAGAACGTGGCAGTTCGGTGCCTGTACCAATTTGTTCCAGCGGACTGCAATGCTCCCGCTCCCGCGTCGCTGCGCCCGCCGCCGCCGCGCGTTGCCGATCACGTCGGCGGGGCGCTTCTCGCCTTTGGGGCCTCTACGGAATTAAATACCGAAGATTTAATGGACCCCCAAAATGCCTAGAAAGCGCATCCAAGAGATACCGGACGCCATCAATCGAAGGGGCAGACCGCCAGCGGTGCGATCCGCGTGACGGTCGCCCAAGGCGGCCAGTCCGCTAGCGGTGCCGGTCGGCTCTCCGGAAATTCGGGCAGGGGATGGTGTCGCACGGCCACTGGTCAATGCTCCGGTCAATGGACGGCCGAGCGGCACGCGGCTAATTACTGACCCCGAGGCGGTCATCTTCCCCTGCTCACAGCGAGGCACCGCAATGACAATCACGCTCAACCACACCATCGTTCCGGCGCGGGATAAGATCGCCGGGGCCAGATTTTTCGCCCGCATATTCGGGCTCAAGCGCGGCCGTGCCGACCATTTCGCGCCGATCAAAGTCAACAAATCACTGACGCTGCTGTTCGACGACGACGACAAATTCGAGAGCCATCATCTTGCTTTCCATGTCAGCAACCGCGAATTCGACGCCATCCTGCGCCGCATCAAGAGAGAGAAAATCGCTTACGGCAGCGCGCCATGGAGCCTCGAAGACGGCAAGCTCAACAACTGGAACGGCGGCCGCGGCGTCTATTTCCGCGATCCGAACGGACACGTGCTCGAACTGATGACCGTGCCCCAGTGACGCCGTCACTCCCGGCCCGCCGCTTCCCACCACCTTGGATGATCGACGATCACGGAACATACTGAGTCGTTCATCGTCCGTGACGCGAACGGGCAAGCGCTCGGCTATTTCTACTTTGACGACGAACCGCAGCGCCGCTCGGCGGATGTCCGCTTTAAGGCAACTGCGGTCATAGGGCGTTAGCATCATGGCCTGCCGAATGTTGGCTCTTGACACAATGAGAATAACGACAATGTGGTATCGTCCCGCGCAGTTGCTGCGAACTGAGGCGGCGGCTGTGATCGGCAGGGCGCGAAGCTGCGCTTAAGTCGTTGATTCGGGGCGATCAGGGAGGTTCAGATGACGGCATACAACGTCGTCCGTTTTCGAGTGAAAGCTGGGCGCGAGAAGGAATTCGAGGATGCCCATAGAGACGCGAAACTGGAGGCAACCGGTTTCCGCAAGGGCTTCCTGATAAAGACCGGGGAGCGAACGTATTGCTTCATCGGCGAATAGGGCAGTCAGGACAACGTCGCTGCGGCACGACCGAAAATGATCGCCATGCTCGATAGTTTTCGCGGCACTCTGGAGGACCTCGGCGGCGGCCTCGGCGTCACCGACCCGGTGTCAGGCCCGTCGGTCGTGGAGATCATGCCGGGCCGCTAGCGGCATCGCGCAGTCGGTCGGATCGCAGCCCTGGTCGTTCAACCAGGGGCCTTAGTGTGGCTCCGGCCGAATTCCGTTTCTGGCCCATAGCGACGCGCCACCTCAGGATGGCTGAGCGTCGCTTTCGGCGCAAAGCGGAAAGCTATCCTCACTCC
>Ga0316363_10002922_pt1 | contig 12622 bp, 15 predicted proteins | sample Sb_taG_3_FD_200459 | JGI IMG/M metagenome (GOLD analysis project Ga0316363, IMG submission 200459) | Peat soil microbial communities from Weissenstadt, Germany - Sb_50d_a_PC metaG (v2) (version 2) | ecosystem: Environmental > Terrestrial > Soil > Wetlands > Peat | place: Germany: Weissenstadt...
TTACCGATCCGTTCCAGGGCCTGGGCCAGGCCGATGGAAGTGACCGTTTTTCCCTCACCGCTGCTCGTCGAAGTCATCGCCGTCACCAAGACTAATTTCCGCCGGGTCGAAGGACGAGGCGCTGTCAACAATTCCAACTGAAGCTTCGCGATGTGCGTACCGCATGGTTCGACGAATGCCTCTGGAATGTCGAGCTTGGCGATGATCTCCCGGATGGGCAGCAATGAAGCGCTCATGGTTCCTCCTCGGAGCGTAACCTCTCTTGTAGTAATTACTGTGTACCGGGATCGTTCCGCCGACAGCGGCAGCGGTCACCTATGTCTGTGATCGTTTCCCACTGCTAAGCTGTGGCAGGTGAGCGGGCAATCTGCCAGAGCAGCGTTCCGAAAACCGAGTGCGCGGCCTACTCACAGCAGTCCGTGACCATCGTCATCGCAGCAAACCAATGCGACCCGTGTTGGCGTGCGCACGCGTTCGCTATCAGACACGGACCGCGATTCCACGGGCATGCTCACCGCAGCATCAAGCTGCCGCCGCAGGAGTTGGCGGTCTGCGCCAAAGAGAACGGATACCCGCTGCTGGCGTATACGTACAGCTAGCCGGTCGTATTCAATGAGTACGTCGTGGATGCAACATCGGATTGCGGACCGAGGTGCAACCACTCGACGGAGGTTAGAGGACGCCCACGCCCGGATGAGCCACATCATGATGGATCATCAGAAGTCTGGGCACGAAGGTGCTCCCTGCTTCGAAGAGTGAATGGCGCGGGTGCGAGGCACAGCGGTGAGCGTGCCAGCGGACAATCTTGAGGTGCCGTATCACGAAACCTTCTCCACCTCGGCTTCCGCTTCGGACAAGAGCAAACGGATCTTTTCCAGGAGGTTCGGGAACATTTCTTCCTTTGCAAGGCATGCCCGAACATTTTCTGCCTCGACATGCCCGTAAGCGGTGACCAGGATCACGGGCAATTGCGGGTTCTTGTTGTGAATTGCCCGTGCTAATTCCAACCCATTCATGCCTTGCATGCGCACGTCCGTGACCACGATGTCGAAGTTCTCCTGATCGAAGACTTTTAGTGCCTCGGCAGCGTTATACGCTGGGACGGCGCGATAGCCTTCCAAACGCAGGATGTCACACGTCAACCGGCACAACACTTCGTTGTCGTCGACAAACAGAACTGTTTTCATGGCTGACTCCCTAACCAGCAGCCGCCACGGTAGCAACGGCCGCGATTTTCTTGAATGCCAGCGTGCCATCCGGCTTCAGACTGATCTCGATGCAGTCACCGGTGATCACCTGGTTCGTTGCTACGAGGTTCGCGAGCGCATAGACGATGCTGCGCTCAATCACGCGCTTCAAATGACGCGCCCCGTACCGGGGATCGGTCCCTTCCCGGAGCAGCCACTGCTTTACCTCGGGAGAGCAGCGGAACGTGAAGTGAGTCGGGCCTGCGGCCTGCGCGATGCGCTGCTGCACCTTGGCCAGTTCCAATTCCAAAATCTGCTCGAGGTGCTCCAGCCGCAGGGTATTGAAGACCACGATCTTGTCCAGCCGGTTCATGAATTCCGGTGAGAACTTCCGCCGCGCCGCCTCCACCGCCGTGCGCTGGATCTTTTCGTCCAGGCTGGCATCCACGGCGATGGGATGGGCCACAAAGCCCATGCCGCCTTCGATCAGGCCGCTCATATCGGCGGCGCCCAGGTTGGAGGTCATGAAGATCAGGGTCTGAGAAAGATCCACGTGCCGATTGGAGCCCAGGGTAAGACTTCCCCTATCGAGAATGCCCAGCAGGAGCTGCCACAGGGCGGGTGAGGCCTTTTCGATCTCGTCCAGCAGCAGCAGGGAGAGCTTGAGCTTCTCGGTGTGCCACTGGTTCAACGCTTCCTGGGTCAGCACGGGTTGGGTCTCGCCGTGCCCGACGTAGCCCGGCGGAGAACCGATCAGCTTCGAGATCTCGTGGGATTCCTGGTACTCGGCGCAGTCGATCTTGAGGAAAGCGTGGCGGTTGCCGAACAGTGTTTCCGCCACGACTTCGACCACATAGGTCTTGCCCGAGCCCGTGGGCCCCAGGAACAGCAAATTGCCGACCGGCCGGTCGGGAGGATTCATGCCCACTAAAAACATCTGGTACATCTCGATCACCGCGTCGATGGCGGCATCCTGCCCTACGATGCGGACGCGGAGGAAGTTCTCGAACTCCCGCGTCACCTCACCATGGCGGCTGGCATCGAGAGGGCCGGCGCCGGTCTTTTCCTGCGCGGAATTGCTGGCGGTCGCTGCCGAGTTTTGCACTGCGGTGCGCATGACACCGCTCCCACCACTACAGGATACTCTTACTTAATAATGTTGAATCCGATTGGAAGTCGGCGCAGTGACTGGAATCACTGCCCATGGTTCAGGTCTATGGTGATGTCGAGAAGACAAAATAATCACTGAAACGTGTGACGCGCTGTGCGCGGTCCCGTCCTCTCCCTACACACTGCCGATCATCCACAAGGTGTAATCACCGAGCTGTCAACGCCGGGGGAGCGATTCGCAGCGTGCGTCTGCAGGGGTTAACGTTCGTGGCTGCGTTCTCTTCGTACCACGGTGAAGTCCTAAGCTGCCGACTTGCCGTTGTGGGCGCCGTGGCCGTGCTTGGGGAGGAACTTCAAGCCGCTATGGTCGGCATCGACCACGATGTGATCGCCAGGCAGCACTTCGGCTTGGAGGAGTTGCAGGGCCAGCGGATCCTGCACTTGCCGCTGGAGGGCACGTTTCAGAGGCCGCGCCCCCCAGTTCAGATTGAACGCCTGTGTCGCCAGAAAATCCTTGGCGGCATCCGTCAGCTCCAGGCTGATCTTGCGGTCGCTCAGCAGGCCACGCAGATCTTTGAGGCGCAACTCCACAATTGCCATGAGTTGCTCTTTGCCCAGCGGATTGAACAGAACGATGTCCTCGACGCGATTCAGGAACTCCGGGCTGAAGTGTGCCTGCAGCGCGGTCATTACCTTATTGCGCGCAGTTTCAAACGCTTCGGCGGAACGCAACGCGTGTCCTTGCAGGTACTCGGATCCAATGTTGGAAGTCATGATGAGGACCGTGTTCTTGAAATCGACGGTGCGGCCTTTGCCGTCGGTAAGACGGCCGTCATCGAGCACCTGCAAGAGGATGTCTAAGACATCGTGGTGCGCCTTCTCGATCTCGTCCAGGAGTACGACGGAGTACGGCCGGCGGCGTACGGCCTCGGTCAACTGCCCGCCCTCTTCGTAACCGACATACCCAGGGGGAGCGCCAATCAGCCGGGCCACCGCATGCTTTTCGATATATTCGGACATGTCGATACGCACCAGGGCCCGCTCGTCATTGAAAAGAAATTCTGCCAGGGCGCGCGCCAATTCGGTCTTGCCGACGCCGGTCGGACCCAGGAAGATGAAGGTCCCGATGGGGTGCTTGCCATCGGAAAGACCGGTACGCGCGCGGCGGATTGCGTTGGCTACTCGTTCGAGCGCGGCATCCTGGCCGATGACTCGCGCTCGCAGCCGGTCTTCCATTTCGACCAGCTTCGCCACTTCACCCTCCAGCATCCTGGCGACGGGAATGCCGGTCCACATCGAGACGATGCTGGCGATATCCTCCTCGTTCACCTCTTCCCTCACCATGTGTGGACCGTGCTGGCGTTGCAGGCTGGCCTGCACCCTGCGCAACTCCCGCCGAGCCTGCCGAAGCACGCCGCTGCGAATCTTCGCCGCCTTCTCGGGGTCGCCACCTCGGACCGCCGCCTGCTCTTCCAGCTTTAATTCTTCGATGCTCTGCTGGAGCTGATGAAGCCGGGCAACGAGTTCACCTTCATGCTTCCACGAGGCGCTCAGGGCGTCAGCTTGCTTGCGCACGGAGGCAAGTTCATGCTTCAGAACCAGCAGGCGCTCTCGGGAACTGACATCGTCTTCCCCTTCCAGGGCGTGCTGCTCGATCTGCAACTGCTGGGCGCGCCGCTCGAGCTGGTCAATTTCGGCGGGCAGGGAATCGATCTGGATACGGAGCGCTGCCGCCGCCTCGTCCACCAAGTCGATGGCCTTATCGGGAAGAAACCGGTCCGACACGTAGCGATGGGACAGCGTGGCCGCTGCCACCAGTGCCGAGTCCCGGATGCGCACGGCATGGTGAGCTTCGTAGCGCCTTTTGAGGCCGCGAAGGATCGCGACGGTCTCCGCAACGCTGGGCTCGGCCACAAAAACCACCTGGAATCGGCGCTCGAGCGCAGGATCCTTCTCGATGTGCTTGCGATATTCGGTGATGGTGGTCGCTCCGATCGCCCGCAGCTCACCCCGGGCCAGCGCCGGTTTCAGCATGTTGGAGGCGTCCATGGCGCCTTCGGCAGCCCCGGCGCCCACCAGGGTGTGCAGCTCGTCGATGAACATGATGATCTGGCCCTGGGAATCTTCGATGTCCCGGAGCAGTGCCTTCAGGCGGTCTTCAAACTCGCCGCGATACTTTGATCCGGCGATCATCGCGCCCAGATCGAGGGCCACGAGGCGCTTGGTCTTCAGGATCTGCGGGACGTCCCCGGACACAATGCGTTGCGCCAGGCCTTCCACGATGGCGGTCTTGCCTACGCCAGGTTCCCCGATGAGCACAGGATTGTTTTTTGTGCGGCGCGAAAGCACCTGAATCACGCGGCGGATTTCGCCATCACGGCCGATCACGGGATCGAGTTTGCCGTGACGTGCCAGCTCGGTAAGGTCGCGGGCATACCGCTCCAGGGCTTGATAGTGGACTTCGACAGACTGCTGCTTCTCCGACGGCTGGCCGCGCATGGCCAGCAGCGCCTTCAGCATGGCGCCGTGGTCGGCGCCCTGACGCTCCATCAACTCCTGGGCGGGATCGTCGGCGAGCGCCAGGATGCCCAACATCAGATGTTCGGTTGAGACATATGCATCGTTCAATGCCGCTGCTTCTGCAAAAGCCTGCTCCAGCACCTTGGTGGCAGCCGGAGAAGGAGCAGGTTTCAAGGCACCGCCGCCCCAGACTTCCGCCAGGTGCTCGATCTGATGGCGAGCCTCAACCAGCAGCGCCTGCCTGTTTGCCCCCATGGCACTCAGAACCGGCGGCAAGATGGACTCGCGATCCTCCAGCAGCACAGCAAGGAGGTGTAAGGGCTGCACTTCAGGGTTGCCATGCCGTGAAGCCAGGTAATGGGCAGCCTGCACGGCTTCTTTGGCCTTGTGCGTCAGCTCATCCCAGCGGACTGCCATCATGGCCATGTTGTTCGCTCCCGCACGATCCGTCGTGCCGTGCGGCCGTCAGCGGCATGCTGCTTCGAGCTGGCATTCGCCCAGGAGGTCCTGGTGCTTCCAGAGAAAGATCGGCTCAAGTCCCTCCGCCCAAAGCTTTGCGGAGTACACCGGTGCGTCATAGGAGTGAGAGGTGAACTGGCATCCGCCATGCTGGAGCGAGTACCCGCCGGGAGTGGTGGAGCAGTTCAGCGTAAACAAGCAGCCGCCTCCCCGTGCCAGCTCCACACACACGTCCCACTCTTCGCGCGTGCTTACAAACGCTGCCGTCGTCGGCGAAAATATGTTGTGAAGAGCAACCGTAACCACAAATTCCTGTCGAGTAGGCGTGAACGGCGATTCCTGCAACAGGGCTCCGGGAGCGCGCTTCAGACGGGGGATGCCGAGGATCGTGGCGCCACGCCCGCACTGCCGCAGGTACTCTTCGTGCAGCATCAGCATTGCCCAATCCTGCTTCCACTCCGCAAGGCCCGAGAGCACTCCGATGCCGACATGAGGGACCCCGGCCAGCAGCATGCGCTCGTAGGCGTCCATCCGGTATTCGAAGTTCGCCTTCTTGGTTTTGCCCGGGTGAAGCATCGGGTAACGAGACTTGTCGTAGGTTTCCTGCCACAGGACGGAGATGGACAGCCCTGCGCCAACCAGAAGCCGGTATTCGCTCTCCTCCAGTGCCTCGGCGCTGATCGCCACCAGGCCGCCTCCCCGCGAGTCCAGCAAGCGCCGGAGCAGCTCCACGTGGCGGCACATGGCGTCGACCCGCATCCGCGGATCGGTCGCGTACACCAGTTCAAGGACCCGCAATCCCTTCTGCTCGACGAGGTACTGCGCCTCCTGTTCCAGTTCTGGATCGCTCAATCGTCTGCGCTCAACCCCGATGCCCTTGTTTCCCGCGCGATAGTTACAATAGACACATTGCTCCGAACAAATACTGGTCACGTAAATCGGCACGATGGCGAAGACCCGGCCGCCGTAGAGAGCCGATTTAAGCGCGGCGGCGCGGCCAAGGATGGCGCGGTCCAAGGCGCCGCCGGTGCCGAATTCTTCCTCCCAAAGCAGCGGCACAAAATCGGACGCCAGCAGGGGGCGCAAAGCAGCGGGAGACGCCGCACGCTGCCGGCGGAGGCCTGCGATCTGTTCCCACGCGGCCTGGTAGTGATCGGAGAACATACCCATCCTCTTTAAACATAGGCTCGACCGCAGCGTCATACTGTGACCCCGGCCACGCTACCCTGTGACCTCGGCGACTGTAAAACAACAGCCCCACGCGAGTAGTATCTCAATGTTTGCATCGGGGAGTCAGCGCGGTGTCGGACGCTCTTCAACTGGTTGGGAAAATTCGCTCGGACCTGAAACCTCTCGAGGAGAAGATCTTAGGTCACCCTTACCTTAAAGCACTCGAAGAAGGCCGTGTTCCGCTTGACTCGCTCAACGTATTCGCCGGACAGCAACACCACATCGTCATCAGCGACCTGCGCAGCATCGCCTTGATTCTCTCCGGCGAAGGGATGCGGCCCAGTCGGCATTTCCTGATGAACGTACTTCAAGGAGAAGCGGCTGCCCTGGATGCGCTCCATGCGTTTGCAGAGGCGCTGGGTCTGAACATCAGCCATCTGGAGGTTTTTGAACCGCTGCCGGCGGCGCACGCTTATTGCACATTTGTTGCCTGGCTGGCGCTCTACGGCTCCGACGCGGAACTGGCTGGCGCGTTATTGGTCAACTTCCCCGCTTGGGGCGCCAACTGCGGGCGGATGCGCGCGGCACTCCGTGAGAAGTACGGCCTTGCCCCATCAGCGCTAGTTTTCTTCGACCTCTTCGCCGATATGCCCCCTTTCGAGCAGGAAGCCATTGCCATTATTCAAAATGCCCTGGACCGGGGTCTCCCCGCACAACTCATTCATCGGGCGGCGCGCATGCTACAAGGCTATGAGCTGATGTTTTGGGACGCTATGGCCGGTGTCGCGGGTGTTGGCCTGGACCGAGGAGAATGAGGCGATGCAGGAGCGATTCGTTGACCGCCTGCGCCAGGAAGCTGCCGGCATTTGGGAGGCGCAACATCAACACCCGTTTGTGCGAGGTATTGGCGACGGGAAGCTAGACTTGGAGAGATTCACGTTTTGGCTGCGACAGGATTACGTGTTCCTCATCGAGTATGCACGTCTCCTAGGTCTGGCCGCCGCGCGCAGCCCAGATGTGGAGACGATGACGCGCTTCGCCGGACTGCTCAAGGAAACACTGGAAACCGAGATGAGCCTCCATCGCGCATATGCCGAGGAGTTCGGAATTAGCCGCGAAGAGCTAGAGCGGGAACAACCCGCACCCACCACTCGGGCCTACACTGATTTTCTCGTACGAGTAGCGGCGACGGGCGATTTCGCTGAGTTGGTCGCTGCGTTGTTGCCTTGCATGTGGAGCTTCAGCGACATTGGCCAGCGGCTGGCCATACAGCCCGCCCCGGAAGACAGACGGTACGCCCAGTGGATCGCGATGTACAGCTCAAGGGAATTTGCCGAGTTGGCCGAGTGGTGCCGCGAACTGCTCGACAGTTTGGCCGCGGGCCTGCCCGAGCGCGACCTGAAGAAGCTGGAAGAAGCGTTTCTCACCAGTAGCCGCTATGAGTGGCAGTTCTGGGAAATGGCTTGGAAAATGGAGCGGTGGCGGATATGAGCCGGAGGCGATTTTTGCGATGAAAAGGTAGGTGATAGGTGAAGATTCCTCGTGTGCTGATCGTCGCGGGTTCGGATTCTGGCGGTGGGGCCGGAATTCAAGCCGACCTTAAAACAGTCTCAGCGCTGGGCGCCTTTGCGATGACCGCGATTACCGCTCTCACCGCACAAAATACGACCGGCGTATACGCGATTGTAGAGATTGAGCCCAAGTTTGTTGCCCAGCAGGTCGAAGTTTGCGCTAGCGACATCGGCTGCGACGCGGTGAAGACAGGAATGCTCGCAAATGCCGCGATCATCGGTGCCGTTGCCGCTGCAATCCGCGGGTTGGGCCCGCTGGTCGTGGATCCGGTGATGATCGCCAAGAGTGGCGCGCGGCTCCTGGAACCCGACGCCGTCGAAGCTCTCAAGACCAAACTGCTGCCCCTCGCCACCGTGGTTACACCCAACCTGTACGAAGCCGGAGGCCTCACGGGACGAGAAATCAAAACCCTCGCGCAGATGAAAGAAGCGGCCCGGGCGATCCGCGATCTTGGGCCGGAGAACGTCGTTGTGAAAGGCGGCCACCTGGAGAGCATAGCTGCAGACGTTCTTTACGACGGCCGCAACTTCACCGAGTTCCGGGCCGAGCGCGTCGAGACCAAGAACACCCACGGGACCGGTTGCATCTTCGCGTCGGCCATTGCCACCGGTTTGGCGCAGAAGAAAACGGTTGGAGAAAGCGTTGCTGCGGCTAAGAACTTCATCACCGCAGCTATCCGTGCTGGTCTGGCCCTCGGGAAAGGTTACGGGCCAGCCAATCCGATGGCCCTGCTGTACCAGAGGGCGGGACTGGAGCGCTGAAGGAGTCGCTCTGGACACTGGTTTTGTTGACCGTGGCCCAGTCATTGTCACCAGAAACAGAACATTTGTGGCCAAGTCTATGTCGCCAGAGCAGGCCTTGCAGATCGCTGAGCATCAGCGCCGGCGCTTCAACGAGTTGGTGGACCTATTCGATACGCCGCAGCCACCGGAGGTAATGGCACGCCTGCAGGAAATTGTCTCAGCGGCGGGTCTAGCGCCGGCCGAAATCGCCTTGGACGTCGGGACGGGCGCGGGAGTCTCTTGCTGCCGAGGATCTCCGTTTCGGCTTCTCGTTCAGTAGGATCGGGAATCTTGCTGGTTGGTTCGGAGTGCTTGTCATTGATCTGGGATTCGCGGCGGGCGTCATCGCGTGTTGCGAGCCGCTCCACGTTGCGCTGCAACTTCTCCGCTTTGGTGCGTTTCTTTGCCATGCCTATAGCTTGACACAAAACCTGCTGCCAATGCGAGGGGGGTGAGGTTCCGAGCAACGCGCGCAGCTCCAAGGCTCGCGGATGAACAGCAGCGCGCTCGTTGGCTCGCGCGCTAATACCCACATATCGACCGGGTCGACCTTGGGCACTTCAGCCTTCAGCCACATCGGGCTGAACAATTCGGCATTCGCGAGTGCCCATCTGGCCAGCAACACCATGTTCGGCCACTCCGCCTTTACTGGTTCAACATTCGGCCATCCCTTCAGCGGCAGCGGACTCGGGCGCGGCTTCGGCCGTGGCTTCAACGATCATGATTTTGATGATTTCCGCTTCCGCTGCTTCGGCTGCGGCTTCGGGTTTGGATTCTTCCCGGGCTTCGGCTTTGGTTTCGGCTGGGGTTGGGGCTGGGGCGACTGGTGGAATCCGTGGTGGTGGGGCCCCGGATGGGCTTCTTGGTGGGGACCGTCTCCGGGGTGGGGCTGGGCTCCGCCTCCACCGCGTGCTTTCCACCTTTCATTGAGCGTGCCACCTCCTCGCCGGGACAGATCTTCCCCGCCGGCCGCGTGACCTTCACCGACAGCGAGAAGGAAGTGCTGGAATTGCTGGGTGCCTCCCGCTCCAACAAGGAGATCGGCTCGGTGCTGGGAATCACGGAGCGCACGGTGAAGGCACACGTCGCCAAACTGTTGCACAAAGTCGGCGTGCAGAACCGCATCGCCCTTTCCGTTCACGCCATCACCCATTGTCTGGTGACGGCGAAGCAAACTTCGCGACAAGGTTGCTGCGAGGACGGCGTCCCCGATGAGCCTAGGCACCCGTGTCCCCTCTGCTCGCACCCTAGTGTGGCAAATTTGACACGATCCACCACTTTTGCATTCGATTCGCCGGCCTTCCCTGGGCGCTGTTCTTGGCGTTGATGCTCAGTCGCTCGGAACTTCTGGTGTTGAAAAATTCAACACTTTTAAGCGTATGATGATCGCACCTCGGGGGGTGCGTTGCATGTCCTTTGACCCACACAAGGCCAACCTAACCCGGGATGCTGCCCAGGCATTGACAGAGGCTTTCGACAGGATCGGGACACGTCAAACGTGCAGCCGGGGCACGGTTCTGTTCCAGCAAGGGCAGCCGGGAGATGGCGTGCGGGTGCTGCGCAGCGGCAAGGTTGCCCTATTTGTCTCTTCGGCGGATGGGAGAACGCGGCTGCCCTATCGCACCGTGGGCCCGGGGTACGTACTTGGGCTACCGGCACTGTTTTCCGGTAAGCCATTCAGCCTCACTGCCGAAGCCCTTGAGGAATTTGAGTACAGTTTTGTGCAAAGGGAGACGGCGCTGCAACTTATGCGTGACCGTCTGGATCTGTGCCTCCAAGCCGCGAGCCAGTTGGCCGGTGAAGTTACGACCCTTCGAGAATGGCAGGAGGCGTCCGCACAGCCACGACACTAGCGTCATCCGCGCGGGCTTCAGGGTTTTGCTGCGCGCTCTGGCTTGGATTTCCACAACCTGATTAAGACCACCCGAACCCTCCGCGAAAAGGAGCAACCCAATGCCCCGCCCCCCACATGGATACAACAACGGAACCAAGCCGCCAGGTGAACACAAAAAGCTCTATCAAATTCCCAAAGAGAGTCGGCTCACCGAAGAAAGTTCCATGGCCTATTACTTTGAGTTCGACTCCAGCAACGGCATTCTTCGCTGCAGACTCGAAGGGGACGTTACCGATGAATCTCTCAAGGAGTGTTACGAGGTGGCCGGCAAGTATGCGGCCCTCACCAATCCTGATGTTGCCATCATGGATTTCTCGAATGTAGCTTCCTTGAGTCTTTCCCCCCGGACGGTACGAAACTTGGCAGATCGCCCGCCGAGCATGCCGGCCTCCCGGGCCCGCTTTTTGGATTACGATTCTCCTTTGATCTCTCGCCTGTGAATTGTACCGCCCAAATCAAGTTTATCGACAGAATCCGGAGGTGGCTGTTAGGATAGCCGCCCGGAGGAACGACTTAATGGATTTGAATAGGATTCTTGCAGAACTTCGCGCCGAGCGCGACCGCCTCGACCGTGCAATCGTGGCAATCGAAGGTCTGAAGTCGACTGGACGCGGAAGTGCAAGCCGAGCGCAAAGAGCGGTGCGAAAACGCCGCACGTTTTCTGCCGCCACACGGGCAAGGATGGCTGCTGCCCAGCGGGCGCGGTGGGCGAAGGCGAAGCAGGCTAAGACACCGAAGCCAGTGCGCAGGATGAGCCGTGCCGCACGGAAGAAGATCGCGGCGGCACAGCGTGCCCGCTGGGCAAAGGTTAAGGCGCAGCAGTAGGCGGAGGCGGCTTATACATGCTCGTGCTGCACTGCGCTCCAGTCCAACTCCCAGAAGTTCTCGCAGTTCAGCAACTTGATGCCGATTTGCTGTCGTCCGGGCCATTTCTGGCGTAGCCAAACGACTTCGCCGCGAGCCTGCTTGTGGGTGTCCGACCGTTCGAGCAGCAGAATGTCCTTGCATTTGACTGGGTGCTGACACTCGACCAGCGCACCATAGCGGCTGAGCGTCACTGTGGTAGTCTCTTCCTCCCACGTTTGCCCGAAACCTTCCCAACACATGCAGTCTGCCAATTGAAGACTTGCACAGCAGGCTGGGCCTGCTGAACTATCCGCTCTACGCTCTCGCGCAAAGCGGCGAGGCTTACGGAGGACCAGACGCGCCGTTGCACGCGATCAAATATGGCGACAACTGGTTCTACCACGGCAGCGACGGCTACAATCCTGCGGCCGGGCTGGGGACGCTGGATGTAGCGAATTTCGCCAAGGTACTGCGCGGTCTGTTCTAGTTTCTTGTGTTCTTGGCTACGAGTCACGGGCGGTGCATCCGCCCGTTTTTTTGTGGTCCCTACCGCAATCGGGCGTTCGCTAGTCACTCTGTGTCGTTGCCTTGATGCCACTCATTGGCGTGAAATCGCGTTATCGCAAGTTACGCACCTTGCACCAGGAGCAGTGCAAATTCCAAACAAGTGATAACGCCGGTTCTCGACGGCCGCCGAATCCACGGCTGCGCAGACTGTCCCCGGGCCGCGACCCGCGTTGAATGTCTCTCAACCCAACTCGCGTGAAGATGGCTCGATTTGCTTATTGGGTTCTGATGGCGTGGTCGATTTGCGACTCGGCGGCTTCCTTTCCGTACTCGATAGCCGCAGCTTCGGTCGGAAAAAGCTGCTTTCTAGCGTCTCCCGTTGCCGTCAGAAAATGCCGTACTCCGGTGATAAAGATTACTGGCTCCCATGTGTCGGGATTTGATGTTTTTTGGAAGGCTCTCACTTCTATAATTTGTCCCTTGTATTCGTAGGTTTCGGCCATCAACAAATTTTACTACCCGCTGCCCGCTCGCTCCAGTTCAAGCGGTAGTCAGAGGTAGTTGTTGAAAAATCG
>Ga0316363_10002926_pt1 | contig 12616 bp, 13 predicted proteins | sample Sb_taG_3_FD_200459 | JGI IMG/M metagenome (GOLD analysis project Ga0316363, IMG submission 200459) | Peat soil microbial communities from Weissenstadt, Germany - Sb_50d_a_PC metaG (v2) (version 2) | ecosystem: Environmental > Terrestrial > Soil > Wetlands > Peat | place: Germany: Weissenstadt...
TGGCGAAATTGGTAGACGCAAGGGACTTAAAATCCCTCGGCGCGAAAGCGCTGTGCCGGTTCGATCCCGGCCGCCCGCACCACCCTCACTGCATCTTCATCCCGCCCATCGCGCCGCCCGGCGCCATGGCGCCCATGCTGGCGGTGGCTTTGAAGCCGATGTCCACCTTGCCGGCCTTCTCGAAGGTGAGCGTCGCGGTGATCACTTCGCCCGGCTTCACCGGATGCTTCAGATCGACGAACATGATGTGGTAGCCGCCGGGTTTCAGCGCCACCGTCGCGCCGGCCGGGATGGGCAGACCATCCGTCAGCTCGCGCATTTCCATCACCCCGTTCTCCATCTTCATCTCATGGATCTGCGTCTTGGCCGAAATATCGGATGTCGCGGAGACGAGCCGGTCGGGCGTGCTGCCGGCGTTGACGATCGTGACATACCCGGCCGCCACCGTCGCGCCAGCGGGGGTTGGGCGGGTAAAGGCATGCTCGATCTTCAATGAACCGACGCTGACGGATGAAGCCGGAACGGTGTTCGTCGCGAAGGCAGGCATCGCGGCAAGGAGCCCCAGCGCTGCGCAGCAGATGAGCGTATATTTCATGATTTTCTCCCGTTCGAATGATGTGTGGCGCCCGAGAGGCCGCCGGTCAAGCGGCGTCACGCCGCAGCTATCCCGCCTCGCCAAGCTCCCGATAATAGCGCGAGATGCGGTCGAACCATTCGTGCCGCGCCTGAAGATGCGCCATCCCGCGGCCACGCTCAGGCAACTGAAGCGTGGCGACAAGCTCGCCGATTTCCCGGCGGGCCGAGGCTTGCGAGGCGGAGAGCGCGTTGCTGCGCATCGCCTCCTCGATCGGATCAAGCGCGGTGAGGCCGATCGGAAAGAGCTCGCGGAAAATCACCCGGTCATGGAACCCTTCGGCCGGCCGAAACTGCAATTCGACGGCGAGGCGCGTGAGGCTCGTGGCGATCTGCTTGGCATTGTTCGATTGGGTCGATGACATGCGGTTGCGCACCAGGACCCAATCGATGATGCCCTGATCGACGAGCTTGCGCCTGCGCCGCGCTTGGAGCACCAGGTCGGCATATTGGGCGACCTGGCCGCGCTGCGTCCTGTCGTGATGGACGCGGGAGAAGACATCGATGTCGATGTAGGAATCGTTGATCGGCGAGACGAGCGTGTCGGCGAGCGAATGGGCAAGCCGCATCAGATAGGAATCGCTCGCCGGCGTATCGATGACCACGAATTCATATTCATGTTCGACCTCAGCGATTGCCGCCGCGAAGGCGCCGAACTCCGCCGTCTCGTTGTCGCGTACATTCTCCGAATTGCCGCGGTCGAGCGCGTGATGGTAGGGCAGCTCCACGTTCCAGGGCGCGTTGGCGGCCCAGGAGGCGCGATTTTCAAAGAAGCGGGTGAGCGTGCGCTGGCGGGTGTCGAGATCGATGGTCGCGACGCGAAACCCCGCCTTCAAAAGCGCGATGCTGATATGGATCGATAGCGTAGACTTGCCGGTGCCGCCCTTTTCGTTGGCAACGACGACGACATGCGCGGTGCGCAGGTCGGGCGGCTCGGAAGTCACGACTCGCGCGGTCATCATCAATCCCGCTTTCTGGTCGGCCGCGCAGAATCGATCCCGGACAAGATTCCACATCAAGACCTAACGGCCGAGAAAGGTGCTGGCAATGACATCCGTCCACACAATCGTTTCGGCGCTTTCCAAGCGCAGTGGATAAGGGCGGAAAACGCGACAGCGATCAAAATCGACCGGGAATCCCGCGATGCCCTTGGGGAACTATGCCGTGACTGATCGGATGCGATGCTTCAGGTTTTATCTTCCGTGTAGGATCTTACTCGAAAACGCCGGGTTCCCCATGAGCTCGCGATCCCCGCCATAAAGCCAATCGTAACGCGCAATCATCCGCTGCGGGCCAAGTGCCCGAATGGCGAGATCGCGCAGCACGGCGGCCGGCCCGGAGCAATGATAGATCGCGGCCTGGCGGTGCGATTCGCGTTGCACGCGCCGAACACGAAACTGACGGGCCGCGGCAAATTTGGCAAGGGCTAGCGCGATCTCGCTGCCGGGCTTAAGGCAGGTTGCGAGCGCCGCGGCGTCTTCGACCGCCTGCGCCGCGCCTTGCGCGAGGAAGGGCAAAATCGGATGGGCGGCATCGCCGATGAGCGCGACGCGCCCCGCGGCCCAGGCCTGATTGCGTTCGACGAGCGGCCATATGCGCCATTCGTCGGCGGCCGCGATCAGGGCGCGGATCAGCCGATCCCAGCTTGCAAATCGCGCCGCGATGCGGCGCGGATCGCCGGGCTGCGACCAAATATCCGCCGTCCAATCGATCGCCGCTGTCTCGTCAAGCACGGCGACGAGATTGATGACACTGCCGCCGCGCAACGGGTAATGAACGAGATGGGCGCCCGGGCCGAGCCAAAGCGCGCTCTCCGGGCGCCGCATGTCGGCTGCGACCCGGTCTGATTTGATGAGCGCGCGCCAGGCGACATGCCGGGCTCTGTCGGGCACTTCGTCCTTTTCATTCTGCGTCTCGGCCAGCCGCTCGCGCACGAAGGACCGCAGGCCGTCGGCGCCGATCAGACAATCCGCGCCAAAGCTCAGGCGTGTCGCGCCATGCGAAGCGGCGACAGTGATGCCATCCTCACGCGCGGCGAAGCCGGCGAGCGCGCATTCTGGCTGGAGTTTGATCGCGGGCTCATCGGCGACGGCCTCGATCAGCGCCCGGTGAAGATCGCTGCGATGGACGAGCAGGTAGGGGGCGCCCCAGCGCCGCTCCGCATCCTTAAGCGGAAGCCGGGCGATCGTGGCGCCGTCGCGGCCGCGCCTGACATGGATGGCTTCTGGCGCGAGGCCGGTCGCGGCCAGACGCGGAAGCACGCCAAGGTCCCGCAGAATCGCGCTGGCATTGGGCGAGATCTGCAGTCCGGCGCCGACGCCGTCCGCCAGCCGACTGCGTTCGAGGAGCGTGACGCGCCAGCCGCATCGCGCCAGACCGAGCGCGGCGGTAAGGCCGCCGATCCCGGCGCCGGCGATCAGCACATGCGGTCGATCGCTCATCGCCTAAAGGACCGCTGAGGGATCAGGCGGTCGCAACCGACGCGAAGGCGCATTCGGGCGGAACGCATGCGTCATGCGCAAGTGTGGCGTCGTAGACATAATGGGTCGAGCAATAGGGGCAGACCACGTCCTCCGCGTCGCCCATGTCGATGAAGATATGCGGGTGATCGTCGGGCGGCAGCGCGCCGATGCACATGAATTCCTTGGCGCCGATGCGCACATGGGCGACGCCCGGTTGATTGTGGAAATGCGGAGTGCCGTGGTCAGCCATTACAAAATCCCGAAATTGCGCGGCAGCATAGGGGCGCAGACCGCGCTTGGATAGCGGAAAGAGAAGCGCAACCCGCGACTCGGCCGCACATTGAAACGCCGATAACCGCTCCTATGTCTGGCGCCGGCAGGACGGGATGAAAGAATTCTCCTCTGGCGGCGTGCGGATCGCCTATATCGACGCGGCGCCGGAGGGCGAGCCGATCGTGCTCATCCATGGTTTTGCGTCGAACCACGCGGTCAACTGGGTTTTTCCGCGATGGGTGAAAACGCTGACGGCGGCGGGCCGGCGCGTCATCGCCTTCGACAATCGCGGCCACGGGCGGAGCGAAAAGCTCTATCGATCGGAGATGTACGCGATCCCGCGCATGGCCGAGGACGTGCGCCATCTGCTCGACCATCTCGGCATCGCGAAGGCCGATGTCATGGGCTATTCGCTCGGCGTGCGAATTGCGGCAGTCCTTGCCTTGTCTCATCCGGAGCGGGTGCGATCTCTCGTTCTCGGCGGCATGGGCGATAGACTCGTCCTCTCCGCTGGCCTCGGTCCCCGCGTCGCCGAGGCGATGGAGGCGCCTTCGGCGTCAGCCTTGAAGGATGAGAGCGGCAAAATGTTCCGGCTGTTCGCCGAGGCGACCAGGAGCGATCTCAAAGCGCTTGCCGCCTGTTCTCGCGGCGCAAGGCTGCAGCTCGGCGCCGCCGAGCTCGGCCGGATCGAGATGCCGGTGCTGGTCGCGGTCGGCACAAAGGATCATCTGGCGGGCGATCCGCAGCGGCTTGCGGCCAGGTTCCCGAAGGGCCGCGGGCTGGCCATTTTGGACCGCGATCACAACCGCAGCGTTGGGGACGCCGCGTTCAAGAAGGCGGTCCTCGGCTTTCTCGAAAGGCGGCCGTGAGCGGCCCAAGCGTCGCCCCGCGAAAGGGCTGCGGCGGGGTGCAAAGCGTGCTAGGAGAGAGCCGGCTCTCTCAGGAGGTTCTGGTGATTCTGAGCGATGTGCCGCTGGCCGGCGCATGGGTGCACAGCCTCGATCGGACGGATTCGGTTTTCGCGCGCGTGAGAGCCGAGGCCGAGGAGATCGTGCGCCGCGAGCCGCAGGTTGCCGGCTGGGTCGCGGCGACCATCCTCGATCAGAAAAGCTTGGAGGCGGCGGTCATTGAACGCGTCGCCGCGCGGCTTGGCCACGACGAGTTGCCGGCCGATTTCATCCGCCAGGCCTATCTCGAGATCGCCGCTCGCGAGCCTGCGATCGGAGCCGCCTTTCGCGCCGACATTCTTGCGACCTTGGACCGCGATCCCGCCTGCACGCGGCTCGTCGAGCCGGTGCTCTATTTCAAAGGCTTTCATGCGATCGCGACACATCGCCTCGCGCATGTTCTTTGGCACTCCGGGCAACAGGATCTCGCCCTATATCTGCAAAGCCGGTCGTCTGAGGTCTTCCAAACCGACATTCATCCGGCGGCGCGGATCGGCAAAGGCATATTTCTCGATCACGCGACAGGCCTCGTCATCGGCTCGACCGCGGTGATCGAAGATGACGTTTCGATGCTTCAGGACGTGACCTTGGGGGGCACCGGAAGCGAGAGCGGCGACCGGCATCCGAAGATCAGGCACGGCGTCTTGATCGGGGCGGGGGCGAAGATCCTCGGCAATATCGAGGTGGGTCACTGCGCGCGGGTCGCGGCGGGCTCGGTGGTTCTGCGGCCGGTGCCGCCGAAGAAGACCGTCGCCGGGGTGCCCGCGAGGGTCGTAGGCGAAGCGGGCTGCGCCGAGCCGGCCCGCACGATGGACCAGATTCTCGCCGCGAAACGCGGATGAGGCGGACTTGCCGGTGTCGCGGAATTCTGGCAATGGCTCGGCGCTTGCCTCGCACTGCGCGCGCGGCTCCGGAGATGTGATATTGGACAAGGTCGAACTGCGCAAATTGCAGGGATTTCTACGCACGGCCTTTGGCAATCAAGGCCTCAGAGTCGTGCCCGCCCCGCGCAATCCTGACGATGCTGAGGTCTATCTCGGCGAACGCAGCATCGCGTCGATCGTCGTCGACGACGAGGACGGCGACCGTTCCTTCGCCTTGGCGATGAAGATTCCCGTCGAGCGCCCCGTTCTCCAGGATTATCTGCGCCGCCTCTTCGAAAACGACAAGCTCAAGATCATACCGCGGCCGAAGAAGAACGATTCCGTCGAATTGAATTCCGACGACGATTATCTCGGCGTCATTTCGGCCGACGATCCGAAGGGCCGCAGCTACACCTTGCAGGTCGCCATTCTCGATTTCGATCTCGAGGATTACTGAGCGCTTGCCATCGTCGGTGCCAGCGAATGCGCGCCGCTACGGGCGCGGCCTGGAGCTTCTCCACGCCGGGCGTATCAAAGCTTGATGTTTTCGTCGAAGTGGTCCGCCGTGATGACCTTGTCGAAGCTGATCGCGAGGCCGCCTTCGAAGAGCCGGATGACGTGGCCGGGGGTCTGGCCGAGGACCACCCTGGTGCCGACGGCCGGCTTTGCCGGGGTGTTGATCGCCGCGCCCGATACGGAAATGTCGATCAGCCTGACCACGTATTCGCGGTCGCCCTCGATCTTCAGGATCGCGTGAAGGCGATGCGGCACGATGCGTTCATGGCGCCGGTCCTCCGGCATGCCGAGGGCATCGCGGTTGACGAGCCAGGTGAGCTGATTGGCGATCTTCTCGCGCTTTGCGAAGGGAAGGCTCAATTGCAGGGCGAAGCCGCGCTCGGTGTGGCGCGCGATCCTGCCTTCGACGCGACCGATCTGGTCGAGATAGGCCACGACCCGCTCGCCGATGTTGCCGCGCACCGGCGCGACAATAGCCACTCCGCCCGGCGACATGTCGGTCGTCTGGCAGGGGAATTCGCGCTTGTCCTCGAGCATGTAGCGGCCGAGAAGCGAAATCGCGACACGCTGGTGTCTGCGCCGCTCTAAGGGCTTCTGAAATGGCTTGAGCTTCAATTTCATGGGCGCCGCAGCTGATACCGACCCAAGCCCAGCAAGACCGTAAAGTGAACGCGACGAGTTAAGGCTATATTAGCGGATTGGCAGAGAACGCCGGTTTCGGTCGACAAATCTCACTTGCCGCCTTCAAATATCCTGAGGTGGCCGCGTCTTTCGGGGGAGCCAAGGCCCTGCAACGGCCCGGAAACCCCGCCAGCGGGCGGCGCGGTTTCGTCGATCGCCCGCAGCGAACGCAACTTCAATTGCTCGACGGCCAGAAGGCCGAGCCAGGACGGTTTGGCGGCCGCCGTCATGATCCCGAGAATACGCGCTTGGGCATAGCCGGTGTGACGCAACGGCAGGAAGAGGATTTCGAGATCGGCGTTGGCATAGCCTTCGGGCCTTGCGTCGATGGCGGCAACCACGGGGCAGGCCGCATCGATGACAGTCAGGAGCACGGCGGCGATGTTATGGACCTCGTGCCGCGGCCAGAGGTCGAGAAAGGAGCGGGCCTTCTGCTCGGCGCAGAACAGCGCGTTGACGCGGCTGCCGGACATCAGGAAGGGAAAGCGATGGCCGGCATCGACCTCGAGCATGAAAATGTCGGCAAGCAGGCCGCGGATGGCGGCAAGATCGATTTCGGAGCGCTCCGGCGCGCCGCGCTCGCCGCGCAAGCGGTTCCAATAATCGAAAAGCTCGCGTGTTCCTGCCTGTCTCATTTCGGCCCTTCGCAGGTCATTCCGAGATAAGCGCAGGGGCCATTGGCTCTGAATGGCACGCAATCTTCCGGAAATCCCTCGTCCTGCCGGAGTCGAGCAGCGGGCGTGCCAAGCGGGTGAATCGCAAAGCATCGTCATTGCGAGCGAAGCGAAGCAATCCAGGTTTCTCTGGATTGCTTCGTCGCTCCGCTCCTCGCAATGATGGCGATGGTGGCGTAGAAAGATCAATCGATGCCGCGCGTCCCTTCTCCCTGTGGGAGAAGGTGGCCCGCGGAGCGGGGCGGATGAGGGGTTACGGTCTCAACTAACTTGCAGCATCCTAACCCCTCACCCGCCGCCTCCGGCGGCACCCTCTCCCTCTGGGAGAGGGGTCGCGCACCTGCATTGATAATGCTGCTATAGAAGTTTTTCTGATGGACTACCGCTTCTCGATCGCGCCGATGATGGATTGGACGGACCGGCATTGCCGCTTCTTCCACCGCATTTTTACGCGACGCGCGCGGCTCTATACCGAGATGCTCACGACCGGCGCGATCCTCCACGGCGACCGTGCGCGCCTGCTTGGCTACGATGCGGCCGAACATCCGCTCGCCGTGCAGCTCGGCGGCTCGGAGCCGGCGGCGCTCGCGGAAGCCGCGGAGATTTGCGCCGACACCGGCTATGACGAGATCAATCTCAACATCGGCTGCCCGTCGGAGCGCGTGAAAAGCGGCGCCTTCGGCGCCTGCCTCATGCGCGAACCTGAGCTCGTCGGCGAATGCGTTGCTTCGATGAAGGCGCGCGTGAGAATTCCCGTGACGGTCAAATGCCGTCTCGGCGTCGATGAGCAGGACCCCGACGCGCTCTTCCGTTTCGCGGATCGCATCATCGCGGCGGGCGCCGATGCGCTTTTCATCCATGCCCGCAAGGCCTGGCTGAAAGGTCTGTCGCCGAAAGACAACCGCACGGTGCCGGAGCTGAACTACGCGCTCGTGCACGCGCTGAAGCTGGCGCATCCGCATGTGCCGATCGTGCTCAACGGCGGGCTCTCCGACATAGCGCAGATGAAGGCCGAGCTCGCCCATGTCGATGGGATCATGGTCGGCCGCGCCGCCTATCAGGACCCGGCGCTGCTCCTCGATGTCGATCCTGCGTTCTTCGATGAGGCGCCGCCGGTCGCAAGCCGCCGCGCTGCGCTCGAAGCCTTTGTCCCGTATGTCGAGGCGCGGCTGAATGAAGGAGTGCCGCTCGCGGCGATGACGCGCCACATCCTCGGCCTCTACAACGGAGCGCCCGGCGCCCGCGCCTTCCGCCGCCATCTTGCGACTGAGGCTGTGAAGCCGGGCGCGGGCATGGATGTGCTGCGCGAGGCGGTGGGGTATGTGAGGGAGGGGCGCGAGGCTGCGGAGGCGGCGGAGTAAAAGCTAAACGATGGTTCGGCCTCTTGGGCCGCCTTCTAGCACTGCAACAAGCGAGTACAGATCGAAGATACTGACATCCCACAACCGCTTATGCACCGTGACAGCATGTGTTTCGCACGTGCTTTCCTCGAATCCCGGAAACAGCCAAAGGCAGGGAAAAAAGAAGCTTGCCATAGCCTGTTTATAGCTTGGCTGTCGTTCTCGCGCTACGTGTTGCGCATTCGCGAGGCGTAAAAACAACGCACCGCTCGTCCCCTACCTCCCGCGCTGACTCCCCGCCACTGCCTCCTTCAGCGCCTCGATCGTCACCTGCATCTCGTGCCCGTCGAGGCTCGCGAACCCTCTCCCCTTGCGGGAGAGGGAGGTCGCGGAACCGACCGGGGAGGGGTCGCACCAACTCTTCAATTCCGCATCCCAAAAGCGTTGACAGCGATCCGGTCAGATTTTGCGCGACCCCTCATCCGCCCCGCTTCGCTGATCGTTCCCTCTCCCCATTCGCTTTGCTCATGGGGAGAGGGGGCGCGCAACCCCTCTCCCCTTGCGGGAGAGGGTGGTCGGCGGAGCCGACCCGGTGAGGGGTCGCACCAACTCTTCAATTCTGCATCCCGAACGCGTTGACAGCGATCCGCGAGGCTTGCGCGACCCCTCATCCGCCCCGCTTCGCGGGGCACCTTCTCCCGCAAGGGGAGAAGGAACGCGCGTTGATCAGTTTGCCTTCCTAGATCAATGGAAGGTGCCCTATCTCCCGTTCCCCTGACTCCCCCACCACCGCTTCCTTCAGACTCTCGATCGTCACCGCCATCTCATGCCCGTCGATGCCGGCCGGCGTCAGCCGCGCCGCCGCGATGCGCGCCGGCCAGCATGACGGCTTTCACGGCCGTTGGCGGCAAAACCTCTCGCGAAGCGCTCGGTGTTGTCGCTCAGAATGTCGCGCACGCGGTCGATCCCGCGCAAAAGCGCGATGTCGACGCGGTTGACTTTGGGGACGGGCGAGAGCGCCCCTGGTCCGGATGCCAGGCATCGGCCGCGGCGAAATCGGGCGCGGGCGGGCTCGCCGGCGCGAGCCCTTCCAGAGCCCGAGCGATCCGGAGCAGTGCCTCGGCCGCGCCGGGGGCGGCGGGCGCGGCGAGAGCGGCGAGAATGTCTTTGTCGTGGCTGGTCATCGCGCTGCTCTCACACCATGAACTGGATGTAACCATTCTGACAGGCTGCGTCGAGGCGGCGCGAAGCGGCGGATGCCGCGCTGCGGATTTCGCCGGAGAGCGGCTGTGCTCCGCCATTGCTTTCGCGCGAGCGCCGGCTATAGTCCGCCCCGATCCGAAGGGTTCTCAGAGACCCATCAAGGAGTAGGCCTTTGTTCACCCCGGCTTTCGCCCAGGCCGCGGGCTCCGCCTCCGGCGGGGCCGGCGATGTGCTCGTCCAGTTCGCGCCGTTCGCGCTCATCCTCGTCATCATGTATTTCCTGATCATGCGGCCGCAGCAGAAGCGGGCGCGCGACCATGCCGAGCTGATCAAGAACGTCCGCCGCGGCGACACGATCGTCATGACCGGCGGGCTCATCGGAAAGGTGACCAGGGTCATCGATGATGCGGAAGTCGAAATGGAAGTCGCGCCGAACGTGAAGGTGCGCGTTGCCCGCACGATGATCTCCGACGTGCGCGCCAAAGGCGAGCCGGTGAAGGATGCTGCCGGATAGTCGCCGGGCCTCGACCTCGAACATAAGATGATGTTTGCCTATGCTGCGCTTCGCGACCTGGAAAATCGTAGCCATCTCGTCGATGACGGTGTTCGCCCTGCTGGTGATCATCCCGAGCCTTCTGTCGCTCGGTGCGCGCGACGCGCTTATCAGTCACATGCCCGGCTGGATTCCGGTTCGCACGATCGTGCTCGGCCTCGACCTGCAAGGCGGATCGCATGTTCTGCTCGAGGTCGACTCCAACGAGGTCGTCAAGACCGAGGTCGAGAATTTGCGCGATGACGCGCGCCGCGTTCTGCGCGAGGAGAAGATTCCGATCTCGGGCGGCATCGGGCTGTTGCCGCGCGGGGTTCAATTGCACATCCTGGATCCGAGTGAACGCGACAAGGTCCTGCCGAAGCTTCAGCAACTGGCTACGCCGATCGGCAATCCGCTGCTGCGCGGTGCCGCGTCGCAGGCACTCGACATCAAGGACATGGGCAACGGCACGATCCAGATCCTGGTGACCGACACCGCAATCGACGACCGGATTCGCCGCGCCGTCGATCAATCGATCGAGGTCCTGCGTCGCCGCGTCGATGCCTTGGGCACGACCGAACCCAATATCCAGCGCCAAGGCAACGATCGCATCCTCGTCGAAGTGCCGGGGCTGCAAAATCCCGAAAAGCTGAAAGAGATCCTGGGAACGACGGCGAAGCTCGAATTCCGCCTCGTTGCCGATCCGGGCGAGGATCCGAACAATTACGAGATGCTCGATCAGACCGATCAGCCGGGCAAATTGCCGGTCGAAAAACAGGTGATGGTGCAGGGCGAGGATTTGACCGACGCGCAGCCCGGCTTCGATCAGCGCACCGGCGAGCCGATCGTCAATTTCCGCTTTAACATCCGCGGCGGCCAGCGCTTCGGTGAGGTCACTTCAGAAAATGTTGGGCGCCTCTTCGCCATCGTTCTCGACGGCAAGGTGATTTCGGCGCCGCGCATTCTCAGCCCGATCACCGGCGGCTCGGGGCAGATCTCCGGCCATTTCACCGTCGAGTCGGCCAATAATCTCGCCATTCTGCTGCGCGCCGGCGCCTTGCCCGCAAAGCTGACGATCGTCGAGGAGCGCACCGTCGGGCCCGGCCTCGGCCAGGATTCGATCGACGCCGGCAAGCGCGCCGCCTTCGTCGGCGCCGGGCTCGTTCTTTTCTATATGCTGATCACCTACGGCACGTTCGGCGTCTTCGCCAATATCGCGCTGGCGGTGCACATCGCCTTCATCTTCGCGGCGCTGGTGCTGCTCGGCGCGACGCTCACCTTGCCCGGCATCGCCGGCATCGTGCTGACGATCGGCATGGCGGTCGATTCGAACGTGCTGATCTATGAGCGCATCCGCGAGGAGAACCACGCGGGCCGCTCGATCATCTCCTCGCTCGATGCCGGCTTCAAGCGCGCTTTCGCGACGATCGTCGACTCGAACGTCACCATGTTCGTCGCCGCCGCGATCCTCTACTTTCTCGGCTCAGGTCCGGTGCGCGGCTTCGCCGTGTCGCTGGCGCTCGGCATCATGACGTCGATCGTGACCGCGGTGACCATGACCCGCATGATGATCGCGCTCTGGTATCAATATGCGCGTCCGACCAAACTGCCGATCTAGATCGGACCAAGGTATCGCCTGATGAAGCTTCTGCGTCTCGCTCCGGAAAATACGAAGTTCCCGTTCATGCGCTTCCGGCGCGTGAGCTATCCTTTCTCGGCGGCGATGTCGATCCTCTCGGTCGTGTTGTTCCTGACGCTCGGCATGAATTTCGGCATCGATTTCGCCGGCGGCACCTTGATGGAGCTGCGCGCCAAGTCGGGCGCCGCCGACATCGCCGCGGTGCGGGTGGAGATGCGGAAACTGACCTCCGGCGACGTCGAGGTGCAAGGCTTCGGCACGCCGTCCGACGTGGTGGTGCGCTTCGGCGGCCAGAAGGAGGACGCCGCGGCGCAGGAGGCGACCGTTGCGCGCATCAAGCAGGAGCTCGGCGGCACCTATGATTTCCGCCGCGTTGAGGTGGTCGGACCGCGCGTCTCCGGCGAGCTCGTGCAGTCCGGCACGCTCGGCGTCGTGATCGCGATCATCGCGGTGCTCTGCTATCTCTGGTTCCGCTTCGAGTGGCAATTCGCGGTCGGCGCGATCATCGCGACGATGCACGATCTCTTGCTGACGGTCGGCTTCTTCGCGATCACGAGGCTCGAGTTCAATACGACGTCGATCGCGGCGATCTTGACGATCGTCGGCTATTCGCTCAACGAGACCGTAGTCGTGCTCGACCGTATCCGCGAGATGCTGAAGAAATATCGGCGGATGCCGACGGATCAGTTGATCGACGTTTCGGTAAACGCGGTCCTGCCGCGCACGATCATGACGGCGACCACGGTCTTCCTCGCGCTCCTGTCGCTGGTGATCTTCGGCGGCGAGGTGATCCGCTCCTTCTCGCTCGCCATGATCTGGGGCATCTTCGTCGCGACCTATTCGTCCGTGTTCA
>Ga0316363_10002938_pt1 | contig 12582 bp, 18 predicted proteins | sample Sb_taG_3_FD_200459 | JGI IMG/M metagenome (GOLD analysis project Ga0316363, IMG submission 200459) | Peat soil microbial communities from Weissenstadt, Germany - Sb_50d_a_PC metaG (v2) (version 2) | ecosystem: Environmental > Terrestrial > Soil > Wetlands > Peat | place: Germany: Weissenstadt...
CCACCGTCTCATCCATAAATGGCTGAAGGCGGGGGTGAGCGAGGAAGGCGCATGGTCAGAGTCAAAGGTAGGAACTCCGCAGGGAGCGGTGATTTCACCGTTGCTGGCGAACATCTACCTGCATTACATCTTTGATCAACGGGTAGAGGTCTGGCGGAAGCGGTGGGCGAAGTGGTTGTCGCTCGCTACGCCGACGATCTGGTTGCAGGTTTCGAGTACCGCGAAGACGCGGAGCGGTTTCTGGGCGAGTTCCAGGAACGGCGGGCGAAATTCGGACTGGAAGTGCATCCAGACAAAACGCGACTGATCGAGTTCGGGCGTCTGGCTGAATCGAACCGGCGAAAACGTGGCGAGGGAAAACCGGAGACTTTCGACTTTCTGGGATTCACGCACTACTGTGGATTCAAGAAGGGGCGCTTCATCGTATGGCGCAAGACGGCGGGCAAACGGATGCGCGCGAAACTGCAGCAGTTGAAGCAGGAACTCCGCCGCCGAATGCATGAGCCGTTAGCGCAGGTCGGTGAATGGCTAGGAAAGGTGCAACGCGGCTACTACCAATACCATGCGGTGCCGGGAAACAGCGCGACGCTCGGGCGGTTCCGGCATCGGCTGTTCTGGCTGTGGTGGCAGATAGTAGGCCGCCGCAGCGAGAGGCGGATGCGTTGGGATCGCTACTGCTCGGTCTTCGACCGCTGGGTTCCTTATCCCCGCATCTTGCATCCCTACCCGAGCGTTCGCTTTGACGCCATGCATCCGAAGTAAGAGCCGTATGCGTCAGCAGCGCACGTACGGATCTGTGCGGGGGGCGATCAGCGATGGCCGTCCCTACCGCGACCAATGGTTCGTGACATAAGTTAGTTGGAGTGGGCGGTGGTTGTGCGTTGAGCGTAGCGAGCAATGCTGGCCAGGATCTGGTCGGCGGTCTTGGTCCAAACGAACGGCGTGGGATCTTGGTTGTGGACGTCGATGGATTCACGAATGGCGGATTCCAGTTCCTTCACACTGCCAAACACGCCACGGCGGATGCGTTTGTTGGTGAGTTCAGCGAACCACCGCTCCACCAGGTTGATCCAGGAACCGTAGGTGGGAATGAAGTGGACGTGAAAGTGGGGACGCTTGGCGAACCACCTTCGGATAACGGCCGTTTTGTGCATGCTGTAGTTGTCCACGATGATATGAACATCCAGTCCGGCGGGCACTTGATCCTCGATCAAGTCGAGGAACCTGCGAAACTCCACGGAGCGATGACGGTGATACAGTTGGCCGATCACCCGGCTGGTCTTCGGATCCAGCGCCGCGAACAAGGAAGTTGTTGCGTTACGTTTATCGTCGTGCGTGCCACGCTCCACCTGCCCCGGCTGTAAAGGCAGCAGGGGTTGGGTGCGGTCGAGCGCCTGAATCTGGCTCTTCTCATCCACGCAGAATACCACGGCGTGATCGGGCGGATTCATGTAGAGGCCCACGATGTCGCACACCTTTTCGATCAGTAACGGCTTTCGGATTACAACCTCATCGCACTGTCTAATTGTCCAGTCCCTCGGCACACGCCAGCACAACCCGAGCCCGTCTCGCCAAAAGAGGCTGGCTCCGCGCACGGTGCGCCAGCGACTCCAGCCGCTCCCGCTCTTCCTCGGTCAATAGCAACGGCTGTTTGGGTCGCCCGGTACGCATCTAAGATCTCCCTAAACCTTAGACGAATCACGCCCGTACTTCGTTCACTTATCTCTGGGACAGAAGACTAGCGTTCCCTGGCTGATCTTGGCAATCACAGGACTACGGAACATCGTCCGCTGGATCAGTCTGGGACGATGTGAATGTGATCAATTTTGAACAGACAACAAACGGCGTGTTTGTTAGGCTGGTGCTGCATTTCGCTGCCTAAACCACCTGCATAGGGAACTAACGATCGTAGAAGGAGCGAAATGGAAATCCCGGAATTGGAGGCGCTCACATGCGCATTGACCTTTACACAAAGACGATCCTCACGATCATCGCGCTCCTTCTTGCGGTGTTCACATTGAAACCAATCCTTCTACCCCAGGCCGTAATGGCTGATGGAAACTACGGCCATATCCAATTCTCGTATAGCGGGGGGAACCACGCGTTCTTCGATACGCGCAGTGGCGACGTTTGGGAATATGGCGAAAATGGCCACTTCAAACAGCACTACAAAGTCCACGAATTTGGTAAGGATCACGAGCGTCACGAGCATTAAAGGAACGGGGCCGGGAACCCCAGGTACCAGGCCGGTAGTTGTCGGTGGCGAGATGAACGGCAGTGTCTAGCTTCCGAACGGGCTCTACCCTTGACGGGTGGGGTTCCTGTCCGATCGAAGCTGTCGTTACCTTCTACACACTTCGAGTTTTGGCTGCGGACCTGGGTTTTCGTTATCCACAGATCATTGAGGTTGCTCGATGCGTGGGCCAATCTCAGGGATTTCGTCATCTCGATAGACGTCAGAAATCCCGATTACCTGCCAATCTTCGCCGTCCCACTTGGCGGGCTCCCAGCCACCATCCCTGAATCGAACCCAGTAATAGCCTTTAGGTCTCACGCAGGCACCTCCTCTGGGATAACCCCGCCACTAATTGCGCTGGAAGAAGAGGGTAATCGCCTTGTGCTCCGGCCTTTCGACGTTAACCATCATCGTGCCATCCGCGGAAAGAATATAGCTTTCGAGAGTAGTCACGCCGGATAGTGTGGTCGTCACCTTCAGGATGTCGTGATCCCACCTGGTCTTGCTCTTGAGGTCTTTGCCGGTATGTATCGTGGCGCTGTTCTGGCTGTCGGTGATGTCGCTGTAGAAGAACGTCTCAGTGGCGCCTTCATAGATGAAACTGCGAGAGACGGTAATGTTGCCCTCTCGCTCGTTGATCGTCACGGTGCCGGTTTGAACGACGCGCTGGCCGGCAAAATCGCTCTTGGCGGGCACCAGCGTCCAGGTGCCGTTCAGCGCGCGGTGGTCGTGGGCAAAGGCGGAGAACGTGAAGAGCAGGGTCGTCAAGACCGCTCCGGTAATTGTAGTTGAATATGTCTTCATGATTTCCTTCCAGGGGCCACCTTCTTTAACGAAATGGCATGTAGCTTCGGGAGTGTTACAGCACGCGCGGTGCCGTTCAGGTGAAAACGGTGACGTAGAGGGGGATCTGCATTCACTTCGTTAGACTTTCTCTGCGGGCCCGTAACTGTTGCGCAGCATGGAACCAGTCTTCTTCCGGTGAGCCCTCCGGACAGCCTCTAGCTTCCCCACAGCGCATGAGCGAGAATTGCGATGTCCTCGTGACCAAAGACCGCAATGCCGTGCTCATTAACAGCGCGAAGGTTTGCCTGCCCGGATTGCTCGTAAGCCTGTTGGGAGTGCTCAAGAGCTTGCCTCGAGTCGTCCGTTGCGGTTTGGACAACTGGCGTCCCGAAGCGGACTTTGCACTTGGGATGACAGATTCTGCACGTAACTTCGCGGCTTGGCGTCTCGATCACAACATTAGAACCTTTTGAACCAAGGGCGTGAAACCGCTTTCCTCAATACAAAGGGGTTGGTGCTGAGCGTGCACAAAGACCCTGTTGCGCGAACACAAATACCAAAGGAGCTAGGAAATGTCTGAACTTAACGCAGTGGTAGCTGCTTACGACACGCACATCGGAGCGGAAGAATGCGTGGATTGAACGCGTAAGTTGGGCGGATTCCAAAGTTTATGCGGGCCTCTCGAGGGAAGCCGTCAGGAATGGTCCGGAGTACGTCGAATCCATGCCGATCACGCGAGAGTATGAAAACCGGCTCTACCTTCACTACGGCCGGCCGCCGTATTGGCTACACGAAGCCGAGCACAAGTCTTCCTTTTCCCTGAGCGGCGCATAACTCAGGGTTGGGGCGGCACCGTGACCTTGCGGGCCCTCATCCGCGGATATCTTTTCGTATCGATCTTCCGGGCGTGCACTGAATCTTTGGCGAGCGAAAACGCGAGCGGCCTGGCCGCTCGCATTCATCCCGCGGATATCGTCTGTGGTCGACGCCTGGCGCTAAGATTTCTGACCCTTTAGAATCTTGGATTCGACGAATTCCAATATGTCGTAGCGCTGGACTTCCCGGTCAGGGAAAAAGCTGTTGATCGCGTCCTGTTCCCCTTGGAATGCATCGAATACAGTTTCCAATTTTGCTGCCGTCAGCAGTTCGATATGTGACGGCTTTAAATTGAACACTGCCAGGTTCCCACCCGCCTTTCGCAGCTTCGCCAGAGCAAAGAGTAGAGTGCCAAGGCCAGTAGTGTCCAGTTTGTGCAAATCGCTGAGGTTCAGTGCCACGCGAATCTTTCCTGCCGTTACCATGCCGTCCAGTTCCGCTCGAAAATCCAGATCCTCTTGGCCGAGCGTGAGATGTCCATTCAGAGTCAGAATCTCGATTCCTTCATGCTCTCTATGTGTGATTTCAAGCGACATGTTTGCGCGATTTGCAGAGAGCTAAACAGCTCTTATTAAATCGAAGACCAATCTTACAACAACCGGTGGCCGACACGACGGTCGATCGCGCAAGATTCCACTCTGCCACCACGATTTATCGGGATTCAACCGTGTTATCTCGCAGGCTTGCATAGCCGGAGGGCCGGAGAATTTTATGCTGACTTGCGATGTCACCGTCGGTGCTTTTCAATTCCCGAAAAATGATGGTGGACAGGATGGTTAAACCACCAAGGACGAAGAACGCCCGGTGGATTCCGTAAATCATTTTCGCTGCGCTCATATGAAAACGGTCAGGAATGAAGAATGCAGTGACCAGCGAGGCCGTTGCGACGCCGAAACTGATTGACATCTGTTGCGTGGTGCTGGCGATCGAACTTGCGCCGCTGGTCTGCTCCTCGATGACGTTGGCATAGACGAGCGTGTTCATGCTTGTATATTGCAGTGAGCTGAAGAACCCGAAGCAAAACGCCTGCGCCACGATGAACCAAACCGGCGTACCCATGCCGATGGTTGCGAAAAGTAGAATGAGCAGACCGAGGATCACGGTGTTGGAAATCAATACGCCACGGTAGCCAAAGCGGGCCAGAATTCGTGGCATGGTCATCTTCAGGCTCATGGCGGCAATCGCCTGCGGCATCATGAGCAAACCCGATTGAATCGGAGTGAACCGGAGGCCAACCTGGTAGAGGAGCGGGAGGATGAACGGGATTCCGCCGATGCCCAGGCGAGTGAAGAAGCTGCCGCTCACCGCCGCGCGGAATGTGCGAATGCGGAATAGGCTCAGCGCCAGCAGTGGAAACGCGGTCTTCGCCGCGTGAAGTCCATAGCCTGTGAGCAACAGGATGGAAATCGCCAGTATCCCAAGGATTTCGCGCACGCTCAGCATGTGTTCACCGAATACTTCCAGCACATACGATAGCAGCGCGATGCCGGAGCCAAAGAGGATGAGGCCGACCACATCGAGGGGATCGGACTTTTCACGGTAATCCGGTAGATGCAGATAGACGAGGCACAAACCGACGAGGCCGATCGGAAGGTTCACGAAAAAGATGACTCTCCAATGAAAATATCCGACGATCAGGCCGCCGGCGATCGGTCCGAGCATTGGACCAATCAGACCTGGGATGGCCACGAAACTCATGGCTCGGATGAGTTCGGATTTCGCAAAGGTCCGTACAATCGTGAGCCGCCCTACCGGCACCATCATCGCTCCCCCGCCGCCTTGCAAAACGCGACATGCGACCAGCACATGAATATTGCTCGATATACCGCAGAGAAATGAACCCAACGTAAAGAGACCAATCGCCGACGCGAACACCCGGCGCGTTCCGAATCGGTCCGCCATCCAGCCGCTGATGGGAATGAAGACCGCGAGGCTCAGTGTGTAGCTGGATAACACCGCCTTCATGCTCAGCGGGGCCACCTTAAGTGCCTCCGCGATGGCTGGCACGGCCGTGTTTAGAATCGTAGTGTCGAGCGACTCCATGAAGAAGGCGACTGCGACGAGCCACGGTAACAGTCGCTTGCTGGATGTGCCCGCTTCCATCAGGTCACGATAGCAGGCTCTTCGGAAAGGCCGGGATTTCCATTTGGCCTCTCGGCTCGCCCGCCAATTCGGAACGGTCGGATCGACGATTTTCTCTGGTGTAAAATCTCTCTTCGGACAGAGAGGATCGGCCAGTCCACGCCTGCACTGGGATCACTATCTTTCTCCGCGGCGGGGGGTTGCACGTCAACAACTCGCTGCTGAACATCGTTCTGCACAACTAAGATGTCCACGATGTCAAGAAATCACCGCCGCTGAATCAGCCCGCAACGATGTGAGGTGAGCACTCTTGAACAGACAAGGAGCAGCGTGTCTGTTAGCTTAAAGCTGCGTTTCACCGCCTAAACTAAGAGAAGGGCATTCATGGAAGTAGTTCAGTTGAAAAAGTTCAAGCGCGCGCTCAAGGCCCAGCAAATGGTCGCGATTCACAATCTGGGCGAGAGCCGGGAGATTCTTGCCGTCGAGGGAAGCGCCGATGAAATGGATCAAACCGGCCGATCAGCGGAGCGGGAATTTGCCATTCTTGGTCTCAATCGCCGGTCGGAGCTACTTCGCAACATTCATACAGCATTGCGCCGAATTGAGGATGGGACCTTCGGCACTTGTACCAACTGTGACGAGGCGATTGGACGGAACCGCTTAGTGGCTGTCCCCTGGACACCCTTCTGTATTCGCTGCCAAGAGGTCGTAGATCGGGGCGATACGAGGATGATGGAACCTCCTTACGAACTTGACATCCACGCTGCGTAAACTCGTGGTCAAGGCGACCGACGGCGCTAACACGGCGAACCATCGTTCCGCGGCGGAAAAGATTCCATCAGAGTAAGCAACGACTCAAAGGCCACGTAGCTGCAGGAGAAAACGCATGACCCACGAACACGGTAGCGAATACCAGCTAAGAATTGTGCATGATGACCAAACTGAGGAGCTGAGCGGATGGATGAACTGCCCAGAGGATGTTGCCCAAACGATCACCGGACTCCGTGGCTCGCCAACCAAAGCTTACTGGCTCCAGGTGCGAAACATCCTCTGTTTCAACTGCCTGCACAGAGAACAAAAGGTTTCGGAGTTTCCGCTTACCCCGACCGCAACCGAAAACAGTCGCTCTCCACGCCGAGCGGACAGGAGGCCTTTCACCTCCGCCTCAGGCCGTACATCTTCGGTCGGAGCTTGACAGTACGAAGGAGATTTCAATGTTTCTAACGCTTTTTGTCATTTTGCTCGTAATGTGGCTGCTGGGATTTTTCGCGTTCCACGTTGCCGGCGGGTTAATTCACCTTCTATTAATAGTCGCGGTGATTTCTTTGGTGCTACACCTCTTCAGGGGGCGTAGCGTGGCTTGAAAGCAGGCCGCAGCACGTCGATGGCCCGGTAGTGTTTGCAATGGCCAATCGAGCTGACGTTCGTGCTGAATTTCCCGCTGATTACGGATTTGAAGTGGGATCTGGCGCTCCGCGACCATTGTTCAGGTGCATGCGATAGAGCAAGGAGTGGGGTCCGCTATAGAGGAACTCCAGGGCGATGTTCCCGCCCACATACCCAAGCAGGCTGTAGTTTCCCATTCGGAATGCATCCTTGGCGTCGTAGCGTCCCGGATACCACCCATAGACGGCAGTCATGGTGCCGGCGTACGGAGCGATCACAGCAGGGAAAGAAAAGACACGATGTCCGTCGTCGCCGCGGCGTGCTGTGAAGGTCGAAATCACAGCATGGCTCAGCCGTGGAAGCACGCCTTTGCACTCACAGCGGTAATACATGGTGTCTTCCTTGAAAGCCGCTGCTAGCGCATAACGCGCCGTAGTGCTTACCGCCGCGATGCCCAAGTCGGACCCGAATCGCTTGCCGTAACCCTCAGCGCCTTGCTGCCACGCCGGCGGGGTATTATGCGCCTGGCCAATGCCAGCCGCGAAAGCGGCGCCCGCGAAAGGATACGGGCCGAACGCGTCAAAGAAATAGTTGCGGAGCTTCGTTGTCTTCGTCGGACGCGTGTACGCCAGATCCAGTTTCACCGTGGTTGTGCATGCAACTGGGCCGGAGTAGTCTCTTGAATCGGCCAGTGATTGCGCCTTTGCCAGCATTGGCAAGCTCGCGATGTCCGCCACTACCAACAACGAGAGCATAACTCCGCGCATCATCATGTCGAGATTCTCATTGGTCCATTTTGCGCCGGTTACGTGATCGAGTGAGTCTCGCCAACTGCGCAGCACACGAGCGATTAACTAAGTTCGCGCCAGTCTTGCTCATTTAACTCTATTTTGTATTTCTTCGCAGCTGATTTGATGTGTTGCCACGCGGCGTCGCGTTCAGCGTCAGTCACCCCTTGCACCTGCTTAAAGCGGGCGATTGCGTTGCGCACGTGAGCAACGTCATGGATAGGTTCCTTGCGTTCCTTAGGGAAAGCGAAGTCTTCATCGGCGATATGATCGCAGCTGGCTTCGGTGATCTTGGACATGATTCTCGACGAGCAAACCAATGGCCAATTTACTCGCGCCATCGCAGGAACGCGCCGACACCGCCGATCGATTCGAGCAGGGCTGCGTCCTCAATGTATGTCACGGTTGCACCGGTTTGCTTAGCTTTCGTCACTAGTAGATCGGGCAGGGACGCCTGCCGCGGCTCGTCACTTTTCGTTCCTCCCTCTGCGTCAGGGATCTCCGGTGCGAGGATGGCCTGGACTTCCTCCGGCTGGGTGTGGCTATCCTCGAGCGCGCTGCTAATGAGCAATTCTTCGACTTGCCCGTTGGCCAGGGCTTCGAGCGTCTCCTGCGGCCCGGCTACGGCCAGTCCGCGAGCACGATATTGCTGCATTAGCCGGTCTACCTTTTCTGCGGCAGTCCTGGCTTCTTGCTCCTGTAGCTTTTCGAGAGTCGCGGTCATGACATCCTGCTCAGAAGCATGAATGTCGAGTTTCATTACCTCGACCATGGAGACCATTTCCTGAGGCAGTTGCTCTTGAAGGAGTGGAATCACGACCTGATCTCCGGCAAGGATGATGTGACTTACTTTGTCTTCGCGGACAATTTGAGCCAGGCGTTCAATGACCTCTTTAGCGTGCTCCTGGTGCGCGTTTCCCACACGCCGCTGGTAGCGGGCTTGTGACCATCCACCGACCTTAACCCGGTGGGCCTTCTTGCCTTTCACTTCCTCCGCGCTGATGACTTGGCCAAGCCCGAAGACGAAAATACGCGCCGCGTTCGTATCGGTAAGGACCGCGGCGTACCGCGGATATTGCTCATCGAGGCGGGCCAGATGATACAGATGAGGTTGGTTGTAAGCGTAGACGCGGTTATCGCTGACCGGAGTCGTTAACTGGATTGCTTCGAAGAATTTTTCCGCGCCCCAACACGCGAATATTGCGACCCCATTTGCCGCGGAGTCGATTCTGTCAGTGGCATATGAACCGATTCGTTCCACGTCAAGATCAAAACTGTTACGTTCGGGGGAACTCCTCGCCCAAGTCCTGGCAAGAGCTTTGAATTCGCGACAAAGATACGGTGTCGCGTTGGGAGTGCGTCCGTGCTGATCCGGCTGAGTGTTCAGGTAGACGCTCAACACTGGAAACGTGGTGGGCTCGAAAGCCACCAGCCGCGCGAGAGGCGCTTCTATAGTGGTCGCAAGTGGCTCTGTGGCCATGGATGACATGACAGAGGATCTGCACGCCGCGGGCCAAAAAGTTTGACGATTGGGTTCTCCGAACAGGCCCACGAGATTGAGCAGGATCTGACGTGGATTCATGCGCGGACTCTTCCGGGTGCACTTTTTGCCGTCTCCTCGCAGATCATGCAGCGGATTCATCCGCCGGAAGCAAGCCTCTCGCCAAGAACGATTACCAGCAATGTTTGCATTCTTGGGCAGACACGAAGGCCAATGGTGTCCAGACTGGCACAAGGGGCGTCGAGTAGTCTTCGGCGTGCAGCACGCCCCTTAGCGGTTTCAGAAAGAAGAAGGTCAGTTTTATGGGCCGAGCTGTAAATCTCCTGGCAACACGCGTTTCGGCGGCTGTCTAGTCGAAAGATGTGATCAATTTTGAACAGACGCCTTCGGGGGATCGACTCTATGCTGTGTTGGTGCGTTATAGTACGGCAGTTTCATCAGCGGAAAGTCTTCTGGGGGACGGATTCGCGTCGGTTGCGCCGTCCGATCTCGATGTCGCAGCGGAGACGTTGTTAGGTGGGCATGGCTGCCGGCTATACGACCGGTAGCAACTTCAAAATCAGCATGGGAGAAGACAATGGCATCCAGTTTCGCAGCGCCGGCACATAGGGCACCGTTTGAGGATGTATTAGAGTATCTACCGGTCTCCACTACCATCGGATACGGCAAAGGCGAGATCGTCTATGGTCCTCAGCAGCCTTCGGCGAACATTTTTCTCATCGCTGCGGGCAAAGTCAAGCTTTCGCAGATAGCTGAAGACGGCAAGGAGATACTGCTGGAAATCATCCAGCGCGCTGAGTTGTTTGGCGAGTCGGCTTTCGTCAATGGTCATCGCGGCAGTGAACAGGCGACAGCCTTCGAAAACGTCCAGTTGATGGTATGGCCTATTTCTGCCGTGGAAGACCTGGTGACGAAGCGCCCGTGCCTTGCCGTGTCATTGTTGCAGATTTCCGCGCAGCGAACCGTTGATTTCGCGCACCGCATCGAGAGCTTTTCGATCGATAACATCGAACGGCGGCTCGCGCGTTCGCTCATCCGCTTTTCCGAAAGGCTCGGCACCCCGGAGGGAGATGGATCCGTCCGGATGATGCCGTTTACTCACGAGCTGCTGTCACAGCACATCGGCACCTCACGCGAAATCGTTTCCCACCATATGAATCAGTTTCGGAAGCAAGGTTACCTGCGCTATTCCCGTCAGGAGATCGTCCTTTACCCCGATGCCTTGGCCGCGTGGATCGCCAGACCTGCACGTTCGGCGGCTGTTTGTTCGTCGTCTTGAAGTGGCAACAGCAGCGGACATACCAGCGACTGTGATGCCCACGGAGCGACAGGCTTCTTGAACGCGATGTGCAAATCGAGGTGACCCTATGGATCGTCTTCAACCTCTTGACCGCGCATCCCAGAAAATCAACTGGACTAACCTCGTGGCATTCGCCATTTTCCATCTCGGTGCGATAGCCGCGCTCTTCACCTTCAGTTGGCCGGCCGTTGCGGTCGCGATCTTCCTGTTCTGGATGTGCACCGGTCTGGGAATCAGCATGGGCTACCACCGGCTGCATACTCACCGGTCGTATGAGGTCCCGCTAGGCCTGGAATATTTTTTTGCTGTCTGCGGGGCGTTAACGCTCGAAGGGGGGCCGATCTTCTGGGTGGCGACTCACCGCATCCATCATCAAAAGTCGGATCAACCGGGGGACCCCCATTCCCCGCGAGATGGTGGTTGGTGGGCGCACATGGGTTGGCTTCTGGTTGGGCCCAGCAAGCACAATGATACGCCGCTCATGTCGAAGTACGCGCCCGACCTGGAGAAAGATCGCTTCTATGTCTGGCTGAACGACTATCACTGGGTTCCCATGATCGTGCTTGGAATTCTGTTGTTTGCCGTCGGCGGAGTTCCGTTTGTGCTGTGGGGGATTTTCCTGCGTGTCGTCGCGGGCTTGCACACTACCTGGCTGGTGAATTCCGCAACGCACATGTGGGGCAGTCGCCGTTTCGCTACTCCCGACGATTCCCGCAACAACTGGCTCATTGCCGTGATTACTTCTGGAGAAGGGTGGCACAACAACCACCATGCACACCCCACATCCGCGCGCCACGGACTCGCCTGGTACGAGTTCGACCTGTCGTGGATTCAAATTAGAATCCTCAAGTTCTTTGGCCTCGCAAGGCGCGTTCGGGTAGCGAGACTTAACGGGCGGCTGGCCGAATGGGAAGCGACGCCAGGGTCGCCGATGCTATACGCGACCGGCAGGGCCAAGGCCGCAACCCCAGTTGAACTGGAAGCAAGTACGGCTCACCCGTCCGGCGGCCCCTGGGGTGTGGCATAACCTCAGTTGAAAACGCCAAGCAGGTAGGCGACGAGGAGAATCAGTAATATGGTGCCTAGGCCGATGCCGGCACCTCCGCCGTAACCCCAGCGGCTATGGCCATAGTAGCCGCCTCCGCAACCTAACACCAACAACAAGAGGACAACCAGTATCAACATTGTGGACCTTCCTTTCTTTTAGACGTTAGCTCGCAGCAGGCTTCGGGGAAGTTATTGCTTCGTACGCGCCTCTCCGAGGGGATCTCTCCCAGAACCAACTACCCTCGGATGCGCGCGCTATTTCCTTCCGTATCCGAAGCCGGTTTATCGGCCGCGTCGGGTTAGTCTCGACTCAGCGCCCTTTCGAACTTTCTCGCGACCGCCGGAGTTTTGAAGTCGCCGGTCAGAATTTCACGATTCGTTGCGTCGCGGCCGTAGAGTTCCCTATTGGTTTCCTCATCCGGCCGAAGCGTCGCGCCTTCCAGCGAAATGCCTGCGAACAGCCCGCTCGAACGGGAATATGACAGCATTTCCGCCTTCATCATGGCGTCGGTCTGAGCGCTCACGTCGCGTCCAATCGGGCCCGCCGCCGCAGTTGCCTCTCCACCGATCGTAAACTTAT
>Ga0316363_10002941_pt1 | contig 12568 bp, 11 predicted proteins | sample Sb_taG_3_FD_200459 | JGI IMG/M metagenome (GOLD analysis project Ga0316363, IMG submission 200459) | Peat soil microbial communities from Weissenstadt, Germany - Sb_50d_a_PC metaG (v2) (version 2) | ecosystem: Environmental > Terrestrial > Soil > Wetlands > Peat | place: Germany: Weissenstadt...
CCGATTGTTCAATCGATCAGGTTTGAATTCGTCATCAATCTGAAAACGGCAAAGAGCATCGGACTAGAAGTGCCCGCGATGCTGCTCGCGCGGGCCGATGAAGTGATCGAGTAAGGGAGAAAGCCCGGGCGATGAAGCCATCGCTTTAGCGCATGCCTTCATAGACCATGAGCCCGCGCGCGAGCTTCAGTTTGCGTAACGTACGGGGCACGAGCCGTTGCGCCGGCGGGTGGCCGAGATAACGCCACGAGGTCAGTTTGAAATCGTGCAAGCGGCCAAGTCCGTTTTCGAACGGGGCGAGCAATCCGGTCAGGCTGAGCGGGGTGTGCGCGCGGTGGCTAAAGGGCAACAGCAGCAATTCCAGATGCGCTTGTGTGCCGTCTTCCGAAGCCGCGGTGATGCCGGCGATGGCGGCCAGCATCTCTTCCGTCACCACCGTGATGATGTCTTCGATCTCGCGGCGGCCGTCGCTTGCGAACAGCTCCGAAAAGCTCCGGTCCTTCAGGTCGCGGCCGAGCAGGGCGCATAGCCTTGTGCCGGCGACGCGAAACGGATAGCCGTTGGCGCTATCGCAAGACAACACGAAGATGTCGCCGAGCAGGTCCCGCACCGCGTCGGGTTCGATCTCGCTGCGGTCAGGCGCGCGCGCTTCCCCACGCTTGCCGTCCCAATATGCGAAAAATGCCTGGTTAGACGGATGCTTCATGCCCTGTCCCTTGCTCCGTGCCGGGCGCGGGTGGGACATTTATGTCCCGCTTTCGCGCACCCGTTTCCCCGGTGTCGTTGTGCAAGACAGTCAGTGCAGCGTCCATGCCGGAGCCGGTTTCGGCACCGGCTTTGCGCCGTTAAGGTTAAGTTAACTATTCAGTTGGCGATCGAAGGTGGCCTGCTAGTGTGCCGCGCATAGGATCCTTCGCCGGTTTCTTTTGGTTCCGGCGGGGTGGTGACACAGGCGGCGTCGAACAGATTGGTCGTTGCGCGGGGAGGGGTCGGGATTTTACCCCGGACCTCGCGCAGCAAGACCAGCCACACGGGAGGGCTTTCTCAGAGCCCTCCCTTCATTGTTTTTATTGATAAATTTGTGGTTCAGCCCTGGCTTCACCCAAGGGGCGATGTTTGCACGATGACTCTAGCGGATATCGAAGCGCTTTATCAGGCCGTTCTCTATTTGGAAGAAATGATCGACCATCTTGTCTGACAGGATATTGCCGTTGAGATCGTGCACGATCTGACGAACTTCAACCTTGACCGCCGCCTCCGCATCGACTGAGAAGCCCGTCGGCTCCACGTGCGGGTCTATCTTTGCCCACTGTCGCGTCCAGTAGCTCCGAACGCCGTCGCGCCCGTGGACGTGACCGCCCTCCATGCCGTTCGCCCACATGACGTCTTCATGCATGGTAGCCAGCACTGCCTCCATGTCATGGGCGTTGAAGCGGTCATAAAGGCGCCTGAGCAGTTCTGTGTCGCCTTGCATCGCGCGCTCTTGTCTAGCCCTCGCGCAAGAGTAGGTGCGCCAATCGGAGGGGGCAAGTCTGGACGACGAGCGAAATTCAAACTGAGACACTGCCCATTAATGGCACGCGCCACCAAAGGCAGACGCCAAGAATGACGACTTTTTTCATGTCGACGCTCCCTACAAATATGCGGTCAACGCGGCGCCTGACTGTTTTGGCGCGTGAAACTGAGGCGAGTTCGCAATCCGCGGCGTCCGTGATGTAAATTGAATTTCATTTGGTTGCGCGAACCGGCTTCCCCTTCGCTTCAAAACGCTCTAATTGGGCGCCATCGCTCGTCCGAGCTGTCGTCTTTAAGGTCTTTGACCCCTTGGAATCTCCGCCTGACATCCCGCCGGAATTGCCGCCGGCTGCCCCGCGCGAGCCGGTTTTCACGCTGCCCGGCGCGCTGACCGCCTATGTCCTGTTGCTGGCGATTATTCACCTGCGCGTGCTGCTGCCGCCGGACCTCGAGAACTGGACGATCGACGTTTTCGGCTTCATTCCGAGGCGTTACGACGCGACGCTGCTCAACATCGAATTCCCCGGCGGCGAGGGCGCCAAGTTCTGGACCTTTGTGACCTATTCGCTGCTGCACGCCAATCTCACCCACATCGTGTTCAACGTGCTGTGGCTGCTGCCGTTCGGCAGCGCGCTGGCGCGACGCTTTGGCGGGTTGCGGTTTTTCGTATTCATGGCGGTGACGGCGGCTGCCGGCGCGCTGGCGCATCTGGTCACCCATGAGCACGCGGTGGCGCCGATGATCGGCGCGTCGGCGTCGGTCTCCGGCACCATGGCCGCCGCCATTCGTTTCGCCTTCGTGCGCGGCAGCTTCCTGTCCTTCAGCCGCGGCGATGCGGAAGCCGCCGCAAAGGTGCCGGCACAGCCGTTGTTGCGTGCCTTGCGCGACGGGCGCGTCGTCAGTTTTCTTGCCATCTGGTTCGGCGTCAACATCATCTTCGGCGCCGGGTCGATCGCGATCGGCGCGGAGGGTGCCAGCGTCGCCTGGCAGGCGCATATCGGCGGCTTTCTCGCCGGGCTGTTGCTGTTTTCGTTATTCGATCCGGTTCCGCGCGCGGCGCCTCATGCTGCAGATGCGTCATCTGGCGACCGCGACTGATCGTCGCTTGCGGCGCAGCGCGATTTCATCCATCATTGTAATATGCGGCACGGCGTGAGCTCGTAATGTGCTTTTGAAGCCGTATCCGCCGAATGCGCCCGCACCGAAACCGGCGCTGAACTGTTGTTTGAAGGCTCAAATTGAATAAAGGCCGCGCTCGCTGAAAGGGGCGCGATCGGCTTCAGGGAGACGACAATGACGGTACGTGCAATTCTCGATACCAAAGGCCACAACATCCAGAGCGTCGAGCCGGGGGCGAAGCTTTCGGCCGCCGTCAAGATTCTCGGGGAGCGCAAGATCGGCGCCGTGCTGGTGATGAGCAAGGGCCGCATCGAAGGCATCCTGTCGGAGCGCGACATCGTGCGTGTGCTGGGCGAACGTGGTGCTGCGGTGCTCGGCGAACCCGTCAGCGCGGTGATGACGCGCAAGGTCGTGAGCTGCAAGCAGACCGATACGGTGGCGGCGATCATGGAGATGATGACGCTTGGGAAATTCCGTCATTTGCCGGTGGTCGAGGGCGAGCAGGTCGTCGGCCTGATTTCGATCGGCGACGTCGTCAAATGGCGGGTCGGGGAATACGAGCACGAGCAGGAAGCGCTGCGCGAATACATCAAGACGGCCTAAAGCGCGAAGGTCACGCCTGAGGGAAACGTCCATTTCGGGATTTACGGCAGATTGCGGCGGTCAGCGGCCGGAATCCCCGTTGAGCAGATGATGGCCGGCGGGTTGCCTTAGGCGCGAGGGTTCAAGCGCCCGGCGCCAGAATGTGGATCGCTTCCTGGATCGAGACGATGGCGCGTTCGGCGGCGCGCGCGCCATGGGCGATCAGCTCGTCGGCGCGGTGGAAATCGAACCAGCCGATTTGACCGACCCGCGGCGAGATCAAGAGATCGGGCGGATCGCCGGCAAGCCGCGCGCGGGTGATGCGGTCCTGCATGATGTTGAAGGCGTCGACCATCACCGTAGAAATGCCCGGTCGCCCGCCGCTGCCGAAGAACTCGCGCTTCACGGTACGTTCGGGCGAAAAGAATTTGCTGAGGCCACGCTTCGGCGCCGCTGGCTCGGATGGCGCTTCCGTTTTCGCCGCCGACGCGCCGTGCGAATAGATCGTGGTGGAGTGCGTGAATATGTCGCTTGAGAGATTGGCCGCGATCACGATTTCCGCGCCGAGCGCGCGTGCCGCCGATACCGGCACCGGATTGACCAGGGCGCCGTCGACCAGCCAGCGGTCGCCCGCCAGCACCGGCGCGAATATTCCGGGCAGCGCGTAGGAGGCGCGCATCGCATCGACCATGCGGCCATGGGTCAGCCATATCTCATGGCCGGTGCGGACCTCGGTTGCAACGGTGGCAAATTTCAATGGCAGATCCTCGATCAAGGTCTGGCCGATCGCGGCCTCGAGATGCGCAGCGAGCTTGTCGCCGCCGATCAGGCCAGAGCCATTGAGGCGGATATCGAGGTAGCCCAGCACGTTTCGCGGCTGCAGGCTGCGCGCCCATTCCTCCAGCGTGTCGAGATGGCCGGCCGCGTAGGCGCCGCCGACCACCGCGCCGATCGAGGTGCCGACCACGACGTTGGGGACAATGCCGTGGGCCATCAAGGTCCTGACGATTCCGATATGGGCGAAACCGCGCGCCGCCCCGCCGCCGAGCGCGAGCCCGATGACGGGCCGCCGGATGCTGCCCAGCCCGACCTTGTCCTGGCCTTCGGAGCCGGTTTGGCCCCGCTTGATCAAACTATCCAGCACCTGAGGCAATCTCCTGTGGACGCAAGGCTACAAGCCGCGGCCTGATCCCGCCAGAATGGACGGCAAGCATGGTTTATGCCGTGGTTGAGGAAAAGAATGTGACCGCACCGCGGCGCCTTGGGAGTAACCTCGGCGACATTTATCGGTTCCATTTGGGCCGTCCGTCCAATCTGCAGGCTTGAATTTGCCGCGTTTTCGGTGAAAAGCATGGCGCTATGACTACGGGAAGGCAGGGTACCAGTCGATCCAGGCGGGGTTTGCGTCCGCGCCTGGCGCTTGCGCTCGCCGCCATTCTCGTCTCGGCGTTTCCGGCCCCGGTTTCGGCTCAATTGTTCAGCGATCGGCCGCCGCCGGTACCTCCGGCATCGGTCCCGGAACCCCCCGCAGGGCCCGCGATGAACCTGGCGCCCCCGTCGGGCCCGGCCTCAATGCCCAATCTGCCCGCGCCTTTGACGCAGCCTTCGATCGCAGCCGTGCCGCCGGTCGTACCGCCTCCCGGCGCCGCCTCGCCCAACCAGGCCGTGTTGGCGCTGACGGCGCGTTTCGGCAAGGATTTGCCCGTGATCACCGGCGGGCTGGTATGGCGGGTCTTTTCCGACCGGCCCGATGACACCGGCAATTTCAAATTGATCCGCGAAGACCGCGGCGCCACGCCGAATATCGTCCTTCCGCCCGGCAACTATGTGGTCCACGTCGCGCTTGGGCTCGTCAGCGCGGTGCGGCCAGTGACGCTGAAGGCCGAGACCGACCGCGAATCATTTGTGCTTCCGGCGGGCGGTCTGCGCATCGAAGGTCGCGTCGGCACGTCGAAGATTCCGCAGAACCAGATATCGTTCGCGATCTACAAGGGCAGCCAGTTTGAAGTAGCCGAGCGCGCCTCGCTGGTGCCGAACGTCGCCGCCGGCGACGTCGTATTGGTGCCGGAAGGCACCTACTACATCATTTCCAACTATGGCGACGCCAATTCCGTGGTGCGTTCGGATATTCGCGTGCAGGCCGGCAAGCTGACCGACGTCATCATCACCCACCGCGCGGCGGTGATTACCTTGAAGCTCGTCAGCGACCGCGGCGGCGAGGCGCTCGCGAACACCGCATGGTCGGTGATCACGCCGGGCGGCGACATCATCAAGGAATCGATCGGCGCCTTCCCCCGTGTCGTGCTGTCCGAAGGCGAATATCGCGCCATCGCCAAGAACGAAGGCAAGGTGTATGAGCGCGCCTTCAATGTCGTCAACGGCGTCGACGGCGAGGTTGAGGTCGTCGCGCGCTGATCCACTGCCGGACTGGTCAGTGGCGAGTTTCTGCTAGTTCCTCAAGCGACCGATATGTGTGTTGTCATAGTCACTAATGCCTACTAACCATCGCGTGATTTAAAACTGTCATAATTGCCGGTTCGGCCCCCATGACCCCCGTTTTTTACATGGCATTAAGTCAGCGTGCATTGGATTGCACGGCGGTCACTGCTCGCGCGTCTTTTGGGGAATGTCATGCTTGCTGTCAGGAAGACATCGGCGAAGCTCAATATTGAGCTGTTCGATGACATCCCCGTTTTGCAGCGCAAGTGGAACGCGGCGTTGCGGCCTGGCGAAAGGCTGCCGCGGTACGAAGATGTGATGCTGGGGAGCCTCGGCCGACTGGCCGATCACATCGTCCTGCTCAAGGACACTAACGGCACCCTCGAAGTATCGCGCACCGGCCGCTACATCCAGCAATGGCTCGGTGACGACCGCTGGGACATTCCCGTCAGCGCGCTATCGCCGGATTGCGCGACTGCGCTTGCGGAAGCCGCGACCTGTGCGCTCGCCAAAAGCCGTCCTTACCTCGCCGCGGCACACTGCGTGCGCGACGGCCTGGTCCGGACCTATGACGTGCTCGCGCTGCCGACATCCTCGCGTTGGGGCCACACGCTGATCGGTGCCTACGTCAATGAGCGCGCGCCACAATATAACCTGCTCGATGCGATTTTCTCCGCGACCGACGAGGGTGTGCTGTCGCTTGCCGCGATCCGCGATCCGGAGGGGCGGCCGTTCGATCTCCAGATCGTTCACCACAATGAGGGAGCCTCAAGGCTGCTCAAGGTGCCTTCGACCTCACTATTGTGGCACCGCCTCAGCGCCGGCGGAAATCTCCTGTGTTCGACGGAAGTCGTCGCTCGATTGCTTGAGGTGGTCGGGAGCGGCCAACGCGACCAGTTCGAAATCGACAGCGACGATCGAAACCTGAAGCTGGGCGCAACCGCCTTCGGCGACATTCTCTCGCTGACGGTTTCGGATGTCACGGCTCTCAAGCGACGGGAAGCTTCGTTTCGGCTGCTGTTCGACAACAATCCGGTGCCGATGTGGGTGTTCGACGCCGAAACGACCGGGTTTTTGAGTGTCAACGATGCGGCTGTCCAGCACTACGGATATAGCCGCGAGACATTTCTCTCCATGAAACTCCAGGAGATCTGGCCGCAAGACGAGTGGACAAGTCACTACGAGGCCTTGCAGCATGTCGGCGACGTCTATCAGTCCAGCCGCAACTGGCGGCACGTCAAGGCCGATGGTGGCGAGATTTATGTGCTGACCTTCGGCCGGCGCGTGATGTTCGAGGGACGCAATGGCTACCTCGTTGCCGTGGTCGACATCACCGAACGCCGCAGGGCCGAGGCGCGGGTCGCCTACATGGCGCATCACGATGGCCTGACCGATCTGCCGAACCGGGAATTTCATCAGGACCGCCTTCGCCAGGAACTCGCACAGGGCCACAAGCGCGTGGCGGTGCTGTGCGTCGATCTCGACCTGTTCAAGAACGTCAATGATTCCTTCGGCCATCCGATGGGCGATCGCCTGTTGAGGCTGGTCGCGGACCGCCTGCGGTCGCAGGTTCGCGGCAACCATCTCGCTGCGCGGCTCGGCGGTGACGAATTTGCTGTCATCCTGGCTTCCGATTTTACGCCGAGCGAGGTGAGCGATTTTGCCGCCCGCCTGATCAAGGTATTGAGCGACAGTTACGACATCGACGGCGTCGAGGTCGTGATCGGTGCCAGCATCGGCATTGCGCTTTCGCCGGGCGACGGCACCACCGCCGATGAATTGATGCGCAACGCCGACATGGCGCTTTATCGGGCGAAGTCCGACGGCGGCGGCGTTCACCGTTTCTTCGAACGCGAGATGGACCGCCTGGCGCAGAAGCGCCGCGACCTCGAAATCGACTTGCGCCGCGCCTTCGCTAACGGCGAATTCGAGCTTCATTACCAGCCGCTGGTGAATATCGCCGCGGACAGGATCAGCGGCTTTGAATCGCTGCTGCGCTGGCGGCATCCCGAAAAGGGAATGATTTCTCCCGCTGATTTCATTCCGGTCGCCGAGGATATCGGGTTGATCGTGCAGCTCGGAGAATGGGTGTTGCGAGAGGCTTGCGCGGAGGCCGTAAAATGGCCAGCGGAAGTCAAGGTCGCCGTCAATCTGTCACCGGTGCAGTTCCGTAGCCGAAATCTGGTCCAGGCCGTGATCTCGGCGCTGGCGCATTCCGGACTGTCGCCCTTGCGGCTCGAGCTTGAAATCACCGAATCGCTCTTCCTGGCGGAGACCGAGGCCAACCTTGCGATCCTGCATCAGTTGCGCGAACTTGGCGTCAGCGTCTCGATGGACGATTTCGGCACCGGCTATTCCAGCCTCAGCTATCTCAGAAGCTTTCCGTTCGACAAGATCAAGATCGATCGCTCATTCGTAAAGGACATCGCCGAGCGGCCCGATTGTGTCGCGATCGTGCGCGCGATCTCCGGGCTTGGCCGCAGCCTCAACATCACCACGACCGCGGAGGGCGTGGAAACCACCGATCAGCTCGACTGGCTGCGCAATGAGGGCTGCAACGAGGTGCAGGGCTTCCTGTTCAGCGCGGCGAAGCCGGCTGCCGAGATCGGTGCCTTGCTGTTCAAATTCGGTCGGCGCGCCTCGCAGGCGGCGTGAACGCTAGAAACGCGTTACGATGTCCGACAGCGCCGGGCGCGGGCGGTCTTCGCTCGGTTTGCCCGCCGTGCCGATATGGATGAAGCCGGCGAGCTTTTCGTCTGCCTTTAATCCAAGGCCATCGAGCACGTCGCGGTCGAAGGCGAACCAGCCGGTCAGCCAGCACGCGCCATAGCCGAGCGCGGTTGCCGCGGTGACGATGTTCATCGCGCTCGCACCCGCTGACAATTCCTGTTCCCATGGCGGCACCTTGGGATGCGGCCTTGTGAAACTGACAACGGCGATCACCAGAGGCGCGTCGGTCAGCCGCCGCTTCTCGACGTCGATCTCGGCAGGCTGGGCGTTCGGATTCTTCCGCGCGAACACCTTCGAAATGACTTCGCCGGCGCGCAGGCGCGCGTCACCCTCGAAGACGATAAAGCGCCACGGCGCCAGCTTGCCATGATCGGGCACCCGCGCGCCGATGGTCAGAATGGTTTCAAGCTCGGCGGGCGAGGGGCCGGGACCGGTCATCTCTCGCGGCTTTATCGAGCGGCGGGTTTTCAGCAGCGTGATCGCATCGGGCACGGGCGTATCTTTCATCGATGTATTTGCGCTTTTCCTGCCTCTGGAGATAGGCAAAAAACGCGATGATGGAAGCCAATTTAGGTTGATTCGACTTGTTAATCTCGATCGCATCCATGATAGTGCTTGGTCCCAAAATGGGACCGTGGTACAGTCGGTCGGTGAGAGTGATAGCGCTTAGCACGATCAAGGCTTTCCTCAACCGAGGCGAAGGGGTTGCCGACGCCCGCGAACCCGTGATGGCCTGGTATCGCCAGATAAGACAGGCTGACTGGGCGAAGCCGGCGGACATCAAACGGGATATCCGCAGCGCCAGCATTCTCAAGGACGGCCGCGCCGTCTTCAACATTGCCGGCAACAAATATCGAATTGTGGTCTGGATCAACTATCCTTATCGCGTTGTCTATATCAGGTTCATCGGCACACATCGCCAATACGACGCGATCGACGCGCAAAGTATTTGAGGTCTCAGGCATGGAAATAGCACCGATCAAATCCCATCGCGACTATCGCCGCGTTCTCAAGGAAATTGAGGAGTTAATGAACGCCCGGCGCAATTCACCCGAGGGCGACCGGCTCGACGTGCTGGTGACGCTTGTGGAAGCATGGGAGCGTAAGCACTTTCCGTTCGATCTGCCGGACGCCGTAGAGGCGATAAGATACCACATGGAGCAGAACGGACTGCAGCCCCGCGATCTCATACCCTATATCGGCAGTCGAAATCGCGTGCATGAGGTGCTAAATCGCCGGCGTGAACTTACGCTCAACATGATCAGACGATTGCATGAGGGACTAGGCATTCCCGCCGAATCCCTGATCAAGATTGGGCAACACAAGGCAGCTTAAGCCGCCGCCCGCGCGCGCTTCACGTCCGGTGGCGTCGCCTCAACGACGAGGGCTGCGATCGCCTCGTCGGTCGGCATCACCTTCTGCCCGTCGCTGCCGAGCCGCCGGACCGAGACCGAATGCGTCTCGGCCTCCTTCTTGCCGACCACGAGCAGCGCCGGGATTTTCGCCAGCGAATGCTCGCGGACCTTGTAGTTGATCTTCTCGTTGCGCAGGTCGATTTCGACGCGCAGCCCCGCGCGCCGCGCCGCGGCCGCGACCACCTTGGCGTATTCGTCGCCCTCGGAGGTGATGGTGGTGACCACGGCCTGGATCGGCGCCAGCCAGAGCGGGAAGTTGCCGGCATAATGTTCGATCAGGATGCCGATGAAACGCTCCATCGAGCCGCAGATCGCCCGATGCACCATGACCGGCGCCTTCTTGGAACCGTCGGCGTCGATGTAGAACGCGCCGAACCGCTCCGGCAAATTGAAGTCGACCTGCGTGGTGCCGCATTGCCAGTCGCGGCCGATGGCATCGCGCAGCACATATTCGAATTTCGGCCCGTAGAACGCGCCTTCGCCGGGATTGATCGCGGTCTTGATGCGCTGGTTATGGCTCTTGGCCTCGATCTCGGAGAGCACGGTTGCCATCACGCGCTCGGCGTGGTCCCACATCTCGTCGGTGCCGACGCGTTTTTCGGGGCGGGTCGAGAGTTTCACGGTAAGTTCGCCCTCGAAGCCGAAATCGGCGTAGGTGGTCAGGATCAGATCGTTGATCTTGAGGCACTCCTCCGCAAGCTGCGCCTCGGTGCAGAACACATGCGCATCGTCCTGGGTAAAGCCGCGCACCCGCATCAACCCGTGCATCGCCCCTGACGGCTCGTAACGATGCACCACGCCGAATTCGGCAAGGCGCAACGGCAGGTCGCGATAACTCTTCAGACCGTGCTTGAAGATCTGCACATGGCCGGGACAGTTCATCGGCTTTAACACGAACCAGCGCTTGTCCTCGGCCTCGTCGCCGGCGGATTGGGCCGCGAACATGTTCTCGCGGTACCAGTCCCAGTGGCCGGAGGTCTCCCACAGCACCTTGTCGAGAATCTGCGGCGCGTTGACCTCGCTGTAATCGCCGGTGAGGCGGCGGCGCATATAGGCGATCAGTTCCTGGAAGATGGTCCAGCCCTTCGGGTGCCAGAACACCACGCCCGGGCCTTCCTCCTGGAAGTGAAACAGGTCGAGTTCGCGCCCCAATTTGCGATGGTCGCGCTTTTCGGCTTCCTCGATCTGCTTGATATAGGCATCGAGCTCTTCCTGCTTGGCGAACGCCGTGCCGTAGATGCGCGTCAGCATCGAATTGTTGGAATCGCCGCGCCAATAGGCGCCGGCCACCTTCATCAATTTGAAGGCGCCTCCGATCTTGCCGGTCGAAGTCATGTGCGGGCCGCGGCACAGGTCGAACCAGTCGCCCTGGAAGTAGATCTTGATCGGCTCATCGCCGGGAATGGTGTCAACCAGTTCGACCTTGAAGGCCTCGCCCTTGTCGCGGAACACCTGCTTGGTCTTCTCGCGATTCCAGACTTCCTTGGTGAACGGCTTGTCGCGGGCGATGATCTCGCGCATCTTCTTTTCGATCGCTGAAAAATCTTCCGGAGTGAACGGCTCGTTGCGGAAGAAGTCGTAATAGAAGCCGTTCTCGATCACCGGACCGATCGTGACCTGCGTGCCCGGCCACAGCGACTGCACGGCTTCGGCCAGCACGTGTGCGCAGTCGTGCCGGATCAGTTCCAGCGCCCGCGGTTCCTCGCGGCTGACGAACTCGATTTTCGCGTCCTGCACGATCGGATCGTTGAGGTCGGCCAGCTCGCCGTCGAGCGCCATCGCCACCGTGCGCTTGGCAAGCGAAGGCGAGATGCCCTTGGCGATCTCAAGACCGGTGATGTTTTTGGGGAATTCGCGCCTGGCGCCGTCGGGGAAGATGAGGGCGATTTTCTGCACGGGCTCGACCGGTTTCAGATTCGTGATGCTGTACTGGAATCCGGACGCCGGCGCATTCTTGTCTGACATGGTCTTCTCCTGTGGCTCACTCCTGCGAACGAGCGCAGGTAAGCGGGAAACAGCGGTATAGCAGGCGATTCGGCCGCTGCAACCGGCAAAAATCGTCGCGCTGGAGAGCCTGAAGGTACCGTCAGGTCTGGTCGATATGGTCACCCGCAGAGGTTGCGGAGTTGCCATTCATTGTTTAGCCTTGGCACACTTCTAGCCCTCCCGCACAATTCCAATCCTGCCGTTACCATGATGCTTCGTGCGTTCTTGCTCGTAACCTTGCTGCTCGCTTCCGGCGAATTGCGCGCTAAGTCGCCTCCTCAAAACCCCGGCTTTGCGCCAAACCTGATCGTCTACCTGGCGAAGGGCCCGGCAAATTCGTGCGGGCCCGGCTGTGACCGTTGGATCGCCGTTGAAGGCAATCTCGATCGGAATGCCGCCGCGCGCGTCCGCCGATTCCTGCAAGGTGTAAAGGACGCAGAGCGCCCATTCTATTTCAATTCGCCGGGGGGATCGGTTGAGCAGGCCTTTGTGATTGGGCGCTTGTTGCGGAGCCGGAAGGCTGTTGCCCGGGTCGGGCGCACAATTGTTGCCGCGTGCGGTGCTGGATCGCAGGTCGACGACGCCTGCCTTAAGATCAAGACCGGAGGCGGTGAAGTTTCGGCTGAGATTGTGACGCGCCAGGCGGTATGCAATTCGGCCTGCGCATATCTGTTTCTCGGAGCGACGACGCGCGAGGTGGCTCCTGATGCCGCAATGGCAGTACATAGTTCCAAATTCACTTTGGTCGTTCGCGGAAATCCGCCGCCGGAACTGGTTACGGT
>Ga0316363_10002947_pt1 | contig 12549 bp, 7 predicted proteins | sample Sb_taG_3_FD_200459 | JGI IMG/M metagenome (GOLD analysis project Ga0316363, IMG submission 200459) | Peat soil microbial communities from Weissenstadt, Germany - Sb_50d_a_PC metaG (v2) (version 2) | ecosystem: Environmental > Terrestrial > Soil > Wetlands > Peat | place: Germany: Weissenstadt...
GCACCTTGTTTCTAGATGAAATTTCCGAGCTTGACCCATCCTTGCAATCGAAACTTTTGCAGCTTTTGCAGGATGGGCAGTTCTGCCGCATCGGCGCCCAGGAAGACAAGAAGGTCGAAGTGCGAGTAGTGTGCGCGACCAACCGCCATTTGGAAGCTGAGATCGAGTCGGGGGCTTTCCGCCAGGATCTTTACTACCGCATCAACGTGGTAAATCTGCGCATGCCGGCGCTAAGGGAACGCCGCGGCGATATTGAAGATCTGTGCAGCTACTTCCTCGAATACTACAACCGCAAGTTCAACTGCCGGGCACGGCCTCTGTCGAATGAAGTGCTGGCGGTGCTGCAGAAATATCACTGGCCGGGAAATATTCGCGAACTGGAAAACCTGATCAAGCGCTACGTGATCCTGGGCCATGAGGAAGTGATCACTAACGACCTGGTGACCCGCGAGCCGGACTTTTTCAATCAGGAGTTCTCGCTCGACGGGCCGATTTCTCTGAAGCAGCTTACGCGCCAGTGCGTGCACGAACTGGAGCGTAAGGTCATCCTGAAGGTGCTGCAACAGCACCACTGGAACCGTAAACAAGCGGCCCGCACGCTGGGCATCAGCTATCGCGCCCTGCTTTACAAGATCCGCGATGCCGGCTTGCCCTCGAACCGTGCTCTGCGCCTGCAGCAGGCGGAGAAAAACAAATCGACCGACGACAAGCCCACCGGCGACGAAAGACCGACTAGCGGAGCGGCCGCCGACTGAGACGGCTTTCGTTAAGGCATCGAGTGATCGGATCATCGGGCCATCGGGTCATCTCTCCCTGCCCGAACTTCCTATCACCCGATGACCCGATCCCTTCGCTCACGCCCAGTACGTGCGGTCCAGCGTTCTGTACTGAATGGCCTCGGCGATGTGTTTGGGTTCGAGCTGTGGAATACCGTCGAGGTCGGCAATCGTGCGTGCGACTTTCAGGATGCGGTCATGCGCGCGGGCGCTGAGCCCTTGCTGGGCCATGGCGCGCTCGAGCAGGCGCTCGCAATCGGCGGAGAGTTCGCAGAATTTCCGTATGAACTGTGTCGGCATTTGGGCATTGCAGTAAAGTCTTTCGCGTCCGGAAGAAAAGCGCGCCAACTGGACGTCACGCGCACGAACCACGCGCTCAAGAATGCTCGCCGAGCTTTCCGACTCCTTCGTGCTGCGCATTTCCTTGTAGTTCACGGCCGGGACGTCAATGTGAATGTCGATGCGGTCGAGCAGGGGTCCCGAGATTTTAGAAATGTAGCGCTGGATCATGGGCGGGGTGCAGTGGCATTCGCGGGTGCGGTCGTTGTGAAATCCGCAAGGACAGGGGTTCATGGCGGCGGCCAGCATGAAACGCGCGGGGAAAGTCAGCGACATGGCGGCCCGCGCGATGCAAACGGTGCCGTCTTCGAGCGGCTGCCGCATGACGTCAAGAACGTTGCGCGGGAATTCGGGAAACTCGTCGAGGAACAGCACCCCATTGTGCGCGAGCGAAACCTCACCCGGCCGCGGGATCGCACCGCCGCCGATCAGACCCGCGTCGGAGATGGTGTGGTGAGGCGCGCGGAAAGGTCGCAGACCGACGAGTCCGGCGTGCGCATCGAGCACACCAGCGACACTGTGAATCTTGGTGGTCTCCAGGGCTTCTTCGAAAGTAAAGGGCGGCAGGATCGTCGGCATGCGTTTCGCCAGCATGGTTTTTCCAGATCCTGGAGGCCCGATCATCAGAATGTTGTGACCGCCAGCGCAGGCGACTTCAAGGGCACGCTTGGCGGTTTGCTGGCCGCGGACGTCTTTGAAATCCACGGGGAAGTGCTGCGCTTGGCAGAGCAGTTGATCGGTGTCGACCTGCAAGCGGGAGACGCCATTGCCCGAGTTAATGAGATGAATGACTTCCAGCAGTGATTTAACCGGGTAAACCTCAACGTCGCCGACCATGGCGGCTTCGCGAGCATTGACTTCGGGCACGACCAGGCGTTTTACTTTCGTTCGACGAGCCTCGATCGCGATCGGCAAAGCGCCACGCACTCCGCGCACCCTTCCGTCGAGAGAAAGCTCGCCGACAAACAGCGCGTCAGGCACCTCCTTCTTATTCAGCCCGCCGTATGCGCCGAGGATGCCGAGCGCCATGGGCAGGTCGAAGCCGGAACCTTCCTTGCGGATGTCGGCCGGCGCCAGATTAATGGTGATCTGGGTGGGTGGGATATCGTAGCCGCAATTCTTCAGTGCCGAGCGGACGCGGTCGCGGCTTTCGCGGACGGCAGCATCGGGCAGGCCGACTGTGTGAAAGTGGTCTTCGTTCATTTTGACGCCCGAGACATCCACTTCCACTTCGATGATGTTGGCGTCAATTCCGTAAACGGCGGCACTCAGGGTTTTATAGAGCATAGAGATTCCAGTGAGCACACGAAGAGGACAGCGCGGATGGGAGATCCTTGCCGACATCATAGTCAGTGCCAGACTGGACCGCTGTGATGGCCATCACCCCTTTACCGTGATGGAACGTTCTGGAACGTTCTGTCGTGAACCGCCGCTTTCGGTGCTAGGCTAGGGGCAATATGGCGGATAACGTTTTTGCGCCAGGGGAGTCCCTCAATGCTCGACGAAGATGCCACTTCAGCCCGGTCCGGTGCGGCGTCAAACCGGCTGGAACGCGAAGAGAGCCAGTTGTGGCGATGGGCGCTTGGCCTGCTCGTTTTGTTTGCGGCGGCAGTGGCAGCGTTGTCGTGGCAACAACTGAAAGACCTTCCTTACCGGCTGTGGGCAATTCCCGCCGGACTCTTCGCGCTCGCCGTCTTGTTTGCCACCTATGCTTTCGGGCGCAAACGCGAGGTTGCGGAGCTCAAGCACATTCTAAAGGGCTTTCAGAATCAGGCGGGAGTCACACCCTCCGAAGAGCAACTCGATCAGTTGGGCCAATTGATTATGCGCTCGCAGCGCAACTTCAAGGAGCTGATCGATTCTCTGGATGACGTGGCGCTCGCTATCTCACTCGATGGAACCCTGCGCACGGTAAACCGGCGAATTACGGAAATTCTCGGCGTTCCTTACTCTCAGCTGGTGGATCACAAACTTGAGGAATTCCTGGGCGCGCCGCTGCATGCGGAGGCGACCGGAGGGCTGGCACGGTTTCTGGAGAAGCGCAACTGGTCGGGAGTGGTCGAGGTCCGCCTTAAGAACGATTCCCGGCGGCTTTACTACGACTGCGTGGTCAACGCCATCGTCAAGGGCGGCGAGGTGACCGGGGCGAGTGTGCTGGCGCGCGACATCACCGAACATCGTGAGAAGGAACAGCGCTTCACGCAGCTGTTCGAATCTCTGCAGGAAGGCGTGTACATCAGCAATCCGGAAGGCAAGCTGCTCGAGGTAAACCCGGCGCTGGTCACCATCTTGGGATATGACAGCAAAGAAGATTTGCTAAGCCTGGCGCCGGAACAGCTGAATGTTGATGCTGGCGGGGATCCGGTGCTGGGACGCGGGGGAAGCCAGAGCGGCCGCACCCGCACTCGCGAGGTTCGACTGCGAAGAAAAGATGGCGGAGTCGCGGTGTGCGTGGATACCTCGAGCGGCGTGATGGAGGCGGGACGGGTTGTCCGTTACCAGGGCACGCTGGTAGACGTCACCGAGAAGCACGCGCTGGAACAACAGTTGCGGAGGCAGGAAGAGTTCCGCCGGCACCTGCTGGAAAGTTTTCCGGATCTGATTCTGGTGCTCGACCTAAAGGGGCAGTACACGTTCGTGAGCGCGCGCATCGGTGAGCTCCTCGGGTACGGACCGGAACATCTCATGGGCAAGAACGTCGCGGAGACGGAGAATGCTCCACCGGAACTGGCCGAACTCTACCGCACCGTCGCGACCGGTGAGAGTTCACTGACGTCATGCGAATACGGCTCCCGGCACCGCGACGGCAGCTGGCGCACCATGCTGGGCATGGCGAGTCCACTGTTGGACGCCGAAGGCGAACCAGCGGGCGTGATCGTCTCCGTTCGCGATGTGACGATGGAGAAGAGACTGGAGCAGCAGATTATTCAAAGCGAACGCCTCGCGGCCATGGGGCAGATGATCGGCGGCTTCGCCCACGAGCTCAACAATCCGCTGACCAGCATTCTGGGCATGGCGGAACTGCTGCAGGAAGGCGAGGCCAGCGAAGCCGCCCGCAAACAAATCGTCATTCTGCACCAGCAGGCGCGGCGTGCGGCCGAAATCGTCCAGAACTTGCAATACTTCGCCCGGCCGCCGGCTCCGGGACGCAGCCAGGTCAATCTGAACGAGCTCGTGCAGCGCACCGTGCAGATGCAGGCGTATCCGCTGCGCAAGAGCAACATCACGGTGGATTTTCTGCCCGAACCGGCGATACCCGCAATCGTGGCCGATCCCAATCAGCTGATGCAGGTGTTCCTGAACCTCCTGCTGAATGCGGAGCAGGCGATCCGCGAAAGCCGCGAGAAAGGCACGATTCGCGTGCGCATCGGACGCAAGCCCGACTCGGTATGGATTGTGTTTCAGGATGACGGTCCGGGAATCGCACCCGAAAACCTGGCGCACATTTTTGATCCTTTCTTCACCACCAAGCGGCCCGGCCGAGGAACCGGCCTGGGCCTAAGCATCTGCAAGACCGTCCTACGCGAGCATGGAGGAAACATCGAAGCAGCAACGTCCCCGGATGGGGGCGCGCTGTTCACGATCACACTGCCGGTCACGGCGGAGTCCACCCCAACGGCGGGTTAGAGGATGGATGATTAACCTTAGATTGTCATCCTGAGCGAAGCGAAGGACCTATGCATTGCCGCTCGCAGCGTTCAATGCCCTAGTTAGCCCGGCCATCCCAGTCCCACGGGGAACGAACGAATGCGGTAGAGCTTGAAGTGCGGGTTCTCGTAAACCAAGTCGAAATTCGGCGCATTGTTTTGAACGAACCGCAGCAGAAATCCCGCGTCTTCATCGAAAGCGTTCGTGGTCACAAGATACTTGGCTTGGATGTGCTCCGCCCACCGCCAAAGCTCCGCATCGTCGCCCTGGTAGTTGTAGGCGGAAGCTGGCCGTCCCGTGTAAAGCGAGAGCGCACGGGCGCGGAAGTAGATGATTGCGTCCTGCGGTGCGGTATTGTCGCGCACCGCCTGGCACACCTGGTTGAACTCAGGGAGCCCCGTCGTCTGACGAATCGGGCCAAAGCTGACGCCGCGATAAAACTGTACGTAACCGACGGCGATAAGAAGGAACAACGCCGAGGTCACCGCCGGAGAGTAGCGTGGGCCCATGCTCTTCGTCAGGCCTTTGCATCCGGATATCGCCAAGTATCCGACCCATGGAACAACAGGAAACATCATGCGAGCACCCTCCGGAAAGGGCCACAAGATAATGATGGCGAGATAGGCTGCAAGCGTGGTCTCGACGAAGGTGAGCCCACGCCTCGGCTGGATTAAGAACCCGGCGAGAACCAATACAGTGAACAAGCCCAGCACGACGTAGGCGAAAGAGTTGGGGGCTGACCCGACCCAGAACGACGCCAGCACCCGCGCATAGGCCGCGATGTTGCCAGCGATTGTGTGCAGCGTGGGAGATTGGTAGAGGTAACCACCGGGCCCGACGCCTATGAAGTGAGGCTGCAACACGAGTAATGCAGCGCACACCATGATCGAAACGGCCGTAAAGCGGGTGATCGTCCGGAGTCGCAGAACATCATAAAGAAGCAGTCCGGCCACCAGCGCTACGCCCACGGCACGCGTGCCGATCGCAAGATAAATGGCAAAACCTATCACCGCGGACCAGCGCCACCACCCGGAGCTGTCGCGGCGAGCGTGGCGCACCAGAAGCACTGTCACGCAAAAGAAGAAGAGGAATGGAATGTCGGACAGCACATTGTCTTTGGCAACCCAGAGCTCTGGATTGAATCCCAAGAGCGCGACCAGCGCCAAGGTGTATCCTTCGCCCAGATCGCGCTTCCAATAAGCGTAAACAGCGATGAGGGCCAGAACAAGGAAGAGAACCTGTTCCAATTTCATCGGAATGAGGTTAAGTCCAAAACTCCTATAGATGGGTGCGAGCAGTGCTGGGAAGATCGGCGGATAGAATCTCGGCCCATAGACTGGAAAGGATGGGTTGTAGATGTACCCGGTGTCGGTGTAGGGACGCCCTTCGACAATGTTTTGCGCGTGATGCACATACATTGCAAAGTCGTCGCTCCAAATATGCCCTTGCCTTACTGTGGCGGCGTGAAAGATGCCGACGGCAACAAGGAGAGCGAGGATATAGATCTTTTCGCGCACGAGCAGTGACGACAGGGTAGTTTACCGCTCCGCCGCCATCGCCACAGCGTTCCCCCCGCCCAGGCACAGCGCGGCAATCCCGCGGTGCACGTCGCGGCGAATCATTTCATAAATCAAGGTGACGAGCACACGGGCTCCGCTGGCCCCTGCGTCCTTGAAAATCGTCTCTCATCATAGAGCGTGACAAGCATCGCGAGGTTCTCGACGCGCAACCCCGCCGGCATCCGAACGACGCTTTCGGCTGAAACGTGCGCGCGGCAGAAACGACGCGAGGGGTGAACAAGTGAGAGCGAGTTGTGATGTCACTCGACTTTTTCTTCGCGCGCGAGTCGCGCAGGTGACTTTGGTACAGCGGTGCATGCGCCCGTTTCAATCATTTTTCTCTTGACTTCGTTCTGCGTTGACTCTATACATTCAAACAGTTGCAACAAACGACCGTTGCGAAATTCCATGAAGAATGGAAAGGGAGAATAGATCAATGGCAACCAAGAAGAAAGCAAAGAAGAAGAGCAGCAAGAAGCACTAAGCACCTGCAACAGGCAACGACAAAGGGGACGCGATGAGCGTCCCCAAAGTTTTTTGCGGCATTTTCCAGATTCCCAACGCCATTCCGCTTGTTCCCGTGAACGAAAGCCTTCTGCTCAAACCAGGGCTGGTCTCATAAATGGTTTTGGGAAGGGCACGGCTTCAGCCGTGCCACACGGCCAATAGAAATGCGGGCTTTAGCCCCTGAGGGCCAGACCGCCCGCCCGGAGAATCATCAATTGGGACCAGTTCTAGTTGACGCGAGACGCCGACTTCTTCCGCGGAGCTGCACCGATCTTCTCGCCAACGATCTTCTCGGTCGCGGGACAAAGGTTGCGATAGGGACAGAACGCACAGTGATACCCGGGGTTCGGGGCAAATTTTCCCTGCGCGATTCCGTCTGACGCTTCTTGCACGCGCAATTTCGCCGCTTCCAACTCGGCGTCGGTCCGCGTGGTGTAGACGGGCGTGTTGTTTTCGAGGTTGTGGAAGATCAAGCGGTCAGCGCGCTTTCCCCACGTCTCCCTGGCCGCGAGCGCATACAGCGAGAGTTGCAGGCTCTCGTCGGCGTCCTCTTGTGACTTCGGCTTGCCCGTCTTGTAGTCCACGATGGCAACCGTGTCCGGGCCCGTGCGATCGATGCGATCCACGCGTCCGGCCAACTTCGCCGGGCCCACTTGCAGTTCAAATCTGCATTCGGTCTCGATGACTTCGGGCGGCTCGGCGCTGCGAGCAAACTCGAAAAATTGCCGCAACTGCTCCATCCCCTGCCGCAGATACAGCTCATACTGATAGCGGTCGGCAATGCCCGCGGAAGCCAGGTCAGACCGGAACTGTTCAAACAAATCGTCGTCGCTGATCTCGCGCTCGTAACGCTGCGCGTCGTAGAAGGTGTGCAGGATGCGATGCATGGCCGCTCCGTAGTGTAGGGACGCGGGCACGTCGCGCGGCAGGTTCCACTCCCGTTCGAGCTTGAAGCGAAGCGGGCACTCTTCGTAAATTTCAATAGCCGATGCGCTCAGGCCGGTGACGAAGCTCGCCGACGGCGGCATGAGCAGCCACGCGGCCACGGTCGATTGCTGCACCGCGATTCTCTGTTCCTCTTCGGCAAACAAGGTGTCCTGCACGGCCGCCGCGGGACGGGTGGACCAGAACTTCTTGTAAGCCGGGTGAACCATGAACTCCCGCAGAAACTTGGTCGGCTTCGGATCCTTTTTGCTCTGTCCCTGGTGCGCATAGATCGCCAGTGTGTCCTTGGCGCGCGTCATGGCCACGTAGAACAGGCGGCGCTCTTCTTCTTCGTGCAGTGTCTTGTCGTCATTCACAGCGCCCGGCGAAGACGTGGCCGCCCGGCGCAGTTCCTTAGGAAACGCAATGAGCGGCTCATGGTATGCAGTTGGGAACGAAACGGATGAACCGCGAATGATGGCCACGTGCTGGAACTCAAGTCCCTTGGCGGCGTGCGCGGTCAAAAGCTGTACTGCGTCGTCCTCGGTGCGAGGAAGCGGAATTGTACCTCTCGCCTGCACAAAATAATCCAGGTACTCGAGGAATTCGGAGGGGCTACCAGTTTCGGCAATCGCTTTCTTGTGCCATGACTCCACAAACGTCAGAAACGCGGCCAGCAAAGCCGACCGCTGCAGATCGAAGTGCCGGATCACAACGCTCACCGCATAGTTCGCGGTAGAGCCCGCGGTAGAGCCCGCGCGAACTCCGTCCTTCCCCACTTCGCGGTGGACCTTCTCCACGCTCTCCAGCACCGCTGGACCGCCAGCCAGCCTTCCCAACACCATGCGGAGATCGAGTTCCTGCCGCCGCACCGCCCTCATCGCCGCCCGCAATTCCATTGGGTTGATGCCGAATTGGGGCAGCGCTGCTACGCGAAACAGGCTGGCATGATCGTTGGGAGACACAGCGGCGGTCAGGCAGGCCACCGCGTCGCGGACCTCGGGTGTGTCGAGGACGTCCAGACCTTCGATGGAGAATGGAATGCCGCGCTCGGCAAGTTCATGGACCAGTTCGTCGCGATGGTTGTGTTGGCGATAGAGCACGGCAAAATCGCTCCACCGGCATCGCTGGTCTTTATCTTTGTCCTTGCGCTTCTTCTGGATCCGGCGGGCGAGGTCGGCGGCCTCGACTTCTTTATCTCTCCAGGTAACAACTTCGACTGGCGGCGCGGCCGTGGTCTCCCCTTTCCGCTTCGCCTCCTCGTCGCGCAGCGATGCAAGGGGCGCACGCTGGTAGGAAACTGAAATTCCTTTTTGCGAGAACGTTTGTCCGAACGCTTGTCCGAACACTGCCGGGTTCTCATTCACAATGCCAAAAGCGCAACCGAGGATGGGCGAGCGCGAGCGCCGATTCTTTTCCAGGGCAACGACTCGGGCCGCAGGAAAGTTCCTCATAAACAAAGTGAACGCCTCGCTCGAAGCGCCGCGGAACTGGTAGATCCCCTGATCCGGATCGCCCACGGCAAAAACGTTCGCCTCCGGACCGGCGAGAAGCGACAGGATCTCGATCTGGGCAAAATTCGCGTCCTGGAATTCATCCACCAGCAGAAAGCGAGTCCGGCGCCGTTCTTCTTCGAGCAGCGCGGGATCGTTCTTCAGCAACTGATAGGCCTTGGTGATCATGTGGCCGAAGGTGCCCAGGTTTCTTTCCAGGAGCATGTTTTCCACGGTGGCAAAAACGCGAGCGATCTCCTGGCAGCGCTCCAGGATCTCGACCTCTTCCAATTCCGTTTGCTTCTTCGAGCGGGCAACCCGGGGAAGCGCGACCTCGCCGCGTTCGAGGCGCGCAACGTAGTGCGCGTATTCTGCCGGGCCGACCAGTTCGTCCTGGCAGCGACGCATGAAATCGATCAGGCTATCGAGGAACTGGCCGACGTTGGCAGCGCGCACAAAGTGTTTGAGGCGCAGATCGCGAATACGGCGGCGCAAGTACACCCAGAGATCCTTGTCGTCGAGCACGCCAAAACCAGCGCCGCGGCGCTGGAGCAGTCCGTAGCACCATGCATGGAAGGTGCAGGCCTGCAAACCGTCGATGCCGGTCCCCTTCAGTTCCCCTCGTACGCGGGCCAACATCTCCGCGGCGGAATTGTCGGTATAGGTGAGCGCAACAATTTCGTCAGGGCGGGCGTGACCTTCGCGGATGAGGTTGGCCACGCGCTGCGTGAGGACAGTGGTCTTCCCGGTGCCGGCGCCGGCGATCACCAGCATCGGGCCATGAAGGTGTCCGATGGCTTGCTGCTGGCGTTCATCGGGAACGATCTTTGTCGCAGATGAAACAATCGAATTTACTTGAGATGTCACTTGAGATGTCACCAGCCGGAGAATATCAGAGGTGGTTGTGGAATGCTGCTGCAAGCTACGGGAAACGCAGGCTTCGTTGCTGTGCCTCGTATCAGGGCATCACTTTCTGCTGTGCCTCGTACCAGGGCATCGCTTTCTGTTGTGCCTCGTATCAGGGCATCGCTTTAGCGATGCCGAAAGTTCTTCGAAATCCAATGCCCCTTTAGGGGCTGCGACTCCGCAGCCTGGAGCTGCATCACCGCAGCGCATCAACCGCGAGGGCGGTAGCGACAATCGCCGCGGTTTCGGCTCGCAGGATTGTGCCGCCGAGCGAGGCCGCGACCCATCCCGTTTCGCGAAACCACGCGAGCTCCTCGTCGGCCCATCCCCCTTCGGGCCCCACGGCGAGCGCCACTTCAGTTGGCTGGGATTCTAAAATGTCTCCCAGCCGAGTGTCCTCTTCAGACTCGGCGAGAGATTCGGCAAGAACTATGCGGGTCAGTGCTCCGGCCGGCAGAACACCGGCGCCAGCAAGATCTTTCACTTTGACCGGTGCGGCAATCTCAGGCGGCGCCGACCTTCGCGACTGTTCGGCCGCCTGACGTACGATGCGCTGCCAACGCTCGTGGCGTTTCACGGCAGCAGCGGCCAGATGCGCATCGGTCCGGCGGGCGATTACGGGAACGATGCGAGCGACCCCGATCTCTGTACACTTCTCGATCGCCCACTCCATGCGGTCGAACTTGAAGATGGCGAGGGCCAGCGTGATCTTCGGAGCGGCCGACGGCTTGGGCCTTGGCGTATGGTACTGCTTCGTGCCGAGCGCGAACTCGATGCGATCATAGGAGATCGTAGTGATGGTTCCGCGGCGAACTTCTTCTCCAGTTGCGATGTCAAACTCCTGCCCGACTTCTGCGCGCAGCACACGGGCAAGATGCGCGGCATGTTCGCCCACCAAAGCAGCGGTGTCTCCGGTAACCTCGTCAGCGATCCAGCGGCGGCGTGTCATAAGGCAGTTGTCAGTTGCCAGTTACCAGTTGCCAGTACTCAGCCCCATGCCGTGCCGCGATCGTCTCAGTGAATCACTGGCAACTGGTAGCTGGCAACTGGCAACTGCCTTACGCAAACATGTCCTTCACGCGTCCCAAGAGCGACCGATGCTGCGGCTTGTTTTCCACCGGGGACAGCTCTCCCAGCTCGGCCAACAGTTCGCGCTGGCGCTTACTCAGTTTCCCGGGTGTTTGGATTCGCACCTCGACATAAAGATCGCCTTTGCCGTGCCCGTTGAGTACCGGCACGCCTTTGTTCCGTATGCGAAACGTGGTTCCCGATTGCGTGCCTTCGGGAACTTTCAGCTTGTGTTCTCCTTCAAGCGTCGGAACCATAATCTCGATGCCGAGGGCAGCTTGCGCAAACGAGATCGGAACCACGCAGTGCAGGTCGTTGCCCTCGCGCTCAAAGAAGGCGTGCTCCTTCACATGCAGGACAACATACAAGTCGCCGGCTGGCCCGCCGAACGCGCCCGCCTCGCCCAGACCGGTGAAACGAATTCGCGTGCCGTCCTCCACTCCCGCGGGTACCTTGGCTTCGACCACGCGCTCGCGCAGCAAGCGGCCTGCACCTTTGCACTTCGCGCAGGGATCGGTGATTACACTGCCCGCGCCCTGGCAGGTTGGGCAGGTTCGAGCGATGCTAAAAAAGCCTTGCTGATACCGGACCTGGCCTCGGCCATTGCACGATCGGCAAGCGACCGGAGCTTTGCCGGGCGCCGTACCGTTTCCGCGGCACCCGTCGCAGGTCTCATGGCGGCGGACATTCACTTGTTTCTCGGCGCCGAAGACCGCTTCATCAAATTCAAGGTGCAAGTCTTCGCGAAGGTCGGCTCCGCGCTGGGCGCGGCTGCGACGACGGCCGCCCTGGCCGAACATATCGCCGAAACCGAAGATGTCACCGAAGATGTCGCCAAAATCCTGGAAGATGGCGGGATCGAATCCAGCCGCACCTCCGGTGCTTCCGCCCACGCCAGTGTGTCCGAAGCGATCATACAAAGAGCGCTTCTCGCTATCGGCGAGGATTGCATACGCTTCGGTGATCTCCTTGAATTTGTCTTCCGCGTCAGGATTGTTGGGGTTGCGGTCGGGATGATACGTCATCGCAAGCTTGCGGTAAGCGCTCTTGATTTCAACGTCGGTGGCCGCACGGGTAACACCGAGCACCTCGTAATAATCGCGTTTTGTGTTGGCGGCCAGAAAGTCTCCCCACTTTGTATTCGGTCGTAGTTGTTAGTTGCTGGTCGTTAGCCAATAGTCGTTAGTCGTCGGCAACGACGCTGCCGGTACCATTAACCTCTACACTGCGCGACTGATCGGGCGGAATCGGCCGATGCGGATATTGAGATGACCAGGCGCAAAGCATTTCCGGCCATTCTACGACTACGGGACGGTAGCTACAGAAAAC